>Ga0247818_10002196_pt1 | contig 12669 bp, 10 predicted proteins | sample 13C_Glucose_Day1_FD_192424 | JGI IMG/M metagenome (GOLD analysis project Ga0247818, IMG submission 192424) | Soil microbial communities from agricultural site in Penn Yan, New York, United States - 13C_Glucose_Day1 | ecosystem: Environmental > Terrestrial > Soil > Agricultural land | place...
CCCGCCCGCCGCTTCCGTAGTCCCGATCAGATCTGTGAATTCTTATGAACTGTCGTGAGTATCGCCAATGGCGCCAAAGGCGTCGCGCCACCTGGATCGAAGCCAACCGCACACGCAGCCATCCTGATACCGAGGCGGAGCACCTCATCGAGTTCGCCAGGACGTGGGCACCATACGGGGGCGCTGCCGAGGAGGAAATACTTGTGCACTTCGGCATGACAACATCCCGATTCATCGAACGATTGTGGCAGGTGATCCCCGAATCGAACTGTGCCCAAAACGAGATACGAAATTTGGCGAACGCATACCCTCACCAACGGACCGGCGACCTAGAGCGCTGACCGTCCGACAGGTCGGAACCTGAGTGGACATCGGGATAGGCAAAGCCGTCGACAGGTGCGACATGTGGAATCGCCACGACAGTCGCATTCTCGACAGCCCCTGACTGTTAAGGGAGGGTTCCAATGGCTGTGCGGCCAACTCAGGGCTTGGTTGTCTCATCCTCATACACACGCGCTGACGAGTTTGAATTTAGTTTAGGTGTGGTCGACACTGGGGTCGGATGGTCTGGGTCAAGCCGGAAAGCGAATCTCCTGCAACTGAATCTTCGGTGCTGCGTCTAGAGGTCCTACATAGAGCACGTGTCCGGGGTCGTCTCCTGCTGATGTCTTCGGAAGCCCACTTCGCACTCGTGGCGAACAGCGCAACCGCGGTGGAGTGACGGCGATCGCTGCGGCGAGGGAGATCAGCACTGGCCCGCCGCATCAGACGATCTCCCGGGAAAGGGCGTCGAAGGAATGGAGGGCGGTGTGTTGGAAGGCAGGTACGAGCGCAGGGGTGATTGTCCGGGTGGCGGCTTGGATTGGCGAGGCAGTTAATCCATCGGCGACGGCGGCTGCAACGACTCCCCACCCGTTCAGAGGAAGGACACCGATGGCCATCAGTATCGCCGGGCTCGTCGCGGCGATCAGTATCAGAACCGGACGGATCCGCGGTGGCTGATTCTCGTGTGCGCTTCCCAACTGCGAAACTGGGTCATCGGGGAGGTTGACTCGCGATAGACCCACATCAATTGTGTTCTTCGAGGCTGTCGCAACCGATCTCGTCTAAAAGCTGCTTCACTCTTGCTTCGAATCGTTTGGTTGACATTCCAAAGTTGACGAAAATATCCTCCTCGGATGGACCCCCTAGGGGGCGCATCTCCGCGCAAAGGTGAGTATGTCCTCGACTTCTCTACTGCGTTCAGGGAGTTGGGTACGTCGGCGCTCTGCCTCACGTCGTCTATCGCGCCATCGACGGTAACGACGGATCTCCATCTCAACTGGTGTTGTTCGCGCAATTTGTAGATCCGGTGTTTCCCCCTGGCGTCCCCCGGTTTCGGTTGCTGACATGGCATTCTCTGTTTCGAAGTGAAGACCTGTGTCTAGTCGACCAGGTGGCGGGGGGAATCGCAGGTTTCGGGGTTCGGATCGACCGAATGTGTTGGTAAGGACGGTGTGTGATGATGCTGTACGGCGAGTGCCGCCAGAACGGATGAGGAGTACACCCGGTCAAGGGTCGCAGCATCGCAGGGGACGACCGGCCGCTGCTGGTGCCGTTGTATCGCGGCCAAAAGTAGTCGTCGGTACTCGGCGACATCGATGCCGAATTCGGACTGGATCGTTCCGGGTGTAGGTTCGCCGATCGGTGCCCAGAAGATCGCGAGATCGAGGACGTCGTCGAGATGAACGCGTGGCGCCATCATGGCCGCTTTCTGGCTTGTTGCCGGAGCCGTTATTGCACCCGTGGGTGGCGTGGTGATGTGCGGTTTGTTGCGCGCGATCTCTGCGTCATCGCCTCGCGGTCATTCTCGTGTGGAGCGCGACCGGATTTTGAGGATGATCAACTCGGAATCGTTCGCGTCGCTGAGTGTGCCGAGAAGAGTGAATGGCTGACTATCTGCCAGGGGCGCCTCGTGCGCGAGTGTTTGTGCATATCAATCCTGAGGGTCTGGGATCGTGAGCTGCCTCGCGGAGTGTCGAATGTATTGCGGGCCAGTGCTGTTAGTTCGAGCGAGAGTGGTTCCGCCTGCTCGGCAGCTACCGATGGGCGACTCTGTCGTGTCGGATCTTTGGGCTGCGACCGATTCGCCGGCGAGATGGCCCGGATTGGTACTTAGGAAATGTGCGGTGACATCAGGGTCGACGATATGCGCGGTGCTCCATCGTTCGGTTGCGTACGTTTGTGCCGCAACCGCAAGAAGCGATCCTGCATTCGGCACGCGGCGGCGCAGGACGATCGACATGACTGTGATGACGGCATGGATCAGAAGGAATAGCACTGTGAACGGTCCTGCTGGTCGGAGATTAACGATATTTCGGTAATAGTGTGTCGTTGCGCGTGATTCGCACCGTGCTGGCGCGGCCCGTGGCACGACCGGGCACGTCAGGACCGCTGTTCCTGCTCCACGACCCAGCGTAGGGCGCGCCTCACCCGGCCGGTGACGGCGTCGCGATACCGCACGACGCCGCCGGGCGAGGAAGGGGAGCTACGCGGTGACTCTGTCGGTGGCCACGTTGTCGTCGTCGAAGGTCATTTCCGGTGCGGGCCGGCGGAAGCCCTTGGTCAGAACGGCCAGATAGACAACGCCGATCGCCAACCATACGCCGCCGATTTGGAGAGCGACGTCACCGAGCCTCGTGAGCAGATAGACGGAGACGGCGCCGCCGATGACCGGCATCACCAGGTACGAGAAGAGGTTGAGGGTGCGACCGTGTCTGTGCTCTCGGACCAGGTGGGCGATCACGCAGACGTTGACCACGGCGAAGCCGAGGAAAGCACCGAAATTGATGAACGAGGTGGCTGTGGTCAGGTCGAGTTTCATGGCGATGACACCGGCGGCCGCGGTCAGCAGCAGGTTGTTGACCGGGGTGCCGGTCGTCGCCGACAGCCTGCCGAAGACGGCCTTGGGCAGTACGCCGTCGCGTCCCATGACGTACATGAGGCGGGCGGCGGACGCCTGCAGGGCGATGCAGGAGGCAATGGATCCGGCGATGGTGACGAAGTTGATGATCTCGGCGTACGTCTCGCCGCCGACCTGGACCTTCAGGTGGTAGGCGGCCGCGTCGACGTCGGTGAACAGCGCGCCCGGGTGGACGAGTTGCATGACGAATGACAGCACGATGAAGATCGCGCCGGCGGCGATGACGCACCCGACGATGCCTCTGCCGATCGTCCTCGCCCCGCCCCTGGTCTCCTCGCCGAGTGTGGAGAGGGCGTCGAAGCCGAGGAAGGAGTACGCGGCGATGGCGGCGGCCGCAGTGACCGCGCCGATCGAAGTGCCGGAGTTCCACAGGGCGTCCGTGGCGGGTGCGGAGGAGCCGTGTTTGCCGAGGAAGACGACACACAGGGTGGCGAAGAGGACCAGCGACCCCAGAGCGATGAACATCAGGACCTTGTTGACGCGGTCCGCGAGTTTCATGCCGAAGACGTTGATGGCGGTGGTGATGCCCACCGAGACGATCAGCCAGACCCACTTGGGTATGTCAGGGAACTGGGCGTTGAAGTAGATCGCCGTGATCAGCCAGCCGACCATCGGGATGAAGAAGTAGTCGAGCAGCATCGCCCAGCCGGACAGGAAACCGATGCGGCTGTCGAGCATCTTGCGGGCGTAGGTGTAGACCGACCCGGAACCGGGCACCGCGCGCGCCATCTTTGCGTAACTCAGCCCGGTGAGCACCATCGCGAGGGTGGCGACGGCGAACGCCGTCGGGGCCACGCCGCCGCTGGTGGCGGCGACCACGCCGAAGATCGTGACGACGATGCCGGGGGATATGTAGGCCAGGCCGAACAGGATGACGGAGAAGAGGCTCAGGTCGCCTTTCAGTCTCATGGTGTTCCCAGTTGTCTCGCTGTTCATCGTGGTGGCTCCTCGGTGGTGTGGGCGGCGTTCCAGGTGGCGGGGTCGATACGGCCCCCGTACAGCGGGAGTTCGAGGGGCGCGTCACCGGGGCGGAACTGGTCCCAGACGCGGTTGAGGCCGGCGGTGCCGTAGCGGCGGACGTTGCTGACCTCGTCGAGGTCGATCACGTCGGTGAGGGTGGAGTCGCCGGCATCGACGGTTTCGGCGCGCACCGTGCCCTGTGGATCGACGACGAGGCTGCGGCCGATCCCGGACGGGGCGGCGGAGTTGACGCTGGCGACGAAGACCTGGTTGGTGATGGCGTTGGCGCGGCTGAGGACGACTTCCTGCGTGCGGTCGCTCGTCGGGGTGCGGACCACGTTGACGATCAACTCTGCGCCCATCCAGGCCAGATGGCGGGAGACCTCCGGGAACCAGGTGTCGTAGCAGATGGACAGTCCGATACGGCCGACCCCGGCGAGGTCGACGACCTCGAACCGGTTGCCGGGTGCGGTCGTCTCGTAGGGGCGCCACGGGCAGATCTTGCGGTACGCGGCGAGGCGTTCGCCCTGCGGCGAGTAGACGGCTGCCGTGTTATGGACGCGACCGTCGGCGCCGCGTTCGTAGACGCTGCCGGGTACCAGCCAGATGCCCAGGTCGCCCGCGAGTTCGGCGAGGGCAGCGTCCCGTTTGCCGTCGAGCGGCTCGGCGGCTTTCTCCGGCGCGGCCGGAACGCCTGGGGCGCTCTCGCCGAGGTGTAGTTCGGGGTAGACGACGAGGGCGCCTGGTGCGCGCAGCTTCACGCGCCGCTCGACGTCGGAGGTGAAGCCTGCGAGGTCGTCGGCCGGGCGGCCGGGCGCCTGGGCGAGGATCAGGGGCAGGGGGCGGGTCATGCGGGGAACACCAGCCAATCGAAGGTAGGGCTCTGGAGGGAGCAGTTGATGGTGGTTCAGGCGCCGGGGGCGTGGGCCGGGCGGCCGGGGTGAGACAAGCGTGGGCCTCGTCACATATAATTTCAAATACTTTCTAGGGCTGACTTACATGCCTTTGAGGCATGCAAGTGCCATGTCTCCTCCGTCTTCCGAGAGGCCACTTCCAATGGAACTACGGGTGCTGCGCTACTTCCTGACCATCGTGGAGACCGGTTCCGTCACCAAGGCCGCCGAGGAGGTCCGCGTCGCCCAGCCCTCGCTGTCGCGCCAACTGCGCGGCCTGGAGGCGTCGTTGGGCATGACGCTCTTCGACCGCGGCGGCAGACAGCTGATCCTGACCGCCGCCGGCCGGCGCTTCCTTCCGTTGGCCCGAGATCTGGTCGCCCGAGCGGACGCCGCCGAGGCCGCAGTCGGAGCACTTGCTTCCGGTCGCGCCATGCGGATCACCGTGGCGGCGCCGCCCACCACCATCACGGACGTGATCGCACCGTTCCTGGCCACCTGGGGACCGGAGGATCCGCTCGTCACGGTGCAGGCGGAGAGCCCGGCCCGCGCGTACCAGGCCCTGGGGAGGGGCGCCGACGTAGCCATTTCCACGGCGCCTCCGAGGCGCCGTTTGGCCGGGCTGCCCGTGGCGCGGCTGCCGCTGTGGGCCTATGTGCGGGCCGACCACGCCTGGACGAACCGGGACGGCGTCACGATCGGGGAACTCGCCGCGGCGCCCCTCATCGTCCTCACCCCGGCGCACGGCACCCGACGCGTCCTGGACCATGCCGTGCAGGACGCCGACGCCTCGTACGACATCGTGCTCGAATGCGATACTCCGCACGTCGCCCAGGCCATGGCGGCGTCGGGCCACGGAATTGCGGTGGTCTCCGACGATCCCCGCTTCGACCTGCACCCGCTGCTGATCCTCGACGGCGCGGGCGAGCCGCTGCAGATCCATCTGCACGCCGCGTGGGACCCCAGCCACTATGCGCTGCGCAGCATCGAGGCCTTCGCCACGGGGCTCTCGCGCTTCTGCGTCGAGCAGTACGGGCCTCAGGTCACCGCCCGCGGATGAGCTGGACGTATACCTGGCGGGCAGCCTGATCAGACCGGACAGGCATTGGACGGCGGCCCCGGCGGGCCCCAGGATGCGGCGATATCCGTATCTGTTGCCGGCCCGAGAGGACACCCACCATGCCAAGACCCTTCTATGCCCGAGGGCTGAGCCGTGCCATCGTCGTTACCGTCGCACTCGCGGCGGCGTGCACCGTCTCGCCACCGACGATCGCGGCGCCCGCCGAAGCCGTGCCCGTACCGGGCGATCCGCTCACCGGAAGCGGGGCGGTGAACCGGACCGAACTCACCGCCGGCCAACTCACCGAGGGCGCCGCCACGGACACGGTCCCCGACAGCGCCTTCGCACTGCCCGCCCAGGCAGCACCACCCACCCACAGCTTCGAAGGCACCCTCACCCTCAACGGTCTCTCCGCCACCGGCGGCTTCCGCGTACTGAAAGACCCGTACGGATACGGAGATACAGCGGCCACCCGGCACCTGCCACCGGTCGACATCGCCCTCGTGCAGAATGGCAGCCACCTCGTCCCGGCCAAGCGCGGGTTGCAGTACACGGGGAACCAGGCGTGGAACCTGGCGGTGGGCCCCGGCCGTGCGTGGAACGAGGACGGCGACGGCGAACGCACCCGCGCCTCACTGCCTTTCGCGCTCGTCGAGCGCAACGCGAACTGCGTGCACAACGGCGCCCTGATGTTCCTCTTCGACGCCACATCGGTCTCCGAAATCCGCTACCAGATCACCACGGAGACCTGCGAATACTTCCAGCTCGACATGTGGGGCCAGGTACCGGCCGACTACCGGCCCGGGCCCGTCGACGGCGCCGAGAACCTGCGCGACGCGTACGCCGCCGAGGTCGGGGACCGGCTCCCGACCAAGCCCATCTCGGCGCTGGCCACCGACTACCCGGACAGTGGGGTAGACGTAGCGAAGTTCAGCGCCGGCATCACGCCGTCCGCACTGAGCACCTTCGGCTTCTACTTCGGCGGAGTGCACTATGTGGGCAACTGTCGGACCCGGCAAGGGGAGTACCCATTCTGCGGCCAGATGCTGTTGCCTTCGTACTCGACCGCGAAGTCGGCGTTCGCGGGAACAGCCATGCTGCGGCTGGCGAAGCGCTACGGCCCCGCCGTGGCCCAGGAGATGCTCTCCGACCGAATCCCCGAGACCGCCGGCAACACCGCCTGGAGCGGCGTCACCCTCGACCAGACTCTCGACATGGCCACCGGGAACTACATCTCGCACGGCTACGAGACCGACGAAGCGGGCCCCACCATGGCGGACTTCTTCGCAGCCGAGCCCTACGCCGACAAGATGCGACTCGCCCTGTCCTTCCCGCGTAAGGCCAGCCCCGGCAGCCAGTGGGCCTACCACACCTCGGACACCTACCTCGCCACCCGCGCGATGAACAACTACCTGCACGACAAGGCCGGTTCGGACGCCGACATCTTCGACATGCTCCGTGACGACGTGCTCGAACCCGTCGGCGTCGGGCCCGACTCGCTCGTCTCCTCCCGCACCGACAACAGCCCCGGCGGAGCACCCTTCGGCGGGTACGGCATGTTCTGGACGCAGGACTCCGTCGCCCGGTTCGCCAAGTTCCTCAACAACGACCACGGGGCCGTCAACGGCACGCAGATACTCGACCCGGCCCTGCTCACGGCCACCATGCAACGCGACCCGGAGGACCGGGGCATGACCACCACCGGCGCCAAGCCCATGAAATACCAGAACGGCTTCTGGGGCCAGGACTTCACCTCCGCCGACAACCCCGCCTACACCAGCCCCTTCTACGTACCGTTCATGTCGGGGTACGGCGGCATCACGGTCGCGATGATGCCGAACGGCGCCACCTACTACTACTTCAGCGACAACAACGAGTTCAGTTGGAGCTCCGCCGTCGCCGAGGCCGCCAAGCTAGCGCCCATGCCCGTCGAGGCAGTTGGTGCGAGATAGACCCAGCGAACGTACCCTTATCGGCCTGGGATGCGCTTCGCCTGACTATGGCCGTTGATGGGGTTCCCCACCCGAACCCCTTCCAGGTTCGATCGGAGACTTCATCCAACGGCGCGCTCGTGGTCGGCACCACCGCCGACGACGAGGTCGTCGCGCAGGTCTGACCTGCGGTGAAGGTGACATGTATCTGTGTGCGATTAAGGATGAGTATTCGAAGAAGGTTCTGGGGTGGGCGGTGGCGGATCACATGCGCACCGAACTGGTCCTCGAAGCGCTGAACATGGCTGTCGACGAACGTGGCGGAGACGTCGCAGGCACAATCATGCGCTCGGACAGGGGAAGTCAGTATACCGCCGAGATCATGAAGCAGGCGTGCGCACGGTACGGGTTGCGGCGTTCGATGGGCGCGACCGGCATCAGGTCATGCTCGAAGCGCCTGGCGTTGCGCCGGTGTGGTGGTCGCGGGTGGCTCCGCTGATCGTGGAGACGATGACCGCGCGCTGCGCCGAGTGGGTTCGCTGGTTCAATGCGGACCGGTTGCATTCGTCGAACGATCGGGTCTGGTGCGGGTTGGTTCGACATCCCTCCACTTCGTGGATGCTTCCCCGCCGTGGAGGGATGTCCTCACACTGGAGGCGTTCTCGATACGAGAAGTTTCGCAGCGACGTCATCGCCGTCGAGGATTATTTGTGCGGATGGGTGAAAGCGCGACGACGGCGTCAAGACAGGTGGCGCCTCGACCTCGAACTCAGGCGAGCCCCCGAACTGAAAGAAGCCGCCAACCGATCAAACCGCTGCGAGAATTTGAGGGGACAAGTCGCGCAGTCGCCGATCTCTCAGTAGGACAATCCGAATGAGCGCGAACCACTACCTAAGCATCGTTGATGATCTGTACTCAAATCAGATCGTCGAATACTCGATCGACTCGCGCGATGTTACCGAACCTCGTGGCGCGATCGACCGTCTGCGGACCTCATTGATCACGCTGCCGAACGAAACCGACCGCTCGGCACATTGCGTGTCGTTAGTAGGCACCAAAAAGTTCCTAATTGTCACCCAACTGTGACGGACTTAACGTCTTCGGTGACTCGATTTCCAACCGTAAGGCGGTCAGATGCAGACGAACTATGCCGAAGAAGATGTGTTGAAAGATACAGACGATCTACTGTTTTCGTCTCTTCGAATCAATACCACGACGGTCCGTAACAGGTTTCTTCTTCCTGCCATGCAGCGTGGCTCGCGTGGGTACAAGCCAACTGTGGGCATGGCGGATACGCTGCGCTCGACCGCTGAACGGGGCCCGGGAATAATCATTTCCGAGGGGGCCGCACCTGACCATCCGGCGGGGTACTGGCAGCCGGCGTTCAGCATTCTCGGCCGTGACACCATCAAGGAATGGGGACATGTCGTCCGTGAGGTCCTCAGTACCGGCGACGTAGTCTTATTGATGCAGCTGTGGCATCCAGGTGCCCTGCGACTGGTTGTCGACGGTATTGAGAATCCACATCCGGACCATCCTGCATGGAGCCCATCAGGATTGATCCAGGAGGGCCGTACCAACGGTGTTGCAATGTCGAAGCAGGACCTTGAGGATACCAAAAATGCATATGTCGAGAGTTCGCTTATCGCCCAGCGGCTCGGCGCACACGGGATTGAGTTGCATTGCGCTCATGGCTACCTGTTGGATCTATTTTTGTGGCATGAAACGAATAGGCGAACCGATGAATACGGCGGTGAAACCCTAGCTGACCGCGCCGCATATCCTGCTGAAATAGTTTCGGCAATCCGTGCTGCGACGGGCCCTCAATTCATAATTTCAGTGCGTTTCTCGCAATGGAAGGAGGTGGATTACGGAGCCAAAATCGCGGCGCATCCTGACGAACTGGGACCGTTTCTGGAACGTTTGCAGCAAGCGGGAGCCGACGTCTTTCATGTGTCGGCTCGCAGATTCGACGCTGTCGCCTGGCCGGAACTCGACTCTAGACGGAGTGTCGCTTCCTGGGTGAAGACAATGACAGATCGCCCGGTCATGACGATCGGCAGCGTCGGGTTGTCCACCGATCTCGCGAGTGATGTCTTCGACAACCAAGACCCCGTACTGCAGGTGGAGGATGACATCATCCGTGTACGGCGCGGTTTGGAGGCCGGCGACTTCGACATGATCGGGGTTGGTAGGGCGCAGATTTCGAATCCGGACTTCGTCGAGCGCGTACGCAGGGCCGACTATTCGAATTTACGAGACTTTCGAAAATATCGCGATTTGGCCGAGGCATACGAAAGCTACTCGCATGAGGGGCAACTCGTGGACCAGTCGCGAAAGAAGGATTAATCGATGAGCCTACTATGTGAATATTGTCAAACCCTAGGAGTTTTATTGTGACAACCGGGACGCCGAAGTACTGGTGGATGGAAGGGCTTTTCAATCCCCCGCCCCGACCTACTGGTTTCTCGACAACTGATCGAGATGAGTTCGATGTAATCATTGTCGGTGCCGGAATGGCGGGAATGTGTGCTGCAATTTTGGCTCACGATCGTGGTGCCGAGGTCCTTCTATTGGAGGCATCAGATGAAGTCGGCGGCACAACTTACAAGTCCGGCGGGGCGATGTGGATTCCAGACAACTCACTTATGCACGTCTTAGGAATTCGCGACGATCGAGATAGCGTCTTGCGCTACGTGGTCCAGGTCGCGCATCCCGACCAGTATGACGCCGATGCCGAATACTACGGCGCAGAAGAGTGGCAGTGGGAAACAATAGGCGCGTTTTACGACAACGCCGCGAACGCGATTGATGCGCTGGTTGCGGCAGGTGCCTTCCGGGTCACCACCTGGCCATCCTTTACGGAACGGTATCCAGCCATTGTCAGTTATCACCCGGAATTGGATAACTCTATTCAAGGATTTTTCCGGCATCTAGGACCAGCGCGAGAGGACGGCTCCGCTGCACCTGGAGCAGATTTGGTCGATCAACTGGGGGTAGCCGTTAGAAGCCGGGGTATCGAGGTGCGCACAGATCATCGTGTGCAGCGGCTGCTGCAAGATGAAACTGGTGCAGCCGTCGGAGTTGGGGGGACGTGGGGTGATCCCATCTACGCGAGACGAGGGGTGGTTTTCGCTAGCGGTGGCTTTGCACATAACGCGGATTTGATCGATGAATACTGGCGCGGGCCGCTTTACAGCAGTTGCGCAGTTGCCACCGCACAGGGTGATTTCATCCCTATCGCGCGCGAGGCCGGAGCTGAACTCGCTCACATGCAGAATGGCTGGCTGTACGAGGACATCTTGGAAAAGGCTGCCATGAATCGCGTGAACGAGGATAAAGGTATTCCCGTTCCGCCCGGAGACAGCATGATTTATGTCGATCGCAATGGTAACAGGGTGGTCAACGAGAAGCTTGTGTACCAGGACCGAAACCGCGTCATATGGGACCGCGACAAGAACGGCGACTATCCGAACAGGGTTCTATTTATGGTTTACGACGATTACGTCGCCCACGACACCAAGCCGACCCTGTTCTGGGATAAGTTTCGCACCCCTAAGCCTTACATTATCGAAGGTCAGACATGGGAGGAGATCACCGAGCGCATCGAGGCGCGCTTGAAGAGTCTCACCTCTGTCATCGGTGATTTCGAATTGGCACCTGGCTTCGCCGAGCAACTGGGGCAGACGGTCGACAGATTCAACGGCTTCGCCCGCGCTGGTGTCGACGAAGATTTCCACCGTTGCGAGAACATGTCCGAATACGACTGGCATGGCATCCCGAGGCCAGGTAACGAAAAAAATCCGGGAATGTTTCCATTCGCCGAGACCGGGCCATATTACTGCGTGCTGATCTGCGGGATGGTGCTGGACACCAACGGAGGGCCCAAGACGAATTCGAACAGCCAAGTCTTGCGTTCGGACGGGTCCGTCATTCCAGGGTTGTATGGGGCCGGAAACTGTGTTGCATCAATAGCCGGTGATGGCTACTTATCTTTAGGGAGCACACTCGGGCCCGCCGCCACATTTGCGTACCTCGCCGCCGAAAGTGTAGTGCAGGAGGCACCGCGCGATACTGAAGCTGCTCGTGCGCGGTACACTGCAGATACGTTGACGACCAGCCAAAACAGCTAGATAGTCACTCGGATTCAGCAGCTACGGTCAGCGTTGCGTGTTAGCATGAATCGATACTGACACGCGACGTTGGCCCATAGTTCCTCCAATCGAGACAGTCTCGTGCGGGACCAAAATCGCCCGAGAGATCGCGTCGGTCTAAAGGGAGTAACCTATGGGCGCGGATTATGAATCGCACCGGCTTTCCGCAGTAGATCGGATGATGACAAGGATTCGTGAAATTCTCCAACAAGCACCTGCGGTAACCGACGAATCCGAGGAAATATTCGGATTCGTAGCGGCGCTACTTGTCGAATTTTCTTGGAATCGCAGTGCGCCGGTTGTGGGCATCGTAGGTCACGTTGGCAATTACTGGAGAAACTGGCTCCTAGTCATATTACGTGTCGGACCATTGCGTCCGTCGATGATTCAGCGGCTACTGGACACAATGGACCCGTCACATCCGTTGTCGCAGAAAATACTTACTCACAATCTTCGGATGCTCGAACGCGATGGACTACTAAGCCGGACCGTGGTCGCCGACGCGCGGAAGCACGTGGTGTATGACCTCACGCCACTAGGTCGGAGTCTGTCCGACCTAGTGATGAACCTGATCGAGTGGGGATATGCGCGATCAGACCAAATCAATTGCGCACGTGCAGAATACGATGCAGCTAACCACGATGGCGGCGCAGGCGAAGTGTGAGCGTCATCCACCCCGGCCTCCACGGGTTATCCGCTTCTGGTTCT
>Ga0247818_10002197_pt1 | contig 12663 bp, 9 predicted proteins | sample 13C_Glucose_Day1_FD_192424 | JGI IMG/M metagenome (GOLD analysis project Ga0247818, IMG submission 192424) | Soil microbial communities from agricultural site in Penn Yan, New York, United States - 13C_Glucose_Day1 | ecosystem: Environmental > Terrestrial > Soil > Agricultural land | place: USA...
GTTATGAGCTGTGCGGGCTGGGTTACATAGGCGTCGATATGGTCCTGGACCAGGAAAAAGGCCCGCTGATCCTTGAGCTCAATGCCCGGCCGGGGTTGAACATTCAAATCGCCAACGATTGCGGCCTGACCCTGCGCACCCATGCGGTTGAAGCGCGACTGGAAGAATTGAAGGCTCGCGGGATGACTGAAACGGTGGAGCAGCGAGTGGAGTTTGTTCAGGAGATGTTTGGGCATATTCCGGCGGTTGAGGGTTGATCTGAAACCGAGTCGCCCCTTTCGCGAGCAGGCTCGCTCCCACAGTGGATTTATGTCGCACCGAAGATCAAATGTGGGAGCGAGCCTGCTCGCGAAGACTGACTGCCAGTTACTACAACTTCCAATCCTGCCCACAATCTGCCAATCCCCGACATCCCCTCTAGGAGCAAATCCTGCAGAGGACTACAATCGCCACCCCGCCTCGATGGCTGATCTGCCCCGCCCATGTTGACCTGTTCTGTACACCCGCTCCCTTATCGCGCCAACCCCGCCGAGTACTTCGCGGCGATTCGTCATGCTCCCGGTGCCGTGCTGCTCGACAGTGGCCGGCCGAATGCCGAGCGTGGCCGTTTTGATCTGCTCAGCGCCTGGCCGCTGGAGCAATTGGCGGTGCTGCCTGACGAAAGCGGCAGCGATTTCCTGCAACGTTTGCGCGACCAGCTGACACGACTCGGTAAAGCGGCTGTTCCTGACGAACTGCCCTTCGCCGGCGGCCTGATCGGTTATCTGAGCTACGATTTCGGTCGGCACCTGGAGCATCTGCCGACTCAGGCGCAAGACGACCTGCACTTACCCGACGCGCGTTTCGGGATATACGACTGGGCCTTGATCAGCGATCACCACGTGAAGACCAGTCAATTGGTCTTTCACCCGTCGTTGATTGAAAGCGGCCGCGAGCGCCTGATCACACTGTTCACTCAGGTGACGGCTGAAGTCCTTGAACCCTTCAAGCTGACAACGCCGATGAGCGCCGATCTGAGCACCGAAGAGTATCGCCAGGCGCTGGAACGTATTCAAAACTACATCCAGGCCGGTGACTGCTACCAGGTCAACTTCGCCCAACGTTTCCGCGCCGAGTGCAAAGGCGATCCATGGTCGGCGTATGTCGCGCTGCGAGCCGCCTGCCCAACACCCTTTTCCGGTTTCCAGAGCCTCCCCGAGGGTGGTGCGGTGCTGAGCCTGTCTCCGGAACGCTTCGTCAAAGTCAGCGAACGTCATGTGGAAACCCGCCCGATCAAAGGCACCCGCCCACGCGGCCTGACTGCTGCCGAAGATGCCGCGAACGCCGCCGAACTGCTGGCCAGCCCAAAGGATCGTGCGGAAAACCTGATGATTGTCGACCTGCTGCGTAATGACTTGGGCCGTACCTGCCGCATCGGCTCGGTACGGGTACCGGAGCTGTTCAGCCTGGAAAGCTATCCGAATGTGCATCACCTGGTGAGCAGCGTGACCGGTGAACTGGCCGATGAGCGAGATGCGCTGGACCTGATCGCCGGCAGCTTCCCCGGCGGCTCGATCACCGGTGCGCCGAAGATTCGTGCGATGCAGATCATTGATGAGCTGGAGCCGACCCGGCGCGGGTTGTACTGCGGGTCACTGCTGTATCTGGATGTGCGTGGCGAGATGGACAGTTCCATCGCGATTCGCAGCTTGCTGGTCAAGGATGGACAGGTGTGTTGCTGGGGTGGTGGCGGGATTGTCGCCGATTCCGAATGGCAGGCTGAGTATCAGGAATCAATTACCAAGGTAAAAGTCCTGCTCGATACCCTGCAAAATCTCTAAAGCCGAGCTTCTGAATGATCGTTCCCACGCTCTGCGTGGGAACGATCAGCTGGAATCGTTACAAACTCAAAGCCCGATTCGAAGCCTTGATGAACTCCTGCTTCAGTTCTTCAAAGGTGTGCACGGCCGGGAACTGCGGGAACTCGCGGATCACATTGTCCGGCGCATGGAACAGAATCCCGGCATCCGCCTCACCCAGCATCGTGGTGTCGTTGTAAGAATCCCCCGCCGCGATCACCCGGTAGTAAAGGCTCTTGAAGGCCAAGACCGACTGACGCTTGGGATCTTTCTGACGCAGCTGATAGCTGGTCACTCGACCGGTTTCGTCGGTAATCAGACGGTGGCAGAGCAACGTCGGGAAGCCCAGTTGACGCATCAGCGGCTGGGAAAACTCGTAGAACGTGTCCGACAGAATCACCACCTGAAAGCGCTCACGCAGCCAATTGACGAACTCAATGGCGCCATCGAGTGGTTTGAGCGTGGCAATCACTTCCTGAATATCGGTGAGTTTCAAGCCGTGTTCGTCGAGGATTCGCAGACGTTGCTTCATCAGTACGTCGTAATCGGGAATGTCCCGAGTGGTGGCACGGAGCGATTCGATCCCGGTTTTTTCGGCGAAAGCGATCCAGATTTCCGGGACCAGTACACCTTCAAGATCCAGACAGGCAATTTCCACAAGACACTCCCATTTGTATTGATTATTGAGTCGAGCGAGTAAAAAGACTGCCGAACTCTAGCGATTCAGGCTGACCGGCGCAACGCAGAGGGCGCGCCAGCGACAGCAGGATTTTGTTACCATCCGGACCATATAGAGCGCCCAGCGCCACCGACCTGTAGGAAGCCGCCCTGATGAGCCCAACGTTCGACGTCGTGGAACTCGCCACGACCTATGCCCATAAATCCGCCCAGGACATCCTGAAACTCGCGTTCGCCGAGTTTGGCGATGACCTGTGGATATCTTTCAGCGGCGCCGAAGACGTGGTGCTGGTAGACATGGCCTGGAAGCTGAACAAGAACGTCAAGGTGTTCAGCCTCGACACTGGCCGCTTGCACCCGGAAACCTACCGCTTCATCGATCAGGTGCGCGAGCACTACAAGATCGACATCGAACTGGTGTCGCCGGACTACACGAAACTTGAACCGTTCGTGAAGGAAAAGGGCCTGTTCAGCTTCTACAAGGACGGCCATGGCGAATGCTGCGGCATCCGCAAGATCGAGCCGCTGCGCCGCAAGTTGTCCGGCGTCACCGCTTGGGCCACCGGCCAGCGCCGCGACCAGAGCCCCGGCACCCGTAGCGCCGTCGCCGTGCTGGAAATCGACACCGCGTTCTCCACCCCGGAACGCACCCTGTACAAGTTCAATCCGCTGGCGCAGATGACCAGCGAAGAAATCTGGGGCTACATCCGCATGCTGGAGCTGCCCTACAACAGCCTGCATGAGCGCGGGTTCATCAGCATTGGCTGCGAACCCTGCACCCGCCCAGTGCTGCCGAATCAGCATGAACGCGAAGGTCGCTGGTGGTGGGAAGAGGCAACGCAGAAAGAATGCGGGTTACATGCGGGCAACATCATCGGCAAGTCCAAGGACTGATCCCAGTCTTTTGATTTCCCCCGGCGGGAGCACATTATTGGCTGGCCGGGGCGGTTGGGACGGTAGACCGCGTTATCGTTCATCGCGGGCAAACCCGCTCCCACAGGGGATTTGTGAGCGCCACAAATCCATTGTGGGAGCGTGGCTTGCCCGCGATGGCAGCACTTCGGTCCCAAGCCGAACTCACACCGCACTAAACCTCTGCCCCAACCCCTGCTCCGCAAACTGCTCGATGATGAAATCCACAAACGCCCGGGTCTTGCCCGGCAACAGTTTGTGTTCCACGTAATAGATCGAAATATTGCCATCGTCGACGTACCAGTCCGGCAACACTCGTTGTAGCTGCCCGTTTTCCAGATAACCCGAAGCGAACGGCATGCTCACCAGCGCAATCCCCAGCCCTTGAGCCGCTGTCGCACACGCGGCTTCCGAATCGCTCATGGTCATTCGCGCCTTCAGCGTCAATGGACTGTGCTGCTGCGTACGGCTGGTCAACTGCCAGGAACGCACCCGGCCGGTCTGCGGCGAACGAATCAGAATACCATCGTGATGTTTGAGATCATCAGGCTCGGCGATGACGTGCTGCGCCTCCAGATACCCGGCTGACGCCACCAATACCCGGTGCGCCGGTGTCAATTTGCGCGCCACCACACCTTGGGGCAATTCGAAACCACCGCCGATGGCCGCGTCGAACCCCTGCGCGATCAAATCGACCTGCCGGTTATCGAAGTGCCAGTCCGGATTGATCGCCGGAAACCGCTGCAAAAACTCCCCCAGCAACGGCACGATATACAGACGTCCGAACACCGTGCCCATGCTCACCTTCAACGTCCCCGCCGGTCGCCCTTCGGCGCTGGCCAGATTGGCGACGGCATTCTGGATCGTGTGCAGGCTGGTACTGACCTCGCCAAGAAACAGCTGACCGGCCTCCGTCAGCGTCAGGCTGCGGGTGCTGCGTTGAAACAGCCGCACACCGAGCCGCGCCTCAAGTTTGGCAACACTCTTGCCCACAGCGGCCGGTGTCAGGCTCAACCGCCGGGCGGCCTCGGCAAAGCTGCCAACCTCGGCGCTGCGCACGAAGCATTCGATACTGCTGAAGGTTTCCATAAGCGTCACTATAAACTTCTGGTTTACACAGACTATCGCAATTACCGTCTACCCAGCATGTAATCCTCAATCGATACTAGGCTCCATCAACCGAGGCATCCGCCTCGGGACTTTGGAGATCGATATGACTACTCAGAACCTCATCGGCAAAGTGGCGTTCATCCAGGGCGGATCTCGCGGTATCGGCGCAGCCATCGTTAAACGCCTGGCCGCTGAAGGCGCAACCGTTGCCTTCACCTACGTCAGCTCCACCGCCAAAGCCGAAGAATTGCAAAACAGCATCACCACCAGCGGCGGCAAAGCCCTGGCCATCAAGGCGGACAGCGCCGACGCCGAGGCCATTCGCAGCGCCGTGAGTGCGACTGTCAAAGCCTTCGGCCGCCTGGACATCCTGGTCAACAACGCCGGCGTGCTGGCCGTTGCCCCTCTGGAAGATTTCAAACTCGAAGACTTCGACCAGACCCTCGCCATCAACGTGCGCAGCGTGTTCATTGCCACGCAGGCCGCCGCCATACACATGACCGAGGGCGGTCGCATCATCAACATCGGCAGCACCAACGCCGATCGCATGCCCTTCGCCGGCGGCGGCCCGTATGCCATGAGCAAAGCGGCGCTGGTCGGCCTGACCAAAGGTCTGGCCCGCGACCTCGGCCCGCGCGGCATCACCATCAACAACGTGCAGCCGGGCCCGGTCGACACCGACATGAACCCGGCCCACGGTGACTTCGCTGAAAGCCTGATCCCGTTAATGGCAGTGGGTCGTTACGGCAAGGCTGAAGAAATCGCCAGCTTCGTGGCTTACCTGGTCGGTCCGGAAGCGGGTTACATCACAGGGGCCAGCCTGACCATCGACGGTGGTTTCGGCGCCTGATCCACGGTTTGATCGAAACAAAAACGCCGGCAACCCTGATCAGATTGCCGGCGTTTTTTTGTGTATCGCTCTAAGCCCATTCCAGGGCTGGCAAGCCGCAAGCGCTCGGTGTGAACGCCTTCAGCGTTCGAAGAATGCCATCGGCATGTGCGTATTTTTCATCCGCCATGGCCGCGTCCGGGATCGCTATCGCGGTCATCCCCGCCGCTTTTGCCGCAGTGACACCAAACGGTGAGTCTTCAAACACCAGGCAATCCTCAGGCGCTACGCCAAGGCGCCGCGCTGCCGTGAGGAAGATATCCGGTGCCGGTTTGGCGGCGCCTACTTCTGGATCATCCGCCGTCACGATGAAGTCGAACAGCGCAAACCAGTCACGGTGCAATGTGGTTTTCTGAGCGAACGACTGACGCGAAGAACTGGTGCCCACCGCAATCGGAATCTGGTTGGCCTTCAAGTGCCGCACCAGTTCTTCTGCACCCGGCATCGCCAGAGCGGCAGGAAAACGCTCGCGCATCAGCGGCTCACGGATCACCAGGAACTCTTCGGCGGTAATCGGCAGATCGAGCGCCTGGACCACGTAACGCGCCAGATCACCGGCACCACGACCGATAATGTTTTGCTTGATGCTCCAGTCAAAAACCCGACCGTAACGCGCGGCGATCAAGGACGTGACCTCGGTGTAAATGCCTTCGGTGTCCAGCAACAAGCCGTCCATGTCGAAAATCACAGCCTTGATCGGGCCGAACTGATTGAGCGGTGCATTCATCGCATCGGTTCCGTTTTCTAATGACGCCCCGGAGGCGGCTCAAATACAGCCGGTTCCGTGATCGATTAAAGGATTCAGCAGCATAGCGAGCGCGGCTGACGTTGGGCAACGGGCAATGCCTGACCTTTACAAAAAGTGCTGGTCGTCATTTAGCGATTTTCCCTACATAAAACGCCTCCTTTCCCGACTTCTTTACCCGCTGATCCCACGCAAAGTCTCGCGCTCACATTTGATCTGCGCGAGGGACTGCGAATGCTCGAACCTGACAAGGTACTGGCCTTGAATAACGCCATCGGGCTACTGGTGGTCGCGGCCATGGACCCCGAGCAACCGAACGTCGAAGCGCTGCTCGCAGACTTTCGGCTGTGCCTCAACGACTACGACGCCTGGGCTGAGAGTTTCTGGACCGGCAAGGCGCTGGATATCGAGCAGGTGTTCAAGGTCGGCAACGAAGTCCGGCTGTTCGCGCCAAAACATTCCACGACATCGGTCAGCGCAACCGTCGCGGCGTGTGCGGCCAGCGGCCCGTTGACGCTGGTACACATGTTCGACGCGGCGCGGTTCGTGCCGATTGGCAATACGCCGGTAACGCTGGAGCCGTTGAACGCTGATGGCACCTATGGCGAGCCGGTCAACCACGAGATCGGGCCCAGCGGCATCCTCGAAATTCCCGAATGCGAGCGCGGTCAGCGTTATCGCATCACCTTCTTCCCGAATGTCTCCACTGACCATGTCAAAGCGTTGTACGCCTCCTATCAAGGCGTCATCGACGACCTGGAAGGCTGGCTGCGCAATGAATGGTCGAGCGAATTCGAACCGTCATGGACAGCGTTTTCCGAGGCCGGATTCATCAAGCGCTACGGCCTGCTGCAACAGGCTGACTGGCTGGGTTTCGAGAAGTCGCTGAACGGATTGTGGGACGACGTGAAGCAGATTTACGAGCTGATCACGGACCTGCAAGCCAACAGCGAAAAGCTCCTTGAATACCTGACCGAAACCGAACTTGAAACGCTGTTGCAGGCCTCGGCGGAATCGATTGCCAATCTGTTGTTGGTGTTGAGTGACGAGCCGTTGATGTTCATCCATCTGGCGGCGTTCACCAGTTGGCTTCGAATGCTACCGCCACAGCACATCGCCGAGGTCGTGTCAGAGATTCGTACAGGGATATTGATCGGATTCCTGCTGGCTCGTTTCACCGGTGGTGCAGGACTGACGCTCGGCATCAGCGCCAGGGTGCTGAGCAACATCAAATCGGAACGTGCGCGCAAATGGCTGGCTGCCGCCAGTTTGCGCCTGGCCACCCTGCCCGACCTCACAAGTCACGCGGGGGTGCTCAAACCTCTCGCGGTCAATGTCCGGACTTCTGCACTGAACCCAGCGCCTGTGGTGCCGTTGCAGATCAGCGCCGGCTCCGCGCCGGTTGTGTTGGTGAACAACCCGGTCGCCATTGCTCGCAACAAATCCGCAGCCAAGACTCGCCTGGGGCGGCACGAACAGCGTGACGACGCGCCCGACCAGGCGAAAAACCCCAACGGTGACAGCGCCGATTGCGCACCACTCACCTGCACCAACGGTTGCCCGGTGTCGATGGTCACCGGCGAAGAGTTGCTGACGCTGGACGATGGTTCGCTCAACGGTTTGCTGCCATTTGCGTTCACCCGGCTGTACCGCACCAGCGCCGTGGAAATCGATTGCGGGCTGGGCTGGGGTTGGAGTCATTCGCTGGCGCACCGGTTGGAACTGGACGCAGAACACGTCGTCTGGATCGACCATGAAAACCGCCGCACAACCTTTCCGCTGCCAAGCGAGGCACGCCCGGCCATTCACAACAGCCTGTCCCGGGCCGCGATTTATCTTGGGGATCAACCTGAGGAATTAGTCCTCGCCCTGGCTGGCGAGACGGTGCGTTTTTATCACTTTCGCAATGGGCGGCTGACCGCGATCAGTGACGCCTACAACAACCGATTGCACATCACCCGTGACCGCCAGGATCGCATTCACCGCCTCGACAACGGTGCAGGTCGAGCGCTGCTGTTGCGCTACGAACGTCGGCACATCATCGCCGTCGAGTATCAGTCATTTCACCCTGCCGACACCGCGGATGACGCCTGGCGGACAGAGCAAACGCTCATTGCCTACCGCTACGACGCCCGACAGCGACTCATCGAAGCGACCAATGCCGCCGGTGAAAGCGAACGATACGACTACGACGACCAACACGTGATTCTCCAGCGGCAACTGGCCGGTGGGGCAAGTTTCTTTTGGGAGTGGGAACAGTCCGGCAAAGCCGCCCGATGCATACGGCATTGGGCAACGTTCGCGCAGATGGATACGCGCTATGCCTGGGACAACAACGGCGCAGTGCGGGTTAAAAACGTCGATGGCAGCGAGGAAGTGTATGTCCATGACGACACGGCGCGATTGGTGCGCCGGGTTGAGCCGGATGGCGCCGAGCATCTCAAGACATATGACCACAAGGGTCAGCTGATTGCCGAACAGGGACCGCTGGGGGCGATTACTCAATACCGCTACGACGACATCGGGCGGCTGATTGCGCTGATTCCCCCCGAAGATGAGCCAACGTCCTACGAGTACCGCTACGGCTTCCTGCATGCGTGCTATCGCGGCAAAGCGGTATGGAAATATCAACGCAATGCTCAAGGCGATATTACCGAGGCCATCGATCCCGACGGCCAGATCACCCACAACCACTACGACGCTCAAGGTCGCCTGCTGTCGATCCGTTATCCGGACAACAGCCGTCATGTGTTCGTTCGGGATGCTCTCGGGCAACTGATCGAGGAAACCCTGCCGAACGGTGGACAGCGCCGGTTTTCCTACGATGTTCTGGGACGGCAAATTACCCGTCAGGACCAACACCGTGCTGTCACTCACTACCAGTGGGACGCCGTTGGCCGACTGATTCAGACGACACTTCCTACAGGCGCCAGCCGAGCCTTCAGCTACAACGCCTACGGCAAGATCACCGCCGAACGCGATGAGCTGGGCCGGATCACGCGTTTTGAGTACGACGATGACCTGCACCTGGTCAGTCGCAGGATCAACCCCGACGGCACGCAACTGCGCTATCGCTATGACAACGCGCGGCTGCTGCTGACTGAAATCGAAAACGAATCCGGCGAACGCTATCAGCTGGACTACACACCCAGTGGATTCATCCAACAGGAAAGCGGGTTTGATGGTCGACGCACGGCGTACGCCTATGACCTCAATCGTCACCTGCTGGAGAAAACCGAGTTCGGCGACGACGGCTCGCAGCTGATTACCCGTTATCAACGGGACTCGACAGGTCGCCTGCTGATCAAAACCCTGCCCGACGGCATCAAGGTCGAATACCACTACGACGGCCTCGGCCGCTTGGTCAGCGTTAATGACAACCACGATCACCCACTGGAGTTCGAATACGACACCCAGAACCGGCTGATTACTGAACACCAGAGTTGGGCCACATTGCGTTACGGCTACGACGCTTGCGGCCGACTCAGCCACTTGCGCCTGCCGGATAACAGCAAACTCGCTTACCACCGCGCCAAGGGTGGCGCACTGACCGCCATTGACCTCAACGGCACACGTCTTACGAGCCATACCTATCAATTCGGCCGTGAGCAGCAGCGTCAGCAAGGCTTGTTACACAGCCAGTACGAGCATGACGAACAAGGTCGCCTGAAGGCCCATGCCGTCAGCCAACATCAGCAACCGCTGTATCGGCGTGACTTCGCCTACAGCGCCAACGGCAACCTGGACACCCTCGCTGACACCCGCCACGGTCAACGCAACTACCAATACGATCCCCTGAACCGCCTGATCCGCGTCCGCCATTCCCGCGATCAACAACCCGAGAGCTTCGCCCACGACCCGGCCGGCAATCTGCTGATGCAGGATCGCCCCGGCCCGTCCGCCGTCAAAGGCAATCGGCTGTTAATGCAAGGCGACCGGCATTTCGACTACGACGCCTTCGGCAATCTGATCCGCGAACGCCGAGGTACCGCGCAAAAACTCGTCACCGAATACCGTTATGACTGCCAACACCGACTCATCGGCGCCACGCTACCCAACGGCACCTGCGCGACCTACCGCTACGACGCCTTCGGTCGCCGAATCAGCAAAACCGTCGACGGCAAAACCACCGAGTTTTTCTGGCAAGGCGACCACCTCATCGCCGAACACAGCCAGGACCACCATCGCAGCTACCTCTACGAACCCGGCACCTTCCGCCCACTCGCCATGCTCGACGGCAAAGGCCCCCGCCAGGCCTGCCCGTTCTACTACCAACTCGACCACCTCGGCACCCCGCAAGAACTCACCGACTACAGCGGCGACATCATCTGGGCCGCGCAATACACCGCCTACGGCCGCCTGACCCGGCTTAACCGAGATACCCATCAGGTACTGGATCAACCGCTGAGGTTTCAAGGGCAGTATTTCGATGCGGAGACAGGGCTGCATTACAACCGGCATCGTTACTACAACCCGGATCTTGGACGGTATTTAACGCCGGATCCGAGTGGGTTGGCGGGTGGAATAAACGGGTATCAGTACACGCGGAACCCGACGGGATGGGTTGATCCGTTGGGGTTGAGTGAGTGCCCTGGGGGGGATGGGTGTAAGAGGCCGGGGTTTGGGGAGGAGGATCCGGTCAGTAAGATAGCGATTGAAAATCGTGAACCCCAACTACCAAAACCCAAAAAAGAGGACGACTTCTTATATCGCGGGGACGATAAAGAACCTCACGATGTATTTGAAAATGGTTTTAAAAGCAAAGGAAAAAGCAACGACCTACTACTACACTCATTAGACAGTCGGGATCCACCTAGCAATTTTATTAGCACGTCCACTTCCAGGGAAGCCGGAAAATTTTTCGCCACTGAATACAACACAAAAACGGGCTATCTGTACACACTCAACAAAATTCCCGGACACGATCTAAAGATAGAACTAGGATCTTTGTACGAGTTTGGGAGAGAAAAAGAAATTGCCATTCCAAGTCGTATAGCAAAAGAGGATGTGCTTGGAGCGACCTTAATTCTTGATAATGGCAAAGAGTTTGGTTACTCCATACCCAACCCAAACAGGATAATTAAGAAATGATATGGACAGTAGAGATAACTATTGAAAACAATGGCGCCAAGGAAACAGCTCAGTTGACATGTGACAATAAAGCTGGAAACGGAGATGTAACTATTATATTCACTATGCAAAACGGATTATCCAAAACCTATTCGGACTCTGATTTTTATAGATGCTTCGCTCGCACTCGAGAAGATAACACTGGAATAAAATTCCTATGCAAAGGATCAAAAGTAAACGTTCATACGTCCAGCATGTCATCACAGATGTCTCTAGGATTGAAAGCGTACGAATTAACTTTAGGTAAAGCCGCATCATTCGACGATGTGATCTACATATTCGATTATGACGAACACAATCTAACCAATGACTCAGCCGAACAGCGAGCTTTTTTTAGGAAATGGATTGAAACTGAAAAAAACGACGAGGAGGAGCAGTAATTAGATGACTATTAAAAAGACGACAGCTATGCGGGACACTCTATACCGAACCCTCTGAGAAAACAATGAATGACAATTGAGGAAATTTCTATTCTGATCGGCGGAAAAATCGAAATAGCGGTTCTCGATTACGACCCACAAAAATCAACCATGAAGGTAACACTAGAAAGTGGATGGACGAAATACTTATCAGGGTTTGATATTTATGACTGTCTAGGGAAAATCATAATGCATAGGCCAGATATTAAGTTCCTGTGCAAAGGAGCAAAATTGAATGTTCGACCTTCTAGCATGTCCTCACAGATGAGCTCAGGAGTAGTCGCTTACGAGCACAAATTAGGCGTCCGCGCGTCACGAAAAGATCTTGTTAATATCTTTCAGTATGACGACCAAGACATTATTAATGATCCACAGTTGCAAACTGACTTCTTCCATCGCTGGCTAAAATCTCTGAAAGAATAGTCGACACAGACTAAAAATAACCTTTAACTCAAAGACGCTCATGAAAACATTTGAAATCGCCACCCATTCCGACGGTATCACTGATAGGTCTATAATTGAATACGGACGCGAGGGAGCCCTATCAACCTTACGACTCAGAAGCAATCCAAACAAAACATATAAAGCCCATGACCTGTTTGAATGTCTTGGGCTATTGCGGGCGGATTTCCCCGAAACGAAATTTCTATGCAAAGGTGCGAAAATCAACGTTTACCCTTCGCGAATGTCATCGCAAATGTCCGCAGGATTAGTAGCGTATGAACTTCGCTTAGGCATACCAGCGGAGGACGAGGATATTGTGAGAATATTCGACTATGAGGAAACAAATCTTACGAACAACATCCAGCGACAACGAGAATTCTACACACGGTGGATCGAATCGTTAGCAAATAGGTGTTGAAACCGGTTTATAGCGTACGAGCGGTAGAGTCGGAAACAGCGGATATCAAAAGCCCAACATATAGCTGGGCTTTGCTATCT
>Ga0247818_10002198_pt1 | contig 12663 bp, 17 predicted proteins | sample 13C_Glucose_Day1_FD_192424 | JGI IMG/M metagenome (GOLD analysis project Ga0247818, IMG submission 192424) | Soil microbial communities from agricultural site in Penn Yan, New York, United States - 13C_Glucose_Day1 | ecosystem: Environmental > Terrestrial > Soil > Agricultural land | place...
GCCTCCGGCCCGCCGAGGCCGAGGCCGTCACCGCCGCCTGACGGCGGTTCCGCTCAGGCGTCGCGGCCCTCCACGAGGGCCGCGACGCCGTCCAGGATCCGGGCCAGGCCGAAGCGGAACTCGTCGTCGGGGTCGTCGGCCCGGTCCAGGACGCCGGACTCGATCACCCGCGCCACCTGCGGGTACACGGCGGGGTCGACGAGCCGCCGCAGGGTCCCGCTGTACCGCCGCATGGCCTCCTCGGGGGCGTCCTCGCTCCCCGCCATCGCCTCGCCCAGCTCGACGGCCATCAGGGCGTCGTTCTTCACGAAGCCGCCCAGCAGCAGCACCACGCCCAGCTTCTCCCCCTCGTCGAGCCCGGTGCCGCCGAGGGGGACCAGCGCCTGCTCCCACCAGGCCACCGAGTTCGGCGTGGCGGGCGGGCCCGAGACGGGGACCCGCAGCAGCCACATGTGCCGCAGGTAGACCTCCCGGATGGCCCAGGCCCAGCGCTCCAGGCCCTCGCGCCAGCCGATGTCGGGGCCGAAGAGCTCGGGCGGGGCACCGGTCGCCGTCTCCTGCATGAGCACGTACAGCTCGTCCTTGGCGGAGACGTAGCGGTAGAGGGACATCGTGGAGACGCCCAGCTCCTTGGCGACCCGCCCCATCGAGACGGCGGCCAGCCCCTCCGCCGAGGCGAGGTCCACCGCCGCGCCGACGATCCGGTCCAGGCTCAGCCCGGGCTTCGGCCCCTTGGTGGGGCGCTCGCGCAGCCCCCAGGCGGCCTCGATGGAGGCCGGCAGAAACGCGCCGCCCTCGCCCCGGGACGCCTTTCCGTCCTTCTCGCCCGCCATGCGCGTCGCCTCCTGAGCTCGCTCGCTTGACGCCCATCCTAGTAATGCGTAACCCTTACACAGTAACGCGTAGGGCATACGCAGTACGCCGCCGAGCGCAGCAGAAGGGGACACCCATGCCTCCCGCCATCGAGACCGCCGGACTCACCAAGACCTACGGCTCCGTCCGCGTCCTCGACGCCCTCGACCTCCGCGTCGAGACCGGCACCGTCTTCGCCCTCCTCGGGCCCAACGGCGCCGGCAAGACCACCACCGTCCGCGTCCTCACCACCCTCACCGCGCCCGACGCCGGACAGGCCCGGGTGGCCGGCCACGACGTCGTCGCCGAGCGGCGCGCGGTCCGCCGCGCGATCAGCCTCACCGGCCAGTACGCGGCCGTCGACGAGACCCTGACCGGCGCCGAGAACCTCCGCCTCACCGCCCGCCTCTCCGGCCTCTCCCGCGGGGCCGCCGCCCGCCGCGCCGACGAACTCCTCGAACGCTTCCGGCTCACCGAGGCCCGCGACCGGCAGGCGAAGACGTACTCCGGAGGCATGCGCCGCCGCCTCGACCTCGCCGCCGGGCTCGTCCGCGACCCCGGCACCACCCGGATCGTCTTCCTCGACGAACCCACCACCGGCCTCGACCCGCGCAGCCGCAACGAACTCTGGGACGTCGTGCGCGAGCTCGCCGGCCACGGCACCACCGTCTTCCTCACCACCCAGTACCTGGAGGAGGCCGACCGGCTCGCCCACCGCATCGCCGTCCTCGGCGCCGGCCGCACCCTCGCCGAAGGCACCCCCGAGGAACTGAAGAACCGTTACGCGGGCCACCGCCTCGACCTCGTCGCCCGCGACCGGGACGCGTACCTCCGCCTCAGCCCGCACGCCACCGTCCACACCCCCGGCACCCTCACCCTCGGCGTCCCCACCGACGGCACCGCCGCCCACGTCCGCGCCCTGCTCGACGCGCTCGACCCGGACCACGCCGACATCGAGCGCTTCGCCCTGCACAGCGCCACCCTCGACGACGTCTTCCTCCACCTGACCAGCACCACGAAGGAGCCGAGCCATGTCTGACGCGACCGCGCGCCCCCTCGCCGCCGCCACCGCCCTCGTCGGGCGCGGCGTCCTCCTCGGCCGGCGCAACCCCGACGCCGTCATCAGCGCGCTGGTGATGCCCGTGATGCTGATGCTGGTCTTCGTCTACTTCTTCGGCGGGGCCATCGACACCGGCGACACCCGCTACGTCACCTACGTCGTCCCCGGCGTCATCGTCCTGTGCGCCGGCTTCGGCGCCGCCGGCACCGCCGTCTCCGTCAGCGAGGACATGCGCGGCGGCACCGTCGACCGGCTCCGCACCCTCGACGTCGGTGCCGTCCCCTTCCTCACCGGACACGTCGTCGCCACCGTCGCCCGCAACCTGCTGGCCACCACGCTGGTCTTCGGCGTCGCCTTCCTCATCGGCTTCCGCCCCTCCGCCACCCCCGCCGGCTGGCTCGCCGCGATCGGCCTGCTGCTCGCCTACATCACGGCCGTGTCCTGGCTGTCCGCGGCGGCCGGACTCATCGCCCGCACCCCCGAGGCGGCCAACACGGTCACCTTCCTCATGATGTTCCTGCCCTACCCGAGCAGCGCCTTCGTGCCCATCGACACCATGCCCGGCTGGCTGCACGGCTTCGCCGAGAACCAGCCCGTCACCCCGCTCATCGAGTCCATCCGCGGCCTGCTCCTCGACCAGCCCGTCGGCTCGGCCCCCTGGACCGCGCTCGCCTGGTGCGGCGGCCTGCTGGCCCTCGCCGTCACCGTCTCCGGCGCCCTCTTCCGCCTCCGCACCCGCTGACCGGCCGGAGGGTCAGAAGATGTCCGGCGAGAAGGGCCGCAGCGAGGTGCGGAAGAGCAGGTCGGCCCGGGCCGCCGCGCCCGGCACCGCCTCCTCGATCCGGCCCAGCAGCGCCAGCCGGACCGCGGACCCGTCACCGAGGACCAGCCGCGCCAGCTCGGCCACGTCGAGCACCAGCTCCGCCGGGGCCGTCGTCGGGGCGCACGACGCGCCCTTCGGGGAGGCGTCCAGGAGGTACCGCCCGGACGCGAACCCGTCCCCGTCCCGGACGTCGAGGACCAGCCCGTCCGTCACCGGGTACGTCCGCTCCTCCAGCACCCGCACCACGTCGAGGATCCGCAGCCACACCATGTCCGCGTGGCTCACCGTCCGCGCCGCGCGCGGGTCCGGCAGCAGCATCGGCAGCGGATCGTCCGGCGCCCTGTGCCCGGTCCGGACGGTCGTCACCCAGTCGACCGAGCAGACGTACCGCCACAGCGCGTGCTCGGCGGCCGGCGTCACCGCGATCAGGTCCCGCACCGTCAGCGTGTTCTCCGGCTGCTTGGCGTCGTTCCACCGGTCGTCGCAGCCGTACGCCACGAACCCCTCGGCCTCGCCCGACGCGGAGCGGTAGACCGCGTAGTACGGCTCCCTCCACGGCTCCAGCTGGTGGCCGAGGCCCGTGCCCACGTCCCAGCCCCGCGGCGACCGGTCGGTCACGCCCGCCCGCAGCCCCGCGAGCCGCCGGTGCAGCCCCGGCCCGATCCGGCGGATCTCCCCGGCGTCCGTCAGGTCGATCCGGCCGCCGTCCTCCGGGGCGCCGCCGCGCCGCGGGTCGAGACCGGCCCGCCGCAGGTCCACGCTCCACTCGGTGCTCCAGCTCGCCGGACCGAAGCCGAACCGGCCGTAGATCGGGTACTCGGCGGCGATCAGCGTCGCGACCGCGTCACCCCGCTCCCGGGCGGCGGCCAGGTCCTTCGCCATCAGCCGGCTCAACAGCCCGCGCCGCTTGTGCGTCGGCGCGACCGTCACCTGCGTGACCGCGTCCGCGACGAGGCCGCCGCCACCGACGGTGCTCAACTCCTGCCGGAAGGACCGGAAGGTGGCGACCACCCGGCCGCCCTCCACGGCGCCCAGCGTCCGGTCGAGGTCGACGTGCGCCAGCCGGTCGGCGACCATCGCGTCCGGCACCACCGGCTCGTTCAGGAACCCCGTCCGCAGGGCCCGCAGCCAGTCGGGGAACTCGGACTCGGTCACCGCGCGCAGTTCGACAGCCATCCCCCGACCCTACGCACGCCCCACCGGTCCGCCACCGGTTTTCCGGGCGCCTCCGGGCGGTCAGGCCAGCAGGTCGTCGACCTGCGCCTCGCCCTCGCGGTAGCGGCGGGCAATCTCCGCCCCGCAGTCGTCGGCGGTCCGCTGGAGGGACTGGCGGCGCCGCGAGATCTGCTGCTCGTAGCCCGCGAGCCGCCCCATCGCGGTGTGCAGCTCCTCGTCGGTGCGGGCCGTCAGGTCCGACAGCTCCACCTCCGACAGCATCTCGGCGGCGAGCCGCCGGTACTCCTCGCCGCGCGGCGTCGACAGCGTCACGTGCCGGGCCGAGGTGCGGTGCCGCGACGGCACGTCCGCCAGGATCTCGGAGAGCCGGTCGAGCACCGGCGCCTCCGGATCGGTCCGGCGCGCCAGCTCGGCCCGCAGGATGTCGATCCGGCCCTGGAGCATCCGCCGCACATAGCTGAGATCCGCCTCGTCGCTCTGCGCGTCCCGGCGCAGCGCCCGCAGCTCCGCGAGGCGCAGCCCGCCGAGCTCGTGCCCCGGGCGGCCGGACGGCCCCGGCTCGGCGGTCCGCTGCACGGGCGGCCGCGCGACCGGCCCGCCGGGCACCGCGCCGGCGGACCGGATCAGCGGTACGGGGCCGGACGGCGTCGGCCCGGTGCTGAATGCACTCATGAGAATCGTCCCCTCGACCGGTGCGGAGCCGCACCGCCTCCTGGCATGGTGCCACCCCGGCACACGGGCGTGCAGGCGCTCTGCACCCGTTCGGCCCCCAGAAATCCCCGATCGGTAGGTTGGGACCCATGCGAGCTGTGGTGCAGAGGGTGGACGGCGCGAAGGTCGTCGTCGCAGGGGAGACGGTCGGCGAGATCACCGGCGAGGGGCTGTGCGTGCTGGTGGGCGTCACCCACGACGACACCCCGGAGAAGGCGGCCCGAATGGCCAGAAAGCTCTGGTCCGTCCGGGTGCTGGAGGAGGAACGCTCCTGCTCCGACGTGAACGCCCCGCTCCTGGTGATCTCCCAGTTCACGCTGTACGGCGACGCCCGCAAGGGCCGCCGGCCCACCTGGAACGCCGCCGCCCCCGGCCCCGTCGCCGAACCCCTCGTCGACGAGGTCGTCGCCCAGCTGCGCGGGCTCGGCGCCCACGTGGAGACGGGCCGCTTCGGGGCCGACATGCGCGTCAGCCTCACGAACCACGGCCCGTTCACGGTCCTGCTGGACGTCTGAGCCCCGGGGGGCCCGCGTCCTACGGCTCGACGACCGTCTCCTGCGCGGCGGCCGTCGTGCCCGCCACCAGCGGCGCGTCCACCGGCACGTTCCGCTTCACCAGGGCCAGGGCGATCGGCCCCAGCTCGTGGTGCCGCACCGCCGTGGTCACGAACCCGAGCTGACGCCCGTCCGGCCCGTCCGCGGCCAGCCGCAGCGGCGTGCCGTGCGCGGGCAGCGTGACCTCGCTGCCGTCCAGGTGCAGGAAGACCAGCCGGCGCGGCGGCTTGCCCAGGTTCTGCACCCGCGCGACCGTCTCCTGCCCCCGGTAGCAGCCCTTCTGGAGGTGCACGGCGGTACCGATCAGCCCGACCTCGTGCGGGATCGTCCGGTGGTCCGTCTCGAAGCCCAGCCGCGGCCGGTGCCCCTCCACGCGCAGCGCCTCGTACGCGAGGACGCCGGCGGCCGGACCGTGCGCGGCGGCGAAGGAGTCGAGCCCGGCGCGCGGCAGGAACAGGTCGCGGCCGTACGCCGTCTCCCGTACGACCGTGCCCTCCGGCGCCTCGGCGGTCGACCCGGCCGGCAGGTGCACGACGGCGAACTCGTCCGTCCGGTCGGCGACCTCGACCCGGTAGAAGAACTTCATCGACTCCAGGTAGGCGATCAGCTCGCCCTGCGTCCCCGGCTCGACGTGCGCCCACACCGTCTCGCCGTCGTCGACGAGCGAGAGAGCGTGCTCGATGTGCCCGTTCGCGGAGAGGATCAGCGCCTCGGTGGCCTGACCGACGGGCAGGTCGCTGACGTGCTGGGTGAGCAGCAGGTGCAGCCAGCTCAGCCGGTCGTCACCGGTGACCGCGACGACCCCGCGGTGCGAGAGGTCGACGAAACCGGAACCGTCGGCGAGGGCGCGCTGCTCGCGGAAGAGGTCGCCGTAGTGGGCGGCGACGCCTTCGTCACGACCTTCGGCCGGAACGGCGCCGGCCAGGGACAGCAGGGGGCTGTGCGGTGAATGTCGCTGCATGGGAAAAGCCTACGACTCCGCGTCCGCGGCCTTGCGGGAGCAGTCGGCACACCGGCCGAAGATCGCGAAGTGCTTCATGTCCGTGTCGAACCCGAAGGTCTCGCGCAGCTTCCCGGTGAACTCGGCGGCCACCTCCACGTCCGCCTCGATCACCTCCGAGCAGTCCCGGCACACCAGGTGCAGATGGTGGTGCCGGTCCGCCAGGTGATAGGTCGGGGCCCCGTGGCCCAGATGCGCGTGACTGACGAGCCCGAGCTCCTCCAGGAGCTCCAGGGTCCGGTACACGGTGGAGATGTTCACCCCGGAGGCGGTCTTCCGCACCTCGACGAGGATGTCGTCCGGGGTGGCGTGCTCCAGCACGTCCACCGCCTCCAGCACAAGCTGCCGCTGCGGCGTCAGCCGATAGCCCCGCTGCCGCAGGTCACTCTTCCAGTCGGTGCTCACCACGCCCCCAGTGTAGGAGGGCGCGGCGGGTCACCGGCGGTCCTACTTGAAGAAGGCGATGCCGTCGTCCGGCATGTCCGGGAGGTTCCGGGCCATCTCGGCGACTTCTTCCGGGGTGACGACCTTCTTCAGGTGCGCCGACATGTAGGGGCGGAGCGGGACCTCGGGGGTCGCCTTCTCGCCGACCCACATGAGGTCGCTCTTCACGTAGCCGTAGAGCCGCTTGCCGCCGCTGTACGGGCCGGAGGCCGCGGTGCGGGCCACGGCGTCGGTCGCCAGGTCGATCTGCGGCTTCTGGTCGGCCAGCTCGCCGTACCAGACCTCCACGACGCCGTCGTCGCGGACCATGACGACCTCGACCTTGCGGTCCTTGTCGATCCGCCAGAAGCCGCTCTCGCTCTCCAGCGGACGGACCTTGTTCCCCTCGTTGTCGAGGACCCAGGAGTGCGAGTGGTACTCCAGGAAGTCCCGGCCGTCGTGGCTGAAGGTCACGGACTGGCCGAAGTTGCACTTCTCGGCACCGGGGAAGTCGGACACGCCGGCGCCCTCCCAGGTCCCGAGGAGGAACGCGAGCGGGACGAGGTCCGGGTTGAGGTCGGACGGGATCTGGATCATGAGCGACTCAGACGATCTGTGAAGGGGGATCGGTGAAGGAGGGGGAACCGGAAGGTCAGCGCTGGCCCTGGTACAGCTTCTTCACGGTCAGACCGGCGAAGGCGAGCACGCCGACGGCGACCAGGACCAGCAGGGTCTCGAAGAAAACGATCACGGGGTGCTCCTCGGCTGAGGGTGAAGGCGGAACGGGCCGGACCCCAGCTTAGTGGGCGGGGGCCCGGCCCACTCGGTGAGGTGGGTCTCGCCGGCGATCAAGCACCGGTACGGACGCGGCCGTCAGCCCAGCAGCTGCGCCTGGAGCGCCACGGTCTGCTGGAACGGCACGGTCAGCGTGCCGCCCTTCCGCGTCTGGGTGACCACCGCGAAGGTGTCACCGGCCTGGATCAGGGACCACCGGGTCTGCCGCGGGCCGTACGGCTCCGCCTCCTTGTACGCGTAGACCGCGACGTACGGCACCTCCACGTCCTGGATGGTGCCCGCGTCGGCCTCCTGCGTCTCGACGCCGGCGGGCAGCCAGTCGCTCCGGACGAGCCGGCGGGCCATCTCGTCCTTGAAGTCCTCCGCGAAGGCCACCGACGAGAACCGCAGCAGGTGGATCCGGGTGCTGGTGCCGTCCGGCGTGGTCCAGCCGCGCGCGGCGACGTGCCGGAGCGCCGAGTCGGCCAGGTACGCCTTCACCTCGCCCCGGTCCTGCTCGACCAGCTCCGCCAGGTAGGAGTCGACACCCGCCCAGCCGCCCTTCAGCTTCGGGTCGACGGTCGCCCCGGCCGGCGCGGGAAGCAGCAGCTTCCGCACGTCGGTGTGGTGGATCTCGGCCTCGTTGCCGTCGGTGAACGGCCGCTGGACGCCCTCGGGCAGCGCCGGGAGCGCGAGCTGCGGGTACTCCCAGCGCCCGTCGGACTCGGTGGCGAGCCCCGGCACGTCGGTCCGCTCCATGGCGGTGATCCCCATGGCCGCCCCGGCCCCGATCCCGCCGCAGACGAGCACGGCGGCGGTCCACCGCACGATGCCCCGGAGCACCCGCCGGGACTTCTTGGGGGCGGGGACGGGATCGGCGACGGACCCGGTGGCGAGCGCGGGATCGGCCGCGGGGACGGGGACGGAGGGGGCGTCCACGTCCACGGGCGGTCCGGCCTGCGCGGGCACCGGGCTCCCGGCCTCGGCCGCGACCGCGACCGCGACCGCGACCTCGGTGCCGGCCCCGGCCTCCGCCGGGGCCCCGGCCTCGGCCTTGATCTCCGCCGTGGTCCCGGTCGCGGTCTCGGTCAGCGCCTGCTCGGTCATACGTACTCCCCCGGGGATGCGATGTGGTCGAGCTGCCGCGTCAGCAGCTTCGCCACGCGCGCCTTGTCGAACGGCTTGGCGCCCGACGCCGTCATGGTGACGAGGACCTCGGAGTCGTACGCGAGGCAGATCATCCGGTCCAGTTCCTCGGCCCGCTGCTTCTTGTCCAGCTCCTCGTCCTGGGGCGTCATGTGGCAGACGGCGTCCTTGTGGCCCTGGACCTTGGGCCCCTTCGGGAACTCCAGGAACTCCAGGACCTCCTTGCGCAGCCGGTAGCTGCTCCGGACCTGCTTCTTGTCCTTCATGCTCGTGACCGTGAAGGAGACCTCCAGGCCGTTGTCCGGGTCGGCGAAGGAGCGGACCCCGACGCCCTGGAGCCCGAGCTTGTCGATCTCCTTCTCGAAGGCGCGGCGCTTCTTCCCGGAGAGCCCCTCGCCCGCCTGCTTCATCAGCGCGGTCGCCTCGGCGGCGCCGAGCTCGCCGTCGTTCCCGTACAGCTCCTGGTCGGGGCCGAACTCGTACCCGTCCGGCAGCGGCAGCAGCAGTCGGCTCAGCGGCGTCCCGGTCTTGCCGCGCGTCAGGTCGGCGGCCGGGTCCCGGTCCTGCGCGGTCTTCTCCGTCGGGCCCCAGACCTCCGTGGGCGCGGCGCGGTCGGCGGAGTCGACGGTGAGCACGGTGTAGGTGACACCGCCGCCGATCAGTCCGAGGACGAGCACGGAGGGCAGCACGACCCGCAGCAGCACCCGCCCGAGGCCCCGCTTCTTCGCGGCCGGCTCCGCCGGGGTCGGCTCCGCCAGTTCGGTCACGTCGTTCCGGTCCTCACTCACAGGCGCCCCAGCTGTCGCTCGGCCAGCGAACGGATGTCCTTCTCGGAGATCTTCTTCGTGTCGAAGACGAAGATCTCGACCGCGATGTCGCCCCGGTAGAAGTAGGCCCGGGCCTGGTAGGAGTCCAGGTATCCGGACTTCCGCTCCACGGGGAAGACGTAGTAGCGGCCGTTGGTGGAGCCCTTGAGGGCCACGCCGTCGCTCCGGGCGTAGTCCTCCTCGGGCATGTAGTCCTGCTGGTCCAGGGTGTGGTCCCGCGCGCCGAGCTCGGTGCCCGCGCGGTACTGCACGAGCCGGACCTCGGTGCGGCGGTGCTCGCCCGAGGCCCAGGAGGTCGCGGCGACCCGGCGCAGGTCGATGTCCAGCTGGTAGCCGAGCGCCCGGCCCGGGGAGTCGAAGTCCGAGGCGAACGCGGCCGCCGACATCCAGCCGTCGACGTTGTCCGCGTACCGGTCCTCCTTCGCGCCGGCGGGCTTCGGCACCAGCAGCTTCCGCAGGTCGCCCCGGGCCTTGGCCTGGCGGTCCTCGGAGGCCGCCAGGGGCGTGATCTTCTGCCCCTTCGGCAGCGGCTTCGCCGGGTACGCGAGCCCCGGCTGGTTGAGCGGCGGGAGCGGCGTCGGCTCCCGCTCGGCCTGGATGCCGTACCCGACGGCGGTGCCGCCCACGAGGCCGATGACGGCGGCCACGGCGATCAGACCGGCCGTGCGCGCCAGCCGCCGGCCCCGGCCGGGAACCGACCGCACGGGCGGATCCGGGACGGGATCCGGCGCGGGCGCCGGGGTGTTCTGAGCGGTTTCCACCGCTTCCGAGGCTTCCAAAGGAGTCCCCCCACGAGACTAGAAGGACGGATTCCGCGATCCGCGTATCCACCTGACCCGTGAGGCGTGCATGAAGTTGCACGGCATCGCATTACAGTTCGGTATATGGCGAAGAAGCTCGTGATCAAGGTGACCGCCGGGGCCGACGCCCCGGAACGCTGCTCCCAGGCCTTCACCGTGGCCGCCGTCGCCGTCGCGAGCGGCGTCGAGGTCTCGCTGTGGCTGACCGGCGAGTCCGCGTGGTTCGCCCTGCCGGGCCGCGCCGCCGAGTTCGACCTCCCGCACGCGGCCCCGCTGCCCGACCTGATCGACTCGATCCTGGCGGCCGGCAGCATCACCCTCTGCACCCAGTGCGCCGCCCGCCGCGAGATCACCGAGCAGGACGTCCTGAAGGGCGTCCGCATCGCCGGCGCGCAGGTCTTCGTGCAGGAAGCCCTCGCCGACGACACCCAGGCGCTCGTCTACTGACCGTCCGGACTACTCCCGCGGCCTGCGCTTCTTGCCGTCGAGCTCGTCCCACCACTCGTCCGACTGCGGATCGCCCGAGGGATCGTCCCACCACCGGTCCTCGGGCCCCCGCCGGTTCGCGACCATCGCGGCGACCGGCGGGATCACCATGGCCACCACGCACATCCCGATGGCCACCGGCATGGAGAACAGCCGCACGACCGCCCAGGCGCCCACGAAAAGCACCAGGCAGGCACCCATCATCCAGAAGTAGACGTGCCGACGCCGCGCGTACACACCTCCAGCGTACGACCGCGCCGGGTCGGCCGACAGACGGCGACGCCCCGCGGCCGACGGCCGCGGGGCGCGCGGGGAGAACACAGACCGGAGGGCCGTGCCTCGAGTCCTGGTGATGGCGTCCAACCCCCCAGGAGGCACGGCCCTCCGGCCGTTCGGGTGCCGCTCGCGCGGCGTGCGGATCAGACCGCGATGGCGACGTCCGTCAGGCTGCCCGTCTCGGTGACGACGACCTTGCGGTCGGCCTGGGCGCCGGGGACGAGGGCCCGGAGGGTCCACTCGCCGGTGGCCGCGTAGAAGCGGAACTGGCCGGTGGCGGAGGTGGGGACCTCGGCGGTGAACTCGCCGGAGGAGTCCAGGAGGCGCACGTAACCGGTGACGGGCTCGCCGTCCTTGGTCACCTGGCCCTGGATGGCCGTCTCACCGGGCTTGAGCGTGCTGACGTCGGGGCCGCCGACCTGTGCTCCACACATGTTGTTACGTCCTGTCCTGTCGCGAGGGGAGTCTTACTTGTTGGCGCCGAGCTCGATCGGCACGCCCACGAGGGAGCCGTACTCGGTCCAGGAGCCGTCGTAGTTCTTGACGTTCGGGACCTCGAGCAGCTCGTGCAGGACGAACCAGGTCAGCGCGGAGCGCTCGCCGATGCGGCAGTAGGCGACGGTGTCCTTCGCCAGGTCGACCTGCTCGGCCTCGTAGAGGGCCTTGAGGTCGTCGTCCGACTTGAAGGTGCCGTCGTCGTTGGCGTTCTTCGACCACGGGATGTTGCGGGCGGACGGGACGTGGCCCGGGCGCTGCGACTGCTCCTGCGGGAGGTGGGCGGGGGCGAGCAGCTTGCCGGAGAACTCGTCGGGCGAGCGGACGTCGACGAGGTTCTGGGTGCCGATCGCGGCCACGACGTCGTCGCGGAAGGCGCGGATCGAGACGTCCTGGGCCTGGGCCTTGTACGCGGTGGCCGGGCGGTTCGGGACCTCGGAGCCGTCGACCAGGTCGCGGGAGTCGAGCTCCCACTTCTTGCGGCCGCCGTCGAGGAGCTTCACGTCCTGGTGGCCGTAGAGCTTGAAGTACCAGTAGGCGTAGGAGGCGAACCAGTTGTTGTTGCCGCCGTAGAGGACGACCGTGGTGTCGTTGCCGATGCCCTTGGCCGAGAGGAGCTTCTCGAAGCCCTCCTGGTCGATGAAGTCGCGGCGGACCGGGTCCTGGAGGTCCTTGGTCCAGTCGATCCGGATCGCGTTCTTGATGTGGTTCTTGTCGTAGGCGGCGGTGTCCTCGTCGACCTCGACGATCGCGACGGCCGGGTTGTCGAGGTTGGCCTCGACCCAGTCGGCGTCGACCAGTACGTCGCTGCGAGCCATGCTGTTCTCCTCCGGGGCAGTGTGCGGCGGTGTGGTGCGGGGTGGGGCTGCGTGTGCGGGTACGCGTCGTGGCAGGCGCCCGACGGCGTGGTGCTGCGCGGTTCGGCCCCGACCGCGAGGGTCGGACTGGCCGGGGAATACGGGCGCGGAGCGCGTCCCGCTCAGACGGAGCGACAGAGCATGGCGGCGATGCGGCACAGGTCTACTGCCCGCCGCTTCGTGAGTTCCGCCTGTCGCTTCATGCCGTCGATCGTAGGGACGGACAGGCGACCGTGTCACCGGCGTGTCGTATCGTGAGACGCGATCGTCCGATATGCGAGATCGAAGAGAGGTCGGAGCGGGTCCGGAGCCCCCGCCCCACCGCCGTCCCGCCCCGCGCTTCTGCGGATCGGACGTGGTCGTCTCAACATGTGAAAACCGGCCCGCACGGGCCGCTCGGAAC
>Ga0247818_10002199_pt1 | contig 12660 bp, 6 predicted proteins | sample 13C_Glucose_Day1_FD_192424 | JGI IMG/M metagenome (GOLD analysis project Ga0247818, IMG submission 192424) | Soil microbial communities from agricultural site in Penn Yan, New York, United States - 13C_Glucose_Day1 | ecosystem: Environmental > Terrestrial > Soil > Agricultural land | place: USA...
ACCTTGGACACGGGGAAAGGACGACACGTCGGCAGCACCATGATTCCTTCAGAGGGTGACAATCGTGCCGTCGATGAGTGGAGTCGGTTGGGGCTGACCGGAAAAGTCAAAATATCCAATACTGAACTGCGCTACGGCACTTTGATTCCGAAGCTTCCGATTCTGGTCGCCAACGATGGACGGGTGCTTCAACAAACCTTCGACGGCGGCCAAATCACTTCGAGCGAGTTCAAGGATCTGACCTTGACGGGTGGGCGAATTGAACATGCAACAGGTCGCGGTTCAACTGATCAGACGGGGCTGGCCGCTCTGGGCGGTACGCGTGAAAGCAACCAGTTCGATTTCGCCGGCGGCGACTGGAAAGTCACCAAGGATCTGACGGCTCAGTACTACTATGCCAATCTAGACAACTACTATACCCAGCAGTTTTTCGGACTGATTCACACGCTTGCGTTCTCGGACAACCAATCCCTGAAAACCGACCTGCGCTACTTTAAAACTGACTCGTCAGGTGCCAACAGCTCCGGAACCACTGGTTACAGAATCAGTGGCTACACCGAAAACGGCGATGGTGAGATCGATAACCGCACCTGGAGTGCTGCACTGATTTACACCGTAGATGGGCACGCTGTTACGGCGGGGTATCAAAGCGTTTCAGATGGCAGCAATTTTACACAACTCAATCAGGGTGGCCTTGTAGACAAGGGTGCCGGTGGGTCGAGCGTCTACTTATATACCGATCGCTTTATCCAAAGCTTCACCCGTGCAGGTGAGAATACAGCTTTCGGTCAGTATGCCTACGACTTCGCCGCTCTGGGCGTTCCTGGTCTGAAAGCATCGGTCATGTACCTTTCCGGCAACAATATCAAGACAGCATCCGGTAGTGATCAGAAAGAATGGGAAAGAGACATTACTCTGGACTACGTCCTTCAGTCGGGTGTGCTCAAAGGTGTTGGCTTCGGCTGGCGTAACGGTAAATCCAACAGCGAAGCTGCCCGTGATCAAGATCAGAACCGGGTGATTGTGAGCTACAGCATTCCGCTTCTTTGAGGCACCCCAGATTTCGTGGACACCTCCTAGCCTCAACGGAGGCCTGCTAAGGCACAGCGCAACAGTCCGCTTTTGGCCGATTGCTGCACTTGCGTGCTGACTCTGGTGCCATGAGTATTGCGAGGCTAATTTTGATTAATTCTTCGTTCCTGTCGATCGTTTTCAGGGCGCCGCGAACGTTGCCGGCTACCTCAGTTGATCCTCTTTGCTCAACCCAAATCGTCAGCGCCAGGATCGCGGCTTCGAGCGTCAGTTGGTTTTCGTTGACCTTGAGAGCAGGGAAGGGAGCAGGTCAGAATTTGGCATCGCATCATAGTCACCCCATGACGGCCAGGCCGCGTCGAGGGAAAGTGCAATGAACGCTCGTACCTTTTCCCCGACCTTCTTAATAGATTCGAGCAAAGTGTTGCAATCACCTTGCTGGGCGGCGGCCGCGGTGCAGAATCTACGTCGGCTGGCCAAACTGACATCTCAAGGGCCACCAGTCACGGGATAGGTGCGCCTGCACTCAGCCAAAAACCTCAAATCAACCCTATAAGCGTCGGATGAGCTGGTGTATCCAGCGGTTGCTTACATGGGCATGACCTACACCGCGAAAATCGTTTTCATCCAGATCACCCGGAAAGCCGGGCGCACGGTCGAAGTCAAGAAGGCCTTCTACAAAGCCATCGCCGACGGCATCCACGAAAAAACCGGTATCCGTAAAGAAGACGTGTGGATCAACCTGGCGGACGTCAACCGTGAAGACTGGTCATTCGGTGGCGACGAGATGCAGTACGCGCCCAAGTAATCACGCGTTCATCGTTAACAATGACCTCGCAGCGGGCTCGAAGGGGCCGTCGCTGTAGGTTAACGCCTGCCCATTTTGCAAATGAAGAACCAGCCATGAAGTTCACCAATATCCAGACCTCTGATGGCCAACGCGCCGCCGGTTTCGACCAGCAGTGGCGTGGCCTATTGCAAAGTGCGCTTCAAGCTGCACGCAGGCTTCGTGCAGGAAGGCGTCGTCGTGTACCGATTGCCCCCGGATCAAATGCGTAGCATCAGGAAATGGGATATGAAGGGATGGGCGCTAGGTCGGCGGTATTGTTATAAAGAGGCATCAACACGTACTGTGCGCAAAGAACGACCTGAAGTTGCACTTCGTCATCGGTATGAACAGCATGCGTGCTTTAGCGCAAGACTAACTCTAGGACCATCATGAAAGTCATTCAACTGCAACACCCCGCTGGTCTGGATAATATGCGCCTGGTCGACATGCCTGCCCCGGGTGCGCCCCAAGAGGGTGAGATTCAGGTGCGGATTCATGCCAGCTCGCTTAATTATCACGACCTCGGCGTCGTCACCGGCCATGCCCGCGCAGAGAATGGGCGCATCCCCATGTCCGATGGTGCCGGAGTCGTCACCGCTGTTGGCGAAGGAGTGACCGAGTTCGCCGTTGGCGACCACGTGCTGTCGTGCTTCTTCCCCTCCTGGAAATCGGGGCGCGTCGTGCCCACCACCTTTCAGACGGTGCCTGGCGATGGCGTCGACGGCTTTGCCCGCGAAGTAGTCAATATGGCTACTGATGCGTTCACCCTCGCGCCCAAGGGCTACACCCACGAAGAAGCCGCCACTCTGACCACGGCAGGCCTGACCGCCTGGCGTGCGCTGGTGGTCGACGGGCGCATTCAGGCGGGCGATACGGTGCTGGTGCTGGGAACCGGCGGCGTTTCCATCCTGGCGTTGCAGATGGCCAAATCCATGGGCGCCCGGGTAATTGCCACGACCTCGTCCGAAACCAAGAGGGAGCGCCTACTGGCGCTGGGGGCCGACCAAGTCATCAATTACAAAAGCCAACCAGAGTGGGGAGACTCCGTGCTGGACGCCACAGAGGGGCGTGGTGCCGACATAGTGGTCGAAGTGGGTGGTCCAGGCACATTGCCCCAATCCATACGCGCCTGCGCACCCGGCGGCCACATCGCGCTGATAGGCGTACTCACCGGTATTTGCGGCAGCGTTCCAACTCTGGAGTTGATGCGCAAGCAACAAACTCTGCGTGGCTTGATCGTCGGCAGTCGCGAGCAGCAGCAGGATATGGTGCGAGCACTGGAAAACTTCAGCTGGCGCCCCGTCATCGACAGCCGCTATCCACTGGAGCAGATTGCCGAGGCCTTTGCCCACCAGCTTAGCGCCAGTCACTTTGGCAAGATCTGCCTTCACTATTGAACTCAAAGCACTTGCTGACGCGAAAGCTGGCCGGGGTAAGCGCGCAGATGAGCTTGAATTACGCTTGAGTTTGGCCTCGGTCCAAACGCCGCCAAGCGGGCAGCCCGGCAAACCTGCATTGGCTCGCGCCAGCGGGATAACCGGCGCAAATCCAGCGTCGCGTGCCAGATTCTCCTCAAAGGAAAAGGCAGAAATCGACCGACTTCTGCCTATGACAAGGGGAAAACGTCCCGGACCAGTTCCGAACTGAAGTTTAACGCCCCTTGTCGCGCTTGCTGATGATTGGAAAACGCCCGATCGAACCGGGCGTTTTTATTCAGAACTTCACCTTGATCCCGAGTATGCCTTCATAGCTTCGGCTGTCCTCGCCAAATGCTTTCTGATAGCCAACCGAACCGGTGACGGTGGTGCGTTCATCAACCTGGTAGTCGACGCCCAGATTAAGCTCACCCCATGTCCCGCTCATGTCGGTGGCGAAGGGAACATAGCCGTCGGTGGAAGAAAACTCGGTCTTTGTCTTGCCTTTGAACTCGTGCCAGACGCTTGGGCGAACCCATCCGTTGGTGCGATGTAGCTTGCCTTTGGCGTCCTCGCGGAACCAGTCTTTGTCGATACGTACACCAAGGCGGCCGGTCAGGGAGTCCACATCTTCGAAGCGCACCTTGGCGGCCTCGTCATGGTTGTCGTCGATCCGGACCTTGCTGACGATCACCTGGGCTTGTGGCTCGATGTGCAGGTTTTTGTCTTTGTTGGCATGGAACGGGTAGCCACCTTCCAGGGAAGCGGTGACCCCGTGGCCGCGGGTCTTGAACGCATCCATGTCAATGGGGGTTGCCTTGATGTCGAAGCGGTTGAACTGAAGTACGCCGTCCAGGTACCAGCCTTCAGGGCCGAAGTGTGTCCAATAGCCACCGACACCGTAGGCGCGCAGCAGATCGTCGCCAGCGTTGGTACCGTCGCTGTGTTCAATGCTGGCGCTGATGCGGCCGATGTTCAGCGACAGGCCTGCCTGGTCAGTACTGCCATCGACGTCTTCGTTACGGTACAGATCGGCACCGACCTGGAACGCCTGAATCCGGTAGTCGGAGCGTGCGTTATCGCCCAGTTCGTCGTTGCCCTTGCGGTGGATCAACCGCCCCCAGCCCAGGCTTGGGCCGTAGCTGTCGACTGCTTCCACGGGCAGCGCATCGGTGCTCATCCGGCGTTCTTCGCCGACGCGCTCATGCAGGGTATCAACCATGGCACGGCTGTAGTTCAGGAGCATCCCGGGCAGCGCGCGGTACAGCGAGGTTTCTGCACGGTAGTTGGGTACTTGCGGGCGCATTGGCGCGAGCGGTTGCTGCGGTTGCACCACCGGTACCTCCGGATTGGACGGAGTACTCGGGGTTTCTGGAGTCTGCGGGTCAACCGGCGCTACTGGCACGACGGGTTCAACAGGCTTGACCGGCGTCACAGGCACGACTGGCTCCACAGGCTTGACCGGCACTACTGGCGACACTGGTTCAACAGGTTTAACCGGCACCACCGGCACGACTGGATCAACAGGCTTGACCGGTACTACTGGCACCACTGGCACCACTGGATCAACAGGCTTGACCGGCGTCACAGGCACGACTGGTTCAACAGGCTTGACCGGCGTCACAGGTACGACTGGGTCAACAGGCTTGACCGGTTCCACTGGCACTACCGGATCAACAGGCTCAACAGGATCAACAGGATCAACCGGGCCAACGTCCCGGGTCGAACGCAAATACCAGGCTTGGGTGTTGCTGCCATCAAGGCTGGCACGGTGCAGGTTGTATTCGTAAGGGCCGGCCTTGACCTTGTTGAGCAGGCGGAACGCGTCGGTTGTGGTGGTTGCACCGTTGACTGCATCGACCACGAGGATGCCATTACCCTGGGTCACGGCACCGGGGCCCCCGGCATTCTTGATGAGTAGATTGCTGTTGCCATCGGCCTTGCCGCCGTCCACTACCAGCTTGTCGGAAGGGGAGTCGTCGGTGTAAAGGTAGGTGTTGAGCGCGAAGGTGCCGTTGGCGCCATGATAGGCGTTGACCGTCAGATTCTTGAATTTGCCGCCCACTGGTGCGCTGAAGTCGATCAGACTGGATTCATTGCGCAGGGTGCCCAGATTCGAATCTCCGGTCAGGTTCCACAGGCTGCTATCGCGCAAATTGACAGTGGAATGGCTATCGCCGGCCGTACGGGCCGAGCCGTTGAGTATTGAGCCTGCCACATCGATATTGGCGTTGCCTGCGCTGGCCAGCGAGCGGCCGACACCTTGCCACAGGCCTGTGCCCATGTCCGGTACCTGACTGCCATCGCTGTCCAGTGCGCTGTCGACATTCAACCACTGACCGCTGCCACCCACGACGCTGTCGCGCAGCTTGAGATCGGCCACGCCAGCGACGGCTACGGTTGCGCCCTCCCGGTTGTGCAGCACGCTGTTGTCCACGTTTGCCTGGCCTGGAAGTGTGTCGGTGCCTTGGCTGTAGAGCGCCGCAGCCTGGCCGCCACCGGCATTGATGGTGCTGTGGGTGACGTCCAGCACGGCAGCGTTTTTGGCCACCAGAGCATGGGCCAGGTCACCGTGGGTGTTAACCCCGACCTGGTCGAGTTGCACGCCGGCCTGGTTGTTGGCCAGCACGCCCAGAGCGCTTTCGCCATGGGTGCTGACGGCGCTGTTGCTGGCGCGAAGCTGTGCCCCGGATTCGGCTTGCAGGCCATGGGACAACTGACCACGGGTGGTGAGTGTGGAGTCGATCAATTCGAGGGTGGCGGTCGGGGACTGGTACTGACGGCTGACCAGTGCGCCGGCGGCTTGCTGACCCAGGGTTTCGACGCTGACATTGCGGGCGCTCAGGCTCACCTGGCCGGGTTTGAGTGTACCGATGCCGGCGTAAAGGCCAGTCGAGTATTGTCCGGCGGTTTTTACCGTCAGCCCCTCCAGCAGCATGCTGCCGCCATCATCCACCGCAGCGCCATAGGCCTGATTGCCAAGCGTCTGCACGCTGGTGCCATAGGCATTGAGCTGGGCCCCCTCGTTACGCGAGGTCAAGGCATGGGGGAAGGTCAGGTTCGATTGCACCGGTGAGCCGTTGCCACTGGTGGTCACCGATCCACCGTACAGGTTGATGGTCGAGCCGGCGTCCGCCACGACACCCATGGCATTGTCATCGCCCGAGGTACGGACGCTCAGGTTGCGGGCAACCACCGTCGAGCTGCCTGCGCTAAGCCCGGCCGAATAGTTGCCTTGTGTGTCGATCAGGCCATTGTTGAGTTCCAGGTCGGCACCGTCGAGGGCGCGTACGCCATAGCTGGTTTTTTGTGTGGTACGCACTTCGCTGTCGTTCAGCAGCAGGCGCGAGCCTTGGCCTTCAACCAATGCGCCGAGCCCCCAGGGGCCGACTGCGGTAGCCGCAGGATCGAGACGGATGTCGCTGCTGCTCACTTCGGCGCTGGCACCCTCGTTGACATAAACGCCATGGGCGCGGGCACCACCGACGGCGATGCGGCTACCGGTAACGGTGGCCCGGGAGTCGTTGCCTTCGACGCTGACGCCGTGACTGAAGGTTCCCTGAGTCGACAACCCGGTGCCTTCGATGCTCACGGCGCCGCCATTCATGGCGCGGGCAGCGGAGGAGAAATCAGCGGCGCTGCCAGCGCCTTTGAGCGCCACGCTGCCTTGGTTCAACGTGACCTTGCTGCCATTACCATCGGCGCGTACACCGCCGATGTAGTTGCCGGTTGCGCTGGCGTGGACGCCATCGGCCAGGATGCTGGCACCGCTCAGGGCGTGCAGCACAGCGGTGCTGGAGGTGCTGGTGGCGGCACCGGTACTGATAAGTTCGCTGCGTTCAAGCTGGATGTTTGCACCCGCTTCGGCGCGGGCACCGCTGGCAGAGACGGCATTGCTGCGCACCGTAACGTCGGTGGCATCGATCCGGCTATCACTGCCGCTGGCCAGCAACCCGTGGCTGATACTGAGGGTTTTCTCATCCTGCGGCGCCGAAGCATTGTTGACGGACGCGCCACTGGTGCTGATTTGCGTGCCTTGCCCCAGCTGGATTCGGGCGCCGTCCTGCGCCCAGGCACCGACAGCGCCTTTACCGGCGGTCGTGACGGATCCGTTGTCGAGGGAAATCTGACTGTTCTCACCCGTCGCCAGCAGGCCATGGCCATACACTGCGCTACCGGTATCGAGCGTGGCAGCGTCGAGGTCAATACGCGCACCGCTCTCGGCACGCACAGCATTGGCCCGGGTACCACTGGTAGTGACGCTGACCTGGCGGGCGCTGATCTGGCTACCCGCGCCTTGCGCCTTCAGGCCATGGCTGCCGGTGGTTGGGCTGTTGGCACCACTGGTTGTGAGGATGCTGCCTTGGCCGAGGGTGATTTTGCCGCCGTCTTGGGCGAGCGCTGCGATCGAGCCCTTCGATTGGGTGTTGACCGAACCGCCGAGGAAGTCGATGTGGCTGCCGGTGCCCGTGGCGACCAGCCCTTGATTGTTCAGACCGTTGACGCCTCCGCCGAGGGTGATTTCGCTGTCGCGCAACGATACCTGACCACCCGCCTGCGCACTGACACCGGTCAAGTTGTTCGCAGTGATGATGGCCCCTTTTGCAGTCTTCGGAGCCAGATTGACGGTCACTCCCGTGCCGCTCAACTGGCCGCCGTCGTGTGCCTGCAGGGCTGTTTGCTCATTGGCATTGGCGGCGGTCAGGGCGATGCTGTTGACGGTGCCGCGCTCGAAACCGACGCTGCTCGCCGCTTGCGCCAACACGCCAATGGTGCGGGTTGCACTCAGGTTGACGGTGGCGTCGTCATGGCTGCCAGCGTCGGCAATGCCAATACCATCGGCGCTGGTAACGACCAGCGGGGCGGGTGTGCCCAGTAACTGCCGGGTGAAAACCAGCGGGGCCTGCTCACTGGCGCGCATGGCGATCAAAAGGTACGAAGGGGCGGCGATGGCAGCGGCTGAGGAGGGTGGGCAAAAGTCGTCGGCGCATGGCACAACTGAATTCTCCTCGGCTTCGGCTTCTGTCACGCAGAAGGTGAATACACCGGCCAAAAGCAGGCTGATGGCACGCCCCAGGGGGGTATGTTGAAAGGTAGGGTGAGTGGCTGGTTTGTCGTTGTGAGTAGTCATGGCAGCCTCGCGGGCGCTGGAAAGTAGATGCCAGCAGTCTGCTCGTCGGGGATGGCCGGGGATGTCGGAGACGTTTTAACGTGGTTGTAGGAGTGACTCTCTATTGTTGCCCTGGTCTATGCTTGGGCACAGGAATCGACTCATAGGGAAAAAAGCATGGGCACCGTGCTGCTCGTGGACCCGCTACCCATCGTTCGCAATGGTCTGCGGGCGTTGCTTGAGCGTGCAGGCCACACCGTGCTGGGCGAAGTCGACAATGGCCAGGATGCGCTGATGCAATGCCGCCAGTTGCACCCGGAAATGGTGATCATCGAGTTGTTGGTCCCGGGTCTGGGCGGTCTGGACCTGCTGCGCCGACTGAGGGCCAGCCACGAAGACATCAAGTTGCTGGTCTATAGCGTCCAGGAGGCCAGTCTCTATGCCACGCGCTCGCTACAAGCCGGGGCGGATGCCTATGTCAGCAAAGCCGACGCCGTGACAGAGCTGGAAAGTGCCCTTGTGGCGCTCAGCCATGGGCGCCGTTATTTTCCGCGTGAAGTTTCCCGTCAGGACGCCCAAAGCGTGCGCGGGGAGGGTGAGAGCGAACTGGAGCAATTGTCAGGACGCGAACTCACGGTTTTGCAGATGCTCAGTCAAGGGCTCAACAATAAAGACATCGCCGAGCAATTGAGCCTCAGCTACAAAACAGTGAGTACCTACAAAGCGCGCCTGCATCAGAAGCTCAAGGTCAGCAATGATTTCCAGTTGCTGGAAGTGGCCCGTACGTTTGGCCTGGTCGTCGGTGAAGACCCCGGCGTTGGGCACGAGCCCTACCTGGATCCGCAACTGCTGCGTGAATACGACTTGTTGCGTGCGTTGCTCGATTCGGCGCCATACCCAATGTTCGTGCGCGATCTGGAAGGACGGTTACTGATGAGTAATCGCCGTTACCTTGCGTACACAGGTGAAAGCTTCGAGAACATTCGAGGCACCACGCTTGCGCAGGCAAAATGGCTGCCGGCGCAGATGCGCCAGAATTCACACATGCGCATGCGCGAAGCCGTCATCCGCCAGGAGTCGTTCATGGCCGAAGTCGTGTTCGAGAATGACGGGGTATCGAACGTTATGTATATCTGGTGTACGCCATTCCGTAACGAGGCCGGTGAACTTGTCGCCATGTTCGGTGGCATGCGCGACCTGACGGAACGCGACAGGCTGCTCACCAAATTGCGTCACGAAGGTGCCGAGGCTCGTTACGAAAGTCACCTGAAAAGTTCCACGCTGATGGCGGTAAGCCAGGAGTTCAAGGCGCAAACTGAGGCGATGAATAAAAGCCTAAGGGAAATTCTGTTGCCAGAGCTCGACCACTCTGAACGCATTTTGGACACGCTGAGCCGGCACGTCGACAGTATGCGCCAGTCCCTGACCAGGCTCGACGACTGGATAATGCTCGATGCCCACCATCAGGAGACACAGCATGAGGCCCGCAACCTGGGAGCACTGACTGAAGAGCTGCTTGGGCCCATTCACCCGCAGCTTGAATCAAAGGGTTGTCAGTTGAATCTGGGGCCGGGCCTGCGGGGCTTGAAAAGCGCCTGGATCGATGTCCGACATTACCGTCAATTGCTGGAAAACCTGTTTGCCTATCTGCTGCAGGGAACACCGCCCCCCGAAATCTCCATGATTCTGACGACGCACATTTTGCCCCGTGGCTTTCTACGCCTGAGTCTTGAATTGTCGCCTTGGCATGAACCGGCCGAGGACGCCCCATCGGCCCTGTTGGCGTATGCCAGCATCCAGCGCCTGGTGTTGGAACTGCAAGGCAAGGTGCAGACCGAATCCAGTGTGGATGGCAAGGCTCTTGTGTGGCGCCTTGAACTGGATGTGGCACAAGACCTGGGCTCTTCACATTAGGGGCATAGGAAAACCGGCGCCGACTTCTGCAACGGGTGTAAAAGCTGTCACCCGTCACCCCTTTATCTCACGCGCGGTCTCCCTATATACCTGAGTCTGCAGCTGTTGGCAGGTGCACCCTGCGCTGGCGCATCAGGCCGATACTTCCCACCGCTAACGCCAACAGGCTGATGGCAATCCCGGCGATGACGACCCCGTTCCAACCCTGTGCCTGGTAGAGCTGAGCGCCGAGCATCGAACCCATTGCCCCGCCGAGAAAATAGCAAGTGATGTAGCCTGCATTCAGGCGATTGCGGGCTTGTGGTTGCAGTGCATAGACAGCGTTCTGATTACTGACATGCACCAATTGCACCGCCAGATCCAAAACCACTACGCCAACCAACAACGCAATCAACGATTCTTTGGCCCACAACAAAGGCACCCAAGCCAACAGCAACACCACCAAACCAACGAATGTGGTGAGTAGTCCTTTACCTTGATCCGCCAGGCGTCCCCCTAGCGAGGCCCCCAATGCTCCGGCTGCTCCCACCAACCCGAACAGGCCAATCGTGGCATCGGAATACTCATAGGGTGCATTCGCCAAAAGAAACGTCAAGGGTGTCCAGAACAACGCAAACAGACAAAAGCTGAGCATCCCCAATCCGGCTCGCAAGCGCAGCACCGGTTCATCGATGAATAATTGCAGTACCGACCCAAGCAATTGCAGGTAGCTCATCTGGACCGTTTGGCGACGCGGTGGCAATGCCTTCCATAGGGTGATTGCGCATATCAGCATCAAGGCACTCGCCACCAGGTAGATGCTCCGCCACCCACCCAAGGTCGAGAGACCGCCCGCTACCGTGCGCGCCAGCAAAATGCCGAGCAATAGACCGCTCATCATGGTCCCGACTACGCGCCCACGACGTTCGGGCTCGGCCATGCTGGCAGCCATGGGCACCAGAACCTGTGCCGCCACTGAAAACAGCCCTGTCAGGGTGGTGCCCAGAATCAGCCAGCCAACACTCGGTGCCGCCCAACTGAGCAGCAGGCCCAGGGCGCTGAGGATTGTCATGAGTACAACCAGGCGCCGTTGCTCCAGTAGATCGCCCAGCGGCACCAGGAAAAACAAGCCTGCGCCATAGCTCAGTTGAGCGGCGATGACGATGAGTCCGGCATCGCGGGTTTCCAGGCCAAACTCTGCGGCAATGGTGTGCAGCAAAGGTTGGGCGTAGTAATTGCTGGCCACGGCCAGACCGGTAGCGGTCGCCATCAGGAACGTCAATCCGCGACTGAGTAGCGGGCGAGTCTGCGACATACAAACCTCCTTGGAATAGTGAGGCGGCCAGTATCAATAGCGCGTATGTATGACACCAATGTATTGTTGAGATCCGATTGATCGTAAAACAAGATACTCATGAACCTTAAGCAAATGGAATATGCGCTGGCCGTGGCCGAGGAAGGCAGCTTTACCCTGGCCGCCGAACGCTGCCACACCGTGCAGTCGGCCCTGAGCCATCAGGTGGCACGCCTGGAGGGGCAACTGGGAGCGAAGCTGTTTGAGCGAACGTCGCGGCGCGTCAGCCTTACGCCCGCCGGCGAAGCGTTTGTGCGCAGTGCACGAATTGCCCTCGATGCCGCACAGCGAGTGGCCCATGACGTGGCAGCAGCGTGTGGAGAGGTGCGTGGCGCCTTATCGATAGGAACAATTTCGTCACTGACCTCCCTCGATCTGGTCGAATGCTTAGGGCAGTTCCATCAGCGATTCGATCAGGTGGACATCCGCTTGAGGGTGGCCCAGAGCGAAACGCTTCTTGACGATGTGCGGCAACGCCGCCTGGATATCGCCTTTGTCGGGTTTTGGCCGGGAGAACGCCTGGAAGGAGTGCAATGGCGCTTGCTGGCTGAAGAGGAATTGGTCGTCGTGGTGCCGCAGAGTCACCCCTTGGCGAAGAGCACTTTAGTGTCGCTGACCGACCTGGTGGAGGAACCTCTGGTGGATTTTCCTTCCGGCACCAGTGCACGGCGCCAGACAGACGAAGCGTTCATGGCGCAGCGCCTCCATCACCGTGTGCAGTTCGAGGTCGATAGCATGGACCTGGTGAAAAAATTCGTCCGCCGTGGTCTGGCCATTGGCTTGGTACCAGCCACCATCGCGCAAGGGTTACGCGAAATGGTAGCGATCCCTGTGAGCGATGCACCTGGGCGCTGTGTCTATGTGCTGTGGTCCACGTCTCCAACACCTGCGGCCGAGGCGTTCATGGCGTGTTCGCTGGACGGATTTTGTTCAAGCCGATAGACACGGTTCCAATTTGCTCGCGGCGCAGGTTGATCGGCGAGCCAGCGATGCCGTCGAGGTCGGTATTGACGTGATGTTTGTATAT
>Ga0247818_10002200_pt1 | contig 12659 bp, 12 predicted proteins | sample 13C_Glucose_Day1_FD_192424 | JGI IMG/M metagenome (GOLD analysis project Ga0247818, IMG submission 192424) | Soil microbial communities from agricultural site in Penn Yan, New York, United States - 13C_Glucose_Day1 | ecosystem: Environmental > Terrestrial > Soil > Agricultural land | place...
GTGAGCAACAGGAGCAGGGTGGCGGCCGTCGTCCGCCATATGCGTGATCCGTACACGCCGGGGAGCATGTTCCCCTCGGCGGCCGCACACGCGGACGTATGCGCCGATTCCCCTGATGGTGGGGACATTCGGTGATTCACGTTTGCGCCCGGCGAAACTTCTTTTCACCCCGTTGAACGTCCCGGTACCCGTCGCCCGTACCTAGGGCCGACAGAGACGTGGGCCCGCGTCACGAACGGCAGCAGGACAACAGGAGTCGACATGAATACCTGGCGGAACGCCTCGCTCGTGGTGACGGCGCTGGCCCTGGTGGCACTGACGACGGCGTGCGGTCAGGAGAAGGGCACCTCCACCGGCGGTCAGGCCGTGGGCAACGCCCTGCCGGCGCAGCAGCAGGCCGAGAGCGGATACGGCTCGGACGGAGGGTACGGGGCGAGCACCGGTGCGAGCGCCGCCCCGAAGGAGGCCGGACAGCTCGCGGTGTGGGACAGCAAGGAGCTGGGCAAGGTGCTGACCGACGGTGAGGGCTTCACGCTCTACCGCTTCGACAAGGACACCGCGGACCCGCCGGCCTCGAATTGCGAGGGCGACTGTGCGAAGACCTGGCCCGTGGTGCCCGCGCGCAACGCCACGGCCGCGGCGGGCACCGACGCCTCACTGATCGGGAAGGTCGCACGGGACGACGGCACCGAACAGCTGACGGTCGGCGGCTGGCCGGTCTACCGCTATGCCGCGGACACCGAGCCCGGGGACGCCAACGGGCAGGGGGTCGGGGGGACGTGGTTCGCCGCGGCTCCGGACGGAAAGAAAGCGGCACCGGGTGCGGACGCTCCCACCGGTGGCGGGCAGGCCGACGCCGCCGGACTTTCGGTCCGTAAGGATCCGGAACTCGGGGACATCGTCGTCGACAAGCGCGGCATGACGGTTTACCGCTTCAAGAAGGACTCGGCCTGGCCGATGAAGTCCGCGTGCACGGGCGACTGTCTCAAAAAGTGGCCTGTGGTCAGCCCCGTGGCGAAGAATGATGTCGAGGGAGTCACCACGAAGGGATTCGTCACGTTCAACCGGCCCGACGGTATCGATCAGCAGTCGCTCGACTGCTGGCCCCTCTACACCTTCTCGGGTGACGCCAAGCCGGGGGACACCAACGGCCAAGGTGTCGGGGGGACATGGTACGCCGTCACCCCCCAGGCGAAGCTCGCCGGAGTGCCCAAGTAGGAAGGGAAGACCCCGTGGTACCGGTCCGTCGCTGAATGTGCACACGCAGCGACGGATCTGCCGCACATGCCTCCGGCGTGTGACCAATAACGGATCTCGAATTTCCGTTTCCGCTCGCTCTCCTGGCGGTCGATCAGTAGCCTCTGGTCCACACTGACCATGAACATGGCCGGATCGCCGTGGCGACTTGTTGGAGACATCGATGGAGCGTCCCGCCTGGGCACCGCAAGGCATAGACATCTCTACGCCGAGCGTGTCTCGCATGTACGACTTCTATCTGGGCGGATCGCACAATTTCGAGGTGGACAGGGAAGCGGCCCGCAAGGCCATGGAGTTCATGCCTGGCCTGCCCAAGGTCATGCAGGCCAATCGGGCATTCATGCGGCGGGCGGTGAAGTACGCCGTCTCTTCGGGCGTCAATCAGTTCCTGGACATCGGGTCCGGCATACCGACGTTCGGAAATGTCCATGAAGTCGCCCAGGCGGCCGACCCGGAGGCCAGGATCGCCTACGTGGACCACGACCCGGTCGCGGTCGCACACAGCCAGGTGGTCCTCGAGGGCAACGATCGGGCGGTCATCGCCGCCGCTGATCTGCGCAAGCCGCAGGAGATCCTGGAACACCCGGAGGTCAGGGGCCTGCTCGATCTGGACAAGCCCGTGGCGCTCCTCCTGGTGGCGGTGCTCCACTTCATCGAGGACGCCGACGAGCCGTACGCCGCCGTGGCCGAGCTGCGCGAGGCGCTGGCCCCCGGCAGCCTGCTCGTCCTGACGCACGCCTCGTACGAGGGGATTCCGCTCACCCAGGAGGTGGCGGGCGGGACGGTCGGCGTCTACCGCACCATCCGCAATCCGCTGGTCATGCGTTCGCGCAAGGAGATCAGCCGCTTCTTCGAGGGGTTCGAGATGGTGGAGCCCGGGCTCGTCGCCATGCCCGAGTGGCGTCCGGAGTCCGCGGAGTCCCTCGCGCAGGAAGACCCCTTCACCTACTCGGGCTTCGCCGGGGTTGGGCGCACGGCGTGAGCATTCCCGCCCAGTCGTCCGGCGCGCCGGACGCGGAGCCCGACGGCCCCGAAGGCCGGCTCCGGAGATTCGCCACCATCTGGAGCCGGGCGATCTTCCCCTCCACGGCCACCTCCATGACCCGCCCCGAGTTCGAGGAGCACCTGCTGCCGCTGGCCCGCGAGCTCAGCGCCATCCTCCACGCCCGGGTCTTCGACGCCGCGCCCGCGCACCGCGTCGGCGCCGCCCTCGTGGCGGCGCACTGCACCGACCCCGACGCCCTGAGCTCCACCCTCGGCGTCGTCGACTCGTACCTGGTGCTCTACTGCGGCGGCAACGGGCCCGTGGAGCTTTCCACCGAGGACAGCAGGGCGCGGTGCGCCCGGATCCAGCACCTGCTCGCCGGGGGCTTCACCCAGGCACTGCGCGAGCGGACGCTCGCCGAGCAGGAGGCCATCGCCCGCTCGGCCCTCACCGCCCGCTCGCACGCCGAACAGGCCCTGCACGCCACCGAGGCGCGCTTTCGCGCCGTCTTCAAGGACGCGGCCATCGGGATCGGGATCGCCGACCTCGAAGGCAACATCCTGGAGATCAACGACACGCTCACCCGGATGTTCGGCGGCCTGGAGAACCACGTCCGCAGCCACAAGGTGAACGAGTGGGTCCATCCCGAGGACTCGCCCCACGTGTGGAAGTACTACGACGAACTGGTGCGCGGGGAACGCGAGCACTACAGCGTCGAGAAGCCGTACTACCGCAACGACGGCACCGTCCTCTGGACCAACCTCACCGTGTCGCTGCTGCGGGACGCGGAGGGGCGGCCCGAGTACCAGCTCGCCCTGATGGAGGACACCACCGAACGGCGGCTCCTGAACCTGCGACTGCGCTACGAGGCCACCCACGACGCACTCACGGGCCTGCCCAACCGGACCCTGTTCTTCGAGCGCCTGGAGAAAGCCCTCTCACCGAGGGAAGGCATGCGCTTCGGGCTCTGCTACCTCGACCTGGACGGCTTCAAGGCGATCAACGACAGCCTCGGGCACGCGGCGGGGGACCGGCTCCTGGTGGAGGTCGCCGACCGGCTCCAGAGCTGCGCCACAGCCCCCGGCGAGATGGTCGCGCGGCTCGGCGGTGACGAGTTCGTCGCCCTCACGACGGGACCGGACACCGAGGAGGAGGTCCACGAGCTGGCCGGACGCATCCTCTCGGCGCTCGCCACGCCGGTGCGTCTGGACGGCCGGGAGCTGACCGTACGCGGATCCGTCGGCATCGTCGAAGGACCGTCGGGCGAACGCACCCCCGCCGAGGTGCTGCGCAGCGCGGACATCACGATGTACCGGGCCAAGGCAGCCGGTGGCAACCGCTTCGCGCTCGCGGACGCCGAGGCGGACGCCCGGGCCATCACCCGGCACGGACTGACCACGGCACTGCCCACGGCCCTGGACCGCGGGGAGTTCTTCATCGAGTACCAGCCGCTGGTGCACCTCCGGGACGGAAGCGTGCACGGTGCCGAGGCGCTGGTGCGCTGGTGCCACCCGCAGCACGGGGTGCTCGGCCCGGACCGCTTCATACCGCTCGCGGAACACACCGGGCTGATCGTGCCCCTCGGCCGCTGGGTGCTCGAGGAGTCCGTGCGGCAGGCGAACTTCTGGCAGGAACGCCACACCGACGGCGGCCCGCTGCGGATCAACGTCAATCTCTCCCCGACCCAGCTGCACCACCCGAACCTGGTCGCCGAGACCGTCGACGTACTGGAGCGTTCCGGACTCGAACCCGGCGCACTCTGCCTGGAGGTCACCGAGTCCGCCCTGATCGGCGCCGACGACGACCTGCTCAAGCCGCTGCGTCAACTGGCCGAGATGGGCGTCGACATCGCGCTCGACGACTTCGGCACCGGCTACTCGAACCTGGCGAACCTGCGCCGTCTGCCGGTGAGCGTACTCAAGCTGGACCGTTCCTTCACGCAGGGCATGCAGCACCACCCGGCCGACCCGGTGGACCTGAAGATCGTCGAGGGCATCGTCTCGCTGGCCCACAGTCTCGACCTCGCGGTCACGGTCGAGGGCGTGGAGACCGGCGCCCAGGCCGAGCAGCTGAGGCAGCTCGGCTGCGACACCGCGCAGGGGTGGTACTACGCGCGTCCGGGAGCCCCGGACCGTATCCACGCGCTGGTGCTGGCGGACGCCGTCTGACGGAGCCGAGCTCAGCCGCCGGACGGGCCCGGCCCGCCGGCGGCCGGAGGCGCCACGTGCGGCCCCGCCCCCAGGAGCATCCGCTGCAGCTCGCGCGCCGCGCGCGGCGGCTCCACGTCGCTGCGGTGCGCGAGCGCGATCGTGCGCCGCAGGGCCGGTGAGGCCAGTGGCGTCGTCCGCAGGTCCTGTCCCGCCCGGACGGCGACCATGCGGGGCACGACGGCGATGCCGAGGCCCGCCCGTACGAAGCCGAGGACGGCGTCCATCTCGCCGCCCTCCACCGTGAACGACGGCTCGAACCCCTCCGCCCGGCACGCGGCCACGGTCAGCTCCCGCAGGTCGTAGCCGTGCCGGAACATCACCAGCGGCTCGTTCTCCAGATCGGCGACGCACACGGTGCCCTTCCGGCCGGGTGCGGGCCGCGTCGCCGAGGACACCACCACCAGGTCCTCGTGCAGCAGCTCCACCGTGGTCAGCGCCGGTGACCCGGCCGGCAGGGGCAGGACGAGCAGCGCCAGATCCAGGGCGCCCCTGGCCAGCTGCCGTACGAGGTCGTGGGAGCCGCCCTCCTCGATCAGGAGCTGGATCCCCGGGTGTGCGCCGTGGAAGGCGCGCAGCACGTCGGGCAGCAGGCCGGTGCAGACGCTCGGGGTGGCGCCGAGCCTGACCCTGCCCCGGCGCAGCTGCACCAGCTCCTGCACCTCGTGGCGAGCGGTGTCCGCGTCCGCCAGGATCCTGCGCGCCAGCGGCAGCAGTGCCTCGCCGGCGTCGGTCAGCGCGATGTTCCCCCGTGCCCTGCTGAAGAGTTCGGCGCCCAGCTCGTTCTCCAGAGCCTTGATCTGCTGGGAGAGGGAGGGCTGCGACACGTGCACCTCCTCGGCGGCACGGGTGAAGTGCCTGGCCTCGGCGACGGCCACGAAATAGGCGAGCTGCTGGAAGTGCATGAGGCCGACGATAGCGGAGTCCATAGCTGTTGCCTATGGAGATGAGTCATTTCATGTCTTGGACTGATGATGCCCTCCGCCTCTAGCGTCGTGTCCATGGCATTGGCAACGCGGGCGGACCGACGGCCGTCCATGACGCGTACGCTCTGGGACTCGTCCGTCGGCAAGAAGACGATCATGGCTGTGAGCGGCCTGATCATGCTCGGTTATCTGGTCGTCCACATGCTGGGCAACCTGAAGATCTTCTTCGGATCCGACGAGTTCAACCACTACGCGCACTGGCTCCGGACGCTGGGCGAGCCGTTCCTGCACTACGAGTGGGCGCTGTGGATCGTCCGTGCGGTGCTCGTCGCGGCCGTCGTCCTGCACGCCGTCTCCGCGTACCAGCTGAGCCGCCGCGACCTCAGGGCACGCCCGACGGCGTACGTCCACAAGAAGGCCCGGTCGAGCTATGCCACGCGCACCATGCGCTACGGCGGCGTCATCCTCGCGCTGTTCATCGTGTGGCACATCCTGGACCTCACGACCGGCACCGTGCACAGCGGCGGCTTCCAGGCGGGGCACCCCTACCAGAACGTGCTCGACACCTTCTCGACCTGGTACGGCAACGTCATCTACATCGTCGCCGTACTCGCGCTCGGCCTCCACGTCCAGCACGGGTTCTGGAGTGCGGCGCAGACCCTCGGAGTGGGCAGCGCCGCCCGGGACCGCGTCCTGAAGACGCTGGCCAATGTCCTCGCAGTCGTACTGACGGCCGGCTTCGTCTCCGTGCCCGTCGCCGTGATGACCGGAGTGGTGAGCTGAACATGAGCGACTACACGAACTACCGGACCGGCGAGCCCGTCGTCGACGCCAAAGCGCCCACGGGGCCCGTCGCCGATCGCTGGGACACCCGCCGCTTCGAGGCGAAGCTGGTCAACCCCGCCAACCGCCGCAAGCACACCGTCATCGTCGTCGGCACCGGTCTGGCCGGCGGATCCGCGGGCGCGACCCTCGCCGAACAGGGCTACCACGTCGTCCAGTTCTGCTTCCAGGACTCGCCCCGGCGCGCCCACTCCGTCGCCGCGCAGGGTGGCATCAACGCCGCCAAGAACTACCGCAACGACGGCGACTCGGTGCACCGCCTCTTCTACGACACGGTCAAGGGCGGGGACTTCCGCGCCCGCGAGTCCAACGTCCACCGTCTGGCCGAGATCTCCGTGGAGATCATCGACCAGTGCGTCGCCCAGGGCGTGCCCTTCGCCCGTGAGTACGGCGGCCTCCTCGACAACCGCTCCTTCGGTGGCGTCCAGGTCTCCCGCACCTTCTACGCCCGGGGCCAGACGGGGCAGCAACTCCTCCTCGGCGCCTACCAGGCGCTCTCCCGCCAGATCGCCGCCGGCAACGTCGAACTGCACTCCCGCACCGAGATGCTCGACCTGGTCGTCGTCGACGGCAAGGCACGCGGCATCGTGGCCCGTGACCTGGTCACCGGGAAGATCGACACCTACTTCGCGGACGCGGTCGTCCTGGCCAGCGGCGGATACGGCAACGTCTTCTACCTGTCGACGAACGCCATGAACTCCAACGCCACCGCCATCTGGCGAGCCCACCGCCGCGGCGCCTGGTTCGCCAACCCCTGCTTCACCCAGATCCACCCCACCTGCATCCCGCGCACCGGCGACCACCAGTCGAAGCTGACGCTGATGAGCGAGTCGCTGCGCAACGACGGACGCATCTGGGTCCCGAAGGCCAAGGGCGACGAGCGTCCCGCCGGCGAGATCCCGGAGGACGAGCGGGACTACTACCTGGAGCGCATCTACCCCGCCTTCGGAAACCTCGTGCCCCGTGACATCGCCTCCCGCGCCGCCAAGAACGTGTGCGACGAAGGACGCGGCGTCGGGCCGGGCGGCCAGGGCGTCTACCTCGACTTCGCCGAGGCGATCGCGCGCATGGGCAGGAAGAAGGTCGAGGAGAAGTACGGCAACCTCTTCGACATGTACGCCCGCATCACCGCGGAGGACCCGTACGAGACCCCGATGCGGATCTATCCGGCCGTCCACTACACCATGGGCGGGCTGTGGGTCGACTACGACCTCCAGACCACGATCCCCGGCCTCTTCGCCATCGGCGAGGCCAACTTCTCCGACCACGGCGCCAACCGCCTCGGTGCTTCCGCGCTGATGCAGGGCCTCGCCGACGGTTACTTCGTCCTGCCCTCGACCATCAACGACTACCTGGCCCGCAACCCGCACACGGAGGAGATCGACGCCGCCCACCCCGCGGTCGCCGAGGCCGTCGCCGAGACGGAGGACAGGCTCAACCTGCTCCTCGCCGTCGACGGGGACCGCACCCCGGACTCCTTCCACCGTGAGATCGGTGAGCTCATGTGGGAGTTCTGCGGGATGGCCCGCACCGAGGAGGGCCTGCGCAAGGCCCTCGACCGGATCCCGCAGATCCGCGAGGAGTTCTGGCGCCGCATCAAGGTGCCCGGCACCGGCGAGCAGTTCAACCAGTCGCTGGAGAAGGCCAACCGGGTCGTCGACTATCTGGAGCTCGCCGAGCTCATGTGCCTCGACGCCCTGCACCGCGCGGAGTCCTGCGGTGGCCACTTCCGCGAGGAATCGCAGACCCCGGACGGCGAAGCCGCCCGCAGGGACGAGGAGTTCTCCTACGCCGCGGCCTGGGAGTTCAGCGCGACCGGCGACGCCCCCGTCCTGCACAAGGAAGACCTCGTCTTCGAATACGTACACCCCACCCAGCGGAGCTACGCATGAAGCTCACCCTGCGCGTCTGGCGCCAGCAGAACGCCGAGGCGCCCGGCGCCATGGCCACCTACGAAGTCGACGGCATCTCGAAGGACATGTCGTTCCTGGAGATGCTCGACACCCTCAACGAGGAGCTCATCCTCAGCGGGGACGAGCCCGTCGCCTTCGACCACGACTGCCGCGAAGGCATCTGCGGCGCGTGCAGCCTCGTCATCAACGGCGACGCCCACGGCCCCGAGCGCACCACCACCTGCCAGCTCCACATGCGCTCCTTCGACGACGGCGACACCATCGACATCGAACCGTGGCGCGCCTCGGCCTTCCCGGTCGTCAAGGACCTCGTCGTCGACCGCTCCTCCTTCGACCGGATCATCCAGTCCGGCGGATACATCTCCGCGCCCACCGGCACGGCGCCCGACGCGCACGCCACGCCGATACCCAAGCCGGACGCCGACTCCGCCTTCGAGCACGCCGAGTGCATCGGCTGCGGTGCCTGCGTGGCCGCCTGCCCGAACGGTTCGGCGATGCTGTTCACCTCGGCGAAGATCAACCACCTCAACGTGCTCCCGCAGGGGGCACCCGAGCGCGAGACCCGGGTCCTCGACATGGTCGCCACCATGGACGAGGAGGGCTTCGGCGGCTGCACCCTCACCGGCGAATGCGCCACGGCCTGCCCCAAGGGGATCCCGCTGCCGTCGATCACCGCGATGAACAAGGAGTGGCTGCGCGCGACCCGCAAGGTACGCCGCTGACCACCCCTCCTCCCGCGGGGAGTCAGTCCGACCGCAACGCCTTCGCCAGGTACGCGGCCGTACGGCTCCCCGCCGCGCGTGCCACCTCCCGCGGCGTACCGGTGGCGACGATCCGCCCGCCCCGGTCACCACCGCCAGGACCCAGATCGATCACGTGGTCCGCGCCCGCCACCACCGCCATGTCGTGCTCCACGACCACCACGGTGCCGCCCGCGTCGACCAGGCCGTGCAACTGCCGCATCAGCAGCTCCACATCGGCCGGATGCAGCCCCGTCGTCGGTTCGTCCAGCAGGTGGAGCGTGTGGCCGCGCCGCGCGCGCTGGAGCTCCGTGGCGAGCTTGATCCGCTGGGCCTCACCGCCCGACAGCTCCGTCGCCGGCTGGCCCAGGCGCAGATAGCCGAGCCCCACGTCCAGCAGTGCCCGCAGACTGCGTTCGGCCGCCGGTGTCCCGGCGAGGAACCCGGCAGCGGCCTCCACCGTGAGGTCCAGCACCTCGGCGATGGTGAGCCCGCGCAGGGTAACCTCCAGCGTCCGCGGGTTGTAGCGCGCGCCGTGACAGTCCGGGCAGGGGGCGTACGTACTGGGCAGGAAGAGCAGCTCGACCGAGACGAACCCCTCGCCCTGACAGGTCTCGCACCGCCCGCCCGCCACGTTGAACGAGAACCGACCCGCCCGGTATCCCCGGGCGCGTGCCGTCTCCGTGCCCGCGAACAGCTTGCGTACGACGTCGAACAGCCCCGTGTACGTGGCGAGGTTGGACCGGGGCGTACGCCCGATGGGCCGCTGGTCGACCTGCACGAGCCGGTCCACGGCCTCCAGCCCCTCGGCGGACGCGCAGCCGGGCGCCGCCGGCGCGGAGACCTCGTCCGCGCTCTCGGCCGGCCGCCGGTCGGCGAGCACCCCGGCCAGCACCTGCCCGACGAGGGTCGACTTCCCCGACCCCGACACACCGGTCACCGCTGTGAGCACGCCGAGCGGGAACGCGGCGTCGACGCCCCGCACGTTGTGCAGGTCCACCCCGCGCAGGGTGATCCACCCCGACGGGGTACGCGGTTCCCGTGCCGGCGCGGAGTCCTCGCCGAAGAGGAAGCGCCGGGTCGCGGACCCGGTGACCGAGGCGAGCTCCGCCGGAGGGCCGCTGTGCAGCACCCTGCCGCCGTGCTCTCCGGCCAGCGGCCCCACGTCCACCAGCCAGTCGGCCCGCCGCACCACATCCATCTGGTGCTCCACCACGAACACCGAGTTCCCCGCGTCCTTGAGCCGCCCGAGCACACCGAGCAGCGACTCCGTGTCCGCGGGGTGCAGGCCGGCTGACGGCTCGTCCAGCACATAGACCACGCCGAACAGTCCCGAGCGCAGCTGGGTGGCGAGCCGCAGTCGCTGGAGCTCACCGGACGACAGGGTCGGCGCCGTACGGTCGAGGCTGAGATAGCCGAGGCCCAGCTCGGTCACCGGCTCGATCCTGGTCAGCAGGTCGGCCGTCAGCACCCGGGCCGTGTCACTGCCGCCCCCCGACTCCAGCAGCACCTCGGTCAGGGTGGTGAGCGGGATCGCGACCAGGTCGGCGATCGTACGCCCGGCGAAGGTGACCGCCATGGCCTCCGGACGCAGTCTGCTGCCTCGGCACACCGGACACGGCGAACTGGTCAGGAAGCGCTCGGCCTTCGCCCTCAGCGTGCGGCTCCTGGAATCCGCGAACGTGTGCATCACATAGCGGCGCGCGCTCATGTACGTGCCCTGGTACGGGCGCTGGATACGGCCCGCGTCACGCACCGGGTGGACCGTCACCACCGGCTGCTCGTCGGTGAACAGGATCCACTCCCGCTCCTCCTGCCCGAGCTCCCGCCACGGCCGCGCGGTGTCGTGGCCGAGGGCGTCGAGCACGTCGCGCAGGTTCTTGCCCTGCCAGGCACCAGGCCAGGCGGCGATCGCCCCGTCCCGGATCGACAACGACGGGTCGGGTACGAGCAGGTCCTCGGTCGTGCCGTGCACACGGCCCAGCCCGTGGCACTCGGGGCAGGCCCCGGCCGCCGTGTTCGGCGAGAACGCGTCGGAGTCGAGCCGCTCCGCGCCCGGCGGATAGGTGCCCGCGCGTGAGAAGAGCATGCGCAGCGAGTTGGACAGCGTGGTGACCGTGCCCACGGAGGAGCGCGAACCGGGTGCCGAGCGGCGCTGTTCCAGGGAGACGGCGGGCGGCAGGCCGGTGATCTCACCGACGACCGGAGCCCCGACCTGATGGATCAGCCGGCGGGCGTACGGGGCGACGGACTCGAAGTAGCGGCGCTGGGCCTCCGCGTAGATCGTCCCGAAGGCGAGGGAGGACTTCCCCGACCCCGAGACGCCCGTGAAGACGACGAGAGTGTCGCGCGGGATGTCGACGTCCACATCGCGGAGGTTGTGCTCGCGCGCGCCGCGCACCCGGACGTACGGATCGTGAGGGGTCGGCATCGCTGGTACGGCTCCGTGGGTCGGTGGTCATGGTCCTGCCGGTGATCCTCGCGCACATGACCGCGCACGAGGACCACCGGCAGTGCGGGGACCGCGGAGCTACACCATCGGGTCCATGCCGCGGTCGCGCATCGCGCTCTCCTGCTCACTCTGCTCCCGCAGACGGCGCGCCTTGTCCTGGAGGCGCTGCCGCTGCTCCGGATCGGTGGCGCGCTCGGCCGCCTCGTTCAGTTCCTGCGCCTTGGCACGCAGCTGCTGCGCTCGGCCACCGGACTCACCTGCAACGCTCATGATCACTCCTGGATCTGGGGGGAGCGGACAGGATCAGCGAATCAGCGCGCAGGTCCGGCTGCATCTCGAGCGTCACGCCCGGTGGCCGCCCTCGGTGCCCCGTTCGGACCGTCCGTCCGGCACGTGTAGGTGCGAGGGTGTGGGGTAGTGGGTGCGGCGGTGCAGCACCGCCGTCCGACAGTGAGGAGAGGCGCCATGCCCGCAGGATCCAGCGCCAAGCGAGAACGCCAGTACGAGCACATCAAGGACAGTGCCGAGCAGCGCGGCACCTCCACGAAGCGTGCCGAGGAGATCGCGGCGCGCACGGTCAACAAGGAGCGCGCACGCTCCGGGGAGTCACGCACCGCGAGCCGGACGTCCCTGAAGGACCCCAAGTCGGCCTCCGAGCGCGGTGGGCAGCGCTCCCACAGCGGAGCCCAGGGGCCGACGAGGGACCAGCTCTACGAGGAGGCCAAGAAGAAGAACGTCGAGGGACGCTCGTCCATGAACAAGGAGGAACTGCGCAAGGCCCTCGGGCGCTGACGCCCCGAGCCGTGCCGCCGGCCGCCGTCTTCTAGGCTGGCGCCGTGAGCGATGACACCCGGCCGCTGGCCGTATTCGATCTCGACGGCACTCTGGCCGACAGTGGTCACCGGCAGCACTTCCTCGAAGGCCGGCGCCGTGACTGGGCGGGGTTCTTCGCCGCGGCACCCGACGATCCTCCGCTGGAGGAAGGGGTGGGGCTGGCCCTGGCGAGCGCCGAGGAGTGCGAGGTCGTGTATCTGACCGGCAGGCCCGAGCGGTGCCGCCGGGACACCGTGGCCTGGCTGGAGGAGCAAGGGCTGCCCAGGGGCAGCCTCCACATGCGCCGTAACGACGACCGGCGTCCGGCCCGCCGCACCAAGCTGGAGATCCTGGAACGGCTGGGCCGGACGCGCGAGGTGCGGGTGCTCGTCGACGACGACGAGCTGGTGTGCGACGCGGCCGAACTCGCCGGATTCACCGTCGTACGGGCCCGGTGGGCCGTGACCGCGCAGGCGATGAGGGACGCGCAGGAGCGCGAAGGGCGTACGTGACCGGGAGCGCC
>Ga0247818_10002201_pt1 | contig 12652 bp, 12 predicted proteins | sample 13C_Glucose_Day1_FD_192424 | JGI IMG/M metagenome (GOLD analysis project Ga0247818, IMG submission 192424) | Soil microbial communities from agricultural site in Penn Yan, New York, United States - 13C_Glucose_Day1 | ecosystem: Environmental > Terrestrial > Soil > Agricultural land | place...
GCCCTTTGGCGCGTCATGAATCTAGTTGCGCGTCGCGCAGCCGGGTCCCGCGGCAACCAGTCGGCACACAACGAAGCCGCCCGCCCGGGCACCAGGTATCCACCCTTGCCTCAAGTGCCGGCCGCGCTCCGGCACAACATCCCCTCGGTTCCCCGCGACCGGGCTGCCATCCGGGGGCACATTGGCACGGGAACGCGGTCAACTGGGCCGCCGTCGTCGAATACGGAGCTCAAAGTGCCCCCGGACGGATGCACCCCGGCCGTACCCGCGGACTAACCCAGCGGCCGGCCCGCCATCCGCTCCAGCCGGCCGATCCGCTCGCTCATGGGCGGGTGCGTCGAGAACATTTTCGCGACACCGCCGGCGCGGAACGGGTTCGCGATCATCAGGTGCGAAGCGTTGACCAGCCGCTGGTCCTGCGGCAGCGGCGCGAGCTGGACGCCCTGCTCGATCTTGCGCAGGGCTGAGGCGAGCGCCAGCGGGTCTCCGGTGAGCTTGGAGCCGTCCTCGTCGGCGTCGAACTCCCGGGTGCGCGAGATGGCCATCTGGATCAGCGAGGCGGCAAACGGTGCCAGCAGCGCCATCGCGATCGCGGCGATCGGGTTGGCGTTGCGCCGGTCCCCGCCGCCGCCGAAAATCAGGAACATCTGCGCCACCGAGGTGATCACACCCGCGACGGCGGCGGCCACCGAGGCGGTCAGGATGTCCCGGTTGTACACGTGCATCAGCTCGTGGCCCAGCACGCCGCGGAGCTCCCGGACGTCGAGCAGCCGGAGGATTCCCTCCGTGCAGCACACCGCGGCGTTCTGAGGGTTGCGTCCGGTCGCGAACGCGTTCGGGGCCATTGTGGGCGAGAGGTAGATCCGCGGCATCGGCTGCTGCGCCGTGGCGGAGAGCTCCCGGACGATCTGGTGGAGCTGGGGGGCTTCAGCCTCCGTTACGGGATACGCCTGCATGGAGCGGATGGCGATTTTGTCGCTGTTCCAGTAGCCGTAGGCCGTCGTGGCGACGCCGACCAGGGCCATGATCCAGATCGGAGCGGAACTGCCCATGCTGGAGGCCATCAGCGCGCCCAGGCCCAGCAGCACCGCCCACAGCACGCCGAAAAGGGCCGCGGTCTTCAATCCGTTGTGATGCTGATGCACTGTTCCTCCAACCCGTCCCGCCGTGGACTCCCACCCGGAAAACGTCCCGCTACGGCACCGGGTTCCGCGCGTCGTACTTCAGGAAGCCCGACTGCCAGTGCGCCACGGCCCAGGCCACCGCGATGCACAACAGGCCGCCCAAAAGCAGGACCCAGCCCTCACTCAAAATCTTAGTCCCACCGCCCGCGAGCATGTCCCCCACCCGCGGTCCGCCGGCCACCACCACAATGAAGACGCCCTGCAACCGGCCGCGCAGGTGGTCCGGCGTGGACGCCTGCAGGATTGTGGTGCGGAAGACTGCGCTGACGGAGTCGGCGATGCCGGCCAGCCCGCAGCACAGGGCCGCGGGCAGCAGCCACCACGTCACGCCCTCGGCGCCGGAGTCCCCCGCGAGGACGACGACGAGGCCGAGGGCGGCGATCGAGGCGCCCCAGCCCATCACGGACCAGACGACGGCGGCCCCCTGCCGGCGCACCGCCCCGAGCGGGCCGGAGAAGAGGCCGGCCAGGAACGCGCCGACGGCGGTGGAGGCCAGGAGGATGCCCACCGTGGCTTCGCCGCCGCCGATCATCACGGCGCCGATCGCGGGCAGCAGCGCCCGGGGCTGGGCGAAGATCATGGCGACGAGGTCGATGATGAAGGTCATCCGCAGGTTCGGGCGGGTGCCCAGGAAGCGGAAGCCCTCGACGACGGACCGCAGCCCCGCGGGCCGGGCATGTTCCCCCGGCGGCATGGCGGGCAGCCTCAGCAGCGCCCATAACGCGAAGGCGAAGGTCGCGACGTCGATCGTGTACGTCCAGGCGAAGCCGACCGTGGCCACCAGCAGCCCGGCCAGCAGGGGCCCGGCGGTGAGGGTCAGGCCGAAGCTGATCATGCTCAGCGCGTTGGCGGCCGGCAGGAGCTCCTTGCGGACCAGCAGCGGGATGATCGCGCTGCGGGCCGGCTGGTTGATGGCCTGCGCGCCGCTCTGCACGGCGACCAGGGCGTACAGCACCCAGACGTTCCCCAGCTGCAGCCAGGCCTGCAGGGCCAGGCAGGCGGTGGTCAGCCACAGCACCGAGGAGGCCAGCAGCGCCACCTTGCGGCGGTCGTGGGCGTCGGCGATCGAGCCGCCCAGCAGCCCGCCAAAGACCAGCGGGACGAGGGCAAAGATGCTCAGCAGGCCCACGTAGAGGCTGTCCTGGGTGAGCCGGTAGACCTCCAGGCTCACCGCCACCAGGGTCAGCTGGCTGCCCAGGGCTGCGACGGCGGATCCCAGCCACAGGCGGCGGAACGCCGGACTCTCGCGCAAGGGCGTGATGTCCGCCAGATATTTCCCCACCCGGATACTCTAGTGGCGCCGGAACGGCCGGCCGGCGCATCCGGTGCCCGACGCGCAGCCTCGCCACCCGCCGGAGCGGCGTCATAGGCGCGCCTTATTATGATCGACTCATAATAGGTGCTTGAATGGGGGCATGACGGATTCGACGGGCACGCACGAAGCATGGGCTGCCGCCCTGCGTGCCCACGGCCGCCGGGTGACCAAACAGCGGCTGGCCGTGCTCACCGCCGTCGAACACCACCCGCATTCCCCCGCCGAGCACATCCTCGCCGCCGCCCGCCAGGATCTCCCCGAGCTCACCGCGCAGTCCGTCTACGTGGTCCTGGGCGACCTGACCGACCTGCAGATGCTGCGCCGCTTTGAGCCCCCGCACTCCCCCGCCCTGTACGAGACGCGGGTGGGCGACAACCACCACCACGCCGTCTGCATCAGCTGCGGCCGGGTGGAGGACGTCGAATGCGCCGTCGGACATGCCCCTTGCCTGACGCCGCACTGGGACGAGAACGCCCGGCCGATGACCATCCAGATCGCCGACGTGCTGTACCAGGGCATCTGCCAGGACTGCCAACGCACCCAACAACTTCCCTCCGAACGTAAATAAGTACAACCAAGAAATAGGAGAACGATGACTCAGAACATCTCTGCGCCCGCCGTGTCCACAACACAGTCCGGTGCCCCGGTCACGTCCGATGCCCACTCGAAATCCGTCGGTGCTGACGGCGCGATCATCCTCACCGATCACTACCTGATCGAAAAGCTCGCGCAGTTCAACCGCGAGCGCGTGCCGGAGCGTGTGGTGCACGCCAAGGGCGGCGGCGCGTTCGGTACCTTCACCACCACCGACGACGTCTCGAAGTACACCAAGGCCGCGCTGTTCCAGCCGGGCACCGAGACCGAGATGCTCATCCGCTTCTCCTCCGTCGCCGGCGAGGCAGGCTCCCCCGACACCTGGCGCGACCCCCGCGGTTTCGCCGTGAAGTTCTACACCACCGAGGGCAACTACGACCTCGTCGGCAACAACACCCCGGTGTTCTTCATCCGCGACGGCATCAAGTTCCCGGACTTCATCCACTCGCAGAAGCGCCTCCCGGGCACCCACCTGCGCGACGCCGACATGCAGTGGGACTTCTGGACCCTCTCCCCCGAGTCCGCGCACCAGGTCACCTGGCTCATGGGCGACCGCGGCCTCCCGGCCTCCTGGCGTGAAATGCAGGGCTACGGCTCGCACACCTACCAGTGGATCAACGCCGAGGGTGAGCGCTTCTGGGTCAAGTACCACTTCAAGTCCAACCAGGGCGTCAACTCCATGACCGGCGACGAGGCCGAGGCACTGGCCGGCGCCGACGGCGACTTCTACATCCGCGACCTGCAGGAGAACATTGCCGCCGGCAACTTCCCCTCCTGGGACCTGCACGTCCAGGTCATGCCGTACGAGGATGCCAAGACCTACCGCTTCAACCCGTTCGACCTCACCAAGGTGTGGCCGCACGCGGACTACCCGCTGATCAAGGTCGGCACCATGGAGCTGAACCGGAACCCGGAGAACTACTTCGCGCAGATCGAGCAGGCCGCCTTCGCGCCGTCGAACTTCGTGCCGGGCATCGCCGCGTCCCCGGACAAGATGCTGCAGGCCCGCATCTTCTCCTACGCCGACGCGCACCGCTACCGCGTGGGCACCAACCACGCCCAGCTGCCGGTCAACCTGCCCAAGAACCAGGTCAACAACTACAGCCAGGACGGCCAGGGCCGGTACCACTTCAACGCCCCGTCCGTCCCGGTCTACGCACCGAACTCCGTCGGCGGCCCGGCTGCCCTGGAGCCGCTGAACCCGGCCGGCGGCTGGGAGAACGACGGTGAGCTCACGCTCTCCGCGCACTCCCTGCACGCCGAGGACGGCGACTTCGGCCAGGCCGGCACGCTGTACCGCGAAGTGTTCGACGACGGCGCCAAGGCCCGGCTGCTGGACACCGTCACCGGTGCCGTCAGCGGCGTCAAGAACGCCGAGATCAAGGAACGCGCCATCCAGTACTGGACCAACGTTGACGCCGAGTTCGGCGCCAAGCTGCGCGCCAACCTGGGTGCCGGCCAGGTCGAGTCCGACGCCGAGGCCGCCAACAAGGTCTGATCGGCCCGCTCCAAGCCGTAAAAAGAACACCCCGCCACGGATTGTCATCCGCGGCGGGGTGTTTTTTTGCTGCCGTGACAGGTTAGGCGACGTCCGCGCCCGAGGCGGCTGCCGGCGTCGAGCCTGCGTCTGCGCCCGAGCGTGCGCCGGCGCCTCCCGCCGCGGCCGGGCGGTGCCCCTTCTTGGCGAGCTGGATCTGCTCGTACACGTGGTGGCGCAGTTCGGTGAAGCGCGGCAGCGAGCGGGTGTTCAGCTGGTCGCGGTCCGCGGGCAGGTCGACGGTGATGTCCTCCTGGATCACTGTCGGGGAGCTGGAGAGGATGATGACCCGCTCGCCGAGGTAGACGGATTCGTCGATGTCGTGCGTAACAAACAGGACGGTGATGCCCAGCTTCTTCCACACGGTACGGATCAGGTCCTCCAGGTCCGCCCGGGTCTGGGCGTCCACGGCCGCGAACGGCTCGTCCATCAGCAGGACCTCGGGCTGGTAGGCGATGGCACGGGCGATCGCCACGCGCTGCTGCATGCCGCCCGAGAGCTGCCACGGGTAGGACCGCGGGACGTGCGACAGGCCGACGGCCTCGAGGGCTTCATCGACGAGCCGGTCACGTTCGGCCTTCGGGACACCCTGGTTTTTCAGCGGCAGCTCCACGTTGTCCCGTACACGCATCCACGGGAAGAGCGAGCGCCCGTATTCCTGGAACACCACGGCCATCTTCTTCGGCGGTCCGGACACCCGTTTGCCGTCCAGGAGCACCTCGCCCTCGGTCGGGGCCATCAGCCCGGAGATGCACTTGAGCAGCGTGGTCTTGCCCGACCCGGAGGGCCCCACCAGGCACGCCAGCTCCCCCGCGCGCAGGTCGAAAGTGAGGTTCCGCACGGCCTCCACGTCGCCGCCGTCGCTCTGGTACACCTTCTTCAGCCCGCGGACGGAGAGCATCGCCTCCGGGGCCGCTTGCGTTGATTCAGGCTGCATTTTCTACCTCTTTCTGGCCGTGGTACCAGCGCAGGATGTGCCGCTCGGCCCACTGGAAGATGAATGACATGCCCACACCCAGCAGCCCGAGCACCACAATGCCGGACCACATCTCCGGGATGGAGAAGGAACGCTGGAACTGGACGATGGCGAAGCCCAGTCCCGAGGACGAGGCGAACATTTCGGAAATGACCATCAGGATCAGCCCGAGGGACATCGACTGGCGCACGCCGGCCATGATCTGCGGGCTGGCGGACGGCAGCACCAGGTAGCGGATGCGCGCCCAGCCGTTGATGCCGTAGGTGTGGGTGGAGTCGGAGAGCACGGGGTCGACGGCGCGGACACCCTCGATCGTGTTGAGCAGCACCGGCCAGACACAGCCGGAGATGATGACAACGACCTTCATGGTGTCGGTGATGCCCATAAGCAGCATCAGCACCGGCACCAGGACCGGAGGCGGGATGGCGCGGAAAAACTCCAGCGTCGGTTCCAGCAGGGCCCGGAGCCAGCGGACCGATCCGATCAGGACACCGCCGACGACGCCGATCACGATTGCGGCGAGCACGCCCGCCGCGAGCCGTCCGATGCTGGGCAGCACGTCCGTGAAGACACGCTCCCCGAGCCAGACCTGTGCGAAGGTTTCGACCAGGCTCGCGGGTGTGGGGACGAAGAAGTTGTCCGACTCCAGGGTGGCCGCCCACCAGATCAGGATCAGCAGCAGCGGCAGGCCCAGCAGGTACCCGAGATTCTTCAGGGTCTTCATACGAGCACCTCGGAGCGGACCGACGAGTGCCAGGCCAGGGTCTTCTTTTCGATAAAGCGCATCATCAAGTTGATCAGCACACCGATCAGGCCGGTCGCGAGGACCAGGGCGTACATGCCGGAGATAGCGCCGCCCGACTGGGCCAGCGCGATCTCCCGGCCGAGCCCCGGGGACCCGATCACGAGTTCAGCCGTGATGGCCAGAACCAGCGCCACCGACCCGGCGAGCCGCACACCCGTCATCAGGTAGGGCAGGGCGGTGGGAAAGACGACGTAGCGGATCCGGGCCATCCTGCCCAGGCCGTACGTCCTGGCCGTGTTGTTGGCGACCATGTCGACGTCGGCGACGCCGTAGAGCACCTGGATCAGGACCTGCCAGAAGCAGGCGTACACGATCAGCAGCAGCGACGACTCGATCTTCACGCCGAACATCAGCACGGCCAGCGGAATCAGGGCGACCGACGGGATGGGGCGCAGGAACTCAATCGTGGAGTTGGTGGCCTTCCGCAGGAAGTTGCTGGAACCGATGATGAAGCCGAGGACGACGGCGGCCGCCACGGCCATCAGGAGGCCCAGGAACCAGGCCTTCATGGTCTCGTAGACGGCAACCCAGAAGGCCGTGAGCCCGAAGTCGACCAGCAGCGCGGCGATGACCTCACTGGCTGGCGGCAAATAGGCGGGGTCGATGATGCCGAGCCGGGGAATGAGTTCCCAGGTGAGCAGGAATCCGAGGATTCCCGCGAGGCCGAGCAGTTGTTTCGTTGGTGCCTTGCGGGCCTGCCGGTGCTGCCGCTCCACATTCGGGGCGGCAGCACCGGAGGTCAGTGTCTTGGAACTCACGGGAGGAGTTCGTCTGCGTTCGGAGCTTTGGTCAGCGTGCCGTAGCTGGCGGCGGCGTCGCCGAGTGTCTTGAACGCGTCCTGGTTGAATTCCACGCGGTACCGCGGCAGTACGATCGCGGCCCGTGCAGCCTCGTCGATCTTGGTGTAGGTGCCCACGATGTCGCGGACTTCCTGCGGGTTCTGCTGCGCGTATTCGAGCGACTTGTTCATGGCGCGGGTGAACTTCTGCGTGAGCTCGGCCTTGCCCTGGATGGTCTCCGCCTTCGTGAAGTAGCCGGCGATGTCCAGTTCCGGGTGCATCTCGACGAAGTTCCAGGACACCACCTTGCCGCCTTCAGCCACGGCCTTGGAGAGGAAGGGCTCCAGGATCCAGGCCGCGTCGACCTGCTTGTTGGCCAGGGCCGCCGGGGCGTCCGGGAAAGCGACTTCGACGAACTTCACGCTGTTGGGGTCGCCGCCGTCCTTTTCGACGACGGACTTGATGGTGGTGTCGCCGATGTTGGACAGGTTGTTCACCGAGACGGTCTTGCCGGAGAGGTCCTTCGCGGACTGGATGTCCGACCCGGCCGGTACGACCACGCCGCCGATGTCCTTGCCGATCTCACCGGTGGTGGAGGCGCCATTGGCGACGAACTTCAGGTCAAGGCCCTTGTCCTTGGCGACCATGACGGAGATCAGGTTCGAGAAGGCGAAGTCAAAGCTTCCGCTGACGACGCCGGGGACGATCGCCGCGCCGCCCGTTGCGGTCTGGATGTCCAGCTGGAGCCCTTCTTCTTTGAAGAAGCCCTGCTTGTCGCCGAGGTAGATGGGTGCGCAGTCGACGATCGGGATGACACCGACGCTGACCTTGGTCAGGCCGGAATCTCCGCCGGCGCCGCCCGTGGCGGTCCCTCCCGTGGAGCTGGGCGAGCCGCTTCCGCAGGCCGAGAGTCCCAGAACGGAGGCGGCTGCCAAGACGGCAATAAAACGACGTTTCATGTTCACTCCTATGTGCCCATTGGCATGGGAGTGACAAGCCCCCAGGCCCAAATTGTTCGCTCTTCGAACAGACGTTCAAATTAAGTCTGATCTAAACCTAATGTGAGGTCAACCACGTTGGGCTCATTGTTACAGCTCCGAGACGGGGGCGTCCATGGACGGTTTCGAGGGAAGGGGACCGCCCCGCAACCCGCCGCCCGGGGCGTGTTCGTTCGTCTTTCCACATAGGGCCGGCGCCGCTCGCGGTCAGGCACGCCATGTCCCTAGGATGCACACATGACCCCATTTTCAGGCATCCCTGACGCCGCCTTCGATTTCTATGCGGAGCTGGAACACAACAACAACCGCGACTGGTGGCTGGAACACAAGTCCACCTACGACGCCGCGGTCAAGGAACCCCTGACCGGGCTGCTGGCCGCCCTGGAGCCGGAGTTCGGCACGGCCAAGCTCTTCCGCCCCAACCGGGACATCCGCTTCTCCCTGGACAAGTCTCCGTATAAGACGGCACAGGGCGCCGTCGCCTCCGTTGCCGAAGGCATGGGATTCTATCTCCAGCTCGACGCCGGCGGCCTGCTCATCGGCGGCGGCTACCACACCCACACACCGGCCCAGCTGGCGCGCTTCCGGAGCGCGGTGGACGCACCGTCCAGCGGCGCGGTCCTGCAGAAGATCGTCGGCCAGGTCGAGGCCCTGGGCTTCACGGTGGAGGGCGAGACGCTGAAAACCGTCCCCCGGGGTTTCGCCAAGGACCACCCCCGCGCCGAGCTGCTGAAGCACAAGTCCCTCGCCGCCGGAGTGCACGCGGGCCGGCCGGGCTGGCTCTCCACACCGGACGCAGCCGTCGAGGTGGCCCGGCGCTGGGAGCAGCTGCGGCCCCTGGTGGAGTGGATCGGCCGCTACGCCGCACCCTGAGGGGGAACTGCGGCACGGCGCCCGCCAGCTGTGCCGGGTCAGATGTGCCGGGTCAGATGTGCTGAGTCAGATGTGCTGGCCGTCGGTGGCCAGGCGCCGGTCCAGGTTGTTGAAGAACACCAGCAGCATCAGGTCAAAGGCCTGGCTGGCCTCCTCGGGCTGGTTGTTCACGACGAAGTCGAACTGCAGCCCGTAGAAGGCGGCGGTGAACAGCCGGGCGTCGGTGTCGGCGAATTCCTTCCGGATGCCCTGGAGCATCAGCCAGTCCCGGGTCTTTTCGTGCAGCATCCTGAAATGCTCCTGCGCCGCTCCGCGGGGTGACTCCGCCACAATGTCCTGCGCCGTCGCCTCGAATTCAAGCCGGGCCAGGTGCCGGTTGCGCTGCGCCATGGTCCAGCGCCAGGACTCCAGCAGGAACGCCTGCCAGGCGTCCCGGTCAATGTCCCGCACGTCCGTGGCCCGGATGCTGTCCAGCCGGGATTCGATGGTGCGGATGATCTCGTTCACCAGCTCCTCGCGGTGGCCAAAATGGTAGACGAGCACATAGCTGCTGACCCCCAGGCCCTCGGCCAGGCTCCGGAACGTGAGCTCCGCGAGGGTCTTGTCCATGAGGTAGTCCAGGATGGCGGCCAACAGCTCTGTTTTGCGTTCCGGTCGTGCTGGGCGGGCCATGGTTCCATCATAGGGACCGGCCGCTAACGCCGAAGTCGCCGGAGCCGTGCCAATTCGCGGGAAGGGAGGTTCCAGCGAATTCGTACGGTTCCGGCGACTTCGGTTTGCTAAGACGGCTCCAGCTGCAGCGCTGACGCCTAGGCTTTGGTTCCCGCGTTGGCAGTGGCCTTGGCGTCCGCGACGGCGGCGTCCTTGTCGGCGGGGCCGGTGTGGGCGGGGCCGTTGACGGAAGCCTTGGCCTCGGCGAACTTCTCGTTCAGCCGGGAGTGACGCTGGCCGTAGGAGAAGTAGATGACGATGCCGATCACGAGCCAGATGGCGAAGAAGATCCAGGTCTCCACGGCCAGGTTGGTCATGAGGTACAGGCACAGGACGGCGGAGAGGATCGGGAGCACCTTGCCGAACGGCACCCGGAACGCGGGCTTCAGGTCCGGGCGCTTCTTGCGCAGGACCAGGACGCCGATGCTGACGGTCACGAACGCGGACAGCGTGCCGATGTTGATCATTTCCTCGAGCAGGTCCACGTTGGTGAGTCCGGCGACAACCGCCACGGCGGCGCCACAGATGATCTGGAGCCGGACCGGCGTCGCGCGGATGGTGCTGGTCTTGGACAGCGAGCGCGGCAGCAGGCCGTCGCGGCTCATCGCCAGCACCACGCGGGAGAGGCCCATCAGCAGCACCATGATCACGGTGGTGAGGCCCACGAGGGACCCGAAGGCGATGATTTTGGCGGCATCGGTGTTGCCCACGGCCTCGAACGCCGTGGTGAGGGTGGGGTTCTCGGCCTCGGCCAGCTCGGTATAGGACACCATGCCGGTCAGCGCCAGGGACACCAGGATGTAGAGCACCGTGACGACGGCGAGGCCGCCGAAGATGCCGCGGGGCAGGGTCTTCTGCGGGTTCTTGACCTCCTCGGCCGAGGTGGCGACGACGTCGAAGCCGATGAAGGCGAAGAAGACCAGGGCGGCACCGGCGAAGATGCCCAGCGTGCCGTACTGTGCCGGGGCGGCGCCGGTGAGGAAGCCGAAGAAGGACTGCTTCATGACGTCGGCGGCGCCGGTGCCGCCGGTCGGCTCGGAGGCCGGGACGAACGGGGTGTAGTTCTCGAACTTGACGTAGCTGAAGCCCACCACAATCACAAAGAGCACGACGCCGATCTTGATCAGCGTGAAGATGTTGCCGACGCGGGCGGACAGCTTTGTCCCCAGCACCAGCAGCACGGTGAACACGGCGACGATCAGGAAGGCACCCCAGTAGAGGTCCACGCCTCCCAGGGAGATCGACGGCGGGATGTCGACGCCCATGAGCGCGAACACCTTGCTGAGGTAGATGCCCCAGTACTTGGCGATAACCGCACCGGCGGTGAACAGCTCGAGGATGAGGTTCCAGCCGATGATCCAGGCCAGCAGCTCACCCATGGTGGCGTAGGTGAAGACATAGGCGGAGCCGGCCACGGGGATCGCCGTGGCGAACTCGGCGTAGCACATGATCGCCAGCGCGCAGGTGACGGCGGCAATGGCGAAGGAGAGGGTCACGGCCGGGCCGGCGAAGTTCGCTGCAGCCTTGGCGCCCACCGAAAAGATGCCGGCGCCGACGGCAACGGCGACGCCCATGATCATCAGGTCCCAGGAGCTCAGCGAGCGCTTGAGCTGGCGTCCGGGTTCGTCGGCGTCCGACATGGACTGCTCGACTGATTTGGTCCGGAAGAGGTTCATTGAAAAGTCCACAATCTCGGTAGCTGGGGGGAAACAGACCTATCTATCGTAGTGTCCATCCACTGGACGGCCATTTTTATCCCACATGGTGAGACGCAGAAAGCGGGCCGCGCAGGTTTCCCTGCACGGCCCGCCCGCGCGTCGTGCGTCCCCGAGTTGGACCGGATCTAGACCGGCCAGTCCATCAGCGTTGACCGGATCAGGAACCGTTTGCCTTCGGGCGCTTCCACCGAGAAGCCGCTCCCCCGGCCCGGAACCACGTCCACGGTCAAGTGGGTGTGGCTCCAGTAGTTGAACTGCTCCTTCGACATCCAGAACTCGATCGTCTGCGGCTGCAGGCCGTCGGAAATGTCGAACAGGCCCAGCTGCACATCCGAATCCCCGGTGATGAACTCCCCCGCCGGGTAGCACATCGGCGAGGACCCGTCGCAGCAGCCGCCGGACTGATGGAACATCAGCGGACCATGCTGGAGCCACATCTTGCGCAGCAGTTCCACCGCCACGGGGGTGAGCGCCACCCGGGAGAAATCCTCCCCGGGAAGGGTGACGGCGGCGTCGAGCTTGGTCGTTGGCATCAGAGTCCTTATCTTGGTCAGTACTTGATGACCACGCGGCCGTCGATCTTGGCGTGCTTCATCTCGTCGAGGACGGCGTTCACCTCGGAGAGCTCCCGCGTGGTGACCGTGGGGTGGATCTTGCCCTCGGCGTAGAACTCCAGCGCCTCCTGCAGGTCCTGCCGGGTTCCCACGATGGAGCCGCGGACGGTCAGGCCCTTGAGCACAATCTCGAAGATGGGAGCCGGGAAGTCACCCGGCGGCAGGCCGTTGAACACAATCGTTCCGCCGCGGCGGGCCATGCCGATCGCCTGGCCGAAAGCTGACGGGTGCACTGCCGTGACCAGGACTCCATGGCAACCTCCGGTTTCGCGCTGAATGACTTCGACGGGATCTTCGTGCAGGGCATTGACGGTCAGTTCCGCACCGTGCTTTTTGGCCAGGGCGAGCTTGTCATCGGCGATGTCCACCGCGGCAACACGCAGGCCCATGGCCACCGCGTACTGCACGGCGATGTGGCCGAGCCCGCCGATGCCCGAGATGGTGACCCACTGGCCGGGCCGCGCCTCGGTCATTTTGAGCCCCTTGTAGACGGTCACGCCGGCGCAGAGCACCGGGGCCACCTCCACCGGGTCCGAGCCGGCCGGGAT
>Ga0247818_10002203_pt1 | contig 12648 bp, 12 predicted proteins | sample 13C_Glucose_Day1_FD_192424 | JGI IMG/M metagenome (GOLD analysis project Ga0247818, IMG submission 192424) | Soil microbial communities from agricultural site in Penn Yan, New York, United States - 13C_Glucose_Day1 | ecosystem: Environmental > Terrestrial > Soil > Agricultural land | place...
CGACCCAGTCGCGCGAGCAACTGCTGTCGGACAACGCCAAGAAGAAAGCGCAGATTTCCGAGCTGCAATCGTTCGTCAGCCGCTTCTCGGCCAACGCCTCGAAAGCCAAACAGGCCACTTCCCGCGCCAAGGCGATCGACAAGATCCAGCTGGCCGAGGTCAAGCCTTCCAGCCGCGTGAGCCCGTTCATCCGCTTCGAGCAGAACAAAAAGCTGCACCGCCAGGCGGTCATGGTCGAAAAAATGGCCAAAGGTTTCGACGGCAAGCCACTGTTCAAAGACTTCAGCTTCCAGGTTGAAGCGGGCGAGCGCGTAGCGATCATCGGCCCGAACGGTATCGGCAAAACCACCCTGCTGCGTACCCTGGTCAACGAACTGACCCCGGATGCCGGTAGCGTCAAGTGGACCGACGCTGCGGAACTGGGCTACTACGCTCAGGACCATGCGCACGACTTCGAAGACGACGTGACGCTGTTCGACTGGATGGGTCAGTGGACGCAGGGCGAGCAGATGATTCGCGGTACTTTGGGCCGCATGCTGTTCTCCAACGACGAGATCCTCAAGTCGGTCAAAGTGATTTCCGGTGGTGAGCAAGGCCGCATGCTGTTCGGCAAACTGATCCTGCAAAAGCCGAACGTGCTGATCATGGACGAACCGACCAACCACCTGGACATGGAATCGATCGAGGCGTTGAACCTGGCTCTGGAAAACTACCCGGGCACGCTGATCTTCGTCAGCCACGACCGTGAGTTCGTGTCGTCCCTGGCCACGCGCATCATCGAGCTGAGCGCCAATGGCGTGACTGACTTCAGCGGCACTTACGATGACTACCTGCGTAGTCAGGGTGTGGTGTTCTAAAAGTAGCTACGAGCCTCCAGCTCCAAGCTCCAAGCTCCAAGCTCCAAGCTCCAAGCTCCAAGCTCCAAGCTTCAAGCGAAAGCCCTGTCGGCGTGACAGGGCTTTTTGCATTTCAAGGGATAGTGATTTTGTGCTGCGAAGCCCTTCGCGAGCAGGCTCGCTCCCACAGGAAACGCATTCCAAATGTGGGAGCGAGCCTGCTCGCGAAGAGGCACTCAAAAACACCACCGACTCCAGTAAATTAGTTAGCCTGCTTCCTTTTATTTCAACGCCAAGCCATGATGCCGACTCTCCCACCGCCGCCCGCGAACGAGTTCACATGCCTGCGCAGCAACCGCCTCCGCAAAGCTCCATGGCGATCACCCTGCAGATCGTCTCCATCGTGTTCTACACCTTTGTCGCCTTCCTGTGCATCGGCCTGCCGATTGCGGTGTTGCCCGGTTATGTTCACGAACAACTGGGTTTCAGCGCCATTATTGCGGGGCTGGTGATCGGCTCGCAGTATCTGGCCACCCTGCTCAGTCGGCCGATGGCCGGACGCATGTCAGATACGCTGGGCACCAAACGGGCGATTGTTTTTGGCTTGTCGGGGATCGTGCTCAGCGGGTTGCTGACGCTGATTTCGACGCTGTTGCAGGCCTTCCCGCTGCCGAGCCTGATCATTCTGATCATCGGTCGACTGCTGCTCGGCGTCGCGCAGGGCCTGATCGGCGTCGGCACCATCAGCTGGTGCATGGGCCAGGTCGGCGTCGAACACACGGCAAGGTCGATCGGCTGGAACGGCATTGCCTCCTATGGCGCGATTGCGATTGGCGCGCCACTGGGCGTGGTGATGGTCGCCGACTACGGCTTTGCCAGCCTGGGCATTGCCTTGTCGATATTAGCCGCGGGCGCCCTGGTGTTGATCCGCAATAAACCTTCGGTGCCGGTGGTGCGCGGCGAACGGCTGCCTTTTTGGGCTGTCTTCGGGCGGATTGCACCGTATGGGGCCAGTTTGAGTCTGGCGTCGATCGGTTACGGCACGCTGACCACCTTCATCACCCTTTATTACCTCAACCGAGGCTGGAGCGGCGCGGCGTATTGCCTGACGGTATTCGGCGTGTGTTTCATCGTGTCGCGGCTGTTGTTCATTTCGGCGATCAGCCGCTTTGGCGGCTTCAATTCGGCGATTGCTTGCATGAGCATCGAGACCGTCGGGCTGGTGTTGTTGTGGCTGGCACCCTCCACCGCATTCGCCTTGATCGGCGCGGGACTGGCGGGGTTTGGCTTGTCGCTGGTGTATCCGGCGCTGGGGGTCGAGGCGATCAAGCAGGTGCCCAGTTCCAGCCGTGGTTCGGGGCTGGGGGCTTATGCGGTGTTCTTTGATCTGGCACTGGCGATTGCCGGGCCGCTGATGGGCGCGGTGGCGTTGAACCTGGGGTATGCGTGGATTTTCTTCAGTGCGGCGCTGTTGTCGGTGATCGGGCTGGGGTTGACCTTGCTGCTCAAGCGCTGGGCGATGAGCTGAAAAACCAAATCAAAAGATCAAAGTTCAAAAGATCGCAGCCTTCGACAGCTCCTACAAAAATCCAATGTAGGAGCTGCCGAAGGCTGCGATCTTTATTGATCTGCAGTCTGCATTCCCGCCCGGCTCGGCTTGCCTAGCGTGCGCGAGAAGAACTGTCCGGCTTCGGAAATCAGGTTGCGGTGAATGTCTTCGCGATCCACGCCATCGGCGTCGGTGCACAGCGCCGGCATGGCGCGGATCTGCTCTTCGTTGCACGGCGCCATGAACACGAAGTGCCCTGCCCCGGCCAACAACTTGAAGTCCGGCGCGGTCGGCAGTTTGCGCGCCAGAGCGGCGGCGTTTTTGTCGAAGGCCACCAGTTTGTCGCCATCGCCGCTGTACAGCAGCACCGGCACATGCACGTCCGCCAGGGTGCTACGGCCGAATTTCAGGCTCAGCGGCGCCATCAGCAACAGCGCATGCACGCGCGGATCGGCCACTGGCTGCAAGTCATCGCGGTCGACGATCAACTCCCCCTGGGTGTTGCAGGCATCATGGTCGTCCGGGCGCTCCTGGCAGTAACGGCGCAGGCGATCCAGATCCGGCTGCGCGCCGGAGAGGATCAACGCGGTTTCGCCACCGGCCGAATAACCAATGACCCCGACCTGGTCAGCGTTGACGAACGGCGAGAGCATCGGGTCGCCGAGGGTGGCGGTGATCGCTTCGGAAATCTGGATCGGCCGCCCATACAGATTGCTCAGAGTGCCGAGGCGGCTGTGGTCTTTGGAGTTGTCGCCGGGATGAATCACCGCGACCACCACATAGCCTTTGCGCGCCAACGAGGTAGCGAGGTCATGCAGCGCCAGCGGCGTGCCGGTGTTGCCGTGGGACAGCATCAGCATCGGGAAGCGGCCGATCGCTACCTTGGTGTCAGCGCCGGCCTCGACGGTATAACCCTCAAGCAGGCTGCTGTGTTCGCGGTCGCTGGAGGGATAGAAGGCGATGGCGCGCATCGGTTGCAGATCCAGCGGATCGAGGAATGTCATTTCGTGGTAACCGACACTCCAGACAGGGTGTCGCCCGGGCGCGGCATGCACTGAACCGAGGCTGCCGAGCAGGCAAATCAGTAACGTTGCACAAAGACGCATCATGGGATGGCCCACCCTGTGTTACTCAATCGAAAGATCCTTTGTGCTCCGACAGGCCCGAAACCCGGTGGCTCGGTAATCCGGCGCGGCGTTGCACTCAGAAGTTGATCGTTTGACTGCATAACCCGGGCCAGACTATGCAATAGTCAGAAACAAAAAACTCCGCATCTGGCCCTTGCAGAACCAGAATACAGAGTTTTTTGAGCGGCTACCTGAACGGCAGCTGGTCTTTACGCAATGCTTACGCGGCGGCGAACAATTGCTCGCTGATCTTCGCCTGAGCAGCGCTCATCGCGTTGTTGCGCACTTCATCACCGTAGGCCAGGCCTTCGGCACGGACGATTTCGATGTCGGTGATACCGAGGAAGCCCAGAACCAGCTTCAGATATTCTTCGTGAGCAATGCCGCTCGCTTGACCGGCATGAATGCCGCCTGCGGTGGAGACGATTACCACTTTCTTGCCACCGCAAAGGCCTTCAGGGCCGGCTTCGGTGTAACGGAAAGTCTGGCCGGCAACGGCGACGCGGTCGATCCAGGCCTTGAGCTGGGTCGGAACGGTGAAGTTGTACATCGGCGCGGCGATGACGATGGCGTCGGCAGCGATGAATTCTGCCAGGGTCGAGGCGCTCAGTTCGGCTTCGTGCTGTTGTGCGGCGTTGCGCAGTTCAGCGGTAGTGCCGGCAGCCACCAGGGTGGTCGACGAGAAGTGGCTGATGGCGTCGGCGGCCAGGTCGCGGTAGGTGACCACGGCTGTTGGCTCGGCGGCTTGCCAGGCTTTGACGACTTGGCTGCTCAGCTGACGGGAAGCGGAGTTGTCGCCCAGAATGCTCGAATCGATGTGCAGCAGTTTCATGTGGAATCTCCTGGAAAGAATCGCCGGCGGCGACGGAATGGAGACAATCCTACGGAAGAAACCAATAGCTGATTAGCCGCCGACAATGCGATAGTTCGTCCCACTGATAGAACGGTGGACTTTTCATGCAGGATCTCAACGATCTCTACTATTTCGCCAAGGTGGTCGAGGCCGGTGGCTTCGCCGCAGCCGGGCGTTTGCTGGGTATTCCCAAGTCCCGCCTGTCACGGCGCATTGCCGAACTCGAAGAGCGCCTCGGCGCTCGTCTGCTGCAACGCACCACCCGCCAGCTGAACCTGACCGCTGTTGGCGAGCGCTACTTGCGTCACTGTCAGGCGATGTTGCTGGAAGCGGAGATGGCCGACGAAGCGGTCGCCAGCATGTCCAGCGAGCCGCGTGGCCGCTTGCGCGTGTCCTGTCCCACCGGTCTGGCGCGGGAAATGTTGCCGTGGGTGATCAGTGAATTCCTCGGCAAATTCCCTCAGGTGCAACTGGAGGTAGTGCTGCTCAATCGCCGCGTGGATCTGGTTGCCGAAGGTTTCGACGTTGCGTTGCGTGTGCGCGAACTCGGTGACGAAGATCCGTTGCTGGTCACCCGCCGTCTGCGCCAGGCGCAAATGGTCGTGGTGGCCAGCCCGGCCTTTGTCCAAGGCAAAACCATCAGCCACCCGCAAGACCTGAAGTCGCTGCCGGTGCTCGGCGCGCTGGAAGCCGACCGCATGGTGCATGTGCGCTTGCTGGACGAGCAAGGCAATAGCGTCGAACTGAACATGGAGGCGCGGCTGGGCATTGATGATTTCATCGTGCGCAAGGCCTGTGTGCTGGCCGGCCAGGGTTTCACTCTGCTGCCGATGATGTATTGCGAAGCCGACCTTGAGATCGGCGCGCTGGTGCAACTGTTGCCCGAGTGGTCGTTGCCCGGCGGCTGGTTGCAGGCGGTGTATCCGCATCGACGCGGGGTGATGCCGGCGGTGCGGGCGTGGATCGATCATCTGGTCGAATCGTTCAATGCGTGTGGGGAGCGGTTGTTATGAACAAGGGAAAAATGAACGAAGCGGATGTCGCCGCCTTCTGCCTCGCCTTGCCGGGCGCGCGGGAGGATTACAAATGGGGCGGCGTGCGGGTGTTCTCGATTGCCGGCAACAAGATGTTCGCCCTGCAAGGTCTGCGCGGGGATTCATTGGCGTTCAAAGTCGACAAAGACCTGTTTCTCGGCCATTGCGACCGCCCGGGGATTCACCCGGCGCCGTATCTGGCGCGGGCGCAGTGGATCATCATGCACCCGCCCTACCCGCTGGGCGCGGAGGAACTGCAAGGATTGCTGCAGCGTTCGCATCAGTTGGTGGTGAGCAAGTTGCCCAAGAAAACCCAAATCGGATTACTGCTCTAAACCCGCCCATTGTAGGAGCTGCCGAACGCGGCCCGAGCCTGCGGCAGCTCCTACAGGGGATTCGTGGTGATTCAGAGCAGGGAAAGCAGGTTCGACCCCAGAAACAACTGGTCGATCCAGAACACCTGATGCAGCGCCACGATCACCCAGAACAGAATCTGAAACGACACCTTGCGCGTCTTGTGCCGGAACACCTGTTGGGCGATCAGCGCACCGGGCCAGCCGCCAGCCAGTTCCAGCGCATGCAGGATGTTCTCCGGCGTGCGCCATGCATCGGCGCGGGCCTTGCGCTTGTCTGCCCAGTACATGAAAAACGCCAGCACGCTGACCACGCCATAAGCAGTCAACGGCACCAGCGAGATGCCGCGCAGCCACATCGACAGCGAGCCGAACAGCGGCAGCGCGCAGACGATCAGCAGCACCGCCAGTTTCAATTTCAGATGTTGAATGCCGCCACCGGACGGGCGTCCATCCGGGCGGCGCGTGCGGGAATCATTCATGGCTTGACCGCCGACCAGTCCACCCAGCCGAACTGCCAGGTCGCCAGAATCACCAGACCGAAGACGATTCGGTACCAGGCGAATGCCGCGTAACTGTGGCTGGCGATGAACTTGAGCAGACCGCGCACGGCGATCATGGCGAAGATGAACGCAGTGATGAAACCGATGGCGAACACCGGAAAATCCGCCGGCACGAACAAATGGCGATACTTGTAACCGGAGTACACCGCCGCACCGACCATGGTCGGCATCGCCAGGAAGAACGAGAACTCGGTCGCGGTCTTGCGCGACAGGCCGAACAGCAGACCACCGATGATCGTCGAGCCGGAACGCGAGGTGCCGGGAATCATCGCCAGACACTGGGCGAACCCGACTTTCAGGGCGTCCTTCCAGGTGATCTCGTCCACGGTTTCGGCATGCACTTCATGTTGCCGACGCTCGGCCCACAACATGATCACACCGCCCACCACCAGCGCGGTCGCGACGGTGATCGGGTTGAACAGGTATTGGTGAATCAGGTCGGCAAAAATCACCCCCAACACCACCGCCGGCAGAAACGCGATCAACAGGTTGGCCGTAAAACGCCGCGCACTCGGCTGCGTCGGCAAGCCAATCACCACGTCGAGAATCTTGCGGCGAAACTCCCAGACCACCGCGAGGATCGCGCCGAGCTGAATAATGATGTTGAACGCCATGGCCCGTTCGCCGCCGAAGTCGAGCAAGTCGGCAACAATGATCTGGTGTCCGGTACTGGAAATGGGCAAAAACTCCGTCAGCCCCTCTACAACTCCAAGAATCAGTGCCTGCAAGGCGGTCCAAAGATCCATCAGTCCCCCAAAGAGCGATGCACAACGGCATGCCCCGATAGTATTTTTTTACGTTCACTGCGATCAGCGTAGCTGTTTGTAGCTGTATCGATTCCGCGCGCACAGGATCCACACGAAACGGTCAAAATTCCGTGAAATATCAATTTGGATTCAGGTTTTCACGCGCGGGGCCGAAATCCTAACAGACAAGCCTTAATAGTGCTGCGGCGTTATTCGACTTGGGTCGCGTATGCCTGACCACCCAAACGTGGTTGGATGCTGGCGTTGATTTATTACAAGAACAAGAAATCGGAGTGACAGCGTTATGAACAGCTTGCGCAGTGTGTCGATCAGCCGACGCTTGTGGCTCATTTTGATTGTGGCCGTGGTCATGTTGTTGACCTTGGGCGTGTTGATGCTCAAGCAGATCCACGATGACCTGTACCACGCCAAGGCGCAGAAAACCCAGCATGTGGTGCAGACCGCCAGCGGCCTGCTGACCTACTACCACGAACTGGAAACCGCCGGCACCCTCTCCCGCGACGCCGCACAGAAACAGGCGCTGACCGCGATTCGCGGCCTGCGCTACGACCAGAGCGACTATTTCTGGATCAACGACCTCACGCCTGTGATGGTTATGCACCCGACCAACCCCAAGCTCGAAGGCCAGAACCTCTCGGCGATCCGTGACCCGGACGGTTTCGCGGTGTTCAATGAAATGGTCGCGATCGCCAAAAACAAAGGCGCGGGCATGGTCGATTACCGGTGGCCGAAGCCTGGCGCCAGCGAGCCGGTCGCGAAAACCTCCTACGTGAAACTGTTCGAGCCGTGGGGCTGGGTGCTCGGCTCCGGGGTTTACGTCGATGATGTGCAGAGCGAGTTCCGGGGGCAGTTGATCAAGGCTTCGGTGATCGGCCTGGTGATTGCGCTGATCATGGCCCTGCTGGTGATTTTGATTGCCCGCAGCATCGTCCGACCGTTGCAGGAAACGGTGAACGCCATGGCCAACATCGCCAGCGGCGAGAGCGACCTGACCCGCAGCCTCGATACCCACGGCCAGGATGAAGTCACACAGTTGGCGCATCACTTCAACGCCTTCACCGCCAAGTTGCGCCGGGTCATCGGTGACTTGCAGGTTTCGGCCAGTGCGCTGGGCCAGTCGTCCAGTGAACTGGGCAACGATGCGACCCAGGCCCAGCAGCGCAGCCAGCAGCAATCGCAGCAGATGGAGCTGGTCGCGACAGCGATCAACGAAGTCACCTACGGCGTACAGGACGTGGCGAAGAACGCCGAACATGCTGCCGCTGAAATGCGCGATGCCGAAGCTCAGGCGCAGCAGGGTCAGATCAACATCGACGGCAGCCTGCAACAGATCGACAAATTGTCCGGAACCATTGACCAGGCAGTTGAGGTGATTCGCACCTTGGCAGCAGAGAGCACGCAGATCGGCAGTGTGCTGGAGGTAATCCGTTCGATTGCCGAGCAGACCAATCTGCTGGCACTCAACGCGGCTATCGAAGCGGCCCGCGCTGGTGAACAGGGCCGGGGCTTTGCGGTGGTGGCCGATGAAGTGCGGTTGTTGGCGCAACGCACGCAAAAGTCGACGGCGGAAATCCAGGCCATGATCGAACGCTTGCAGAATCATTCCGAAGCCGCGGTGAAAGTCATTGGTGACAGCAGCAAGGCCTCGCAACTGACCATCGAACAAGCGGGATTGGCCGGCGCGAGCCTGAATGCCATCGGCCAGGCACTGCGCAACCTCAATGGTCTGAACGCCTCGATTGCCAGCGCTACGTTGCAACAGGCGCACGTGGTCGAGGACATCAATCAGAACGTCACGCAGGCGGCCGGTCTGTCTCACAGCACGGCGCTGGCGGCGGAGCAGTCGAGTGCGGCGAGCGTCAAGCTTGGGCAGTTGAGCGAGCAGTTGAATCAGCTTCTGCGCCAGTTCCGCGTCTGACACCCCACACCTGCAGGAGCGAGCCTGCTCGCGAAGGCGTAATTTCAGTCAGAATCTGCATTGCTGACACACCGCTATCGCGAGCAGGCTCACTCCTACAGGTTTTTGGGTACAATCCGCTCCCTCGTCAATTCCCCCAAGGAACCCCCATGTCCGGGCTTGAACTGTTTGCCGCCGCCCTCGGTGTGATCGCCGTCTGGCTGACGGTCAAACAGAATCCGTGGTGCTGGCCGATCGGCCTGGTCATGGTGTTGCTGTACAGCTGGATCTTCTATGACGTGAAGCTGTACTCGGACATGTTGCTGCAAGTGATTTACGCCGCGCTGCAAGTCTACGGCTGGTGGCAATGGACCCGCGCCGGGACGATGCATGACGGCCGTGAAGTCACGCGTCTGGATCGACGCTCGATCCTGCTCGGCCTGAGTGTTGGCGCGCTCGGTAGCCTGCTGCTGGGCGCGGCCATGGCGCACTGGACCGACGCGGCGCAGCCGTGGCTCGATGCGGCGCTGACGGCGTTCAGCCTGGTTGCGCAATTGTGGATGGCGCAGAAACGTCTGCAATGCTGGGCGCTGTGGTTCGTGCTGGATGTTATTTTCGTCGGCCTGTTCCTTTATAAAGGCCTGTACCTCACCGCCGCGCTGTATGCCCTGTTCACCCTGATTGCGCTGCAAGGCTGGCGCGAGTGGCGCGCCGATCCGGCATTGCAGCGATGAAGGTGGTTGTCCTCACCGGCCCGGAATCCACCGGCAAGAGCTGGCTGGCCGCAGGCCTTCAGGAGCGCTTCGGCGGCCTGCGGGTGGACGAATACGTGCGCTGGTTCATCGAGCAGAATCCACGCGATACCTGCCTCAACGACATCCCCGACATCGCCCGCGGGCAGTTGCAATGGGAAGATCAGGCACGGGCGCAGCAACCGCAATTGCTGATTCTCGACACCCATTTGCTGAGCAACATCCTGTGGAGTCAGACCCTGTTTGACGCCTGCCCGACGTGGCTGGAACCCGAGTTGCTGGCCCGGCATTACGACTTGCACCTGCTGTTGTCGCCGGAGCAGATCGACTGGACCGACGACGGCCAACGCTGCCAGCCGCAACTCAGCGAACGCATGGCGTTCTTTCAGGCCACCCGCGACTGGCTGGAACAGCACGGGCAACCGCTGCAGATCATTCAGGGCGATTGGGATCAACGCCGCATCCAGGCCTTTGACGCCGTCGCGCGGTTATTGGCTGATTGATCCATCGAATAGCTCCGCTCAGGGCGAAAGTGTCCATTCCTGAAACACCTCCCTCAGCGCAAAGCGGCCAATTCAATGGCCTTCATCGTTTTGTCAGAACATCTGTTACGTCAGTGAAACAGTCTTCGGCAAACCCCTGTTCCAGAGCTTTGCGCCGCCCTTGACCGTGTGGCTGCCTGCGCGACTGTTTCAATGCTGAAACAGCTTTTGTATCAGCGCTGCACGGCGCATCGCCAACCCGTTGAAAATCAACAAAAACTCAAAAGCGGCACAGCTTTCGCTCTCTCCTTCCCAACGCTGACAAGAGCCAGCCCACTGAAGAAGGAATTGCCGCCGTGGGGAATATCAATAAAGGCCTGACCTGCCTTCTGCTGATTGGATCAGCAGCCAGCACATTCATCAGTTTCAACGTTCAGGCCGAAGGCAATGGCGTGATCGTCCTCAACCGCGACGTCCAGCCCATTCCCATCGGGCGCAGCGGTGGCAAAGACCCCTACCCCACCACGGTTAACGCCAACCCTTCGGCTCGCATCAATCAGGCGATGACCAGCACCGAGCTCGATGACGGTGAATTTGCCAGTGTAGCCAGTGGCTCTTCGATTCGCGGCAATATCACCACGCCCACCGCCAACATGCCTGGCATGAATACCCTGACCAATCCCAACGGCCTGCCCGGCATGGGCGGCGGTCACGGTGGTGGCGCGGGCGGTTCGATTTCCAACACGGTCAACCGTGCAATGAGTTCCGGTCTTGCTCCACTGACCCGCATGGCCGGAGGTCAATGAGATGAATCGTTCCCTTCTGCTGCTTGCCCTCTTCGGCTGCGCCAGCGCCATGGCCGATCCAGGCTCCGTGAATAACGCCGACATCCAGAACAGTGGCATGCAGTACCGCGGCAACTTCAACGTCAACCAGGCCGCCGGCGACCAGATGCAACAGACCAACACCAAGGCGGTCGCCATTGGCACCAATGCCAGCGCCACGACCATTGTCAGGCAAAAGCTGGATACCCCCGCCAACCCTTCGATGAACGCCAGCGCCACCATCGGCGGTAACTCTTTCAGTAATGGCAACGGGATCCTGGGCGTGAACCAGGGTGCCGGGGCCAATAACCAGATGGCCAACGTGACGCGCGTCAGCATCAGTGCTGCCCCGCAAAGCGTTGACGACAGCGCCCTGTCGCAACAGAACGTGGCGCTTTTACCGAGCTCAGGAGCAACTGGCACCTCACCCGGCAGTCGCCAGGTCACGACAAGTGATCAGGCCTTCACCGGCAGCCGAGGGGTGATTCAGGTGAACCAGAGTGCCGGGGTGGGGAACCGTATGGCTAACACCCTGAGCATCCGGGTCGCTGACTGACCCAAACAACAAAAGCAGTGCAATTAGAAAGTACCAACACTTAACCAACTAATAAGCACGATGGAGAAACACCATGAAACCTACAATGGCTCTCAAACCACTGGTTTTCGCACTTGCAGCAGTAATGGCAATGGCGGCTCAGGCAGGCGGCAATGATCATGGTAACGGGCACGGCAATGGCCATGGCAACCATGGACCAAAAGGCCCAACCCTCGAACAGCTTCTGCAGATCGGCGCAGGTGCCGGGGCGGCAGTGCTCGACGAACAAAACAGCGATGGCAACGTGGTGAAAAACCAGGGCACTCTCAACAACGCCAACGCCAGCGACTCGCTCAATGGCTCTAACGGCAACATGGGCGCCAACGTTGCTGCCGGCGACGGCAACCAACAAGACAACGCCGCCGCCTTGGCTACCGCCGATGAAAGCTTCATTTTCGGCACTGCAGTTGCTGCCTCCAGCGCAACTCAAGTCAACAACAACAACTATGTGAAAAACTCGTCGACCTTCAATAACGCTACGCTCAACAACGCAGGCAACAATGGTTCCGGCAACATCGGCATCAACGTGTCCTCCGGCAACTTCAACCAGCAGAAAAACAACCTGGCGATCGCCGTATCCGGTGGCCGTGTAGCCACTGCCGCCGCGTCCGCCAATCAGTCCTCCACTGGTCTGGTTGTAGAAAACAAAGGCGTGCAGGCCTACAAAACCGACACCCTTACCGGCACCTACGCGGCCGCTGGCGTGTTTAAAGCCAAAGGCACTGCAACCATCGAAGACGACAACCACGGCGGTTGGGATAACCGTGGCGGCGGCCACGGCGGCAACGATGACCAGAAAGCCAAGTTCGAAGCCGTGGGTACCTTTGGCCTCGCTGGCGTCACCACTCAGCAAGTGCTGACCAAAGATGGCTGGAAAACGCCTGTCGTCAACAATGCCAACATGACCAACTCGATGAACAACTTCTCCGGCAACGGCGGAGCCAACGTCTCGGCGGGTGTGGGCAACCAACAAAGCAACTCGCTGTCCATCGCTGCAGGTTGCAAAGCCTGCATGT
>Ga0247818_10002204_pt1 | contig 12648 bp, 8 predicted proteins | sample 13C_Glucose_Day1_FD_192424 | JGI IMG/M metagenome (GOLD analysis project Ga0247818, IMG submission 192424) | Soil microbial communities from agricultural site in Penn Yan, New York, United States - 13C_Glucose_Day1 | ecosystem: Environmental > Terrestrial > Soil > Agricultural land | place: USA...
GGTGGCCGGTGGGGAGGACGGCGTGGGAGCCGGAGCCGGGGCGGCCGCCGCGTCGCGGGTGAGGATGCCGGGCACCCGGTCGAAGACGTCGAGCGTGAGGTAGCCGGCCCCGACGAGGAGCATGGCGAGCACCACAGCGAGAATCCGGCGCACGCGACCCCCTCGGTGCTCGCCCGTGCGGATACGGGACACTTGTGCGCGAGCCTAGGTCATTTCCGCACCACCAATCGAAAAGGGGCAACCGTCGTGGAGTTCGACGTCACCATCGAGATCCCCAAGGGGCACCGCAACAAGTACGAGGTCGACCACGAGACCGGCCGCATCCGCCTCGACCGCCTGCTCTTCACCGCGATGAGCTACCCGGCCGACTACGGCTACGTCGAGGACACCCTCGGCGAGGACGGCGACCCCCTCGATGCGCTGGTGCTCCTGCAGGAGCCGACCTTCCCGGGCTGCATCGTGCGGGCGAGGCCGATCGGCATGTTCCACATGCGCGACGAGGCCGGCGGCGACGACAAGATCCTGTGCATCCCCGCGGGCGACCCGCGCCAGGCGCACATCACCGAGCTCGAGCACATCAGCGAGTTCGACCGCCTCGAGATCCAGCACTTCTTCGAGACCTACAAGGACCTCGAGCCGGGCAAGTCGGTCGAGGGCGCGCACTGGGAGGGGCGGGCCGACGCCCAGCGCTGCGTCGAGGAGGCCATCACCCGGGCCAACGACGCGGGCATGTCCACCGCCCGCTGGCACATGCCGGAGGGCCACGACGCCAAGCCTTCGGTCGCGCACAGCCCGGAGGAGGCCAAGAGTGCCGCCGAGAAGGCGAGCGGCGAGCTGGCCACCAAGGACCGCCCGCTGCACGACTGAGCCCGCCCACGCTGCGCTGCACGACGAAGCCCGCCGAGGACGAGGAGTCCTGGGCGGGCTTCGTCGTTGCGGGGTGCCGTGCCGTATGCCGTGGGGCTCGGTGTCAGCGCACCGCATCTGCCGTGGGGCTCGGTGTCAGCGCACCCGTCCGCCGTAGGGCAGCAGGTCGCCCCGGTAGATCGAGGCCTCGCGGACAGCGGCCCCGGTGTAGGGCGCCTCGATCATCCGGCCACCGCCGATGTACAACCCCATGTGGTGGCTGGTCTCGCCGGAGGGGCCGTAGAACACGAGGTCGCCGGGCCGCAGGTCGCTGATGGCGACCCGGGCCGTCTCGCGCCACTGGGCGCCCGTGTAGTGCGAGAGGTACACCCCCGCCTGGCGCCAGGCCATCATCGTCAGGCCGGAGCAGTCGTAGCTGTTCGGCCCCTCGCCGCCCCACTGGTAGGGCTTGCCGATCTGGTCCCGGGCGTAGCTGAGGACCGCCGAGACCCCGCCCCGTGTGCTGGGCGGTGGAGGCGTGCGCGTCGGCCGGCTCGGGGCCTCCTCGCGCTCCTGGGCGGCCCTCTCCTCGGCGGCGCGACGGGCTGCGTCCTCGGCAGCACGCGCCGCGGCCGCCTGTCGCGCCGCCTCCGCACGGGCGCGGGCGGCCGCCTGCTGGGCGGCTCTCTTCGCGGCCGCGGTGCGGGCCGCCTGGACCCTCGCCGCCGCGAGGCGGGCCTGCTTCGCAGCAGCAGCGGCGGCCGATCGTGCCTCGGCGGCGGCCCGCAAGCCGTCCTGCCGCCGGCGCTCGAGGGACACGGTGGTGTTGCGCAGCGAGGCAAGCTCGGCGGCCAACGTCTGCTGTTCACGCTGGATCTGCGCCGTGGCAGCCGCGACGGACTCGGCCTGGGCCTGGGCGTCCGCCCGCGCCTTCTCGGCCCGCTGCGCTGCGGCCAGCTGCTGGGCCTGCGCCCGGGCGGCCTGGCGGCCCATGGTGTCGGCGACCACCGAGGTGGCGGACGCCCGCTGCAGGGTGCGGTTGCGGGCCGCGCCCACGGCCTCGAGGGAGGCCGCCCGGTCGAGCAGCTCCTGCGGGCCCTGGCTGCTGAGGTAGGCCTCGAGGTCCCCGAGCCCGCCGCCCTGCTGGTAGACGGCGGCGGCGTACTGACGGACCTCCAAGGAGGCCGACTCGGCCTGCCGCTCGGCCGCGGATGCCCGGTTCTGTGCCGCCCGGGCCTCGGCAGCCCGCTTCTCGAGCTCGACGCGGGCTCCGTTGTAGGCCTCGGCTGCGGCAGCTGCCCGGGTCTGCACCTGCGCGAGCCTCGCGTTGGATGCGGCGAACCGGGCGTCGAGCGAGGCGACGCGGCCTGCCGTGCTGGCGGCGGCGGCCCTGGCCCGGTCGACCTGCTCCTGCGAGGGGTAGACGGGATCCGGGTCAGCGGCGGCAGCCGTCACGGTCCCCACCGCGAGCGCACAGCTCAGCGACATCGCCAGGACCAGCCGCACGGGGCGGCCGACGCGGTGGGGGCTCGTCACGGGTGGTGCCTCTCGGACGGGTGGCTCGGCCGGACGAGACTACGGGCGACTTTTCACACAGGACCCACCTGTCACAGGATTTTCCGGGCCCGGAGGGCCCGTCTCGAAATGACATCACTGTGATTCGGCTAATCACACGAATGTTTTTCAGCAGGTGGTCGCGCGAAGGGGTCACACGGACCGGAGAAGGTCACGAATCGGTCACAGATTCGGTGTTTGCGCTGGCCACGACGCTGTTCGGACCCCGGCTGGGCTGGCTCCGCGCGAAGGCGTCCCCACGGCATACGTCCCTCTCTCCGCGGGAGGCGGTGGTATTGCGACATATATCCCGTAGGCGCCCGGCCAAGGGGAGGTTTTTACGCGGTGCCTCTTGGCTGGCCCGTACCCACCTGCGTAGCGTGGTGGGCGGTGGAAGCAACTCACCAGGGGAGACAGCGATGCGCCGAGTTCTCGCAGGTGCGGCAGGGATAGCACTGACCATCGCCCTCCCGGGGCTGGCCATGGCGGCGCCCACCGCGTCCCATCCTCCGGCGACCCCCAAGGCGGCGCAGTCCGCACCGGCCACACGAGAGGCACCGCGCTCCGACGACCTGCCCAACCCGCTCGCGGACAAGCAGGCCGCACACCGGGCCCGCGCGCAGGAGATGACCCTGCAGGGCCAGGCGACGCCGTCGGGCAAGAACCGCGTTGTGAGGGTCGGCAAGAGCCAGTACGTCGAGCTGGCCCGCGAGTCGGAGGACTCGATCTTCACGGTGCTCGGTGAGTTCGGCACCGGCGTGGCCACCCACACCCACGACGGCCAGAGCGTGACCCACTCGGGCGACCCCGGCCCGCTGCACAACCAGATCCCCGAGCCCGACCGCAGCGTGGACAACTCGACGATCTGGACGGCGGACTTCTCCCGGGCGTACTACGAGGACCTGCTCTTCTCGGAGACGAAGGGCGCGGTCTCGATGCGCAACTACTACATCGAGCAGTCCTCCAACCGCTACACCGTCAACGGCGACGTCACGGACTGGGTCGCGGTGCCCGACAACGCCGCGAGCTACGGCTCCAACTACTGCGGCGACATCGTCTGCCAGGACACCTGGCTCTTCGTCGGCGACTCGCTGGACGCCTGGTACGCCAGCCAGGTGGCGGCGGGCAAGAGCACCGCCCAGATCGACTCCTACCTCGCGACGTTCGACGTCTGGGACCGCTACGACTACGACGGCGACTCCAACTTCGACGAGGCCGACGGCTACATCGACCACTTCCAGGCCGTGCACGCCGGCGAGGGCGAGGAGACGGGGGGCGGCACCTACGGCGAGGACGCGATCTGGTCGCACCGGTGGTACGCCTACTTCGGCGACATCGGGACCACCGGACCGGACTTCAACAAGGCCGGCGGCGTGCGGGTCGGCGACTCCAAGTACTGGGTCGGCGACTACACGGTCGAGCCGGAGAACGGCGGCGTCGGCGTGTTCGCCCACGAGTTCGGGCACGACCTCGGCCTGCCGGACCTCTATGACACCTCCGGCAACACCGGCGGCGCGGAGAACTCGACGGCGTTCTGGACCCTCATGAGCTCGGGCTCCTACGGCAACAGCGGCAAGCCCGAGGACGGCATCGGGACCATGCCGACGCACATGGGGGCCTGGGAGAAGTTCCAGCTCGGCTGGCTCACGTACACGACGGTGCGCAACGGCAAGGAGGCCTCGCTCACCCTCGGACCGGCGGAGTACAACACCAAGCAGGCGCAGGCGGCCTTCGTCGTGCTGCCGGACAAGGTCGTGCCGCTCGAGCTCGGCGAGCCGTACGAGGGCGCGCACTACTTCTACAGCGACTCGGGCGACGACCTCGACAACACGATGACCAAGTCCGTGACCATCGGGGCTGGGGCGTTCAAGGCGCAGGCCCGCTACCAGGTCGAGCAGGACTGGGACTACGCCTATCTCACCGTCAACGGCACCGCGGTCCCCACGAGCCGGTCCTCGACGACGAACCCCAACGGGCAGAACCTCGGCCACGGCATCACGGGCAGCAGCGGCGACGTGTGGGTGGACCTGACCGCCGACCTCTCGGACTTCTCCGGGGAGACCGTCGAGCTCGGCGTGCGCTACCTCACGGACGGCGCGGTGAGCGAGCCCGGCTTCCAGATCGACGCCATCACGCTCGACGGGCAGCCGATCGGCACCGCCGAGGGCGACGAGGGCTGGACCCTGAACGGCTTCCGGACGACCACCGGCTCGGAGGAGCTCAGCTTCTTCAACGCCTACATCCTGGAGAACCGCCAGTACCTCGGCTTCGACGACGCACTGCGGACCGGGCCGTACAACTTCGGCTTCCCCACCACGAACCCGGACCTGGTGGAGCACTTCGCCTACCAGAACGGCCTGCTCATCACCTACTGGGACACCTCGTTCACCGACAACAGCGTGGGCGACCACCCCGGAGGCGGGCTGGTCCTCCCGGTCGACGCCAACCCCGGCCTGAGCCACTGGGCCGACGGCACCCTGATGCGTCCGCGGATCCAGGCGTACGACTCGACCTTCGGGCTCGAGCGGGCCCAGGGGTACACGCTGCACAGCAACGTCAACGGCGAGGCGGCACAGGTCCCCTCCAAGCCCGCCGTCCCCCTGTTCGACGACAGCAGGACGTACTGGACGAACTGTGACGCGCACGCCTGCACCGGCGAGCACGCCGGCCGCTACCAGCCCGGCTGGGTCGGCGTCGACGTGCCCGACACGGGGACCACGGTGCGGGTGGTCAGCACCTCCGGCAGCGGGGCGTCCATGAGGGTGGACGTCAACAAGGGGTAGCCCGGCTCAGCTCGGCACCTGGGCGTGCCCGGCCCGCAGCGCGGCATACGCCTCGGGGTTGTTCTCGCGCAGGTCGCGGCGCACCTTCCGGCGATAGCGCAGGATCTGGGCCACCCCGATCCCCCAGACGAGGTACTGCACTGACATCGCCACCCGGAACGAGTCCACCGTGTAGGTCTCCGGACCGCCGGGGGCGACGACGTCGAGGATGACGCCGATGAGGGTGACCGTCGACAGGGAGGCGAAGAAGCCCCCGACGTTGACGATGCCGGTGGCGCTGCCGACCCGTGTGGGCGGGTTGAAGGTCCTCGCCAGGTCGAAGCCGACCATGGAGCCCGGCCCGCCGACCGCGGTCACCACGACGAGGACGACGAGCAGCCACAGCGGGGCCCGGCCCGGCCAGAGCAGGACGACGGCCCACACCGCGGCGATCGAGGCGACGATGCCGAGGATGAGGGTGGACCGGGAGAAGGGGTAGCGGGTCACGAAGCCGCCGATGAGCGGGCCGGTGACCACCGTCGTCATCGTCATGAGCATCAGCAGCAGACCCGCCAGCTCGGGGCTGAGGCCCTGTCCCGCAACGAGGAAGGGATAGCCCCACAGCAGCGCGAAGACGGTGGCGCCGAACTGCGCGGAGAAGTGCGACCACAGCCCGAGCCGGGTGCCCGGCGTGTCCCACGCCCGCCGCACCGACCGTGCCAGCGCCCGGACCTTGATCCGGTCCAGCTCGTGGTCGGGATACGGCGAGTCCCGCACGACGAGCACGAGCAGGACACCCAGCAGGATGCCCACGCTGGCAGCCGTGGCGTACGACGGCGTCCAGCCCCACGTGTGCAGCGCCGCCACCAGGGGCGCGGCGGCGACGAGCGCGCCGATCTGCCCGAGGATCCCGGTGAGCTGCGTGACCATGGGGATGCGCACGGGAGGGAACCACAGCGCCACGATCCGCAGCAGGGGGATGAACACCATGGCGTCCCCGACGCCGACCAGGACCCGGGCGAGGATGCCGGCGTTGAAGGACGTCGCGAAGGCGAAGGCGAACTGCGCGAGGGTCATCGTGGTGACCCCGGCGATGAGGAGCCGCCTGGCGCCGAACCGGTCGAGCAGGGCGCCGACGGGGATCTGCATGGCCGCGTACACGAACAGCTGCACCATCGTGAAGATCGACAGCTGGGTGGCCGCGATGTCGAAGCGGTCCGCGGCGAGCAGGCCGGCGACGCCGAGCGAGGTGCGGTGGAAGACCGCGAGCACGTAGACGGACACCGCCGCCGCGTAGACCGCCCAGGCCCGCCGCCCACCGAGGGGGTGGGAGCGGGGCTGGTCGTTCACCCTTCAAGTCTCTCGCAGGTCCCGCGCCCGCCCCCGCACCGGCTCACCCTGTGAGCGGGCTCAGCCGGGCGAGCGCCTCAGGTATGCCGCGAGTCCGCTTCTCCCCGAGCGCATCATCCACGCGTGGTTGGCGCGCAGCAGCGGGGCCGTCAGCGCGGCAGTCCGGGCCAGCAGCGGGGGTGTCACCACGGCCTCCTGCTCGAAGTCGGCGACCGTGGACCGGCCCGGGCCGCCGGCCACCCGCCACTGGCACCACCCCTCGAGGTCGCCACCCAGGGACACCCGCAGCAGCCCCTGCACCGGGTCCTCGACCTCGCGACGCAGGACGAGGTCGAGGGAGTACGGCAGCAGGCTGCGGATGGTCGTGCGACCCGACTCCCCGTCCACGCGCTCGGCGCTGCGGACCTGCGGCCACCACGCGGCATACCCCTCGACGTCGGCGAGGACGGCGTAGACGCGGTCCGCGGGCGCGTCGAGGGCCCACCGGTGCTGGAAGCGGAAGCTCGGGGTCACGCCGTCAGGGTGCCGGACGGGGCGCGGTGCCCGATGAACCAGTCCCGCGCGAGCCGTGCCGCCTGTGCGAGGGTGCCCGGCTCCTCGAAGAGGTGCGTGGCGCCCGGCACCACGGCGAGGCGGCTCTCGCACTGGAGCTGACGCTGGGCCCGGCGGTTGAGCTCGAGCACGACCTCGTCCCGGCTGCCGACGATGAGCAGCGTGGGCGCCTGCACATCCCCGAGAGCGGGCATGGCGAGGTCGGGCCGGCCGCCGCGGGAGACGACCGAGGCGGTTCCCTCGGGCCGGACCGCGGCCGCCGCCAGCGCAGCGGCAGCCCCGGTGCTGGCCCCGAAGTAGGAGACGGGCAGGCCGGCCGCGGCGGGCTCGTGCTGCAGCCACTCGGTCGCCTCGACGAGCCGGCGGGAGAGCAGGTCGATGTCGAACACGTTGGCGCGGTGGGCCTCCTCGGCCGGCGTGAGGAGGTCGAACAGCAGGGTCCCGAGGCCGCCCTCCTGCAGCACCGAGGCGACGTAGCGGTTCCGCGGGCTGTGGCGGCTGCTGCCGCTGCCGTGGGCGAACACGACCACGCCGCGGGCCGCGGCGGGGACCGTGAGGTGACCCGCCAGCTCGGCACCCTCGACGGGGATGCGCACCTCGCGGTCCTCGGACGCGTGCTCCGGGGTGATCCGGGTGACGGCGGGTGCCGCCGCCTGACCCCCCTGCTCCCCCGCCGTGGACGCGGCAGCCAGCCTCAGGAGGGCGGCGACCTCTCCGTCAGTGGTCTGGCCGAAGTCGGAGTAGAACTGCCCCACGGCGTGGAACCAGCGCGGACGGTCGAGGCAGACGAACTCGTCGACCTCGGGCCACCGCTCCGGGTGGGAGTCCTCCGGAGCGACGGGCACAGCGAGGACGACCGTCGCCGCACCGGCCGCCCGGGCAACACCGCACGCGGCGCGGGCCGTCGACCCCGTCGCGATGCCGTCGTCGACGATGACGGCGATCTTGTCCTCGAGCGACAGCGCGGCGTGCCCGGGACGGAAGCGGTGGGCGCGCTCCGCCACCACGGCGCGCTCGCGCTCGGCCACCGCGGAGAGCTCGACCTCGCTGACATGGAGGTGGCTCAGCACCTCGTGGTTGACGACGGTGACGCCGCCCTCCCCGACGGCGCCCATGGCCAGTTCCGGCTGGTACGGCACGCCGAGCTTGCGGACGACGATGACGTCGAGCGGCGCACCGAGCGCGGCGGCGACCTCCGCCGCGACGGGGACACCACCGCGTGGCAGCCCGAGGACGATGGTCTCCGTCCCCCGGAAGCGCCGAAGCGTCTGGGCGAGCTGTCGTCCGGCATCGCGGCGATCGGTGAACACGGTGCACCCCACTCTCTCCCCTCGGGCCCACGCTAGGCCGGGGTCGACGGGCCGGCGCAGGGCTATTGGTCCCGGTCCTGCGCGCACCACCTGGGGGCCCGGGGTAGCGTCGCGGCCCATGCACAGCTACCGCCGCGCCGGCCTGACCTTCGACGTCCAGGACGCCGGTCCCCGCGAGGGCGAGGCCGTGGTCCTGCTGCACGGCTGGCCGCAGGACCACAGCGCGTGGAGCCGCGTCGTCCCGGACCTGCACGCGGCGGGGCTGCGCACGCTGGCTCCCGACCAGCGCGGCTACTCGCCCGGCGCACGGCCCCGTGGCCGCGCGGCATACGGCATGGGCGAGCTCGTGGATGACGTGGTCGCGCTCCTCGACGCCGCCGAGCTGTCACGGGCCCACGTCGTCGGCCATGACTGGGGCGGCTCCGTGGCGTGGGCCCTTGCCGAGCGCCACCCCGAGCGGGTGCGCACCCTCACGGTGGTGTCCACGCCACACCACCACGCCATGGCCTGGGCGATGCGCCACGGCGACCAGCTGCGGCGGAGCTGGTACATGGCGGCCTTCCAGCTCCCGCTGCTGCCCGAGCTCCTGCTGCGGGGCCGCCTTCTGGGCGTACTGCGCCGTTCCGGGCTGCCCGAGGCAGACGCGCAGCGGTATGCCGCGCGCTTCCGGTCGCTCGGCGCCGCCCGGGGTGCGATGAGCTGGTACCGAGGGCTGCCGCTGGGTGAGCTCGCGGGCGGTCTGCTGCGCCGGGGCCGTCGCGCGTCGAGCGCCCACCCGGCGCCGCACCGGATCACGGTGCCGACGACCTACCTCTGGGGCCGGCGCGACCCGGCGCTCGGCCGGCCCGCAGCCGAGCGGACCGAGCGCTGGGTGGCCAGTGACTACCGGTTCGTCGAGCTCGACGCCGGGCACTGGCTGCCAGAGCGCGAGCCCGCGGCGGTCAGCGCAGAGGTGCTGCGCCGGGTCCGCGGCTAGGGGATCTTGATCGAGACCTTGTCGGAGAGGTCGCTGTTGCCGCCGTCGTTGGCCGCCCGGATCTGGTAGACGTGCGTGGCGCCGCGGATGACCGTGGTGTCCGTGTAGGTCGTCGGGCCGCCAGAGGCGTCCGCGGCCAGGACCACGAGACGGACCGAGTCGCGCAGGATGACGTACTTGGTGATCGGCGAGCCGTTGTCGGGCGGGATGGTCCACGTCAGCCGCACGGCGGGTCCGGTGACCAGCGCGGCGCTGAGCACCGGGGTGCCCGGGGCGCTCTGCGCCGCGACCGCCGACACCTCTGCCGAGGCAGGGCCCTCGCCGGCCTGGTTCACCGCCGTCACCACGTAGTAGTAGCGGGTGCCGGGAGTCAGGCCGGTGGTGTCGTCGAACGTCCGGCTGGTGACGGTCCCCACCAGGGTTCGGTTCGTGCCGGACGTGGTGCTGCGGTAGACGCGGTACGAGGTCACGGAGGCGCCTCCCGTCGACGACGGCGGGTTCCACGTCAGGCTGACCACGCCCGGGGTCGTGCTGATCGTCACCGTCGTGGGGGCCGACGGCGGCACCACGGTGCCGGTGGCGCTGGGCGCGGCCGAGACCTCGGCGGAGGGCCGGCTGGCGCCGGCAGCGTTCAGGGCGGTGACGGTGTAGTAGTACCTGGTGCCGTTGGTGACCGCACCGTCCTGGTACGTGAAGGTGGACTTCGACAGCGTCGTCACCAGCTGGCTCGTCGCGCCCGCTGTGGTGCCGCGGTAGACGCGGTACTTCTGCACCGGCCAGCCGCCGTCGCTCGGGGGCGGCTGCCAGGAGACGTTCACGGCGCCGCTGCCGGCCTGTGCCGACGGGTTGGCGGGGGGTTGCGGAACGGTGCGCAGGGAGCTGTCGATGAACATCGCGAAGTGGGGTTGCGGGACGCCGCTGACCTTGTTGAAGTCACCCCCCATGTAGAGGCGGCCCGCCGCGGCAGCGAGGGACCACGGCCCCTGGGAGCTGTTGATCTGGGGCGCGAAGGAGTCCAGCGCGCCCGTGGCGGCGTTGACGGCAGCGAGCTTGTTCCGCGTCGTGCCCATGAAGGACCTGTCGCCCCCGTAGTGCCCGGCGCAGTAGAGCAGGCCGTTCATGAGTCGCACCGACTGCATGTTGCCGTTGCTCTTGGCCGACCAGGTGACCGAGCCGGTGGTCGCGTCGAGGGCCGCGCAGGCTCCGCCGCCCCCGGCCGCCGCGGCGTAGACGCGCAGACCGTCGGAGGTGAGGTCGTAGACAGGCGAGTAGCTTCCGGCGTTCGTGGGGCCGGCGCGGAACGCGGTGTCGACGGCGCCGGTGCCGAGCAGCACGGCCGCCAGCTTGTTGGTGCTGGCCTTGGCCGAGACCGCGCCGAACTCACCGCCGAGGTAGAGGCGGCCGCTGCCGTTCGCTGCGACGGTCATCGCCCTCACCCGCTCGTTCGGGGCTGCCTGCCAGGCGGCGTCGACCGCGCCTGTGGACGAGCTGACCTTGGCGGCGAACGAGCGAGAGACGGCGCCTCCGCCGGACACCGAGGTGAAGTTGCCGCCGGCGAAGACGGCACCGCCGGCGTACGCGAGGGCGTCCACCTGACCACCTGACACGGCCGGGCTCCACGGGGTCAGCGCGCCGCTGCTGACGCTGACCGAGGCGAGGCCGCGCCGGTTGGCGCCGTTCACGGTGTTGAACGACCCACCGAGGAAGACCTGGCTGCCATCCGTGGCAAGCGAGGTCACCGTGCCGCTGACACTGGCCTGGAAGCTGAGGTCCGCTGCGCCGGTGGTGGCGGAGAACACCGCGATGTTCTGTGCCGGGTAGGTCAGCCCGGCAGGATCGATGACCTGGTCGAAGGTGCCGCCGACGAAGATGCGGTCACCCACCGGCAGGATCGCGAGCACGCGCGGCTTCCCCCCGGTGGCCGATGTCGTCGTGGCGGGCCCCACGCCCCACGTGCGCGCCGGTGCGATGTCGATGACCGCCTGCGCGGCCGGTGCCTGCGCTATCCCGGCGGCGAGGACGAGCCCGGTTACCGTGCTCGCCCAGAGAGTCTTTCCCCGTCCCCCCATGTCCAACACCCTCACTTGCTCAAGGCGGCGTCGTCCCTCGTCGCCCGCCACTCCCCCGCGACCCCGGGGCGCCCCCTGTCCTGCCTCCCCGGCGTGCTCGACGCCAGTCCCCCAGTCGAGCGGTCAACCGCAGTGGCAGACGTGAGGATGTCGTTCCGCGTGTTGATTCTCGTCTTTCTGTCTGCGCGTGGAATCGGCCCGAATCCGTGGTTCCTCCTCGTGCAGGTGCATGAGAGATGCGCCGGGAAGCGCGGTAGATCGGCGCAGGCAGGGGTGGACCCTCGTGGGGTCGACAGGTGCGATGGCGTCAAGCGGCCTCGGCTGGGGTGCGGTTGCTGCCGCTGGTGGTGGCCTCCGGTGCGGGTCAGTTCACCCTGACCGTCACGGGGGCGGACTGAGAGCCCGTGTGCTGGACGTCGCCGGCGTACCGGACGGTCAGGCTGCGCTGGCCCTTGGCGACCGGCGTCCACACGATGGTCGCCTTCCCGTTGCTGAGCGTCACCGCGGTGCCGACGGGCTCCACGCCGTCATAGAGCCTCACCATGCCGGTCGGGAGGCTGCTCCCGGCCGAGTCCACGGTGACGCTGACCGACAGGGGCTTGTCCGCCTTCACGACGGTCTTGGCGATGGCCATGGTGGTCGTGGTCGCGATGCCCTGGACCTCGACCTGCGTCGTCGCGGTGCTCGGCTGGTACGCCGGGCTGCCGCTGTAGCCAGCGGTGATCGTGTGAGAGCCGATCGGCATGGTCATGACGAGGAACGCGCGACCGCTGCTGTCGAGGGTCGAGGTGCCCAGCGCCCTGGTGCCCTCGGTGAACACCACCTGCCCCGTGGGCGTGCCCGCTCCACCGGTGACGGTGGCGGTCACCGAGACCTGCCCGCCGCTCGTGACGGCTGCTGCGAGGGAGGTGGTCGAGGCCACCGGCGCGCTCGCGGGGCCGGCCCGGAAGCGTGCCCGCCCCGTGAGCGCCTCGGGGCGGCCCTCGCAGTGCTGGGTGAAGCTCACGTCGAGGCTGGCGATCGAGCCGTCCGGGGCGGTCCCGATCCCGTGGACCGTGAAGTCGCCGGTCAGCTGGTTGCAGCCGCGGCCGCTGCCGGACACGCTCAGGCCCGGCTGGCCGGCCCCGCGGAAGGGAGCGCGCACCGCGCCGGTGTAGGTGCCCGGCACCAGGGTCTCGCCGGGCGGAGCTGCGAAGTCAGCGGTCCACCAGTCGCCGCTGCTGCTGTCG
>Ga0247818_10002205_pt1 | contig 12646 bp, 7 predicted proteins | sample 13C_Glucose_Day1_FD_192424 | JGI IMG/M metagenome (GOLD analysis project Ga0247818, IMG submission 192424) | Soil microbial communities from agricultural site in Penn Yan, New York, United States - 13C_Glucose_Day1 | ecosystem: Environmental > Terrestrial > Soil > Agricultural land | place: USA...
GAGTCGCTAAACCCGATCGCTGAGTTTTCAGCGACCACCAAACGATAGAGACCCGACCACAAGCGCACAAGCCGGCGGATTCTGGCGTAGCTGTAGGCAAAGGCGCAAGGTTGCGTAGCCTGAAAGAGTGTCTGTGGGTGTTGCTTAAACGGCGGTGTTTAAACCACCGAAAATCTATGGATCACACCGAGCCAATGTGGGAGCGAGCCTGCTCGCGAAGGCGTCGGGTCAGCCAACAGATGTTCTGAATGACACACCGCTTTCGCGAGCAGGCTGGCCCTGAACTGTGCAGGCCCAGTTCGAATGGATAGGCACATAACACGTTCAGCGATTTACCCAGACCTATGGCAGTAATTGATCACTGAAGATAACGCCGTTGGCTGATGACAACGTGCGAGTCCCCAGATCGGTACGCAGATACAGAAAAGCCTCAGCCCCCAACTGCGTGGCGACTTCACCGTGTTTCCAGAACTCAAGAGCCGGATCACTGCCGCGCACCAGCACCCCACTGCAAAAATACGCCGGGTTAGCGCCCACGCATTCTGCCGTGGTGTTCTGATAACGACTGTTGAGCAACTGCGCGGTTTCCGGGCCGGTCGCGCCTGACTTGAACTGACTGCGAGCACAAGAGCCAACAAAAAAGCTGTGAGCCTTGGAATTATTGGGCTCATACGGGCCTGCCTGACGTCGAGCGGGAATCAATCATCACGCATGGAACTCGGCAAAAACGGAATCTTGTTGCTCAACATCCGCATGCTGGTGTCCGACAGCGCCTGATCTTGTGGGTCATAGGAAAATACCGAGCCGGGTGCGGCGGTAAAAAGCACGCGCACGATGGGAATGAAGCGACCGGTCACCTCGAAGTAATCACGTTGTATGAATCGAGCGCCGGCTAGGCCATCACCGGCAATATGCGAAGGCGTAATGATGGTGAAAGCTTCCAAAGGGAGCTTTTGCGGATCGTCTTCCGACCAGGCCGCGACAATCAGCTCGTTCCAGCCGTACGGGTCTCTGGCGTCAGCACGAACCGTGGTCGCCAGTTCGAACATCCTGGCCTCGGTATTGAACGCGCAGCTTCTCAACGGGGTACTTGCAAAGCGTTCAATCCATCCCTCGCGGGTGTCGATACCCAACTCTTCACACTGACCGCCATGGGTTCGACAGATGTCGGCAGAGCCGCCGGTGCCAGCATCAAAGGGATAGAGGCAGCGAACCGTCAGCGGTTTACCGGTGGGCGCAAAAGACTCGCGAGTGATGAAACCCTGAGGTTTGTAAGTCTTGGCGATCAACGCGCCGTCGGTAATGTAAGTGAAGGAAACACCATTGCCGTTAACCGACGAAGGACTGGGGTTCCAGGAATGAAATGCCGTTGAAACATCCGTTGAGCGGATCAACACGCCGGTGCAATTGAACGCCGCGGTGCTGCCACGGCATTCGCGTACTTTCTCGATCGAACGCGCATTCAACCTGGCTGCCACCTGATAACCGATATACAGCTGATCGTCCTGATTGAACCCGAACACTGCCTGCGGCGGCTGGTTCAGATCCATGCGCAGGATCGGTAGCCACTCACCGGTGGCAGCGAAATAATCGCGCTGATCTTTCTGCGCGCCGAGCAGCGACTGACTCTGGTTGACGTCGTAGAACAGGCCGAGTAATGGCAGTTGTTTAGGGGTTTGTTCGTTCCAGTTCCCGACTAGCAGCAGCGTCGGTTGAGCGGCCCATTGCGCATCAATCTGCTGGTGTGCGAGCAGACTGGCCATGAACTGGGCAGGATCACGGCTACTTAGCGAACATTGCCCGGCGGCTTGCTGGCCTTCCTGTTGAAAATGCGCGAGCCATCCTTGTACGTCGGTGATACCCAGACCGCTGCACGAACTGACGTCCTGCAAGTGCTGTACCGCAGCAACCCAGCCACATCCCGAGTCAGGTCGCGTGCTTTGCACTGGAAATTCGAAGGGGTAGGCACACAGCACATCAAGCGGCTTGCCTTGACCAATGGCAGTGAAGGCATCACTGAAGATCAATCCATTGGGCTGTCCGAGTGTGCGCGTATCGAGATCGGCCCGCAGATAGTTGAAAGCCTGCGCCCCCAGTTGAACGGATGCTTCGCTGTGTTTCCAGAACTCCTGTGTACCTTGAGTACCGCGTATCAACACCCCACTGCAAAAATACGCCGGGTTAGCGCCTGCGCATTCTGCCGTGGTGTTCTGATAACGCTTGTTGAGCAACTGCGCGGTTTCCGGGCCGGTGGCGGCGAGAACCGGACCGCTGAGCAACAGCAATGCCAATAGGTATCGGGTTATCTGCGTCCGTGCGCTTTGCATGGTTTCTACCCCCTGCCCTTTTGACGCTTCGCTTGGATCGCGCGAACCCCAAGGACTTGCCAATACGTGTCCTTGTTGTGCGCACTGGCATTGTCATTGACCGAATCGCCGTTCAGGTCATAGGTCCAAGCGGTGCCGGCTCCCAGTTCATCGCCGGTCCACACGGGATAATTCAGCCACTCAAGGTATTCGGCCACAGGGCCGGCGTCGGGAAAGTACAGCGTCCACATGCGTTTGATCCGGGACAGCGTGACCGGCTGCAATTTTGCTGTTTCACAGAGTCTGAGCATCCCTTGCCAATCCGCGCTGTCGGTGAGGAAATGCACTTCAACAATCCCCTTGACCGTCAACGGGTAGGTTCGGGTCTGGCTCTGGCTGTCGGTGGCGCTGATCGCACAGTCGCCATTGCGTCGGGCGCTGACTTCGCCCGTCTGCTCATCGACACTGGCAATGGCCGGATCGCTGCTGGTGTATTGATAGGGGCCACTCCCCCACTGCGCCAGTCGCGTCATTCGGGCGGCGGCGGGTAACTTGACCGGCGGTTTGTCTACTGACACCACGTGGTTATGTGCGCTCAGATCGAGGGTCGCTTTCGCGTCAAAGCCCGACTGCAATACGAGCTCCAGTGGCTGCGAATCCACCAGATCGCCGCCAACAAACTGCACTTGGTAACGAACAAGTACGATGTCTTTCGCGTTGGCGATCAGCGCACTGCCGGGCACGGTAAATGTGACGTCTTTGCCAACAGCGGTCGAACCGATCGGGATGTCATCGGTGTATTCCTCACCAACGACCTCACCAACAAACAGATATACATAGTCACGGTAGGCCATGTCGTCATAAGGTTTGATTCTGACTGTCACGCCTTTGGTCGGAATGTCTGCAGGATCAAGTACATCGCCGGGCGCTTCGTCTACAGACGGTTTGAGCGGGGTGTTTGTTGTTTTGTGCATGGCGACACCTCACACGGCGCTCTGTCGAGCACCGTATTTCGGGGTTGATGGAAGGCTAATGGCAGGCGTTCAACGCCCGATATTCAGCTCGGCCCAGCGACTGGCCAGAAGTGCCCGGCCTCTGGAGGTCGGGGTAGCGTGATAAGACACCTTGCCCCTCAGCCGCTCCTGTACGGCGCTGCTGTCCCCGCCGCCAGCAGGATGCCCCCAGGTCACGACTCGACCATCAGCGGTGAGCGCGGTAAACCCGTGAGTGTTGTCGTAAAGCGCTTGTACCTGAGTCAGCTCAGTGACGACCGTCGAGGTGTCGCCACCTACGGTCGTATTCCCCCAGGCGACCACTGTGCCGTTCTTGCGCAACGCGGCAAAAGCCATGGAGGAACCACACACCTGAACAATGTCATCGAGCGCCGCGATTTCGGCAGGCACCAGACCACCCTCCGCGGGAGTGCCCCACGCCACTACATGACCGTTGCCTCGGCGTGCTGCGAATGCGCGCCAAGTGGAACTGACCTCGACAATGTCCGTGAGCCCGCCAATCAGCGCGTCAATCGTCCCGCCGTACGCGGCCGTCCCCCACGCCACCACCTGCCCGGTCGCGCGCCTTGCGGTGAAGGCTTGCGCATTGGCGCAGCTCAATTCGATGATGTCGGTCAGGGACGCAATTTCAGCCGGCACAACGCCGCCATAGGTGGCGTGTCCCCAGCCGACAATCCGTCCATTGCCACGATGCGCGGCAAAGGCACCAAAGCTGCCGATCAGATTGTCGATATCGGTCAGGCCTGCAATCTCACCCGGCACTACCCCACCGTTTGCCGCCAGGCCCCAGGCCACAACATTACCGGCGGCTCGTTTTGCTGAAAAAGCCTGACCCGCCGCCACCACTCGAACAATATCCGTCAGTGCGCTGATTTCTGCTGGAACACTACCTCCATCGGCTGCTGTGCCCCAGGCAAACACCTGTCCGGTAGTCTTCAACCCGGTGAACGCGGTCGCATTACCGATAACTTCGACAAAACCCAGCGGATCTATACCGCTCATGCTTCCGCCCTCGGCGGCGGTTCCCCAGGCGACAACTGCGCTATTGGCGCGGCGAGCCGCATAAGCACTGCGCGTGCAGCTCACCTCAACGATGTCATCCATGGTGATGATGGTCGGAGGAATATTGGCGCCGTACGCAGCGTTGCCCCAACCAGCGACATCCCCGACATCTCGGTGAGCGACGAAAGCTGCGAAACCTGTGACCGTGGTATCGATCCCGTTGCCAATGATATTCGCCGAGTTGAGCGTGACCAGATCATCGGCAGTGCGCACTTGCAGCGGCTGCTGCGGTGAGGTGTCGCGCCAGGTGGCAGCGGTCATCCACTCTGTGTCCGAAGCGTACTTCCACTGCGCTTGCAGCGGCTGCCCCGTGTTGGCGTTGAATGCGCTCAGTACACGAGTGGCACTGGATGCGCGATAAGTACTGCGGTTATAACGGGCGCCCATAATCTTCAGGGTACCGCTGCCAATGACCCGGCGAACATCGTAAACCGTCGGCACCGACGGGCCATCGGTCCCTCCCGCCTTGCGCTTGACCTCATAACTCAACGCGATGCTGTCATCGAGGTTAGCGCTGATCACCGCGTGGGCCGCCTTGATCACGCTGAGTTCTTTGTCGGCCTCTGCTGCCAGAACCGTGTGGGTGTAAGGAGTGGTGGTTTTGCCGACCACGGTCACGGTGATTTCATCGTCGGTCTTCAGTTGAGCCGTCGCCGGGATCACCACCGTTGCGCCGTTGGGGTAGACGTCGTCCGGGTTCAACTGATCTTTCTGCGAACCCGTGGCCTCCCTGAAGGTGGCTACCGGTAGACGGAACTCTTGCGCTTGCACGTCAAAGTCATAAGGTTTGCCGTCTGCCTCGCCGCCGTCAAACAACTCGACCCGATAATCGACAGTCACTTTTTTGTTCAAGCTGGCCTGCACAATTGGCAGACCCACAGTGAACTCGATCGGCTTGCCCTTGTTATTGCCACTGACCGCTTTGTCATCGGTGTGCTTGACCACTCCATCTGACGAAGCCCAGGTCATATAGAAGTGATCGCCGGCATTGTCGGGGTCATTGGCCGGTATCTCGACGGTCGCTCCGTCTGGAGCATTGGCCGGGTCGAGAATATCATCGAGCGCCTGCACTACGCGGGCCGGATCCAGCAATTGCGTGGACTCGCCGACGGAGAACACGAGAGGGTTGGAATAACTGATCGTGTCCGTTTCTTTGCGCCAGATTTCGTAATTGGCCGTGATCGTGGCACCGCGATTTGGCTCGATATGCTCGGCAACAAACTTCTCGCTGAGTCGGAATGGCACGTCGCTGTTCTCGTTGAGCGCAGTAATGTCGATGAAGTCGCTGGTCTTGCCTGATCGTTCCCCTTCCCATTTGTAAGTCACCTTATCGCCGCGTTTCGTCGGCGTGACGATGGGTTTGGGAACGGTCAGCCGACCAACGCCGTTGGGTAATTCATCGGGCTCCAGTGAGCCATTGCTTTCTCCGAGCACGATCGGTTTATCCAACTCGAATTTTGGCTCACCCACGCTCAGCGATGCCGCAGGACGCGACACACGCCTGACAATATCGTCGCTCCCATCCACACTCAAATGGACATATGACAGCACCAGTGTTCCGCCCTCAATGGTCTTCAAGTGCAAGCCTTCGACAGTGAGGAAAAAACCGACCGGGTCGGCGATTTCCTCCCGGCTCGGTGTATACCTTTCGAATTCCGGGATATAGGCACTGCCATCCGGACGTTTACCGAACCACACCAGTTCAAACGCATCGCCATAGTTGAACACCGAATCAGAGCGAATCAGAATCCGGGTACGTGCCAGGTCAGGATCAATGGCGCCCTGGTTTTCATCTTCAGCAACAGGGGCATCCAGGCGCGTGGCCTCACCGTTGACTTGCACGAACTGACCTTTGGATTGCAGCGGATCGGCAATTCCCTCGCGCTCGACCTCATAAGAAAAAATCACCTGGGTTGCGACAAGCCTGCGCAGATCCGCATTCTCAAACTCGAACTCATAGGTGTGGGGGAGATTGTCGACCTCCTGCTTCGGCGCAGTGAATGTGACGGCTTCGCCATCGGCGGTGGTACCGCTGACTTTTACTTCAATCCAGTCCTGATGTTTGAATTCGCTCGAGGTTGCCCAGACCTGAACGACGACGTTTTTATCACCCAACCGGTCAAGGTCGAGAACATTGTTGAGCGCATCCTTGACAATAGGGGCAACCAGCCGATTGGTGTTGAGCGAAACCCTGATCCGGGTTTCTCTACACCAGTCCTCCGAATAGTTGTGGACGATATCGCGCACGCGAAAGCTCACGGCCAGGCCCACCGCATCGGTATCACCTGCTTTTTCTATAATCGCCCGCTTGACGTAAATCGTGATGGGATTCTTCAACGGGTCATTGATTTGCTCTGCCGTCACCGGGTCGGACCAGATCAGAATGCCCCCCCAACTGAGCTGAACTTGATCGCCCACGGCAATATCGGGGTAAGGTTTGCCGCTACCGGATGCGTGTCGAATGACGATAGGCACACCCGCTTTCGGCGCCTCCGGATCATCCGGATCATCCGGATCCACCGGAATGTTGTCGCTGTGCACCCCACCAGAGACAAATTCCGGCGGGATGAACATGAACAGATTGGAATGCCCCGGCCCCTCCTCCGTATCCTGTCCGCCGGGAATTTCCAGCTTGACGAAAATTTTCAATGGCGGCGTGTACGTCTCGGCGGGATCCAGGCCTAATCGTTTTACCCAATAGTCGATTTCATGGGAGCCCGAAGCAAGATGCCGCGGAGCAACGAACAGGGTCGCACGCTGATCAGATTCCGATTGATCACGAATGGTGTACCGATCCACCTCGACGGAGTTTTTCCTGAGCACCACCAGGTCGCCTTTATTCTTCGTCGTCCATGGGCTGAGGTAGACCTGCAATCCATCGTCCGGATAGATCCCTTGCGCCGCAGCGCGATTGATTCCCCACTCCCCCGAGGGAAGAATGGGAAGCGTACGACCGGTAATATCCGGCTCAGCAAGTGCCAGAGTTGCGATCTGTTTTTTGAGTTTTAAAAGCATGACAAAACACTCCTGCCGAGGGATCGGGCGACGGAGTGATTAACAGCCAGAAACAGAAAATCGTCACCTGTCAGATCTGACAGGTACAGAGCATTTTCCGACGAGCGGAGGGGTCAACGTGGCGGTATATCCAACGGCGCCGCCATGAACTGGCTGATCCGCGCGCGCAGCCATTTCTCCGCCGGATCGTTGTCATGCACCCCGCTCCACGCCATCGACAATTGCGCGGCATCAATCGGGAACGGTGGATCTTCGGCGCGCAAAGCACAGCCCTCAACCAACGCGCAGGCGGCGTAATCCGGCACGGTGGCAATCATCTCGGTGCCGGCGAGCAAGGCGCGCAACCCGCTGAATTGCGGCACGCCCAGCACCACGCGGCGCGAACGGCCGACCTTGGCCAGGTCGAGGTCGATATTGCCGCTCAGGTCGCCGGAGAACGACACCATCGCGTGCGGGCGTTCGCAGTATTCGTCGAGGTTCAGCGGCCCCGGGCGGTCATCGCCGCGCAGGACTTTGCAGGGAATGTCGCGCAGTTTTTTGCGCTTGGCGTTGGCCGGCAATTCAGTGGTGTAACTGACGCCGACGGAGATTTCTCCAGAGGCCAACAGTGCCGGCATCAACAAGTAATTGGCGCGGCGCACGACCACGACAATCCCCGGTGCTTCCTGCTGAAGCTGGCGTAAAAGCGGCGGGAACAGACCAAACTCGGCGTCGTCTGACAAACCGATGCGAAAAACATCGCAACTGCTCGCCGGTTCGAACTCCTTTGCCCGACTGACCGCGCCAGAGATGACGTCCATCGCCGGTTGCAGCTCCTTGAGAATCGCCAGCGCCCGCGCGGTCGGCTCCATGCCGCGACCGTTGCGCAGCAGTAGCGGATCGTCGAACAGATCGCGCAAACGCCCCAACGCAGCGCTGACGGCCGGTTGCCCCATGAACAGTTTTTCGGCGACGCGGGTCAGGTTCTTTTCGAACATCAGCGCTTCGAAAATCACCAGCAGGTTCATGTCGACGCGACGCAGATCGTTACGGTTCATGGGCATGTTTTCCTTTTCGGTGTCAGCTGTTTTTGCGGGTGGGCGCTGCGCACTTTACTCGATTAACGGCACCTTGGCCGCGCGCTTGTACGGACCGTATTCCACGGGCACCCACTGAAAGTGTTTGCCTTGCGCGGTGATGTGACCGATGCCCGGGAACGGCAGGTGCGCCGCCGTCACCCACGTCTTGCTGGCCACCGCCGCACTGAAGACTGCCTGACGCGCGTTGATCGCTTGCGCACTGTTGACATCAAAGCCGATTGACACTTCCGGATGCTCAAACTGCACAGCCAGGTTATGCACCAGATCCCCCATGAAAACGATGCTCTGATTCTGCGAGGTGAAACGGTAGGTGGTGCTGCCCGGCGTATGTCCAGCTTCCAGTGTCGCTTCGACTAATCCCGGCAACGGCGACTGGCCAGCGGCGAACGTCTTGAAGCGCCCGGCGGCGACGTAGGCCGCCGTGGAGTCCTGGGCGATCTTGAAAAACTCTTTGGCGCCGGCCGGCGCTTTGGCCAGCGCGGTCGGGTCGAGCCAGTAATCCGCTTCCGCCTTGGCGGCGTACACCGTGGCATTCGTGAACAACGCTTGTTTCTGTGCATCGACCAGACCACAGACATGATCAAGGTGCAGGTGCGTCAGCAAGATCGTATCGACCTGCTCTGGCTGGTAGCCGGCCGCCCGCATATTCGCCAGGAGCTGCCCGGCGGTGGCGCCAATGCATTGTCCGGCGCCGCTGTCGACCAGAATCAGTTGCTTGCCGGTATTGACCAGAAACGCATTGAACGCCGTCTGGACACCCGGGGTTTCAATCGAACGGCGTGCCAGCAGCGCACGAATCTGGCCCTGACTCATGCCCTGCAACAGCTTCGGTGACAGGTCGTTGTAACCATCGAACAACGCGGTGACCTCATAATCCCCCAAGGCCAGGCGGAAATAGCCCGGCGCCTGAGTGCCCTGCTGTGGTGCCTGCGCCATGGCGCTGGACGTTGCCAGCGCGAACGTCAGCGCCGCCGCTGCTTTAAAGATGCCTTTCATTTGATTTCCCCTGGACCTGCCGATTGCGACGCCCCATCGGTTCGCCACGCTTGCAGTCATCGTGCCGCAAACAGCGGGCCGCAGACTTGCAGGGATGTGCTGAGTTCAGGTCAATGCGCTGGAATTAACAACGATTAACTCGTCAGCCCCCCGCCCTCGCCCAACAATGAAGCCCTCTGCGCAACGTTGTTTTTTTGACCTGAGGGGATGCGCCGACCGTGCATTCCCCATCGACACGGACTTTGGCCATGGCTCATTTACAGCACAGCGTCGCCCTCGCCCCAGCCAGCGAACCGCGCAAGACCGCGATCGGCGGGCTCAGCCCGCAGCGCGAACGCCACGTCAAACAATTGATCCTCGAACGCCTCGGCGAAAGCCTGGAAGTAACCGAACTGGCCCGCGCCTGTTCGCTGTCGCGCAGCCATTTTTCCCGCGCCTTCAAATGCAGCACCGGATTGTCGCCGCAGGACTGGATTCGTACCCAGCGCCTGGCGCGGGCCAAGCTGCTGATCCAGCACACTGACCTGAGCCTGACGCAAATCAGCCTGGAATGCGGATTCTGCGATCAGGCGCATTTTTGCCATATGTTCACCCGCAGCGAAGGCATCAATCCGTTTGCCTGGCGCTGCCAGATCATGCGTGAACCCAAGACTCACCGTTCACAGCCCGCCGTGTTTTGATCGCGGCCCCCGTTGCACTGACGCTCAAACCTGAGGATTATGCCGGGACACCCCGGAATAGAAGGCCTGCGCACGCGCCCGGCACTACTCCGCTCTGTCCGTCGCTGCACCGCAGGAGTGAGCTGTTGAGTCTTTCGCCGAATCAGGCCCTCGGTTTTGGCCCCTATCGGATTCATCCCGGACAACGGCGGGTGCTCGAAGGCGAGCAGCCGTTACGCCTGGGCCGACGGGCGATGGACATTCTCCTGATTCTGCTGGCCCACGCCGGCGAAGTGGTGAGCAAGCAGCAATTGATGGCCGGGGTCTGGCCTGACAGTGTCGTTGAAGACATCAACCTGCGTGTGCACATGGCAGCGCTGCGCAAGGCGCTCGGTGACGGTCAGGCCGGCCAGCGCTACATCATCACCGTGGCGCAACGCGGTTACAGTTTTGTCGCGCCGGTGTTGCTGGAATCCATGGAGGAGCGTCCTGTGGGCGATGTTGGCGGTCGGCACAATTTGCCCTTGCGGCGCACGCGGATGATTGGCCGTCAGCCGCTGGTCGACAGCTTGATGACGCAGTTGCCGCGCCAACGCTGCATCACTCTGGTCGGCCCCGGCGGGATCGGCAAGACCACCGTGGCCCTGCGGGTAGCCGAGCAATTGATCGGGCACTATCGCGACGGCATTCGTCTGGTGGATCTGGCACCGCTGAGCGATCCCCGGCTGATCTGTTCACACCTGGCCGCCCTGCTTGATCTGGCACTTCTCGAAGGCGACCCGCAGACAGCGCTGGTCAAAGGCCTGCAACAGCGGCAGATGCTGTTGCTGCTCGACAACTGCGAACATTTGATTGATGCCGTTGCGGCGCTCAGTGAAAGCATTCTGCGCGGGGCGCCGCACGTGCATATCCTCGCCACCAGCCGCGAAAGTCTGCGGGCTGAAGGCGAATACGTGCAGCGTCTGGACTCCCTCGAATACCCGCCGATGACAACGACGCTGGATCGTGAGCGAACGTTGAATTTTTCGGCGCTGCAATTGTTCGTCGAACGAGCGACGGCCGCGCAGGAAAGCTTCGAACTGAGCGATAGCCAGTTGCCGCAGGCAATCGAGATCTGCCATCGGCTCGACGGCATTCCACTGGCATTGGAACTGGCGGCCGCGCAGGTCGCCGAACTCGGACTGGACGGTCTGCTGAGCCAATTGCAGGGCCGTTTGCCGCCGCTGGCAGCGGGCAATCAAACCAGTCTGGAGCGCCACCTCACTCTGCGCGCCACGCTGGACTGGAGTTTCAATCTGCTCGCCCCTTGCGAGCAAACCTGCCTGCGCCGTTTGGGTGTGTTTCGCGGGGGGTTCACCCTGGAATCCGCGGCGGCCGTTATCGTCGGCCAACAGATCGACCCCGGTGTGGTGTTTGTGTCGATCACGCAACTGGTGGCCAAGTCCATGCTCGCCGTCGAGGTCGGTGACGAGGACGTGTTCTACCGCTTGCTCGACACCACCCGGCGTTACGCGCTGGAAAAACTCGATCACGCTGCCGAATGCGAAGAAACCCGCGAACGGCATGCCGAACGCTGTCTGGCGTTGATGCAGCAGGCGCAGAACGATTGGGAAAGCACGCCGACATTGTTATGGATCGATCGCTACGCCCGAGGGCTGGAAGATTTGCGCGCAGCGCTGGATTGGAGCCTTAACGGTGTCGGCCCTGGTGGTTTGGGGATTCGGCTGACGGCGGCGTCGGCACCCTTGTGGCAGGAGTTGTCGCTGCTCAAGGAGTACGGCGCCTATGTGCGCCGGGCGCTGAGCCTGTTTGATGAACTCGGCGAACCCTGCCCGCGCCTGAAAGTCGCCCTCAAACTGGCCCTTGGCAGTGCCTGCTATCACACCTGGGGCGGCACCCCGGAAACCATCGAAGCTTTCACCGAAGCTCGCCAGTTGGCCAATGAGCACGACGACGTTGCCGGGCAGTTGCGCGCGGTGTCCGGGCACATGGCAGTCAACCTCAGTTGCGGGCACTACCGCATGGCGCTGGCCCAGAGTGAACAGTTCGACCGCCTCGGCCTGCACGGCGACCCGCTGTTGTCACTGAGTACCCACCGCTTGCGCGTATTGGCCCTGCATTATGCCGGCGACCAATTGCAGGCGCGCATTCACGCCGAACAGGTCCTCCAGCGCATGGCGCACAGCGGCCATGTCAATCGTTTCACTCACGGTTTTGGCGTGCAGTACGACCAGAGCGTCGCGTCGCTGACGGTGCTGGCACGGGTTTTATGGATGCAAGGTCTGCCGGAACAAGCCTGGCGCACGGCGCGGCAGGCCCTCGACATCGCCGTTCAGATCGACCATGGCACCTCGATTTGCTACACCCTCGCGCTGGCGAGTTGCCTGATTGCTCATTACAACGGCGATCAGCAGAACGCCCGGGCGCTGTTGCAGTTGCTGCTCGAGCAGTCGCAGAAACATTCGGTGCTGCTGTTCAACACTTGGGCGCGGCACTACGCGCAGGTGATTGACGCG
>Ga0247818_10002207_pt1 | contig 12641 bp, 19 predicted proteins | sample 13C_Glucose_Day1_FD_192424 | JGI IMG/M metagenome (GOLD analysis project Ga0247818, IMG submission 192424) | Soil microbial communities from agricultural site in Penn Yan, New York, United States - 13C_Glucose_Day1 | ecosystem: Environmental > Terrestrial > Soil > Agricultural land | place...
CGTCGATGTCTCCTGCGGCGAACATCTCCGCCAGGGCGGTCCGCCTCTCGGTCGTAGCCATCTCCTCGGCCAGCAACTCGGCCTCCCGCTCCTCGTCTACGTCATCCGTGGGGGGAGCAGCGTTCCACTCCTCGGCCCTGTCGATGACCTTGCGGACAACGTAGGAGTCGAGCGGGTCTGCCGGGCAGGTGATGCACCGACCGCCCGAACAGGTGTAGATGCGGTACCGCTCGCCTGCCGCGTTCTTCTTACTCCACCCCTGAGTGACCACGGCCTTGCACTTCGAGCACTTGACCACGCCGGACAACAGGGCCTTGCGCTTGCCACCGCCCCCCGTGTTCCGTTCAGGGTCGCTCAGGTACCGCACCAGGGCGCGGAACAACCCCTCGGAGACGATCGACTCCCAGTTGCCGGTGCCGGTCTCCTCGGTCAGCCGTACGCGCCTTCCGTCAGGCTTCTCTACCCACTGCGAGTAGGTCTGGAGACCCGCGTTCCTCGGCTTCAGGAGGACGCCCCGGAGGTTCGAGCTGCGCCACTCCTTGCCGTGAGGCGAGAGCAGTCCACGGGCGTTCCAGTCCTTCGCGATGGACCACAAGGAGACGCCAGCCAGGACGTCTTGATACGCCTCCCGTAGGGCTTCCGCCTCCTTCTCGCGGTGCCTGCCGTCGCGCTCGAAGCCGAAGGGGCGAGTACTCCAGAACGGCCTACCCGACTCCCTGCGCCGCTGGTGTCCGAGCACCTGACGCTCTACTCGCATCTCGGTTTCGTTCCGTGCGACTACCGCACCGATGCGAGCAGCGAGGCGACCCGAAGGGGTCGCGAGGTCCAAGACGCCCTGAGCCTGAGCGGCGGCCAGTGTGACGCCGGTCGACTCGGCCAGGTCAACCAGGTCTTCGAGGTCACGGGGCGTGCGGTACATCCGGTCGTAGTGGCGCGAGACGATGGCGTCGACCTGGCCAGCCTTCACCATGGCCTTGACCCGCTCCCACCCCTTACGCGAACCCTTGGAAGCGGACGTGTCCTTCTCGGAGATCACGTCAACGACCGTCCAGCCCTTCCGCTCACACAGGGCCTCGGACAGCTCCACCTGTTGTGCCAGGTTCCCACCCTTGGACTCCTCGCCCCTGGGGGTAGGGGAAAGCCTGGCGTACACAATCGCTCGCATCGTGGTCTTCCTGCTCGTTCGCTCTGTTGAAGTGTGACTGAGAGGGGAGGCGGGCCAGTGCCATCCTCCCCATGACGCTCACTGGTCAGAGACCGGCGGCCTGTCGAAGGGCTTCGATGGACACGGCGACCTCTTCGAAGTCCGGCTCAGTCGTGATGCAGTCGGACACGTAGAGGCTGAACACCTTCCGTCCGTCGTCGGTGACCCCTTCGAGGGAGAGTCCGCCGTCCTCACCTTCGAGAGCTTCGATGCCGTGGGGGAGCAGGCGACGGAGAGCGTCGGCACGTAGAGAGTCGTGAAGGGAAGCGCCACCCTCGGACAAGGTCAGATCCTCGCTCGCCGGAGGGGAGACCAGGACTCCCGTACCGGCGATCACGTCAACGATGGCGGTGAAGGGGCGAAGGTTGATGGTCTGCATCCCTGCCTCTGCGTCCAGCCACTCGACAAGGAGCGCATCCCGGTGCAGTCCAGCGTGACCGGCAGAGCGGATGCAGGGGAGGCGGTGACGTCCGGGGCCAGGACGCTCCCAACCGGTACGACGCTTGCCGCAGATCTCGACAGCGGAGGCCAGCTCGACCGCAGGGGCCTCGACGCGGACAGGCTCGGACTCCTCGACGGCCGGAGCGGACAGGCAGCGCCAGTGAGCACGCTCCGGAGTACCGTCCTCGGACTCGACGGGGAAGAGGGTCCCTTCCTGCCCACCGCACAGGGAGCACGCTTCGGCCGGAGCAGGCTCGGTCTCCTCGGTCTCGGAAAGCTCTTCCCGCTCGACCTTGACGCGCACCATCTGATCTACGGCGTACGTGTCGTCCAGAGTGAACCCGAGTTCCCGAGCACTCTCGGAGGCGAGCTCGACAGAGACCGTCTGCGCGTCCTTGTCGACGTCGACAGAGACGATCTCCCGCTCTCCGCCCTTCCAGGTGTCGCATCCGAGGATCATGCCGGGCTTCAGATCACGGGCAGGGAAGAGGGTCCACTCGCCCTCTCCGTAGATGCGCTCGACGTGGACGAGGGCCAGTTCCTTGACGTCCACCAGTCGACGACCGCCGAAGGTGAAGCCGAGACCGACGACCGATCCGATCCACGCGCCGCCTTCCTTACGTGCCGTAGCGATGCGCTTGCCGTTGAGCGTGGCGTAGTAGGTGCTGGGCTTCGCGTCCTTGTGCCAGGTGATGTTCATGGGGGCCTGTCTCTCGCTCTGCGGCCCGTTGCTCGGGCCGAACGAGGTACATGCTCAGAGCCACACATACGGCATGTCAAGTCGGTCAGCATGAACCTTCCCCTTCCCGACCTGAGCCGTTCCGTGGAGGTAGTGGCTCCCGACCTGCTCGGATGTCTACTTCGTACGCAGACCGACGAGGGTACAGTTGTGGCGCGCATCACAGAGGTGGAGGCGTACGAGGGGGAGGCCGATCCTGCCTCGCACGCCTACCGGGGGCGCACTGAACGCAACGCCGTGATGTTCGGTCCGGCGGGGCACCTCTACGTCTACCGCTCCCACGGTCTCCACTGGTGCGCCAATGTCGCCACAGGGGCGGACGGCGTCGCCTCGGGTGTCCTCCTTCGGGCGGGCGAGGTCGTCGAGGGGGAGAGGCTGGCGCGCAAGCGGCGAGGAGAGAGGGTTGAGAGCGCGCGCCTTGCCCGTGGTCCAGGGAACTTCTGCCAGGCACTCGGCATCACGGCGGAGCACGGTGGCGCAGACCTCTTGACAAGCCCCTCGGTCACCCTGTCTGGGGGAGAGCCGGTGCCTGCTGAGCTCATCCGCGTTGGCCCTCGGGTAGGGGTGAGCAAGGCCCACGACTGGCATCGCCGCTTCTACCTTGCCGGTGATCCAACGGTCTCGGCGTACCGGCTGAGTCCGAGAGCCAAGCTGTCCGGCTGAGCCGTCGAAGCGTTGTGTGCCTTGCTCGCGGCCTGTCGGTGAGTCGGCGAGGAGTTGGGTCCGATGCCGCTTGATCGCTTGCGAGCGTGGCGCGTGGCGCTCCCCTGACCCGTCGGGTGGCTGACGACGTGCGGCCGGTCGGCCGGACGGGGTGGGTAGTGACCCCTTGGCGCCAATCTTCCGCACCGCCAAGTCTTACCGCCTGCCCCCGCGCCACGGTTTCAGGGTCGATCTGAGGCATCGCCTGGGGATGGCGCTCTACCTCTGAAAGGCCTGCATCGCCAGGTAGACCGTCGAGAGTGCCGCAGTTGCCGATACGACTCTCGTCGTGAAGCGATGAGCGTCGGGTTCCGGGGCGGCTCCACCCTCCCGAACGGCAACGTCGATCAACGGTGCTTGTATGCAGCTCACCTCTGCCCGTGGACCATCCACCAGGAAGGTCGCGCGGATCACCTGTTTGCGGGCCAGCAGGCTTGGGGGAATTGCGACAACCCGGGGTACCGACGCGTCGATGCCGACAGCAGGTACAACAGTCCCGGAGGGGGTGGACGTCACTCCGAGTATCCCGACCACATCGGCGCCGAGATCAAACCTCAGTGCCTCGCCGGCATGGAAGTGCGTCGCAGTGATGTCGTGGCGGCCAGCATTCCGTAGTTCCAGTTCGATGATTCGGGGGCGATTCACCGGAGTGCTGTTGTGGGTCACCTGGAGTGCCCCTGTCTGACTGTGAGAGGCGATGAACAGGGAAGCGTTGGTGCGGGCGCTGTAGCCGAGACGCCGTTTTGGGTTCGCGGCTCGCATGGTTGCGTACGCAGCCAGTGCGCCAACCGCTACCGCGACGAGAGTCGTGATGGCGAACTGCCAAAAAGATCCGGACTCGTACCAGGCCCCAGCGATCAACATGGGCTGGATTGTAGAGATCAGGAAGGCGGCGCGTCTGCCTTTTCGCTACTGCACGCCCAGCTCAATCACGTCGAAGTGCCAGTCTGCCAGAGGATCGTGTCCTTGCTCGGCGGCGTAGGTCAGACCGGATCTTCCCCGGTCGTGAATGCCGCGCTACCGTAGCGCGCCATCGCCTCGCGGCGCTCTTCCAGGTATGCGGCTTCGATGCTCTCGGCCGTGACCCCGATGCTCTCCATCACGGGGTGAAGGACCCTCTCGCTGAAGCGCTCATCCGTCTGAGTGAACAGACGGCAGTCCGCCTTCAGGGCTGCGCACAGCTTGGCTCTGCTCGCCTCGGCGATCGTCTCTTGGATGCGCTCGCGCCAGAAGTTGTGAACCAGGAAGTTGCGCCGCTTCAGGCTGTGGGTGAGATCGTTGCCGACTTCCGGGTAAGCGTTGGTGTGCGCTTCCACCCGCTTGATGAGCTTGCCCATCATGTCCTTGAAGCCCTGAGCCCAGGGGTCGCGCATGAGCTGCTCACCCTGCTCCCTTGCCGAGACGATTTTGGTGATCGCGAGCAAGTTCACGAGCGAGTGTTCGAGGACGTTGGCCTTGTAGATGGCCAGCCCGAAGAGGGCGTACAGAGTCTTGTGGTCCGTGCCGTTGTCGTACTCGTCGTCCGGCTCCGGCTCCTCATACCAGGTCGGCAGGCGCCTGACCACATACAGTTCATCCATCCCTTCAGTGTGGCGACAAGACGGGCCAACTCGTACTGGTTTTGTGCGACTTGGTTACCGGCCTGCGCCAGCCGGCCGATCTACGGGTGCGGGGGTGCCTGACCTCGGACTGAAGCCAGGCACTGACCCATCGCCCCGAAAATGCGGGGGTCCGGTCCACTCAAGCGGCCATCGCCTCGATGATGGCCGCCCCCAGAGGCACGCCGGTACGGCGCTGTGCCTGCCATGCATCGAACCTGCGATGGCACGACTTCGCCAATGGTGCGTAGTGGTCAGGGCTGACGGCGTACAGGCAGCCGGTCTCGTCGACCTTCGCCGCCGGATCGGTCCCGAGGTACGCCCAATCGGTTGCCTGTCGGCCGCAGGCGCAAGCGCACTTCCACTCGGCAGCCTTGCCGTGAGCGCGAGTTACGCGGTTGTGGGCACCGACGTACGAGACGTCGTCGCCCTTCCAGGGACGCGAGGAATGGGAGCGCAACGGCTTGTCGGCCTGCGGATCGCCGTGCACGCGGACACGCTGACCGTGCGCCAGACAGAGGCCGCGCACGCGATGCGGACGGCCGCACGACTCGATGCCGCACAGCTTGCGTCCATCGGGGGTGACGATCGGGGAGTAGTCGTTCATGGGGTGGGTTACCTCCTTGGGTAGGGCCGCCTGTCGGCGGCACTGAGTAGAGAGCCAGCGGCGTACGGGATGGACGCGACGGCGAAGGGATGTAGGTGATGCACTGCGAGCCCGAGGCTCCGTCAGGAGCCGACAGGCGGCAGTCCTTGAAGCGCAAGGCAGCTTCGGGAAGTCCCGGCCTACCGGCCGGGCTCAGGTGGAGGCGCTTCGAGGCTTCGCCTCGCCGTTGCCGAAGACGGACTGTGTCGGTCCGCACGGAGGCTCCGCCAGGAGCCGAGCACGACCGTGCTCTGACTCTGGGACTTCCTACTCTGGCCAAAACTTGGAGTGGATCGATTGAGCGCCGGGCTCTCTACTCTGGCCAAAAGTTCTCAGGCCGCTTCGTCGAGCCAGTCGTCAACGTCGACCCAGCCCAGCCACTCCGTGGCCCGGTCTCCGGGCTCCAGACTGAACGTCGTCTTCGCTCCACGCTTGGCGCCGATCGTCTCGACCGTCAGCCACCCGGACTCGACGAGCGCTTGAACGCCTCGCTCGGTGTATGCGCGCTCTCTACCGGCGCTGTCCCGGACGCCCACGGCGTCGGCCAGGGAGCGCCACGGCACGGTTACGCGTGAGTCCTCACCGCAGAGCCGGGCAAGCTGCTTCGCTACCAGTTGGCCGCTGCGAGGTACGCACTGGATCACGTCGGCGTACCACCGGGACGCCTGCCCGGTCGGCGGGTAGTGCTCGGCCGCCAGGGCGTATCCGCGCTTCCGCAGCCTGGCCCGGCTCTCTTCGATCTTGGGGAACAGTTCCTCCAGCACGGGTCACCGCACCGGCCGGGCAAGCTGCCAGGTGTCGTAGCCGAGGCGATGGAGGAAGCCCTCCTCTTGCAGGGAGCGAAGCCCGGACTCGAACTCGGCTGCGGGGATGGAGCACCTCCGGGCCAGCTTCCGAGGGGAGAGCCGGAACGGCTCGCTCGCGGGGAGCGTGAGGTAACGGGACGTATGGCCGACCCAGGAAGGGTCGGCGGGGTTGGTCTTGGGCACGGGTGTGCGACCTCCTTCTGTGGATGGGAGATCGCGCGTACCGTTCGCGCTCGGGGTGCCCTCGGCTTCCCCTGCCAGCCCTTCGGGATGGCGGCCTCTCTCGGAGTGGCCAGCTCTACCGCCGTCGAGCGGCGGGAGCTACGGTGCGCCTCGAAGAGGCGGAAGAGAGCCTCTACATGATGCCGACTGATCGGGCCAGCTTCGCACCAGCCGGCGATCTGCCACCCGAGCGTGAACTCGGGGAGCTTCCATCTGCCGAAAGCGTCCTTCTGTCAGGTGGGCCCGAGGTATTCGGGCTCCAGGGCCTCGATCTCTTCGAGAGAGAGGGGCGTAATGGCTGCCATTCCTCACCCTCGAAATCATGCCCTTCACCTGCGTGTTGGTGCGTTGGGGGCGGGCTGCTGTATCGTCAGAAACGGAAAGGAGAAGACGCGTGAACCGAGTGAAGAACGTAGCCCTCTGTTCATGTTGTCAACTCTGAAAGTAGAAAAAAATGAATGCTGAATACTGGGCGATTCTCGGCGTAGCTTTCGTAGCTGCGCTGGTGGCGTTCGAGCGAGTTCTCGAACGGATTCCGCCGATCGCCGAGAAGGCAGTCGCGGCCGTCCGATCCATCCGCGCTGTAGCGGATGAGTTCAAGCGGAAGCGCGAATGACCAACCGTCCGCCCCTGCCTCTACGGTGGGGGCGGACGGCGTTCAGGGCCCCAGCTCCGGGGGCGCCTCGCGCTCGACGACCGGGTAAGGCTCGGAGGGCACTGGCCGAGCGAAGCGTGGTCCCGGTGCCAGTAGCTCGGCCACCTCGGCGAGCAGCCAGACTGGTAGGCCTGAGCCGGAGACGGGGCAGTAACGCCCGTCGGCTGTGTGACGGAAGAGGAGCCGGCCGGTGCCTACCGGCAACTCGACGATGGTGACGACCGGCAGGTTCGACAGCTCGGGTGCCGTTGTCTTGCGGACGTCGAGGTATGTCTTACGGCTCATGCGTGACACTCCCTCGCACCGGTCGGACACACGTGTGACCAGTTGCCACAAGGGGCGTTCCGGCCGGCATTTTCAGGTACGACAGGTAGAGGTCGAGCGCCTGTGTGACGACTTCGGCTGTCGTCGTACTGCCGGTCATGCACTGGATCTCTGTGAGCTGCTCGCGTGTGACGTCGGTGTGGCGGACGGAGATCGTTGTTTTACTCATGCTGGTGGGCTCCTCCTTGGGGCATGACGAAGAGGCGTCCCCTGTGTGCGGGGGCGCCTCTGAGTTGGTCGAGCTTGGTCAGTCGGTCTTGCGCGTCGGTGCTCCCGGTGTGACGAGTAGATCGACGGTTGTACGTACGAGCGTGACGAGAGTGGCGATGTAGGCGACGAGAGCGACGACTGTCATGCGGGGTGCCTCCTGTGTGTGACAGCCCTTGATCGGGCCATTCAGCACCGCCCCCGGAAGCGGACCATCCCAGGGGCGACACTCAGCGGCCGATCAGATTCGTCGGTTCACGCCCATGAAGACGTCCATGCCGCTCTGCGGACCGGCGGACAGCGTGTTTCGCCTCGACGCATACCAGTCGTCACGCCGAGCCTTCAGCTCGGGGTCGACGTTCGGGTCCTCGATCTGCTTCACAGTGAAGCGGACCTCATCCTTCTCCAAGCCGTCCCCCACGCTCCGCATGAGGACGTTCAGGGAGTCGGGGTTCAGAACCTCTCCGCCAACCCTCCGCAGGGCCCGGATGATGCGCTCAGGGACGATGTCGCGGTGCTCGGGGCGTCGGTACAGGGTGACGGTGACCGTTGCGCTGTAGGTGACGCCAGGAACGATGTCCCGGCGCTTGTACTGCCGGTCCGTGTACGTGCCATCCCAGGAGCTTTCCGACTGGCTGACGATCAGGACCGGAGCGTCGGCTTCGGTCGGCACGAGGGCGCGCACGTCGGCGAAGGTCGAGAACACCTGCGCGGCAGGGAAGGTGTTCGCCTCCAGGAGAGCGGACGCCACCGCCTTCGCCACCTTCTTGTCGGACGGGGGAAGGGCGCGCTCGGCGCGCTGGATACGCGGGTCCTCGCCGTCAGGGTCGCGGTTGTCGACGTGCTTGTTCGCGAGGAGCTTTGCGCGCTCCTCAGCGGCCAGCGCCTCGGCGAACTCCTGCGCCGAAGCCGTCTCGACACCACGAGCGAAGCGGCCTCGCATTGCGCTCACTCGGGCGGCGGCTTCGTGGTACTCGTCGTTCCATCGCTCGATGTCGTCGCGGAGCTCTGAGAGCTCTGCCTGTGCCTTGCTCGCCTTGAGGGCGGCGTCACGCTCGGCCGCCGCGATGGCATCGGCGAAGGACTTGGTCGTCGTCTTGGTGGTAGCCACTGTGGTTGTGCTCCTTCGGTTGATGTGTATGCAGAAACCCCCTGGCATGGGGCCAGAGGGCGTGTGGTTCAGGGGTGAGTCGTGGTCGGCCGGAACGGCCGGCTCGGGGTCAGTGACGACGTCTGCGCCAGGCGGCGTAAGCCGCGCTCCAGTCGCCCCAGTGCTCGTAGATGTGCTCGGTGTTCAGTGCGGTCGCGGGGTGCATCGTCTTGTCGTGGTGGACGGCTTCCGGCAACTTCCCCTCCACTCGACAGTGGAAGGCGAACAGACGGACGAACGTGTGTGGTTCGCCCAGCCACTCGGCCGCGACCGAAGTGGGTACCCAGTGGCCGGTAGAGCGTCGGTTCATCGAGCGTCACGTTCCTTGACGGCACGGGCGATGACGTCTTCGCGGTAGACGATCGTTCCGCCGACACGCACGTACGCGGGGCCTCGCCCTTCCGAGCGCCAGACCCTCATCGTTGCCGGAGCGATGCCGAGCCGACGAGCGGCTTCAGGGGTGGTCAGGTACTTCCCATCGAGATCCACTTGCGGGACCTCCCTTCAGGTAGACAGCGGTGATGTTCTGTTGAGAGCAAATGAGAGAAGCCCTGCCGACAACCCAGGAGGCGGGAGGTGTCGGCAGGGCTTCACTGTGAGGAGCAACCGGCGGAGTAGGACCGGGCTTGACTCGGGGATGACAGGGTGAGAGAGGCCCTGTCGTTGAAGGCTTGGGGGTAAGTGGCTCCGGCTTGCGGCCCCGCCAGGAGGGGCCCAGCGTCTACGAGGCTTGGTCGCTCGCTGCGCTCGCTTCCTCTGCTTACAATCCGGGACGAGCGGGTCGGAAGTCAGGACGCCTTCGACGTGACGCCAGTCACGCTCAGCGCCGGGGTCGCTCGGCTGCGCCTCGCTCCTACTTACAGGGATCGGATGAGCGAGCCGGAAGTTTCCATCGCCAGGCCGTGACGCCCGTCACGCTCGGCGTGGGGGTCGCTCGGCTGCGCCCTCGCTCCCTCTACTTACTGGTGGGAGTGAGCAGGGCGGAAGTTTCCATGCCTTTGGCGTGACGCCAGTCACGCTCTGCGGCCAGGGTCTCGACGGCGAGCAAGATGCTTCGATACTTCGGCGATGGGCGCCGTAGGCGCCACCTGACGCCACTCCTGCCGCTTGGTCGGTCGCTCGCTTCGCTCGCTCTCTCTACTTACTGATACGGAGCTCGATCCCTGCCAGTCCGCATCGATCGCAGAAGAGAGACGCAGCTCACGCGGGAGCCCCTGTCAGCCATGGGGGAGGCCGACAGGGGCTCTGCGCCCGACACGCCTCGGAGTCTCGCTCGCCGTCCCGAGGGGTGCCGGAGCTCTACTCGGCCCGCTCGACGAGAGCGAAGGAAGTACAGAGGCGCCAGAAGCTCCCGTGTCCCGTTCGGCCGGTATGGCTCATGCACTCGATGTCGACGGCCGCGCCGTCCGTCGAGGGCGACGCCTTCCACTCACACTCGTACGCCAGACACTCGGCCTCGAAGGTGACGTCCGTATCCGGGTGCTGCGTGATCCGGTGCTTCACGAAGCGGACGATGGAGGGAGTCAACGCCCCCTCCTCGTTCGGTGCGGGTGGTTGCGGATCTCCACATCGGCGTCTGTCGCCGCCGACAGGTCCCCTCTGTCCCGCGCCGCCTGTCGTTGCTCGACCAGTGCCGTGCACACCTCGCAGTTCGCCGCCGCTTCGGGCGGCGGGAGCGGAAGCGCCAGGTTCACCGGTCCCGACATTGCCGTCTGTCGTGCGCTCATTCCGTGCGACCTCCCCGGTTGCGTGTCTCGGGATGAGAATCGCCCGAGACGAGGTCGAGGGTGCGGTTCAGTCGCGTTGTGGCATGAACTCACGCACGGCAGGCAGCGGACCACTCGGCGAGCTTTGCTCTCGCCTCTTCGCCGAACAGAGCGCGCCCTTCGTACCCGGCGAACTCCTCGGCGTACGCCCGCACGTCCCTTGGATCGCGGAACACCATGACGCCCGTGGACATCTCCGCCGTAGCCAGCCGGCCGTCGTAGATCGTGAAGGTGTTCAAGGGGCACCCCGGTAGCGGGGTGCCCATCGGGATCACGCCGAGGTGCACGTTCGGCAGGTGTGTGAGGGAGGCGAGGCGGTCAACCTGTACGGCCATCGCGTCGGCAGCAAGGACCGGGGACCGTGCCGCCTGCTCAGTCAGAAGGAAGGTGAACCGCTTCGAACGGTCGTACAGGACTTCCTGTCGCTCCAGCTTCCGGGCGATGGCCTTGCTGTGGTCGCCGGGGATGTGGGCCAGGCTCGCCCTGATGTACTCCGGCGTCGAGAGTAGGCCGGTGATCATCGACAGCAGGAAGAACCGGAACTCTGCCGACGACGCTTCGAGCCCCGCCAGCTCCCGTTGCTTCTTGTCGAGCCCCTTCCGGCGGAGCCCCCGAGCGTCTTGCCATTCAGTGTTCGCCGTACGGGTAAGGGCGGACACTTCCGCCACCACTTCGGGCGGAGCTTCAAGGGCGGTGAGTAGCGCCTCGATGTCGACGAGGGTCGGGCGGGTCTGCCCGTTCTCGATGCGGCTCACCTTGGACTGAGACATGGCGCAACGCGCGGCGAGCCGGTCCCCGGAGAGACCGGCCGCCTTGCGTAAATCTCGGAGCATGGAGCCCAGCTCTTGCCGGGACTTGCCGAGCTCCTCGGGCTCGAACGTCATTCGCTCTTCACGTACTCCAGGAAGGGGATCGACTCGGCGACGGCGAGGCGCTGGTACTCGATGAACGGCGCAGGATCGCCCTCGTAGAGCTCTCGGCCGATCTGCCTGCCGTCGTCCTCGTAGCGCATGAGCACGACCGTGGAACGGTCGAACATCCAGTAGTCGCCGACGTCGTCCGGTAGCGGGTTGGGCCGGTCCGTCAGGTCGAGAATGCGGATGTCCTCTCCGGCCGATGCTTGGTGCTGGTAGTACCGCTCGAACTCGAAGCGCAGGTAGTCGCTCAACGGCCGACGCACGATGTGGACGCGGCCCACGTTCCGGGTGCGGACCATGTCCGTCCAGGAGTCCGAGTAGGGGCCAGGGAATCGGGCCCCTGCCTTGAACGCCTCGAACTCCTCGGCTTCCTGCGGTACGAGGTACTGGGGCAGGGTCTCCAGGCGCCACGCCTCCGTCTGGAAGTCGCGGAACTTGGCCTGCCAGTCGTCACCATCCAAGAGCACGGACAGCCTCCCGAAGAACGCTCTCGGGGATCTCCACAAGCCCTTCCCCCTGCGGCGGGGTGAAGGCGCCGGATACATCGCCTTGCACCACGAACGAGCCGGACGCGGTGCGGTAGACGTTCGGGCAGTCACCCTGTCCGCACTCGCCGTTCCCGTCGCCGGTGAGTCGGGTAAGTCCTGCACGCTCAGACATGCGTAACCCCCTGGTCTGCGGCCCCTGTCGGGCCCGTCGAGAACGACCGTACGAGCGTCACCCACGGCCGTCTACCCATGAACGCGGGTATGCGCGTCTCTGCATGAACTGAGGCGCCCAGAGGGGCGCACAGAAGCTTTGGGGAACCGAGAGAGCCCCGCCCCCTCGGTGTAAGGGAACGGGGCTCCATGGTCCGGCAGGCCGCTCGGCTGCGCCTCCCAGCCGGCCGTTACGTAGTGCTCACGGATTCCGGAAGGTGATCCGGCAGTGATCAGACTTGAACGCCCGGACCCCTCGGCCTCGCGGCATGAGCTCGACGAGTTGGCAGACCTGCATGACGACGGCCCGTACGTGGTCGACCCGATCGGGGTCTTCGTAGTCGAGCTCTTCCCACAGGTACTCGACGTCGCCCAGGTCGACGCGTACGCGCTTCGCTGCCAGGTCGGCAAGCTCTGTCCGGACCCTCGTCAGGTCGGTGTCACACCTACCGATGCCTGCCCGCATGGTCGATGCGTCGATGTCCCCTGCGGCGAACATCTCCGCCAGGGCGGTCCGCCTCTCGGTCGTAGCCATCTCCTCGGCACGCAACTCGGCCGCCGGCTCC
>Ga0247818_10002208_pt1 | contig 12637 bp, 10 predicted proteins | sample 13C_Glucose_Day1_FD_192424 | JGI IMG/M metagenome (GOLD analysis project Ga0247818, IMG submission 192424) | Soil microbial communities from agricultural site in Penn Yan, New York, United States - 13C_Glucose_Day1 | ecosystem: Environmental > Terrestrial > Soil > Agricultural land | place...
CCAAGACACTGGTCGGGCTTCTGAGTCACGGGAACCTTCCACATGTAGGGGCAGAAAAAAGGGGCTACATTATGCCGCCGAGAACCTCTTGTAGCAATGCGCGCTTGTCGCGCAATCGGTAACAAAATTCCGTTCAAAAAAATTACGCCTCGCGCCAGCCCAGTAAAACCGGGGCTTTCAGCGCAGTCAATTTTTCGACGACTGTTAGACGATGTCTGTAACCCTCCGTAACACCAGCCAGTTTCGGCACTACATAACCACTAAAAAAGTGCTCGTTTTTATGGTTACCACTACATTTCGCGTAAACCGCGAAGATAGACGCAGTCTGCAACTGACAGCCGGCACCGGACGCCGCTACAATTACCGACTTTGTCGCAAAGCCTGGAGCTCAACCTTCCGTGCCCGTTCTGCGTCTACCGCTTCTCCCTGCCGCGGCAGGTAAACAGCATTGGGGCAACCTGCCCGGTGCTGCCCTCAGCCTCGCGATTGCCGAGGCTGCCAGCGCTGCCAAGCGCTTCACCCTGCTACTGACCGCCGACAGCCAGAGTGCCGAACGGCTGGAACAGGAGCTGAGTTTCTTCGCCCCGGATTTGCCCGTGCTGCATTTTCCCGACTGGGAAACCCTGCCGTACGATCTGTTCTCGCCGCACCAGGACATCATTTCCCAGCGTATCGCCAGCCTTTATAGACTGCCGGAACTGGCGCACGGCGTGCTGGTGGTGCCAATCACCACCGCCCTGCACCGCCTGGCGCCGACCAGGTTCCTGCTCGGCAGCAGTCTGGTGCTGGATGTCGGGCAGAAGCTCGATGTCGAACAGATGCGCGCGCGGCTCGAAGCCAGCGGCTATCGCTACGTCGATACGGTTTACGAACACGGCGAGTTCACCGTACGCGGTGCGCTGATCGACCTGTTCCCGATGGGCAGCAAACTGCCCTATCGCATCGACCTGTTCGACGACGAAATCGAAACCCTGCGCACTTTCGACCCGGAAAACCAGCGCTCCATCGACAAGGTCGAATCGGTAAAGCTGCTGCCGGCCCGAGAATTTCCGCTGCAGAAAGATGCGGTGACCCGCTTCAAGGCGCGGTTCCGCGAGCGTTTCGATGTCGACTTCCGGCGCTGCCCGATCTTCCAGGACTTGAGCAGCGGTATCACCCCGGCCGGCATTGAGTACTACCTGCCGCTGTTCTTCGATGAAACGTCGACGCTGTTCGATTACCTGCCGCAGGACACTCAAGTGTTCTCGCTGCCGGGCATCGAACAAGCGGCAGAAAATTTCTGGAACGATGTGCGCAATCGCTACGAAGAGCGCCGCGTCGATCCATCCCGTCCTCTATTGCCGCCAGCGGAATTGTTCCTGCCGGTGGAAGACTGCTTCGCCCGCCTCAAGAGCTGGCCACGGGTAGTCGCCAGTCAGCAGGACGTCGAATCCGGTGCCGGCCGCGAGCGCTTCCCGGCGCAAGCGCTGCCGAACCTGGCGATCGAAGCCAAGGCCACACAACCGCTGGCGGCGCTCTCGGCGTTCCTCGACGAATTCCCCGGACGCGTGCTGTTCACCGCCGAATCCGCGGGCCGGCGTGAAGTCCTGCTGGAACTGCTGGAGCGTCTGAAGCTGCGGCCGAAAACCGTCGACAGCTGGCCGGACTTCGTTTCGAGCAAGGATCGCCTGGCGATCACCATTGCCCCGCTTGACGAAGGCTTGATGCTCGATGACCCGGCGTTGGCGCTGGTGGCGGAGAGTCCGCTGTTCGGTCAGCGGGTGATGCAGCGCCGTCGCCGAGAAAAACGCGCCGACGCCAACAACGATGCGGTGATCAAGAACCTCACCGAACTGCGCGAAGGCGCGCCGGTGGTGCACATCGATCACGGTGTCGGGCGTTATCTGGGCCTGACAATTCTGGAAATCGACAATCAGGCAGCCGAATTCCTCACCCTGGAATACGCCGAGAACGCCAAGCTCTACGTGCCGGTGGCCAACCTGCACCTGATCGCCCGTTACACCGGCAGCGATGACTCACTGGCGCCGCTGCACCGCCTCGGCTCCGAGACCTGGCAGAAAGCCAAGCGCAAAGCCGCCGAACAGGTGCGTGATGTCGCTGCTGAATTGCTCGACATCTATGCCCGTCGCGCCGCGCGCGAAGGCTATGCGTTTGCCGACCCGAAAGCCGATTACGCAACCTTCAGCGCCGGTTTCCCGTTCGAAGAAACCCCGGATCAGCAAGCCACCATCGAAGCCGTGCGCGAAGACATGCTCGCGCCTAAGCCGATGGATCGCCTGGTCTGCGGCGACGTCGGTTTCGGCAAGACCGAAGTGGCGATGCGCGCCGCGTTCATCGCCGTGCACGGCGGGCGTCAGGTAGCGATTCTGGTGCCGACCACCCTGCTCGCCCAGCAACATTACAACAGCTTCCGCGACCGCTTCGCCGACTGGCCGGTGACCGTGGAAGTGATGAGCCGCTTCAAGTCGGCCAAGGAAGTCAACGCGGCGATTGCCGATCTGGCGGAAGGCAAGATCGACATCGTCATCGGCACGCACAAGCTGCTGTCCGACGATGTGAAGATCAAAAACCTTGGTCTGGTGATCATCGACGAAGAACACCGTTTCGGTGTCCGACAGAAAGAACAGCTCAAGGCCCTGCGCAGCGAAGTCGACATTCTCACCCTGACCGCCACGCCGATTCCGCGCACGCTGAACATGGCGGTGTCGGGCATGCGCGATCTGTCGATCATCGCCACGCCGCCGGCGCGCCGCCTGTCGGTACGCACCTTCGTCATGGAGCAGAACAAGAGCACGGTCAAAGAGGCCCTGCTGCGTGAACTGCTGCGCGGTGGTCAGGTTTACTACCTGCACAACGACGTGAAGACCATCGAGAAGTGCGCGGCGGATCTCGCCGAACTGGTGCCGGAAGCACGGATCGGCATCGGCCACGGGCAGATGCGCGAACGCGAACTCGAACAGGTGATGAGCGACTTCTATCACAAGCGCTTCAACGTGCTGATCGCCTCGACCATCATCGAGACCGGCATCGACGTGCCAAGCGCCAACACCATCATCATCGAGCGCGCCGACAAGTTCGGCCTGGCGCAGTTGCACCAGTTGCGCGGACGCGTCGGCCGCAGTCACCACCAGGCCTATGCTTACCTGCTGACGCCGCCGCGACAGCAAATCACTTCGGACGCGGAAAAGCGTCTGGAAGCGATTGCCAACACTCAGGATCTGGGCGCCGGTTTCGTGCTGGCGACCAACGACCTGGAGATCCGTGGCGCCGGCGAACTGCTCGGCGATGGCCAGAGCGGGCAGATTCAGGCCGTGGGCTTCACGCTGTACATGGAGATGCTCGAACGCGCGGTGAAGTCGATCCGCAAGGGCGAACAGCCGAACCTCGATCAACCGCTCGGCGGTGGCCCGGAGGTCAACCTGCGGGTGCCGGCGCTGATTCCGGAAGATTATCTGCCGGACGTCCACGCCCGTCTGATCCTATACAAGCGCATCGCGTCGGCCACCGACGAGGAAGGCTTGAAGGACCTGCAAGTGGAGATGATCGACCGTTTCGGTCTGCTGCCGGAGCCAACCAAGAATCTGGTGCGCATCACTGCGCTGAAATTGCAGGCCGAGCAGCTGGGCATCAAGAAAGTCGATGGTGGCCCGCAGGGTGGGCGCATCGAGTTCGCCGCGCAGACGCCAGTCGATCCGATGACCTTGATCAAACTGATCCAGACTCAGCCAAAACGCTACAAATTCGAAGGCGCTACGATGTTCAAGTTCCAGGTGCCGATGGAACGCCCGGAAGAGCGCTTTAATACTGTAGAGGCGCTGTTCGAGCGCCTCCTCCCGAAAACTGTTTGAAGGACGCCGCATGCGCCTGTTTCGCTCACTGACTTTGCTACTTGCTTTAGTAGCCCCTTCGGTTTTCGCCGATGACCTGTATCAGGTCGAAATGATTCTGGTGCGCCAGAACGCCGTGCCGGCTATCGTCAGCCGCGCCGCCCCGGAAGACTGGGCCGCCGGCGCTCAACGTCTGGGCGATGACAGCCTGCGCACACCTGCGCTCGGCGACGTTGCCAGCAAACTCAGCGCCAGCGGTGATTACAGCGTGCTGATGCACAAGGCCTGGCAGCAGCCCCTCGGCGAAGCGCCGACCAAGGTGGCCGTCAGCGACGGCAAGGAACAGTTCGGCCAGTTCCCGATCGAGGGCACTCTGGAAATGAAACTCGGGCGTTTCACCGACGTGAACGCCGATTTCTGGGTCAACCAGATCGACGCCAACGGCATGGTCACCGCCAGCGAACGCCTGAAGCAGGACAGCCACACCAAAAACGGCCAGCTCAACTATCTCGACAATGGCCACCTGGCGCTGCTGATCAAGATCACTTCCCTGACGGCGCCCGCCCCACGGCAAGCCCCTGAAGCGATTCCGGACTGATCGAAGTCCTTATGTCCCCGCCCCTGAGCAAACCGTTGGCACCTTCCTGGGTCAGCCGATTCAAGGAACAGAGCCTGGAGCGTGGCCGCCGCTACGCCCTGGAGAACCGGGTACGCATCGCGCAGGTGGGCGATGCGACCATCACCGCCAGTTGCGAAGGCTCTGGCGGTAACGTCTACCGTCAGACCATTCACTTGCGCGAGTCAGCCAAAGGCACCCTGCTACTGGTTGACGCCACCTGTACCTGCCCGGTGCGCAACAACTGTAAACACTGCGCTGCGGTGCTGCTGCAAGTGCAGGAAACCCTCGAATACCCTGCCGCCGCCAAAGACGCCGAACTGCTGGAAAAGCTCCAGGCCGTATTGGAGAACCGTAGCCCCAAAGCGCCGCCGCAAGTGCTGGTGGACAACGTGCAACCGTTGCCGCGGCTATGGCTGGCCAGCGTCGAGTTCAGTGCGTTCGAACCGCGCAACGGCAAGATGCAGCGCTACATCCAGCATCGCGCCGCGCTGTCGTTCAGTTATCTGGATGAATACGTCAGCGGACAGAAAAACAGCGACATCCTGATTCGTCAGGAAACCCAGAGCCTGCGGATAAAACGCCACCCTGAAGTCGAACAATCCTACCGCGAACAGTTACGCATCCTCGGCTTTCGCATCGCCACGCGTCAGAGCAAAGCGCTGCCGGAAAGCGCTGGCGAGCTGTACGAGATGGTCAACGACAGCGCGTGGCTGACGTTCACCCTCAACGAATTGCCGAAGCTGCGCACCCAAGGCTGGGAATTGCAGATCGACGAGGAATTCGGTTTCGACCTGACCGCCGTCGACGACTGGTACGCCACCGTCGAACAGGCGCCGGAGCGCGACTGGTTCGATCTGGAATTGGGGATCATCGTCAATGGCGAACGCCTGAGCCTGCTACCGATCCTGCTTAACCTGATGCGCTCGCACGCGGAAATCCTCAACCCGGAACGCCTGGCGCGGCGACGCGATGACGAGCTGATTCTGGTCAATATTCCGCAACGCAACAGTGAGCACGGGCCACTGCAAGTGGCGCTGCCCCTTGGGCGACTGAAACCGGTACTGGCGACGCTGGGCGAGTTCTACCTGCAGGAGCCGGGCGAAACCACCCTGCGCCTGAGCAAGGCCGACGCCACGCGGCTCAACTCGCTGGAAGGCCTTCCCCTGCTGTGGGAGGGTGGCGAACAGATTCGCAGTTTCGCCCAACGCCTGCGCGACATCCGCGACTACAGTGCACAAGCGCCGAAGGGCTTGAACGCGACGCTGCGCCCCTATCAACTCGAAGGTTTGAGCTGGATGCAGTCCCTGCGTCAGCTTGAGGTCGGCGGGATTCTGGCGGACGACATGGGTCTGGGTAAAACCCTACAGACCCTGGCGCATATTCTCAGTGAGAAAAACGCCGGACGCCTGGATCGGCCGTGCATGGTGGTAATGCCCACCAGCCTGATCCCGAACTGGCTCGACGAGGCTGCGCACTTCACGCCGCAACTGAAAGTGGTCGCGCTGTACGGTGCCGCCCGCAAAAAGCATTTCGAGCATCTGGCCGGCTTCGACCTGATCCTCACCACCTATGCACTGCTGCCCAAGGACGTCGAACGGCTGGCACAACAGCCGTTGCACGTTCTGGTGCTCGACGAAGCGCAGTACATCAAGAACCCCAACAGCAAGGCCGCGCAAGCCGCTCGCGAACTCAACGCACGCCAGCGCCTGTGCCTGAGTGGCACACCACTGGAAAACCACTTGGGTGAGTTGTGGTCGCTGTTCCATTTTCTGCTGCCGGGCTGGCTCGGCGATGTCAAAAGCTTCAATGCCGACTACCGCGTGCCGATCGAAAAACGCGCCAGCGAAGTCAGGCTGCAGCACCTCAATGGGCGGATAAAACCGTTTCTGCTGCGCCGCACCAAGGAACAAGTGGCCACCGAACTGCCGCCCAAGACCGAGATCATCCACTGGGTCGATCTCAACGAAGCCCAGCGCGACGTGTACGAAACCATGCGTCTGGCGATGGACAAGAAAGTCCGTGACGAGATCACTCGCAAGGGCGTGGCGCGCAGCCAGATCATTATTCTTGAAGCCTTGCTCAAGCTGCGTCAGGTCTGCTGCGACCTGCGCCTGGTCAACGACGCTACCCTGCCCGCCCGTGGCAGCACCTCGGGCAAGCTCGATAGCCTCATGGAAATGCTCGAAGAGCTGTTCGAGGAAGGCCGGCGGATTCTGTTGTTTTCGCAGTTCACCTCGATGCTGTCACTGATCGAAGATGAACTGAAGAAACGCAACGTGGCCTACGCCTTGCTGACCGGCCAGACCCGCGATCGGCGCACGCCGGTGAAGGAATTCCAGAGCGGCAAGCGTCAGATCTTTCTGATCAGCCTGAAGGCCGGCGGCGTCGGCTTGAACCTGACCGAAGCGGACACGGTGATCCATTACGATCCGTGGTGGAACCCGGCGACCGAGAATCAGGCAACCGACCGCGCGTATCGAATCGGCCAGGAGAAACCGGTGTTCGTCTACAAGATGATTGCTCGTGGCACGGTGGAAGAGAAGATTCAGCACCTGCAGAAGGAAAAGTCTGACCTGGCAGCGGGCGTGCTGGATGGGCGCAAGGCCGGGGACTGGAAACTGCAGAGCGATGATATCGAGGCGCTGTTTGCGCCGTTGCCGGACAAGTTCGACAAGCGTTGAGATTTGCGTTACCAGACCGATCGCAATCGCGAGCAGGCTCACGCCTACAATTGATCTGTGGTGTTCACAAATCTTTTGTAGGCGTGAGCCTGCTCGCGATGCAGTCGACGCGGTGCAAAGCCCGGATCAGCCCTTGAGCACCCGCGCCAACGTCGATTTCACCTTGCCCATGCCGTCATGCAGCGCCTGCTCGATCTCGGCCATGGTGATCACCGCCGTGGTCTTGCCCGCTGCCGGATTCACCACCAGCGACAGGCAGGCGTAATCCAGATCCAGCTCACGGGCCAGTGCCGCTTCCGGCATGCCGGTCATGCCGACGATGTCGCAGCCATCACGTTCCAGACGCACGATCTCGGCGACCGTTTCCAGACGCGGGCCCTGAGTGCAGGCGTAGACGCCTTGATCACTGTATTCGCAGCCTTCGGCAGCCAGCGCGGCGATCAGTTGCTGACGCAGCGGCTCGCTGTAAGGGAAACTGAAGTCGATGTGGGTGACGTGCTCCAGATCATCGGCGAAAAACGTGTGCTCGCGACCGCTGGTGTAATCGACGATCTGATGCGGCACGCAAAAATGGCCGGTGCCCATGGCCGGATGAATCCCGCCCACAGCATTGACCGCGATGATCGCCTCGGCGCCGGCCTGCTTCAGCGCCCAGAGGTTGGCGCGGTAGTTGACCTTGTGCGGCGGGAAACGGTGCGGATGGCCGTGACGGGCGAGGAACAACACTTCCTTGCCGGCGTATTCGCCGATCTGCACTTCAGCCGACGGCGCGCCGTAGGGCGTATCCACCGCCAACGACTGACGAATGCTCAAGCCTTCGAGCTGAGTCAGGCCGGTGCCACCGATGATTGCGTAAACCGTCATAACGAATGAGTCCTTAATCGATCAATTGAGCATCTTTTAGCGCGCCGATGGCGGTGAGCCAACGCGGATCCTGGCGGTAATCGGTACTGGCGAACGCCTGCCCGCGCATCCGCGCAATGCGCGCGGACGGCTTGACCTTCATCCGTTGCGCAGCACTCAGAGCCAGTTCGGCCGCAGCACGGTCGTTGCACACCAGGCCCATGTCGCAACCGGCGCTGAGCGCAGCTTCAATCCGACTGGCGGCGTCGCCGACCACATGGGCGCCAGCCATCGACAGGTCGTCACTGAAGATCACGCCGTCGAACTGCAACTCGCCGCGCAAAATGTCCTGCAACCAGCGGCGGGAGAACCCGGCCGGCTGCGAATCGACTTGCGGATAGATGACGTGCGCCGGCATGACCGCCGCGAGCTGCTTGCTGAGTCTGGCGAACGGCACGAGGTCGTTGGCGCGGATCTCGTCGAGGCTGCGCTCGTCATTCGGGATCGCGACGTGGGAGTCGGCTTCAGCCCAACCGTGACCGGGGAAATGCTTGCCGGTAGCGGCCATGCCCGCGCTATTCATACCGCGAATGAAGGCACCGGCGAGCAACGCGGCGCGCTCGGGATCACCCTCGAACGAACGGGTGCCAACCACGGCGCTGCGCTGGTAATCCAGATCCAGCACCGGGGCGAAACTCAGGTCGAGGCCGACCCCGAGCACTTCGGTGGCCATGATCCAGCCGCATTGTTCGGCGAGGTATTCGGCGTTCGGGTTGTCGGCAATGGCGCGCATGGCCGGCAGGCGCACGAAGCCCTGACGCAGGCGCTGCACGCGACCGCCCTCCTGATCGACCGCCAGCAGCAGATCCGGGCGAACCGCGCGGATGGCTGCGCTCAACTCACGCACCTGGCGCGGATGCTCGATGTTGCGCGCGAAAATGATCAGGCCGCCCACTTCGGGTTGACGCAACAATTGGCGATCTTCGGCCGTCAGCCAGGTACCGGCGACGTCCACCATCAACGAGCCTTGCAGGCCAGCAGTCATAGAGATTCCTTGAAAACGAAAAACCCGATCCGCACGACATCGCCACTGAGGGCGGTGCCCGGCAGGTTGGCAATGTTGATCGGGAACGGGTTCAGAACGAGAGTCGGCATGGGCGGCTAGCTTAGCGGATACAAGCAGCCGCGCCCACCCGTGCGCGGTTAAACCTTGGCGGCCACCGGAGTCGATTTGCTGCGCGGGCGAAGTTGCGCAGTCGCCATCGCCGGGTCGGTGACACCGGTTTCGGCGCGCATGCCAGCGGCAAGGAACGGCACCATCAGACGCATCACCTGTTCGATCGAGGTGTTGACGCCGAAATCGGTCTCGGCAATCGCGCGCAAGGCCTTGATCCCGGACATGCTGAACGCCGCAGCACCGAGCATGAAGTGCACGCGCCAGAACAGCTCGATAGGCGGAATGCGCGGAGCCGCTTCGTTGACCAGCAGCATGTAGCGGCGGAACACCTTGCCGTACATGTCTTCCAGATAACGACGCAGGTGACCCTGGCTTTGGCTGAACGCGAGGCCGAGCAAGCGCATGAAGATCGACAGGTCGTTACCGCTGCGTGGCTGCACCACAAGCGCCTGCTCGACGAGAATCTCCAGCAGCTCTTCAAGAGTCGGCTTGTTTTCAGGCTTGGCCTGACGCCGCTCCAGCTCCTTGTCGAGGCTGATGCAGAACGGCCCGAGGAAGCGCGAGAAAACCGCCTGGATCAGCGCTTTCTTGGAGCCGAAATGATAATTCACCGCCGCCAGGTTTACCCCGGCCTTGCTGGTGATCAAACGCAATGAGGTTTCGGCGAAACCTTTCTCCGCGAACAACTGCTCGGCAGCATCAAGAATGCGTTCAACGGTTTCCGACTGGGCCATGGCTACTCCGCCTGACAAACACTTGTTTGAAACATACGTTTCAGCCCAAGCCTTGTCAAGCCTGCCAGTTCGTTTTGGGAATGGTCGGTCAGCTATTTAACCACACTCGCCCGGCGCATTAATAAGCACGACAACCGACCGTCCGGCGGCCTGCAAAAAAACGGGCATTGCCAAGACCGCTTCACTGTATATAATCCCAGTCACTGTATAAAAAGACAGAGCGATCAATATGCTAAAGCTGACGCCACGCCAAGCCGAGATTCTGGCCTTCATCAAACGCTGCCTCGAAGACAACGGCTACCCGCCAACCCGCGCGGAAATCGCTCAGGAACTGGGTTTCAAGTCGCCCAACGCGGCGGAAGAACACCTCAAGGCCCTGGCCCGCAAAGGCGCCATCGAGATGACCCCGGGCGCCTCCCGCGGCATTCGCATCCCGGGCTTCGAGGCCAAGGCTGACGACTCTACCCTGCCGATCATTGGCCGGGTCGCTGCCGGCGCACCGATCCTCGCCCAACAGCACATCGAAGAATCCTGCAACATCAACCCGGCTTTCTTCCACCCTCGCGCTGATTACCTGCTGCGCGTGCACGGCATGAGCATGAAGGACATCGGCATTTTCGACGGTGACCTGCTGGCGGTTCATACCACCCGTGAAGCACGCAATGGCCAGGTTGTCGTGGCACGTATCGGCGATGAAGTGACGGTCAAGCGCTTCAAGCGCGAAGGCAGCAAAGTCTGGCTGATTGCCGAAAACCCCGAGTTCGCCCCTATCGAAGTCGACCTGAAAGATCAGGAACTGGTGATCGAAGGCTTGAGTGTCGGCGTAATCCGCCGCTAAAGGAGGCTTTATGCAGTTCCCACACGCACCTCAGCAAACACAACTGCCTTTATTCGAAGCGTTTCTTGCACAACCGATGGCACCGATCCTGAAAGATGTGGTCGAGCGCCCATGGATTGCCGAACCTGAAGTATTCAGTGAACTGTCACTGCGCGGCGCGGCCGGGAACTGTCTGAACCTGCTGGCTCCGATCCTTCGCGAACTGAGCGAGGATCAGGATGCTCGCTGGCTGACGCTGATCGCCCCTCCAGCCAGCCTGACCCAGATCTGGCTGCGAGAGGCCGGCCTGAACCGTGAACGCATTCTGCTGCTGCAACCTCGTGGTGCGCAAAGCGCTCAGCAACTGGCCTGCGAAGCACTGCGCCTGGGTCGTAGCCATACGGTGGTAACCTGGCTCAATCCGCTGAACACAAGTTCACGGCAACAACTGATCAGTGCAGCCCGCACGGGCGACGCTCAGAGCCTGAACATTCGATTGGGTTGATTCACTTGTAACGCGCGCTGTGTGAAGCGCATGGCTTCTCCAGGGACAGAGAAGCCGACTTGATGCGGTTGCGGCAAGCGCCTCAAAGCAGCGAGGATCAATGAAGAACCCGCGGCCCTTCTTCCTTATCAAATTCGCCTTCGACCATACGACCGGCCATCTGTACGCCGACGCTCAACATCGCCTTGGCGATTTCCACGTGCTGGCCTTGCAGGAACGCCTTGGCATCCTCGGAGAAATCCAGAGTCACCAGAGAACCCTCGTCCTCAGCCCTGCGCAGTTCGATTCGGCCGTCTGGTAGCTCGACAATTTCTAGAAAGGACGTTGGCATATAGTTCTGTTCTCCACGAAAGGCAGGCATTATATAGACATCATTCAGGCTTCGCTCGGGATCTTGACCAGCAGCATGTTTCAGATTGCCACCGTGTCAATGGTCCTCAGCATTCGTTCAAGCCTTCGCGAAAGCGGATGGCCAGACCTTTGAGATGCTGCCGCCAGCTCTCCAGCTCTTCCCGACTCAATTCCTGCGGCGCCTCTTCTTCATCCAGATTAACGGCCTGAATCAATGGCTTCGTCACATCACCCTTGGGCTTGTGTGGCACCCGTGGCGGCTGGAACAACGCCGAGTGCGCCGCCAGCAGTTTCGCCAGCCAGGTTTCAGGGTTACCGGCCAGCTCCACCATCTCGGCCAGCTCAGGGATCGCAATCGATTCCAGGACTTCGCCAGTCAGTAACGCTTCAGCTCGCGATGCATTGGCCTGAGGCAGACGGTAGAAACCGGCGATCTCGTGACACAGTCCCAGAAGCGCGCCATAGAGGTGAAACAACGCTGATTCGCGGCCAGCCTGAATCAACGCCAACGAATTCATCGCCCGCCCCTCTTCGGCGCGAGCCAGAGCCTCCAGCGACAGGCCGGCGAAATAGATCTTCTGATTGGTGCGGGTATAGAGTTCGTGCGCCATGCCGGCAGTCTCCACAGCGAAATAATTGCGTCACACAGACCCGACAGTGTCGTGGATCAACGGATCCGACCGCAAGCACAAAACAAAAAGGCCGCATGAAAACCCGAGGGTCATCATGCGGCCTTTTGTGTATCAGGCTAACGCTTACTCAGCCTTGGCTTTCGTGCGCTTGTCTTCAACAGTCCACTTGCCACCGTCGTAGTAAGCCTTCCAGCCAGTAGGCTTGCCGTCGACCTCGGTCTGCACGTATTGCTCCTTGGTCTTGCGGCTGTAACGAATGACCGCTGGCAGACCATCAGGATCCTTCTGCGGTGCTTCGCAGAGGAAGTGGTACTTCGGATCGATCTCATCCTTGTGCGGCAGAATCTCGATCACCAGCGGAGCACGGGTCTCGCGGTTTTTCGGGAACTGGCTGGCCGCCAGGAACAGGCCGGAAGCACCGTCGCGCAGGATATAGGTGTCGTTGACCTTT
>Ga0247818_10002209_pt1 | contig 12636 bp, 15 predicted proteins | sample 13C_Glucose_Day1_FD_192424 | JGI IMG/M metagenome (GOLD analysis project Ga0247818, IMG submission 192424) | Soil microbial communities from agricultural site in Penn Yan, New York, United States - 13C_Glucose_Day1 | ecosystem: Environmental > Terrestrial > Soil > Agricultural land | place...
GTGCAGATGAAGGTGGTGGAGCCGAGAGTTTCCACCGCTTCCAGGTTCCGGACCAGAGCGTTGCGCTGGGCCATCCGCTGCGCCCCGACGGCCAGGGACAGCGTGACGGTGGGCAGCAGGCCCTCGGGCACCAGCGCCACCATCACGCCGATGGCAAACAAAAAGGCGTCCCGCCACGAGATTCCGACCAGAAGGGACAGGACGAAAAACAGCACGCCGATGCCCAGGGCCATCGCGGCGGTGATGCGCACGATTCGTTGCAGTTCCCGCGCGAGCGGGCTCGGCGGCGCCTCCACCTTCCCCGTCAGGGCCGCGATTTCGGCGAGCCGGGTCTTCCCGCCCGTTCCGGCGACCACACCTTCGGCCTGGCCGTTGACCAGGAAGGTCCCGCCGAAGACAGTGTCACCGGGGACCTTGGCGAGCGCCTCGCTTTCACCGGTGAGCATCGATTCATCCACCGAGCAGCCTGCCGCCACTGCCAGCCGGAGGTCCGCCGGGACCCGGTCGCCGGCAACCAGCACGACGGCGTCGTCCGGCACCAGCTCGGTGGTGTGGACCTTGATGACGCGGTTGTCCCGGCGGACGGAGACCATTGCCGGGAGCAGCTCGCGGAGCTTGGAGGCGGCGTGCTGGGCGCGCTCCTGCTGGATGTAGGCGAAGATCCCGTTGACCAGGATCACGACGACGATCGCGATCGCCAGCTGCGGCATCCCCGCCAGGTAGGCCAGCACGGAGGCACCCCACAGCAGGATGGCGAAGAAGTGGGTCAGTTCGCCCAGCAGCTTCCGCCAGCCGGGGACGGTGCCGGCCTCCGGCAGCCTGTTCGCCCCGAATTGCGAAAGCCTGCGCGCCGCCTCGGCGGAGCTCAGACCCTCAACGCCCGGCAACGCCCCGGCGGTTGGCCCCCCGGCGGGAGCCTCCGGTGTCACGGCTGGCCGGGGCCGCTTAGGCGCAACACCGCAGACCGGCCCGGGTCAGGTAGCTCATGGACTGAGGGTGCGCCCCACGGGTGCCGGCCGTTAGGGCCATAAGTCACGGCGGGGCGCCGGGCCCGCATCCGTGCTCGCACCAGCTAGTCCATGCAGTGGCCCGCTAAGCCAGCGAACGCGCAGGCCAAGAACCGTCGCTCAGGGCGCAGGCTCGTATCCGATGAGCCAGTGAAGTCCGTGACGGTCTATGACCTGGCCGTCCGAGGCGCCCCAGGGTTTCGGGGCGAGGGGGTCCACCACGAGACCGCCTTCGGCGAGTTTGTCGAACCACTCATGGAGAACGGACGGTTCGGCGGTCCCCAGCAATGAGAGCATGACACCTTCGAGCCGGACACTCTTCTGGCCTGGTGCCGCATCCGATCCGGCCAAAGCGACTGCGCCGTTGAGCATTCCGTGGGCTATGGCCTCCGGCGGGCCGTCACTGCGGCTGAACTCCTCGTAGGTGTGCAAGGAAAGCTCTCCGCCGAAAACGTCCGCGTAGAAGCCGAGTGCTTCACGCGCCGTGCCGGGGAAACTGACATAGATTTGCAGCGCCGTCATGTGCACAGCATACAGATACCGCCCAACCACCTACTCTTACGCCGGACCCCCGGCTCCGGATCGGTCCCCGGGAGTCGGTCAGCGGGCCCCGCTCCGCGTCAGTCGGCCGCCGGCGGCCGGTGCCGGCCCAGCGTCCGGAGGTAGGCGCCGAAGCCGTGCGGCGCCCGGGCGTGGACGCGGCCGGAGGTCAGTACGCGCATGCTGTCCGTCGCCGTCACCGTGAAGGCGCGGTTGCGGAGGCTTTGCACCAGGGTCCGGTCCTCATGCGAGGCGAGCTTCGGGAATCCTCCGGCGGCCAGATAAGCAGAGGCCCTGACCCCGAAGTTGGCGCCGTAAATGTGCGGGTGGTCCTCCTCAAACGGGTGGCGTTCCAGCCAGCGCCGGAGCAGCTCCGGGTCCATCCCGTCCGGGTCCGGCTCCACCGAGCCCAGCACGGCGTCGGCTCCCGCGTCGGCGAATTCCAGCTGCCGGATGAGCCAGCATTCGGGAACCTGCGAGTCCGCGTCCGTATTGGCCAGCCAGGTCCGGCCTGCCCACGGCGGGGGTGTCCACCGCAGGCCGGGCGGCCGGCGCCGGGCGGTCCCGATCCCGGCCGCCCGGATCCCGGCACCCCGGCTGGCGCCGGCGTTTCGAAAGGACACTTCGAGGGCATTGAAGCGGCGGTCCGCCACAGCGTACCGGGCGGCGATGCCGGCGGAGCCGTCGGTGCAGCTGTCCAGCACCACGGTCACCCGGACGTCCACGTCGGGCCGGACCCGGTGCAGGGCGTCGGCGGCGCGCTGGACTGCCCGCAGGGCGCGGTCGAGGTGCTCGTCCTCATTGTGCGCGGGCAGTACGACGGCGATCCGGTCTATGTTGTGGCCGCGCGGCAGCGGCAGGGCGTGGGTGGCCATCTAGCGGTCCGGGCCCGCCAGGGGGGCCTCTTCCGGCCGCGGTTCCCCGCCGGTCCCGGGCGCGATCAGGACCTCCAGGATGAAGTCGCGTTCCCGGTAGAGGCCGGCGTCGGCCCAGCCGAAGTGGCGGCGGGCCGCCGCGTGGACGGAGTCGCCGTCGAGCTCCCAGCCGGAGATGGGGTGGCGCCAATGGCAGAGGGCCAGGGTGCCGCCGGGCAGAAGTGCGGATTCGACCCGTTGGAACAGCCCGGCCAGCTCGCCGGGAGAGAGGTAGTAGCCGACCTCGGAGACCACGATCAGGTCGAACCGGCCGTCCGGCCAGTCCTGCGGGACGGTGAGGTGGCGGGTCCGGGCGGCGGGCAGGTGCGCGAGGCGCTGCGCGGCGTGGGCCAGCGCGGCGCTGCTCGCGTCGACGGCCGTGAAGCTGGCACAGCGCTGCGCGAGTTCCACGCTGAGCGTCCCGATCGAGCAGCCGATTTCAAGTCCTGCCGCGTAGTTCAGGCCGGGCAGGGCCGCAAGGGTGAGGGAGCGTTTGCGGTGTTCGTACCAGCTGGTGGTGTACTGCCACGGGTCGTCGGTGCCGGCGTGGACCGCGTCGAAGACGCCTTCCGCGTCGGCGGCGGCGTAGGAGCCGCCGCTGGCGGCGGCCGGACGCTGCCACGCGAACGTCTCGAACGGCCGTTCAAAGTGCTCCAGGAACGCCGGCGGGAGCAACACCTCGTCGCCCGGCTTGCCGGACAGGGGCCGGACCTGCGAGTGGTGGGAGGCCATCGCCGCCGCCTTGGCCTGCCGCTCGGCGGGGTCCAGCGGCAGGCGCAGCCAGGACTGCCAGGCCTGGTCCGCGGCGTCGGCCCAGAGCCAGTACCAGATGGGGTATTCCAGGAGCCCGTGGCCGCCCGCTCCGGCAGCCTCGGCGGCGGCGGCACCCAGCGCCTCATGGTCCGTGTGGCCGTCGTGCCGGTACGGGGCCACGAGGGTGATGCGCTCCGGGGGCAGCCCCGAGGCGGCAGCGTCGGCGATGGCGTGCTGCAGCGCGGTGTGCAGCTCCTGCCGGTGATCGGCGAGCCTGCCGTCGGGCAGGGCGAGGAACCGCCAGTCAGGGTCCGGCAGCAGGTGCGCGAGAGCGCCGCCGAATTCCTTGAGCCGCACGGCGGCGAGCTGTTCCGGCGTCGTGGTGGGTGAGTCCGGGTGGGAGGCCTCCCCAGCCGTGCACAACAGGACGGTGACGCTGGCGCCGAGCCCCCGGAGCCGGGACATCAGTCCGCCGGCGCCGAGGGATTCGTCGTCCGGGTGGGCGGCCAGGACGATGAACGCCTGGCCGCCGAGCTCCCCGGCGTCCAGCGGCAGCTCCGGCTGGGCAGCCAGCCCGCTGGCTGCCCAGGCGTCCTCGCCGGTTCCGGCGTCCTGGTGGGTGAAGCTCACCATGGGTGGTCCCCCTTGAGCGTGAGTGCACCAAGCTGGGCGTCGTCGCGCATGGCATGGTGCTGGCGGATGTAGAGCGCGAGGTCGGCCATGCGCTTTCCGTAGGCCTCATCGAAGGCAAACGGTCCGGGGCCGAGGTTCTGGCTGACCAGCGTCTGGATGCGTTCGACGGCGGTGGCGACGTTGCCGCGGACGCGGAGGGCCTCGCTCCAGGCGCCGGTTTCCGTGAGTTCCCCGGCATCGATGCGCCCGGCGGTCCGGGCGAGGTAGCCGGTCAGGGCGGTGAGGGTGCGGTCGATCTCACCGAGGTGGGCGAGGGCGAGCTGGTCCGGTTCGCGGCCGCCGTCGGCCGCCTTGAGCAGGGATTCCTTGAAGCCGCGGGCGACGGCGACGGCGCCGCCCAGCCAGCAGGCGGCCACGCCCATGCCGCCCCAGGCGAAGCCGGGCCGGCGGTAGTACCAGCCGGCGTCGCCCAGCGGCACGGCGGGGACGGCGTCGAAGTGCACAGTGCCGCTGGGGATTTCCCGGAGACCCCGGCTGGTCCACCGCGGATCGTCGAAGCTGACGCCGGGAGCGTGGAGGTCGACGGCGAACGCCGCCCGGCCGCCGTCGTCCAGGTGGGCCGTCACTACGGCGTGGTCCAACTGCGCGGCGAGGGAGCACCAGGGTTTGGATCCCTGCAGCAGGAAGCAGCCGTCCGCCGGCTTCGCCTCAAGCCGCTGCCCGGGCGCTTCGGCGGCAAAGACACCCCAGGCACCGTCGAAGTGGACACCGTCAAAGTCCGGGCAGTCCCAGCCTTCAACCTTCGCGTGGCCGGCGGCCTGGGCGAGGATCGCCGAGGCGTCCAGGTGCGGTTCAATGGCCCGGCCGGCCGCGACGTCGACCGCCGTGACGGAGGCGAGGATCTCCCACAGGAAGGCCGTCCTCCCCTCACCGGGCTTCGGGGCAGCCTCTTCTGCGGCTTTGGCCAGCTCCAGCAACGCCGGAACATCGCCGACGGCGGACCGGGCGGCCTCCAGCAGGGAGCTGAGGCCGGCCAGGTGCTCCGGCGCAGAACTGATCCCCACGGCGGCGGGCCGCGGGGAATCGGGAGTCCGGTTCATTCGGGCCTGTTCTCCTTCGAAGTGCGTCTGGTGCCGGCGGCGTCCATGCCAGTCAGCCGGGCTGCGGCTCAGCCCTTGCCTACTGCACAGTAAATCTAAGCATACTTAGCACTTTCGCATGTCCGGTGGCAGTTCCCGGGCAGGGCGGCACCCGCCGCGGCTACAGCACCCGCGCGAGGGCAAAGCCGTCCCAGCCTTTGGAGCCCACTGTCTGGATGACGGTGCCGTCCAGCCGCGGATCTTCGCCCAGCATGTGCAGGGCACTGATGATGCCCGGGGCGTTGACGGTGTCCATGGCGGGTTCCAGCACGGCGCCTTCCCAGACCACGTTGTCCATCACGACGGCGGTGCCCGGCCGGCCGAGGCGGATGGCCCAGTCGAGGTAGTGCGGGTTGTTTTCCTTGTCCGCGTCGATGAAGACGAAATCGAAGGGTTCCGCGCCCTCGTCGGCGAGGGCCTGCAGCGTGTCCAGGGCCGCCCCGACCCGGATCTCCACGAGGTGGCCCAGTCCGGCCGCGTCCACGTTGGCGCGGGCCACCTCGGCGTGTTTGGGGAGGTATTCGCACGTGAGCAGCCGGCCGCCGTCGGGCAGCCCCTGGGCCATCCAGATGGTGCTGAAGCCGGCCAGTGTCCCGATTTCCAGGACGCGGCGGGCCCCGGAGAGCTGCACCAGCAGTTTAAGCAGTTTGCCGGCGGTGGGGGCGACTTCGATGGGCGGCAGGCCCGCCTCGAGGGCGGAAGTGACGGCGCGTTTCAGGGAGTTGTCCGGACGGACCACAAGATCGGACAGGAAGTCCTCGACGGCGATCCAGCGGGCGGTGGGCTGATGCTCGAACATGCCCCTCAGTCTTCCAGCTGGCCCGGCACGGCGGTAGCCTCCGGACGGCCCGGAATTCTGGCCCGCCCGTTGCCTGGCTAGTCGCCGAGCGCCTGCTCCAGACGGTCCAGCTTTCCGGTGAGTTCGCCCGTGAAGCCCGGCCGGATGTCCGCCTTGATGACTAGGGAGACCCTGCTGCCATAGCGGCCTACGGCCTCGGTGGCCCGCTTCACGACGTCGAAGACTTCATCCCACTCGCCCTCAATCGTGGTGAACATCGAGTCGGTATGGTTCGGCAGGCCGGACTCCCGGACGATCCGCACCGCTTCGGCAACGGCGTCGTGGACCGAAGCCTCGTCCGCCGGGACGGCCGCGGATCCGGCGGGCGAGTCATCGGCCGCGCGTGCCGGACGGCCGGAGGGGGCTACAGAAAATGCAAGCAACATGGCACCAGTCTGTCACGTGCACCGGATGCCGGACTGCCCGGCGGGAGTCCGGATAATGGCCGCGCCCGGCCGGTGCAGGCCGGGGAATCCGTCACATTAGTCACTACTCGGGAGTAATCTCCCGGCCCCGGCCTTGCGTTGCTAACCTAGGCAAATGAACCGGGTAGCAGACCGCAGGCCGCTCCGCGCCGATGCCGCGCGGAACGTGGACAAGATCATCACCGCCGCCCGCCAGTGCTTCCGGGAGCACGGCCCAGAGGTGCCGCTGCAGACCATCGCCGTAACGGCCGGAGTTGGACCCGCGACGCTGTTCAGGAACTTCGCCGACAAGGAAGAACTGGTCCTCGCGGCCCTGCACCGCCAGCTCGGCCTGCTGGTCGACCCGGTCATCGAGGAGGCCCTCGCCGGGCCGGACGCCGCGGACGGGCTCTTCCGTGTCATTGAGGCACTGATGGGCGTTGCCAGTGAAGAAGCCAACCTGCTGGGAGCCGTCGCCGGCCGGCGCGGACTCCTCACCGGAATCACCGGCGATCTGATCGAGTCCGTTGCCGTGCTCCTGGGCCGCGGACAAGGCCAGGGAACCTTGCGCAGCGACATTTCGATGACGGACCTGATCCGGCTGCTGGCCATGCTGATCGGCGTCGTGGACACCATGGAGGCCGGTTCGGACGCCTGGCGCCGTCCTGTCGCCCTGGTCGAGGACGCCATCCGGACAGAGCGGCCGCACCGGCCGCTGCCGCCGCAGGCGCCGCTGCCGGGCACGGCGTTCGACTCTGTCCTCGGCTAGCACCGGTGTCATGGGAAACCGTGGCGGGCGCCCTTGGCGGCGTGCTGCTGGTCTACGCCGTCCTGCTACTCCTCCTGTGGGGCTATGCACGCCGGCACCCGGAAACCGTCGCGATGAAAGACGCGCTGCGCTTGCTGCCGGACCTGCTGCGGCTCCTGCGTCGGCTGCTCGCTGACAAGACCCTGGGCGCGGGCGTGCGGATCCGGCTTGCCCTGCTCTTGGCGTACCTGCTCTCGCCGATCGACCTCGTGCCGGATTTCCTGCCCGTGATCGGCTACGCGGACGACGTCATCATTGTGGCCCTCGTGCTGCGCTCGGTGATCGCGCGGGCGGGTGGGGATGCGGTGCGCCGGCACTGGCCGGGCACGCCCGAGGGGCTACAGCTCATCCTTAGGCTTGCCGGTCTCGGAGCGCCGCGGTAAGTGCCTAGGCGCTGAACGCAGTTCCGGCCGGACCGACGTCGAACCTCCGGAGGATTTCTTCGGCAATGACCCGGAGCTTGACGTTCCTGGTGTTGGAAACCTTGGCCAATAGCTCGAACGCCTCGGTTTGCGAGCAGCGGCTCTGGGCCATGAGGATTCCGGTGGCCAGGTTGATCGCGGTCCGCGACCGCATGGCCTGCAGCAGGTCGCGGTTCAGGCCTTTGGCCGAGTCGAGCCGGACCGCCAGACGCATCACCTTGGCGGCGCGGACCGCGAGCGCCGCGCAGGCGGCCACGGCATCGTCGTCGAAAGCCTCCGGGGACGTCGAGGAGAAGGTGAGGACCGCCGTTGCGTCCCGATCCGCCAGCAGCGTCACGGCGAGAATGCTGCGGTTCCCACGCTGGGCGGCGGCCCGCTGGTAGCGCCTCCACCGTGGGTCCATCGTTGTGTCCGGGACCAGCACCGCCAGCCCGGCCTGCCCGGCCTCCAGCCCCGGGCCCTCCGACATGCAGTCCTGCAAACTGTCCAATATCAGCGCCTCGGGGCTGCTGCCGGCGACGACTTTCAGCTGGCGGCGCCGGGCCAGCCTTACCGAGCACAGGACCGGGCGGCCGGTTTCGGCTGCTGCGAACTCGGCGGCCAGGGCGGCCAGCTGCCGGAGAAAATCCTCCAGCGCATCGTTGTCGAGCAGGAGGTCCTGCAGCCGCTCCGCGAGCCGGGCTCTCAGCATCAATCCTCCGCCGGCTTCTCTTTGGCCTCCTGCAGGTGGTGCTGCAGCTTCTCCTCGGCCTCCCGCCGGCGCCGGGCCATCTCCCGCAACTCCCGGGTGGACTCGGCCCCCGGCGGAACGAACGGCTCGTGCGGCTTGGAATGCTGGCCCTTGTCGGGCGCAGGGGTATCCGGATCCTCGTTGTCGCTCATATCCGAATGCTCCCACGGGGTCTGGGCGGCAAGTAGGGACTAAAGACCGTTACGGAGCGGTACTGGGCGAGGTAGCGGAGCTGCTAGCTCCAGCCCAGCAGCCGAAGTCCGGCTGCCGCGCCGGCGCCGGCGAGGACCACCACCAGGAACGGCGCGCGGAGCATCAGGGCGACGCCGGCAGCGGCCAGTGCCCCCAGCCGGGCATCCAGCACCAGCGTCTGCCCCGAGGCCACGGTGTTCACGATCGTCAGGGATGCCAGCAGGCCGATGGTCATGGTCCCGGCGATCCGGGACATCCGGGGGTCACGCAGCACGCTGGCCGGAACCAGATAGCCCAGCAGCTTCCAGGCGTAGGCCAGCAGGCAGGAGAGCAGCAGCCACATCCACAGGGTCATTTGGACTCCCCCGCTGGACGCGGGTGCGGGTGTTCGGCATAGGGGTCGACGTCCGGTTCCAGTCCTTCGTCGCTGCGGCCGTGGCTGAACCAGCCGATCGCTGCCGCCACCACCGCGGCCACCAGGATCGGCACTCCGGCGGGCACCAACGGCACGGCCAGCACGGTGGCCAGGGCGCAGACGACGGCGATCGCCACCGGTTCGCGGCCCTTGAGCCGTGGCCACAGCAGGCCCAGGAACGCCGCGACGGCGGCCCCGTCCAGGCCCCACTGCTTGGGATCCCCCAGCGACGCCCCGGCCAGCGCACCGACGGCGGTGAACAGGTTCCAGAGGACGAAGATGCCCAGGCCGGCGGTCCAGAAGCCCCGTTTCTGCTCGAGCGGGTCCGTCTGGCCGGTGCTCGTGGCGGTGGATTCGTCGATGGTGACGTGGGCGGCGGCGAACCGCAGCCAGCCGCGCGGCCGCAGCAGTGCGTTGATCTGCATGCCGTAGATCCCGTTGCGCATGCCCAGCAAAGTGGCCGCACCCATCGCGGCGATGCCGGAGCCGCCCCCGGCCACCACCCCGATAAAGGCAAACTGCGAGCCGCCGCTGAACAGCAGCAGACTCAGCGCCATGGTCTGCCAGAAGTCGAGCCCGGAGGTGACGGACAGCGCACCGAAAGACACGCCATAGAGACCGGTGGCGATGCTGATGGACAGCCCGACCCGGACGGCCGGGGACTGCAGGAGCCTCACCGGCGGACCGGGTTCCGTAAGCTCCAGGCCCAGGCGATGAGGGGCGCCTGCAGCGGCAGCCGCAGGGTGTGCGCGCGGCGCTGCCCCGGCCTCCCGTCGGGGCCGTACGCCCTGCGCAGGGCGTCGAGGTGTCCGGTGAGGAAGGCGGTAAACATGGCCGCGACGAAGCCGGCTGCGACACGGCGGGTCGCCGGAATCAGGAGCCCGACGGCGGCGCCGGCCTCCAGCAGGCCGCTGAGCGCCACCCATTCGTTCCGGGACAGCACGGCGATGGGGCTGTTGGAGCGTTCGCCGGTGTCGTCGCGGCAGAGGAAGTCCGGAACCACCGGCGCGAAGAACCCGGGATCGTCGAAGTGCTTCGCGGCGCTGGCCAGCAGCAGGGCGCTCATCGCCACGGCGGAAAGCGTCTGGGTGTCCCGGGCGGACCAGCGAGATGGCATGGAACAACTCAATCACAGCCACGGGGGGCCTGCTAACCGCGGGTGCCTGCGCGAAAAACGGGACTTTCCGCAGGGGTGCCTGCCTGTCAATCCGGCGTAGCTTGTTGACTATGAGCGGTGTCGTGGAAATGACAGGCGTAGTAAAGCGCTTCGGGGCCGTGACGGCCCTGGACGGACTGGATTTCGAGGTGGCGGCCGGCGAGGTACACGGATTTCTTGGCCCCAACGGATCGGGGAAGTCCACCACCTTGCGGCTCCTGCTGGGGCTCTTGCGCTCCAACGCGGGGTCCATCCGGGTGCTGGGCCTGGACCCCTGGAGCGAGGTGGCGACACTGCACCGACGGCTGGCCTATGTGCCGGGGGACGTGGCCCTCTGGCCGAACCTGACCGGCGGCGAAGTGATCGACCTGCTGGGCAGGCTGCAGGGCGGCCAGGACCGCGCGCGCCGCGAGCGGCTCCTGGAGCTGTTCGAGCTGGATCCGACGAAGAAGTCGCGCACCTACTCGAAGGGAAACCGGCAGAAAGTGGCGCTCGTGGCAGCCCTGGCCACCGACGCCGAGCTGTTCCTCCTGGACGAGCCGACGAGCGGCCTGGACCCGCTGATGGAGGACGCTTTCCGCGGTTGCGTCCGCGAACTGCGCGCGCAGGGGCGCACGGTGGTGCTGAGCAGCCACATCCTCAGCGAGGCCGAGGCGCTCTCCGACCGGGTCAGCATTATCCGCGCCGGGAAGGTGGTGGAGACGGGGCCGCTGGAGCAGCTGCGCCACCTGACCCGCACGTCGGTCACCGCCGACGTCGCCACGGTGCCTCGCGGGCTCGACCTCCTGCCCGGCGTCCACGACGTCGTCGTGACGAACCACCGCGTCAGCGCGCAGGTCGAGCCCGCCGGGCTGAGCCAGTTGATGCAGGCGCTTACGACGGCGGGACTGAAGTCCCTCACGAGCCAGCCGCCAACGCTGGAAGACCTGTTCCTGCGCCACTACGGCGGCATCGCCGCCGGGGTTCCGGCCGCGGCCATCGGAACCTCCCCCGGCCCGCCCGGCACCCCGGTGCCGGGCGGACGGCAGGCCGGCGATGCCTGAGGCCCTGGCCGGAACGGGCGTCCTGATCCGGCTCGGACTGCGGCGGGACCGCTGGCTGCTTCCGCTCTGGATCCTTGGCTTTGCCCTCATCGCCTACTCGACGGCGCTGGCCGGAGCCGAGCTCTACCCGGATCTGGCAAGCCGCGTCGAGGCCTCCACGGTGCTGAACGCGACAGCCTCGATGGTGGCCCTGTTCGGGCGGATCTACGATCCCACCTCCATCGGCGCCCTCTCGCTGATCAAATACACCGCGTTTATGACTGCCATCCTCGCCGTCCTGATGGTCATCCTCACCATCCGGCACACCCGGAGCGACGAGGAGAGCGGACGACTGGAGCTTCTCGGCGGCGGAAGGCTGGGCCGGGACGCCCCGCTGGCGGCCGCGCTCACCGTCAGCCTCGGCGCCAACGTGGTCCTCGGGTTGCTTGCGGCGGCCGCGCTGGCGGCCGGCGGGTTGCCCGCCGTCGGATCCCTCGCCTTCGGACTGGGCTGGGCGGCCACGGGGATGGCCTTCAGTGCCGTCGCGGGACTGGCTGCCCAGCTGACCGCCAGCGCCCGGGCTGCCACCGGTTTCAGCATCAGCTTCGTGGCCGTCACCTATGCGCTGCGCGCCGTCGGGGACCTGGCCGAACCGGGCCCCTCGGTGCTCTCCTGGCTGTCACCCATCGGGTGGAACCAGCAGATCCGGGCGTTTGCCGGGGACCGCTGGTGGGTGCTGGTCCTGCCGGTGAGCCTGTGCCTCGTGCTGGTCCCGGCAGCTTTTGCGCTCCGTGCCCGGCGCGACCTTGGCGCCGGACTCCGCGCGGAGCGGCCCGGCCCTGCCACGGGTTCGCTCTCCGGCGTCTGGGATCTGGCCGTGCGGCTGCAGTACAAGGTGCTGCTGGCCTGGGCGGTGGCGTTCGTGGTTTTCGGCGTCGTGATCGGATCCCTGGCCAGCAACGTGGCAGAGCTGCTGAGTTCGCCGAATGCGCAGGATCTGATCAAGCTGCTGGGCGGCCGGCAGGCCCTGACGGAGGCTTTCCTGGCTGCGGAGATCAGCATCATGGGGTTGTTGGCGGCGGCCTATGGGGTCTCCTCCGCGAACCACCTGCGCAGTGAGGAGGCTGCGGGCCACACCGAAGCCCTGCTGGGGACGGCCACAACCCGCGTCCGCTGGGCGAGCAGCCACTTCGTCTTTGCCCTGGCCGGGGTCGCCTTGCTGCTCCTGCTTGCGGGCGCATCGATCGGGGCCGGCGCAGCTTTCGCCGTCAACGACCCCACCGTTGTGGGCCGCAGCACCGTGGCCGCCTTGGCGCAGATCCCCGCCGCGTGGGTCGTGACCAGCGTCGCGTTGGTGGTGTTTGGCTGGGCGCCGCGGCTGGCCGGGGCGGTCTGGGGCCTGCTGCTGGCCCTCGTCGCACTGGGGGAATTCGGGGTGCTGTGGAACGCCCCCGAATGGCTGATGGACCTCTCCCCGTTCCGGCACTCTCCGCTGCTCCCGGTGGGCTCAGGTGATCTGCCGGCTCTGGCGGTCCTCACAATGGCCGCGGCGGCCCTCGCGGCGCTGGGCTATTCCGGCTGGCGCCGGCGCGATCTCGCAGCCTAAGCCCTGTCTGCCTGGAGAACGCCAGTCCGTGTTGGTGGAGAAGCTCGGCGGCCCGGG
>Ga0247818_10002211_pt1 | contig 12636 bp, 9 predicted proteins | sample 13C_Glucose_Day1_FD_192424 | JGI IMG/M metagenome (GOLD analysis project Ga0247818, IMG submission 192424) | Soil microbial communities from agricultural site in Penn Yan, New York, United States - 13C_Glucose_Day1 | ecosystem: Environmental > Terrestrial > Soil > Agricultural land | place: USA...
GCAGTGATCGAGATGGCCCAGGCCAGTGGCATCCAACTGGTGCCCAACGGGCAGCGCGACGCTTGCCGCAGCAGCACCTGGGGCACCGGCGAGCTGATCGCCGCGGCGCTGGCGGCCGGCGCTTCGCGGATTGTGCTGGCCATCGGCGGCAGCGCCACCAATGACGGCGGCAGCGGCATGCTGCGTGCGTTGGGCCTGCGCCTGTTGGATGTCCGGGGCGAGCCGTTGGCCGAGGGTGGCCTTGCACTGGCGCAGCTGGCGCGCATCGACGCCAGCGGCCTGGACCCACGCTTGGCGCGGGTGCAGGTGGATGTTGCCGCCGATGTCGACAATCCGCTGTGCGGCGCCAATGGCGCCTCGGCGATCTTCGGCCCGCAGAAGGGTGCCAACCCCGAGCAGGTGCAGGCCCTGGACCAGGCCCTGGCGCGGTTCGCCGATCATTGCGCGGACGTGCTCGGCAAGGATGTGCGTGATGAGCCAGGCAGTGGCGCGGCCGGAGGCATGGGCTTCGCAGCCAAGGCGTTCATGGGCGCGCAGTTCCGCCCTGGGGTCGAGGTGGTCGCCGAGCTGGCCGGGCTCGATGCCCTGGTGCAGGGCGCGGATCTGGTGATTACCGGCGAAGGGCGTTTCGATGCCCAGACCCTGCGCGGCAAGACGCCCCTCGGGGTGGCGCGGGTGGCCAAGCGCCACGGCGTGCCGGTGGTGGTGCTGGCGGGCACGCTCGGTGCGGGCTACGAGCAACTGTATGGGCAGGGCATCGATGCGGCCTTCGCCCTGGCCAGCGGGCCGATGAGCCTGGAGCAGGCTTGTGCCGAGGCGGGGGCGTTGCTCAAGGCGCGGGCCGCGGATGTGGCGCGGTTGTGGCAGGTGGCGCGCCAAGGCTGACGGCTTCGGGTGTTCGTCTCAACGCTTGCAACGCCTGTCAGATCGAGCGCCGCCCGCGCGGCGCATCGCGGATGAATCCGCTCCTACATCTTTTGCAACGTGGCCATGCCTGATAGGCCATGGTTGATAGCCTTGTTGCTCGACGCGATTTTTCGGTGGGCATTGCTGCTGCCCCACCTGTCTCAAGCCTTGCGCCAAGGCTGGCAACCATGGCCTGACAGGTTCGGTACGTTGCAACAAGTGTAGGAGCGGATTCATCCGCGATGCGCCGCGCGGGCGGCGCTCGATCTGACAGGCACTGCAACTCTAACGTCGAGCATCCCGCCTCAGGCGGCGCTCCTTTCATGAATACGCAACAGCCCGACTCCACGCAGCAAGCGCTGACGCTTCCACCCCCTCCCGATAAATATTTATTTAGCCTCCTAATCAAAGCTTTGACATTCACTGCCTAGGCAGTAATATTTTCACACAATTGCCCGAGCAAACCGCCGATGTCCCATTTCACCCCGGAAAACTTCCAGACCTGCGCCATCGGCATGCTGCTCGGCCGCGCCGCGCTGCTCAAGGACCGCATCCTCGACTGGCACCTCGAAGCCGACGGCGTCACGGCCGCCCAGTTCAAGGTGCTGATCATCGTCACCCAGTACCAGGTCGATACCCCGGCCGAACTGTGCCGCTACCTGGGTCTGGACAGCGGCTCGATGACCCGCATGCTCGACCGCCTCGAGCAGAAGGGCTTGATCCTGCGCAACCGCTGCCCCGACGACCGCCGCCAGGTGCGCCTGGCCCTCACCGCCGACGGTCAGCGCCTGGCCGACCGCCTGCCCCAGGTCGGCGCGGCGGCAATGAACGAACTGGTCGGTGTGCTGCAGCCCGAGGAGCTCAAGACCCTTGAGCAACTGCTCGCCAAAGTCCTGCTCAGCGCCGGCGACCCCCTGACGATCCGCCGTTTCGGCGATCGTTGATCCCAGTCACGCATTTTCCAAGGTATTGTCATGGCCACTCCCGCTGACACCTCCACCCCGGCACCCGCGCCTGACAACTCGGGCAAGCGCAAGGCCTGGCTGCTCGCCCTGTTGCTGATCCTGATCCTCGCCGGGGCCGGCACCTGGGCCTGGTACAGCCTGGTCGGGCGCTGGCACGAAAGCACCGACGATGCCTACGTCAATGGCAACGTCGTGGAAATCACCCCGCTGGTGACCGGCACCGTCACCAGCATCGGCGCCGACGATGGCGACCTGGTGCATGCCGGCCAGGTATTGCTGCGCTTCGACCCGGCCGACAGCGAGGTTGCCCTGCAGGCTGCCGAGGCCAAGCTGGCGCGTACCGTGCGCCAGGTGCGCGGGCTGTACAGCAATGTCGACTCGCTCAAGGCGCAGTTGCAGACCCGCCAGGCCGAGCTGCAGAAGGCCCAGCAGGACTACAACCGGCGCAAGGTGCTGGCCGACAGCGGTGCCATCGCCGCCGAGGAAGTCGCCCACTCCCATGATGACCTGACCGTGGCCCAGGCCGCCGTCAACAGTGCCCGCCAGCAACTCAACACCAGCACCGCGCTGGTCGACGACACGGTGGTCTCGTCGCACCCGGAAGTGATGGCCGCCGCCGCCGACCTGCGCCAGGCCTACCTGGACCATGCCCGCACCACGCTGGTGGCGCCGGTCACCGGCTATGTCGCCAAGCGCACCGTACAACTGGGCCAGCGCCTGCAGCCGGGCACCGCGACCATGGCGGTGATCCCGCTGGACGAGGTGTGGGTCGACGCCAACTTCAAGGAAACCCAACTGCGCGACATGCGCATCGGCCAGCCGGTGGAAATCACCGCCGACCTGTACGGCAGCGAAGTGACCTACTCCGGCACCGTCGACAGCCTCGGCGCCGGCACCGGCAGCGCCTTTGCACTGTTGCCGGCGCAAAATGCCACCGGTAACTGGATCAAGATCGTCCAGCGGGTACCGGTACGCATCCATCTGGACCCTGAACAGCTGAAGACCCATCCGCTGCGCATTGGCCTGTCCACCGTCGCCGAAGTCGACCTGCACGACCAGAGTGGCCCGGCACTGGCCCAGCAGCCGCCGCAGCAGGCCAGCTACACCACCGAGGTGTACGACCGCCAGCTGGTCGAGGCCGATGACCTGATCGCCCGGCTGATCCACGAAAACAGCGCCACCGGCAAGACGGCCCAGCGATGAGCCAGGCGGCCGCCGCGCAGTTCACCCCGCCGAGCCTGCTGTTGACCACGATCGGGCTGTCCCTGGCGACGTTCATGCAGGTGCTCGACACCACCATCGCCAACGTGGCGTTGCCGACCATTTCCGGCAACCTCGGCGTGAGCTCGGAGCAGGGCACCTGGGTGATCACCTCGTTCGCGGTGAGCAACGCCATCGCGCTGCCGCTGACCGGCTGGCTGAGCCGGCGTTTCGGCGAAGTGAAGCTGTTCATCTGGGCCACGCTGCTGTTCGTGCTGGCGTCGTTCCTGTGCGGTATCGCCCAGTCGATGCCCGAGCTGGTGTTCTTCCGGGTGCTCCAGGGCGTAGTAGCTGGCCCGCTGTACCCGATGACCCAGACTCTGCTGATTGCCGTGTATCCGCCGGCGAAACGGGGGATGGCCCTGGCGTTGCTAGCGATGGTCACGGTGGTCGCGCCGATTGCCGGGCCGATCCTTGGCGGCTGGATCACCGACAGCTATAGCTGGCCGTGGATCTTCTTCATCAACGTGCCGATCGGCCTGTTCGCCGCCGCCGTGGTGCGCCAGCAGATGCGCACGCGCCCGGTGGTCACCAGCCGCCAGCCGATGGACTACATCGGCCTGCTGACCCTGATCGTCGGTGTCGGCGCCTTGCAGGTGGTGCTGGACAAGGGCAACGACCTGGACTGGTTCGAGTCGTCGTTCATCGTCATCGGCACGTTGATCTCGGTGGTGTTCCTGGCGGTGTTCGTCATCTGGGAGCTGACCGACCGCCACCCGGTGGTCAACCTGCGCCTGTTCGTGCACCGCAACTTCCGTATTGGCACCCTGGTGCTGGTGGGCGGGTACGCGGGGTTCTTCGGCATCAACCTGATCCTGCCGCAATGGCTGCAGACCCAGATGGGCTACACCGCCACCTGGGCGGGCCTGGCGGTGGCGCCGATTGGCCTGTTGCCGGTGCTGATGTCGCCGTTCGTGGGCAAGTACGCGCACCGTTTCGACCTGCGCCTGCTGGCCGGCATCGCCTTCCTGGCGATCGGCACCAGCTGCTACATGCGCGCCGGCTTCACCAACGAGGTGGACTTCCTGCACATCGCCCTGGTGCAGCTGTTCATGGGCATCGGCGTGGCGTTGTTCTTCATGCCGACCCTGAGCATCCTGCTGTCGGACCTGCCACCGCACCAGATCGCCGACGGTTCGGGGCTGGCGACGTTCCTGCGCACCCTGGGCGGCAGCTTCGCCGCGTCGCTGACCACCTGGATCTGGATACGCCGGGCCGACCAGCATCATGCCTACCTCAGCGAGCACATCAGCACCTTCGAGCCGGCCACCCGCCAGACCCTGGAAAAACTGGGCGGTGCCAGCCCGCAGAACTTCGCGAAGCTGGAGCAGATCCTCAACAGCCAGGCGTACATGATGTCGACGGTGGACTACTTCACCTTGCTGACCTGGGTGTTCGCCGGGTTGATCCTGCTGGTGTGGCTGGCCAAGCCACCGTTCACGGCCAAGGCCGCGCCGGCGTCGGCGGGGCATTGAGAGCAACCTGCGGGGGCGGCCCGACAAGCCCCCTTTTGCGGTGGGGCCGCAGGTTTTCAAATGATGGCATTTCCCCTAATCTTGTAGGTCTTTTCCGGACTACTTGGCAGGCTCATGGACAAGGTCATCGTCATCACCGGCGCTAGCCGGGGCATCGGCGCCGCTACCGCGTTGCTGGCGGCGCAACAGGGTTACCGCATCTGCATCAACTACCACGCCGATGACCAGGCCGCCGAGGCGATGCTGGCGCAGGTCCGCGCGCTGGGCGCGGACGCCATCGCGGTGCGCGCCGACGCCAGCGTCGAGGATGAAGTGGTACGGCTGTTCCACTTCGTCGACCAGGAGCTCGGGCCGGTCACCGCGCTGGTCAACAACGCCGGGACCATCGGCCAGCAGAGCCGGGTCGAGGAGATGTCGGAGTTTCGCCTGCTCAAGGTGATGAAGACCAATGTGGTCGGGCCGATGCTGTGCGCCAAGCATGCCTTGCTGCGCATGGCCCGACGGCATGGCGGGCAGGGCGGGGCGATCGTCAATGTGTCGTCGGTGGCCGCGCGCCTGGGCTCGCCCAACGAGTATGTCGACTACGCCGCGTCCAAGGGCGCGCTGGATACCTTCACTCTCGGCCTGGCCAAGGAAGTGGCGGGCGAGGGGGTACGGGTCAACGGCGTGCGCCCGGGGTACATTCACACCGGCTTCCATGCCCTGAGTGGCGATCCGGACCGGGTCGGCAAGCTCGAGCCCGGCCTGCCGATGGGGCGTGGCGGCAAGCCTGAGGAAGTGGCCGAGGCAATCATGTGGCTGCTGTCGGACAAGGCCTCCTATTCGACCGGCAGTTTCATTGACCTGGGCGGCGGGCGCTGACTTGGGTCATCCGGCGCTCAACAAATGGGCCACCGCGTCGGTAATGGCCGTCAGTTCGAAGGGTTTGCGCAGTACCTGCGTACGTGGGGGCAGTTGCCCATCGGCGAGCGCCGCGCTTTCGTCATAACCGGTGATGAACAGCACCGGCAACGCCGGATGCAAGGCACGGCTCGCCTCAGCGACCTGGCGACCATTGAGGCTGCCAGGCAAGCCGATATCGCTGATCAACAATTGTGGAACCAGCCCCCCTTCGAGCATCGTCAGCGCCGCGGCACCGTCGCCTGCGCCATGCACTTCATGCCCGAGTTCCTCCAGCAGCTCACCGATTACCAGGCGCAGCGCGGCCTGGTCCTCGACCAGCAGGATGCGTGCCTGCCCGAGGTGCGCAAGCGGTGTGGCCTGCGGCAGCGCCTGCGGTGGCGCTGGCGCCTCGTGGTGGTGCGGCAGGTAGAGTTCGACCCGCGTACCTTCGCCCATGGCCGAGCGGATCCGCAACTGGCCGCCGGACTGGCGTACGAAGCCGAACGCCATCGACAGCCCCAGCCCGGTTCCCTGGCCGAGCGGCTTGGTGGTGAAGAACGGGTCGATTGCCCGTTCGATCACCTCCGGCGTCATGCCGCGACCATTGTCCTCGACATTGAGTTGCAGGTAATCGCCTGCCGGGAGGTCGAGCGCTGCGGCGCTCGTTTCGTCCAGATGGCAGTTCTCGCAGCTGATCTCGATTCGTCCTCCATTGGGCAAGGCGTCGCGGGCATTGATGCACAGATTGAGCAGGGCACTTTCCAGTTGCGGGGGATCGATGAAGGTTGGCCAGAGCTGTGGTGCGCAAACGACACTGAGATCAATGGCCGGTCCCACGCTACGGCGGATCAGCTCCTCCATATCGAGGACCAGCGCGCCAACTGCGGTAGCCCGTGGCAACAAGGTCTGGCGTCGCGAGAACGCCAGCAGGCGATGCACCAGTGCCGCAGCCCGTCGTGCCGAATCGCTGGCGGTATCGAGCAAGGCAGGGATCTCTTCGTGGCGTGCCTGGCCCAGGCGTTGGCGCATCAGCTCCTGGGCGCCGAGGATGCCACCGAGCAAGTTGTTGAAGTCATGGGCGATGCCGCCGGTAAGCTGGCCGACGGCTTCCATCTTCTGCGCCTGACGCAAGGCCTCCTCGGCCTCGAGCAGGCGCTTCTGCTCGTTGGCCTGACGGCTGATGTCGTAGACGAACAGGTAGGCGCCGACAACACCGCCGTCGGCGTTGCGCAGGGGGTTGAAGCGCAGTTCGAAATGTCGCCGGTAGTTGTCGCGCCCATATTCGATCACTTCGATGAAGCTTTCGCCCGCCAGCGCCCGGTGCCAGAGCGCCACCGAGCGCTGGTACTCATCGGGGAAACCGTCCAGGCAATCGGCCAGGCGATCACCTGCCTTCAGCGTGCGCCCGAAAAGAAACTGGAAATCCTTGACCGCACGGGTATTCACAGCAAGAAAACGTAGCGAGGTGTCCACCACCTGGACGCGCGCCACGCTGTGCTCGACCAGTTCGGCGAACAGGCTGCGTTCGGCCAGGGCGTCAGCCACGCGTTGTTCGAGATGGTCGTTGAGCTGTTGCAGTGCGGTTTCCGCCCGACGTCGCTCGGTAACGTCCTGGAACAGCACCGCCACCTGATTGCGCTCGGCGGGCTCGATACGGAAGGTGGTTACCGCCAGGATCCTGCCGGTGGCCACCAGTTCCTGTTCGAACTGCAATGGTTGGCCAGTGCGCAATACCTGGCCGTAGCGGGCCACCCAGTCGTCGGCCTCGTCGGGCACCATCTCCCGCAGCTTCTGTCCGACTACATTGGGTATGCCGGCATGGCGGGCGTAGGCGGCGTTGGCGACGACATGGATGTAGTCGCTGAGCGGCCCATGGGGACCGTCGAAGAACTCGATGACGCAGAAGCCCTCGTCCATGGTGTCGAACAAGAAGCGATAAAGGCTGTTGTCGATGTCCTTGCGTTGGGCGAGCTGGCTTTCGAGTTCGGCATTGCGCTGGCGCAATGCCTGGATTTCACGTTCGGGCATGCAGGTGTCCGGAGTCCGGCGTTGGGCGTGAACCAACTGTATCCTGCATGCCCATCGGCGGCTAGAACGAACGCACGATCCGCCCGAGGGTCTCCATGGCCTGCTCCGCGCCATCGCCCCAAGGGCTGCCATAGTTCAGGCGGATGCAGTTGCCGAAGCGCCGGGTCGGCGAGAAGATCGGCCCAGGGGCGATGCTGATGCCCTGGGCCAACGCCATGTGGAACAGCTTCAGCGCGTCCATCTGTTCGGGCAGTTCCAGCCACAGGAAGTAGCCGCCGGAAGGCTGGCTGACCCGGGTCTGCGCCGGGAAGTGGCGGGCGATGGCGGCGAGCATGTTGGCCTGCTGGCCCTCCAGCGCGTAGCGCAGCTTGCGCAGGTGGCGATCGTAGCCGCCGTGCTGCAGGTAATCGGCGATCGCTGCCTGGGCCGGCATCGAGGCGCACAGCGAGGTCATCAGCTTGAGCCGCTCGATCTTCTGCGCAAAGCGCCCGGCCGCGACCCAGCCGATGCGATAGCCCGGGGCCAGGCTCTTGGCGAACGAGCCGCAATGCATCACCAGCCCTTCGGTGTCGAAGGCCTTGGCCGGCTTCGGCGCCTGCTGCGAGTAGTACAGCTCGGCGTAGACGTCGTCCTCGATCAGCGGCACCTGGTGGCGGCGCAGCAGCTCGACCAGTTCCTGCTTCTTGGCCTCCGGCATGCTCGCGCCCACCGGGTTCTGGAAGTTGGTCATGCACCACACGGCCTTGACCGGGTGCTTGTCCAGGGTCTGGGCCAGCACGCCGAGGTCCATGCCCTCGCGCGGGTGCACCGGGATTTCCACCGCCTTGAGCTTGAGGCGCTCGAGCACCTGCAGGCAGGCATAGAAGGCCGGTGCCTCGATGGCCACCAGGTCACCGGGCTGGGTCACGGCCTGCAGGCACAGGTTCAAGGCCTCCAGCGCGCCGTTGGTGATCAGCAGCTCTTCCATCGGCAGCATCAGCCCGCCGACCATGTAGCGCAGGGCGATCTGCCTCCGCAGTTGCGGGTTGCCCGGCGACAGGTCGGTGACCACCATGCGTGGGTCCATGGCCCGGCTGGCGCTGGCCAGCGAACGGGACAGGCGTTGCAGCGGGAACAGGCTCGGGCTGGGGAAGGCCGAGCCGAATGGCACGGTGTGCGGGTCCTTGATCGAGTCGAGGATCGAGAACACCAGGCCGCTCACATCCACATCGGTGGACTCGCTGGCCGGCGCCTGGGGTTGCGGCTCGCAGAACGGCCGCGGCGCGTGGGCGTTGACGAAGTAGCCAGAGCGCGGCCGCGCGCGGATCAGGCCGCGGCGCTCCAGCAGGTAGTAGGCCTGGAACACGGTGGACGGGCTGACCCCGTGAGTCTGGCTGGCGTAGCGCACCGAGGGCACCCGCTGGCCGGGGCCGAGCACCCCGGAGCGGATCAGTTCGGCAATGTCGTCGGCGAATCGTTCGTAGCGTTTCATTGTGTTTTTGGCAGGCAAGGTGAGTGTCAGTGTAAGGGATCAGCGATTCATCGGCGCGACGAAACGGCTGTGCGCAGTGCTGCGGATCCCCGGCTGGTCGCTGTCCTGGATCTCGAAGGTCAGTTCCTGGGAGCTGCTGGTCGGGCGATCGGCAAGCATCGCCACCGACACCGGCAGTTCGCTCATCTCGCCGGAGGCCAGGGTGAATTCGGTGCGGCCGTGCAGCTCGAAGCCGTCGGCGTCAATCAGGCGCAGACGATAGTGCTGGGGTTCCTGGGTCTTGTTGATGATCTTGAGCAGGTAGATGTTCTCGATCTGGCCCAAGGCGTTCTCGCGGAACAGGCCACGGTCCTTGATCACGTCCATCGATACCATCGGGCGCATCTGCAGGGCGACCACCAGGGCGCCGATCATCACCGTCAGCGCGGCGGCGTAGCCGAGCAGGCGAGGGCGCAGCCAGTGGGTCTTGCCGCCTTGCAGGTTGTGTTCGGACTTGTAGCCGATCAGGCCGCGCGCATAGCCCATCTTGTCCATCACCCCATCGCAGGCGTCGATGCAGGCGGCGCAGCCGATGCAGGCCATTTGCAGGCCTTCGCGGATATCGATGCCGGTGGGGCACACCTGCACGCACAGGGTGCAATCGATGCAGTCGCCCAGGCCCTGGCTGCGCGCGTCACTGCCTTTCTTGCGCGGGCCACGGGCTTCACCGCGGCTGGGGTCGTAGGCCACTGCCAGGGTGTCCTTGTCGAACATCACGCTCTGGAACCGTGCATAGGGGCACATGTGCATGCACACCGCTTCGCGCAGCCAGCCGGCATTGAGATAGGTGGCGGCGGTGAAGAACAGCACCCAGAACAAGGCTACCCCACCCAGCTCTAAGGTGAACAGTTCGGTAGCCAGCGGGCGGATCGGCGTGAAGTAGCCGACGAAGGTCAGCCCGGTGAGCACGCCGATGGCCAGCCACAGGCCATGCTTGAGGCCGCGACGGGCGATCTTCTCCGCGCCCCACGGCGCGGCGGCCAGCTTGATGCGCTGGTTGCGGTCGCCCTCGGCGATCTTCTCGCACCACATGAACAGCCAGGTCCAGGTGCTTTGCGGGCAGCTGTAGCCGCACCACACGCGCCCGGCGAACACGGTGATGGCGAACAGGCCGAAGGCGCAGATGATCAGCAGCGCCGACAGCAGGATGAAGTCCTGCGGCCAGAAGGTCGCGCCGAAGATATGGAACTTGCTGTCGGCCAGGTCCCAGAGCACGGCCTGGCGGTCGCCCCATTGCAACCAGGCGGTGCCGAAGAACAGCACGAACAGCAACCCGGCGAAGGCGATCCGCAGGTTGCGGTAGAAGCCGGTGAAACTGCGTGTATGAATGCCACCGGCCACCTGGCTTTTGCTCTTTTGGGTGGTGGGGGCAATCTCGATGACTCGGAAGGGGATTCTGTCGCTCATGGTTCGTCGCTCATCAGGCCTCGATCAGGCCAGGGCACTATGGCCCTCGATCTGTTTTCAGCACAGGCCCAGGTATCGAGATAAAAACCATATCAGATGAGAGGTGAGTTTGTTGAAGCCTTGTATTTCGGTGCTTGGCGTACTGGATTGCAGATGCCTGCGGCTATCCACCGCACCTTTGTTTAGTGGTATTGGCCGCTTTGCGCCTCATCGCCGGGCTGGCTGAAAGAGAATCGCCGGATCGTATCGCGCTTCGACAGGCTCGCGAAAAGCTATGCCGCCACGAGGTCACCACCCAGAACGCAAGCGCCCCCGCTCTCTTAAGGCTGCATGACGGCGAGCGCCCTGCGCAGAGGCTCGTCGGATATCTGGATAGGGCCGTGAAATGGCACGTCCATGTCCAATACGAGGTACACGGAAGCCGAAATAAGCAATGAAGAAATGATGAACATTGCTATTACCATCGAATTATGGGGCGCGCGGTATCCAAAACTGGCGAAAATGAGCGTCAGCCAAGCAGCAAGCATCCCGATAAGCGGGCCGGGAATTGCCCCCTCTGACTGCTCGACGATCCTCCAGCGTTGCTCGATGAGCGAATGATATTGCTGACGAATATCCTGCAGCATCGTTTCATGGTAACGGTCCGGCGGCTTAATAACGGCCAAAGATTTTCCTATGTCATCCAAGTATTTAGCTGCTTCGCTGTTACGATGTTGCAGCGCCTCGTCCCCCCGGTATGGCGTCGCGATAGCGTGCTCAAGATAGATGATCAGTCGGTTGCGAGTCTCTTGGGCCGAATCGCCATAGCCCCGCAGTGTCCGATCAAAAATGATCATGCTGGTTGCATACCCATGGAAGTTTGCATCAATGGACTCGAAGGTATTTTTGGCAGAATTGATCATCAAGCCAAAGACCAGTGATGTCATCACCACAAAAATGTTAGCTACCAGGCGAATTACTGTATTGGTGTCTTCATCCCTGTGGTGGGATGCCAGCTTTGGGTACCACAGCATCATGAGCAGCGAGGCGGCGACCAAGCACCCAAAAATGGCCAGTGCGATCCAGAGAGCGTTCATGCATCAGGGACCTGATCAATCTGAGTCAAGCCTTAAAAGATAGACCGTGACTGACCGCTATGATTGGAAAGCTGCTGGCCGTGGATGGCCGCTTCCGACCCAGGCAGCCATTCTGCATCGGCAGTAATCGGCCAGCAGGCCCGCGAGGGTGCGGGGCCACGCTGAACGGTTGAGCCGGGAACTATTGCGTTGCGGCACGCCCATGTACAGGAAGGTGAGGAATGGTCTGTCCGAGGGCAATGGCACTGGCTTCAAGCTTCACACGCTCTGCTTCCAGAAAAACATACGTGGCTTGCAAGGTGGTTATTTTCGTCTGAATTTCGGCCATCTTGCTGGCGACCAAGGCCGCGCCTTGCGCGCAATTGATCGTATTACCCCGCCTGGCAGCAAGAATGTCGCCAATCTCGGCGAGTGAAAAGCCCACGCCCTGGGCACTCTGAATGAAGGCCAGATCAACAACGGTCTGATCGCTGTAGCTGCGATAGTTGTTGGCCTGTCGATGGGCCACGATAAGCCCGAGTTGTTCGTAATAGCGCAATGCATGGCGGCCAATGCCACTGCGGCGCTCCAACTCTCCAATGTTCACAGTAAAAATTCCTTGACTGTAGAGCAGGCTCTACACCTTAGCCTGGGCCCATCATCCAAACAAGGATTCAGGCATGAGCGTGGAATGTTTCGTCACAGGCGGCAGTGGGTTTGTAGGTCAACATTTACTGGCTCGTCTTACCGCGACAGGGCACAAGACCTGGGTGCTTATGCGCACCCCTGCAAACATCGAGCGCCTCAGGGAGCAGGTAGGCCGACTGGGCGGTAACCCTGCCTGTATCCATGCCGTTGAGGGCGATATCAGCAGAGAGGGGCTTGGGCTCAGCGAGGCAGACGAGCAGCGCGTGTCTTCGGCCTCTGTGGTCTTCCACCTCGCGGCGCAATTTTCCTGGGGGCTGACAATGGAGCGCGCCCGCGAAGTCAATGTGCAAGGGGCGCTGAGAGTCGCCAGGCTTGCGGCGAGCCAGCGCATCCGCTTGCTGATGGTGGGGGGCTTCATGCTGCAAAACCTTAGCCACCTTGCCAGTATCGGGGTTGACAATGAGTGCCCTGAAAACACGAACTGGCCCGCGGTCTACGGC
>Ga0247818_10002217_pt1 | contig 12616 bp, 13 predicted proteins | sample 13C_Glucose_Day1_FD_192424 | JGI IMG/M metagenome (GOLD analysis project Ga0247818, IMG submission 192424) | Soil microbial communities from agricultural site in Penn Yan, New York, United States - 13C_Glucose_Day1 | ecosystem: Environmental > Terrestrial > Soil > Agricultural land | place...
CCTTGCCGAGATGTGGCACGCCAGGGTCCGTGACGAGCTCGGATTCGGCGACGAGGACAGCCCGGAGCTGGCCGAGATCCTCCGGCAGCGGCACCGCGGCTCGCGCTACTCCTTCGGCTACCCCGCCTGCCCGCAGCTCGAGGACCGCGCCACGCTCGTGGACCTGCTCGAGCCGGGCCGCATCGGCGTCTCGCTGTCCGAGGAGCTCCAGCTGCACCCCGAGCAGTCGACCGACGCGCTCGTTGTCCACCACCCGGAGGCCAAGTACTTCAATGCCGGCTGACACCCCCGCCATGACGACCGCCGCCCAGCTGCCCGCGGCGGTCTTCTGGGACATGGACGGCACCCTCGTCGACACCGAGCCCTACTGGATCAATGCGGAGCACGAGCTCGTCGAGTCCTACGGCGGCACCTGGAGCGAGGAGTACGCCCACGAGCTCGTCGGCAACGACCTCATGGTGTCCGCGGAGTTCATCAAGGCGCACTCGCCGGTCACGCTGACGCCGGTCGAGATCATCGAGGAGCTGCTGGCCAGGGTCATCGCCCAGGTCCGCGAGCACGTGCCGTGGCGGCCGGGCGCCCGGGAGCTGCTCGAGGACCTCGGCGCGGAGGGTGTGCCGTGCGCACTCGTCACCATGTCGTGGCGCTCGCTCGCCGACGCGGTGGTCACCGCTCTGCCCGAGGGCAGCTTCCGCGCACTCATCACCGGAGACGAGGTGGAGCACGGCAAGCCGCACCCTGAGCCGTACCTCGCTGCTGCCCGTCTCCTGGGCGTCGAGGTGGAGGACTGCGTGGCGATCGAGGACTCGCCCACCGGGGTTCGCTCCGCCGTGGACGCGGGTGTGCCGACCCTCGCGGTTCCGCACGTCGTCCCGGTGCCGATCATCTCCGGCGCCGTGCAGGTCCCCTCGCTGCGCGGACTCACCGCCCGGGACCTCAGCGCGGTCTTCGTCGGCCGCTGAGGCCAAACCCTGCTCGGCCGCCGGCGCGAGCCCTGCTCTGCCGGTGACGCCGACCCTGCTCGGGCGTAGGCACCGGCATCTCTCGGCCGGTGGTGCGGCCGCCCGCTCGTCACCGGTCCACTCAGGTCGGTCCACTCAGGTCGGTCCACTCAGTCGTCGGCCTTCTCGGCCTCCCCGGAGCGCCGCGGGTCCAGGGCAAGGAGGGAGGCGTGGTCGGGCAGCGGCGGCGGGGTGCCACCCCAGGCCGGGCACAGCGCACGGTGGTCGCACCAGTCGCACAACCGCGAGGTGCTCGGCCTCCAGTCGCCGGTCTCGGCGGCCCGCTGGATGGCCGTCCACAGCGCCTTGATCTTGCGCTCCGTGGCCAACAGGTCGGCCTCGTCGGGGCTGTAGCGCACAGTCTCGCCGTTGCCGAGGTAGACCAGCTGGAGCATGCGCGGGACCTCACCGCGCAGCCGCCACAGCACGAGGGCGTAGAACTTCATCTGGAACAGCGCCTTGCCCTCGAACAGCTCGGACGGCGACCGCCCCGTCTTGTAGTCGACCACGCGCATGGCGCCGCTGGGCGCGACGTCGAGCCGGTCGACGTAGCCGCGCAGCACCAGGCCGTCGAGGTCGGCCTCGACGTAGAGCTCCCGCTCGGCAGGCTCGAGGGCCGTCGGGTCCTCGAGGGTGAACCAGCGCTCGATCAGCGCTGTGGCCTGGGCGTACCACGAGTCGTGGGAGGGAAGGCCGTCATCGGCGTCGTCCACCAGGGCCGCCAGCTCGGGCTCGGACTCCTTCAGCGCTGACCACTCGGGGGCCACCAGGGCCGCCGCGGCCTCTGGGGTGCGCTCATGCGCAGGGAGGTCGAACAGCCTCTCCAGGACGGCGTGGACCAGGGTGCCGCGGGCGGCCGCTGCGCTCGGGGGCGAGGGCAGGCGGTCGATGACCCGGAACCGGTAGAGCAGCGGGCACTGCATGAAGTCGGACGCCCGGCTGGGTGAGAGTGCGGCAACCATGCAGCGCACTCTAGGAGAGAGCGCTGACATAGGGTCTGCCCCATGCAGCCGAGTGAGCGACCCCCAGGCGTGCGGGTGGGGAGCATCGCCGGCGTCCCCGTGTACATCGGGCGGGGGTGGGCCCTGATCGCGCTGGTCCTCGTCGCCCTCATCGGTCCCTCCACTGCGGCGCAGCGCCCCGACCTCGGCCTGCTGGCCTACGGCGTCGGGGTCCTCTATGCCCTGCTGCTCCTGGTTGCCATCCTCGTGCACGAGGCGGCGCACGCCATCGCGGCCCGGGCCTTCGGGCTCCCCGTCCTGCGCATCGTCGCCGACCTCTGGGGTGGGCACACCGCCTTCGAGTCCGGCCGCTCGACCCCCGGTTCCGCGGCGGTCATCGCCATCGTCGGCCCGCTGTCCAACGCCGTCCTGGCCCTCGTCGCCTGGCTTGGCCTGCAGGCCACACATGGCGGCATACCGGGCACCCTCGTCGGGGGCTTCGCGATCCTCAACGCCGCCCTCGCGGGGTTCAACCTCCTGCCGGGACTCCCGCTCGACGGCGGACAGCTCGTCGAGTCGGCCGTCTGGAAGGCGACCGGCAGCCGGACCAAGGGGATGGTCGTGGCCGGCTGGTGCGGGCGCACCGTCACGGTCCTGGTGGTTGCCTGGTTCCTCGTGCGGCCGTCGCTCATGGGACGCGACGTCGACATCCTGGACCTCGTGTGGGCGCTGTTCATCGCGTCCTTCCTGTGGGCCGGCGCATCGGCAGCCATCCGCGGGGGCAGGGCGCTGGCCGCAGTGAACCAGGTCCACCTACGCGACGTGCTGAGGTCGGCCCTCGCCGTGGGCGCGGGCGAGCGGCTGAGCGATGCCCTCGCGCGGTGGGTACCGGGCCAGGCAGTCGTGGTGCTCGACCCGCAGGGCCAGCCGACGGCCCTCGTCGACCCGCAGGCGGTGGGGCACGTGCCGCAGCACCGCTACTCGGAGACGGACGTCACCGCGGTGTCGAGCCCCCAGCCGCGGGGCTGGGCAGTGGAGGCGGACCCCAGCGGCGACATCGTCCCCGTCGTGACCGCCATGCAGACCGTGGGCGCGTCGCTGGTGGCCGTCACCCACCAGGGCAGGTTCCTCGGAGTGGTCTCCCTCGCAGACGTCAACCGGGCTCTCGAGCGCCTGTGATGCACAACTAGACTCCGCGCCATGAGCAGCCCTCACACCGACGCGCCCGCACCCGACGAGTCCGGACCCGTGGGAGCCGAGCTGCGCAGGGGGGCGTTCTCCGTGGGGGAGCGGGTCCAGCTCACCGACCCCAAGGGCCGCCTGCACACCATCACCCTCGAGCCGGGCCGGGAGTTCCACACCCACCGCGGCCGCCTGGCCCACGACGAGCTCATCGGGGCACCGGACGGATCGGTGGTCCGCAACACCGCGGGTGTCGAGTACCTCGCGCTGCGCCCGCTGCTGTCCGACTACGTCATGTCGATGCCGCGCGGAGCGGCCGTGGTCTACCCCAAGGACGCCGGCCAGATCGTCACGATGGCGGACATCTTCCCGGGGGCGCGGGTGGTCGAGGCCGGCGTGGGCTCCGGTGCCCTGTCGATGTCCCTCCTGCGCGCCGTGGGGGAGCACGGCTCCGTGCACTCGTTCGAGCGGCGCGAGGACTTCGCCGACATCGCCAGGGGCAACGCCCGCGCGTTCTTCGGGGTGGACCACCCCGCCTGGGAGGTGACCGTCGGCGACCTCGTCGACGAGCTCCCGAGGGCGGTGGGGAACGGCAGCATCGATCGGGTCGTGCTCGACATGCTGGCGCCGTGGGAGTGCCTCGACGTCGTCGCCGACGCGCTGCTGCCCGGCGGCGTCCTGATCTGCTACGTCGCGACCGCCACCCAGCTCTCGCGGGTGGCGGAGGCGATCCGGGACCACGGTGGGTTCACCGAGCCCGAGGCGTGGGAGTCGCTGGTCCGCGGCTGGCACCTCGAGGGACTCGCGGTCCGGCCGCAGCACCGCATGCACGGCCACACCGGCTTCCTCATCACGACGCGCCGGCTCGCCCCGGGGGTCACGCCGCCGCTGCGCAAGCGCCGGCCGGCCAAGGGTGCCTACGGCGAGGAGGGCGCACCGTCCTCGGACCACGAGTCCTTCGGGCAGAGCGGGGACTGGACGCCCGAGGACATCGGGGAGCGCATCCCCTCGGACAAGAAGGTGCGCCGGATGCGCCGATCTGTGACCCAAACCTCCCTCACGTCCGAGTAGTTCGGCGTTAGGGTCGGTTATCGGCCGCCGAAAGCGGTCGGGACCTTCGACACGAGGGAGCCGACATGAGCGACAAGACGAGCCACGCGGACCACTCCGAGGAGCGGCGCCAGCAGGAACTGCTCGCCGAGGAGGTCGCGGCCCTGCGCCAGCGCCTCGCGGACGCCCCGGTCCGCTCGCGCGAGCTCGAGACCAAGGTCCTCCAGCTCCAGTCGAACCTCGCCACGATCTCGTCCCAGAACGAGCGGCTCGTGCGCACCCTGAAGGAGGCCCGCGAGCAGATCGTCACCCTCAAGAGCGAGGTCGACCGCCTCGCCCAGCCTCCCGCGGCATACGGCATCGTCCTCGAGTCGTACGACGACGCCACCGTCGACATCCTCACCGGCGGTCGCAAGATGCACGTCGCCGTCAGCCCGGCCGTCGACCCCGGCGAGCTCTCCGCGGGACGCGAGGTGCGGCTCAACGAGGCCATGAACGTCGTCGCCACCTGCGGCTTCGAGCGCACCGGCGAGGTCGTCATGATCAAGGAGCTGCTGGACGACGACCGGGTGCTCGTGGTCGCCCACGCGGACGAGGAGCGCGTCTGCCGCATCGCCGAGTCCCTGGTCGGTGAGCCCATCCGGGTCGGGGACGCACTGATGCTGGAGCCGCGCTCCGGGTTCGTCTACGAGCGCATCCCCAAGGCCGAGGTCGCCGAGCTCGTCCTCGAAGAGGTCCCCGACATCGACTACGAGGACATCGGCGGCCTGGCCGGTCAGATCGAGGCCATCCGCGACGCCGTCGAGCTGCCGTACCTGCACCCGGACCTCTTCAAGGAGCACCAGCTCAAGCCGCCCAAGGGCGTGCTGCTGTACGGCCCCCCCGGTTGCGGCAAGACCCTGATCGCCAAGGCTGTCGCCTCGTCGCTGGCCAAGAAGGTGGCCGAGCGCGAGGGCAAGCCGGTCGGGAAGTCGTTCTTCCTCAACATCAAGGGTCCGGAGCTGCTCAACAAGTACGTCGGCGAGACGGAGCGGCACATCCGGCTGATCTTCCAGCGTGCTCGGGAGAAGGCCTCGCACGGCACCCCGGTGGTCGTCTTCTTCGACGAGATGGACAGCCTGTTCCGCACGCGCGGCTCCGGGGTGTCCTCCGACGTCGAGACGACGATCGTGCCCCAGCTGCTGTCGGAGATCGACGGCGTCGAGCGCCTCGAGAACGTCATCGTCATCGGCGCGAGCAACCGCGAGGACATGATCGACCCCGCGATACTGCGTCCGGGGCGCCTCGACGTGAAGATCAAGATCGAGCGGCCCGACGCCGAGAGCGCGCGCGACATCTTCTCGAAGTACCTGGTCCCGAGCCTGCCGCTGCACGAGCACGACCTCGCGGAGCACGGCGGGTCGAAGCAGGCCACCGTCGACGCCATGATCACGGCGGCCGTGGAGCGGATGTACTCCGAGATCGAGGAGAACCGCTTCCTCGAGGTCACCTACGCCAACGGCGACAAGGAGGTCCTCTACTTCAAGGACTTCAACTCCGGGGCGATGATCCAGAACATCGTGGACCGCGCCAAGAAGATGGCCATCAAGGACTTCCTCATCCAGAACCAGCACGGCATCCGGGTGGACCACCTGCTCGCCAGCTGCGTGGACGAGTTCAAGGAGAACGAGGACCTGCCGAACACGACCAACCCCGACGACTGGGCCCGCATCTCCGGCAAGAAGGGCGAGCGCATCGTCTACATCCGCACGCTCATCACCGGCAAGTCCGGCACCGAGCCAGGTCGCTCGATCGACAACGTCGCCAACACCGGCCAGTACCTGTAGGCCCGCTGTCTCGGCCCTCCGTTCCCGGACGTGGGGGGCCCAGCGCGGAGACGCTCTGCCCCCCGGGTCCCGGAGCCGGTGCAGCGCAGCGGACATACTGGGCAGCAGCGGGCATACGGGCGGCGGGGTGTAATGATTCCATCTCAGCAACGTCAGAGAACGGTAAGGGACCGCAGGCAATCCCACGAATGCGCCTACGCTGAACGCATGATCCCTCGATACGCCCTCTGCAACGGGGGCCGTCGCGATGGCAAGCGATACCCGTTGCACCGTGAGATCCGCCCCGGGTACGAGTTCACCTGGGACGGCTCCACCTACCGGGTGATCCGACAGGTCATCGAGACGAACGCCGGCCCGATGTGGGTCGCGAGGGCAGCCGAGCCCCGCAGCCACGCGGCCTGACCAGCAGCAGCACCATCACGTCCTGACCCGAACCGCTGCCCGGCATGCTCACGAGGACAGGCCGGAGCCGCCCCTCTGCTCGGCCGGCGCCCGAGTGCCACCCCGCCTCACCCGGAGGGCGCTCACCAGGGCGCCGGCCGCCCGCCAGCCCAGCAGGAGCGCGGCGAGCACGGTTGCAGCGACCAGCACGAAGGCCGGATCGGTCCCCTGGCCTGACATCGCGCGCAACGCCATTCCACCACCCACGGTGACCGCCCAGACCAGGACTGCGTCCCTCAGGCCCAGCGGCCAGTGACCGCGCACGAGGCGCGCCAGCAGCCAGCCCGCTGCCAGCCCCGCGAGGAACGGCCAGGCGGTCTGCCAGACACCCGCCGGGGACAGCGCCTCGGCATGGCTGGAGCGTCCGGCGAGGGTGAAGAGCAGGACGCACGTCAGGTCGAGGACGGCGGCGCGGGCTCGGGTCACGCCCGCACTCGGTCGAAGAGCGTCGGGTGTGGCGGCGCGTGGGTGGGGTCGACACCGTCGAACAGGCTGCTGACCGACTCGCCGGCGTGGATGCGTGAGATGGCCTCCGCGAAGAGGCCGGCAACCGAGCGCACCCGCAGCTCGGGCCACCGGGCAGGGGCAGGGACGGTGTCCGTGGTGACGACCTCGCTGATGAGCGGATGACCACGCAGCCTGTCGACGGCCTTCCCGGCGAAGAGTCCGTGCGTGCAGGCCACCGCCGCCTGCGTGCAGCCGAGCTCCACCAGGCGCTCCAGCAGCTCGACGATGGAGCCGCCAGTGGCGATCTCGTCGTCGAGGATGATGGCGCGCTTGCCCGCCACGTCACCGACGATGGAGTCGATCACGACCCGGTCGTCGCCGAGGCGCTGCTTGCTGCCTGCTGCCACGGGCAGCCCGAGGAGCCGGGAGAACTGGGTGGCGGTCTTGGCGTTGCCGAGGTCGGGAGACACCACGACCGAGTTGGCGAGGTCGTGGTCCCTGAAGTGCTCGGCCAGCACGCCGATGGCGGTGAGGTGGTCCACCGGGACGGAGAAGAAGCCGTGCACCTGTGGCGCGTGCAGGGTCATCGTGAGCACTCGGTCGACACCCGCGGCGACGAGCATGTCCGCCACCAGACGGCCGCCGAGGGAGATGCGCGACGCGTCCTTCTTGTCGGAGCGGGCGTACGCGTAGTGCGGGATGACGGCGGTGATCTGGGCGGCGGACGCCCCGCGTGCCGCGTCGATCATGAGGAGCAGCTCCATGAGGTGCTCCTGCGTCGGGGGCACGAGAGGCTGGACGATGTAGACGTCGCGCTGGCGGCAGTTGGCGAGCAGCTGCGCCTGCAGGCAGTCGTTGCTGAATCGCTTGATCTCGACGGGGGAGAGCTCGACGGCGAGCTCAGCACAGATGTGCTTCGCGAGCTCGCGGTGGGCGCTGCCGGAGAACACGACGATCTCGCGCATGGTGCTCCTCAGGGGTCGGCAAGCTGCTGCTGTTCGCAGACTAACCGGAGGCGGTCGGGTCGTCTCCCCCGGCGGGGTAGAGGTGCCCGCGCATTTCGCTGACCAGCTCGGCGCGGTGCTGGGCGCCCATGGGTACGGCGCCCGGGAACGAGGCGAAGCCGTGCGGCACGCGCACGTAGTTCGTCAGCCGGACGGGCACGCCGGCGGCCCGCAGCGCCTCGGCGTAGCGGACGCCGTCATCCCGCAGCGGATCCAGGTCGGCTGTCTGGATCAGGGCCGGCGGGAGACCCGTCAGGTCCCCGAAGATCGGCGATAGGACCGGGCTCGTGGCATCCGCCCGCTCGGGCAGGTAGTGGGCCTTGAAGGCGTGGATGTTGGCCCGCGTGAGGATGGGGGCGTTGGCGTGCTCGTCGATCGACGGGGACGCGAGCGTCATGTCGACGGCGGGGTAGATGAGTGCCTGGTGGCTGATGCGGGGACTGCCGTCGTCGCGTGCCGCCTGGGCGACGACTGCTGCCAGGTTGCCGCCTGCGCTGTCGCCGCACACGGCCAGGCGGCTGCCGTCAGCGCGCAGTGCACCATCGTGCGCCGCGACCCAACGCGTTGCATCCACCCCGTCGTATGCCGCCGTGGGGGCCTTGTGCTCGGGAGCCTTGCGGTAGTCCACGCTCACGACGACCGCCCGGACCTGGCGGGCCAGGTGGGTGCACAGCGGGTCGTAGGACACGACGTTGCCCTGGACCCAGCCGCCTCCGTGGAGGTACACGATGACCGGCACGTCGGTCTCCGTGTCACGCACCGCCCGGGGACGGTAGATCCGCAGGGGGATGTCGTAGCCGTCTCGGGCGGGTGCGGTGCCGAACGTGATGCCGACCGAGCGGTCGACGCGCCCGGTGATCCAGGTGAACGGGGGTCGGTCAGGGTAGACCTGCCCACGCCCGGACTGGATCTGCGCGAGGTCGAGCGACTCGATCGGCTTGCGCAGGACGCCGTCGAGGACAGCCGTGAAGCCTGCGGTGACGGGTGACATCGCGATGGGGGAGTGGCGCACGGGCCCATCATGGCGGCAACCGGGGCGGGCGGCGATGTGACCTGTGTCGCGGGGCGGCCCGGCATCGACGGCGCCGGGCGCTTAGGGTTCACCCATGACCGTGCGTCGCGTGATGGGCATCGAGACCGAGTACGGCATCTCGGTGCCCGGCGACCCCGCAGCGAACCCGATGCTGCTGTCGGGGCAGGTCGTGCACGCGTACGCGTCGGCCCAGGGCATCCGCGCCGCCCATGCCTCGTGGGACTACGCCGACGAGGCGCCCCTGCGCGATGCCCGGGGCTTCGAGATGGGGCGCGGGATGGCCGACCCCAGCCAGCTCACGGACGAGGACGACCCCTCCCTGGCCAACGTGGTCCTCACCAACGGCTCCCGCCTGTACGTCGACCATGCGCACCCGGAGTACAGCTCACCCGAGGTGACGTCGCCGCGCGCCGCCGTCGTCTGGGACCGCGCCGGGGAGCTCATCATGCGGGAGTCCGTGCGCCGCCTCTCGCAGGTGCCCCCGGGCGTGAACCTGTACAAGAACAACACCGACGGCAAGGGTGCCTCCTACGGCACCCACGAGAACTACCTGATGCGCCGGGAGACGCCGTTCAGCGACATCGTCCGCCACCTCATCCCGTTCTTCGTGGCGCGCCAGGTGATGTGCGGCTCGGGGCGCGTCGGAATCGGGCAGGACTCCCGGACTGCCGGGTTCCAGATCAGCCAGCGCAGCGACTTCTTCGAGGTCGAGGTCGGGCTCGAGACGACCCTGAAGCGGCCGATCGTCAACACCCGCGACGAACCGCACGCCGTGGCCGACCTCTACCGCAGGCTGCACGTCATCATCGGCGACGCGAACCACTGCGACGTCGCCAACCTGCTCAAGCTCGGCACCACCTCGCTGGTCCTCGCGATGATCGAGGACCGCGCCTTCGAGGACGACCTGACGGTCAACCGACCCGTCCACACCCTCCACCAGGTCAGCCACGACCCCACCTGCCAGGAGATCATCGAGCTGCGCGACGGGACCCGGCTCACCGCGGTCCAGCTGCTGTGGCGCTACCACGAGCTCGCCGACCGCTGGCTGCAGGACCAGTACGCGGGCGAGCTCGACGAGGACACGGCCGACGTCATGCGGTGGTGGGCGCTGGTTCTCGAGCGGCTCGAGCGCGACCCCATGGAGGCCGCTCGGGAAGTCGACTGGGTCGCCAAGCTCAAGGTCCTGCAGGGCTACATCGACCGCGACGGCCTCGAGTGGTCGGACCACCGGCTCAAGGCCATCGACATCCAGTGGTCGGACGTGCGGCCCGACAAGGGACTCTTCCACCGGCTGCGGGCCGCCGGCCGCTTCGAGGAGCTCGTCACCGACGACGAGGCGCTCCACGCCGTGCACGAGCCGCCCACCGACACCCGTGCCTACTTCCGCGGCATGTGCCTGGCGAAGTACCCGGACCAGATCGCGGCCGCGTCGTGGGACTCGGTGATCTTCGACGTCCCCGGGCACTCCTCTCTCCAGAGGGTGCCCATGCTCGAGCCGCTGCGCGGCACGAAGGAGAGCGTGGGTCCGCTGCTCGACCGGAGTGTGGACGCAGCAGCCCTTCTTCGCGAGTTGGCATCGGCATCGGGCTAGGGTCGCACTAGGGTCGTCACCAGGGACACACAAGCGGAGGTCACGAGATGCCAAGCCAGGAGCAGAGCCGGCCCCAGCGCCGCGAGGACGCGCCCGACGAGGCGCCCGAGCCCACGCCCGCGTCGCCCGAGGCCAGCGCGCGCAAGGAGAACCTCGACAGCGACATCGACAGCGTCCTCGACGAGATCGACGGCGTGCTCGAGTCCAACGCGGAGGAGTTCGTGCGCGGGTTCGTCCAGAAGGGCGGCCAGTGAGTCTCGGACCTGACGCGGGGCGCTTGCCGGCGGCCTTCCTGGCCGCCGGCTCATCGTCCTTCACCGAGTTCGTCGGCGCGCACGCCCCCCAGCTGCTGCCGTCGCGCCGCCCCCTCCCGCCGGGTGGCGCCTTCGAGGCACCGCACGGCACCACCATCGCGGCGTTGACCTTCGCGGGCGGGGTCGTCATGGCCGGCGACCGCAGGGCGACGCTGGGCAACATCATCGCCAACCGCGACATGGAGAAGGTGTTCGCGGCCGACGAGTACTCCGCGGTGGGGATCGCCGGCACTGCGGGCATCGCCATCGAGCTCGTCAAGCTCTTCCAGGTCGAGCTCGAGCACTACGAGAAGATCGAGGGCACGCTGCTCTCCCTCGAGGGCAAGGCCAACCGGCTCGCGTCCATGATCCGCGCCAACCTCGGCATGGCGATGCAGGGCCTCTCGGTCGTGCCCCTCTTCGCGGGGTACGACCTCGACCGCAGCCAGGGCCGGATCTTCTCGTACGACGTGACGGGCGGCTGCTACGAGGAGAAGGACCACCACAGCGTGGGCTCCGGCTCGCTCTTCGCCCGGGGGGCGATCCGCAAGCTCTGGCGCCCGGGCCTGAGCACCGATGAAGGCGTCTCGGTGGCTGTGGAGGCCCTTTACGACGCGGCCGACGACGACTCCGCCACAGGGGGGCCCGATCTCGGCCGCGGGATCTGGCCCACCGTGGCCGTCGTCGACCAGGACGGCGTGCGGTTCCTGCCCGACGACGTCCTGCAGGGAGTGGTCGAGCAGGTCATCGCCGGCCGGCAGGGCAACCCGGGGGGTGCGCGATGACGAGCATGCCGTTCTACGTCTCGCCCGAGCAGCTGATGAAGGACCGGGCGGACTACGCCCGCAAGGGGATCGCCCGCGGGCGGTCTGTCGTCGTCCTCGGCTACGACCGGGGGATCGCCTTCGTGGCAGAGAACCCGTCGCGGGCGCTGCACAAGGTCTCCGAGATCTACGACCGGATCGCCTTCGCGGCTGTCGGCAAGTACAACGAGTTCGAGAACCTCCGCGTGGCGGGTGTGCGCTACGCGGACCTGCGCGGCTACTCCTACGACCGGATCGACGTGACAGCGCGCGGGCTCGCCAACGCCTACGCCCAGACGCTCGGGACCGTCTTCACCCAGGAGTCCAAGCCGTACGAGGTCGAGATCGTGGTCGCCGAGGTCGGCGACAGCTCCGACAGCGACCAGATCTACCGTCTCACCTACGACGGGTCGGTTGCCGACGAGCATGGCTTCGTGGCCATGGGGGGCGCGGGGGAGCAGATCGAGACTGCCTTGAAGCAGCGGTGGCGGCCCGGCATGAGCCTCGCCGACGCACTGTCCCTGGCGGTGGAGCTGCTCGGCAAGGACCCCGCCGGAGGCAAGGACCGGAGCCTGGGAGCGGCCCAGCTCGAGGTGGCCGTGCTCGACCGTGAACGGCCGCGCCGGACGTTCCGCCGGATCGGCGGCAGCCTGCTCACGGCGCTGCTCAACAGCGAGGACCCCACACGCGACGCCCCTGAGGTCGACGACGCGACCCCGGGGCACCACGACATCCTCACCGGGGAAGTGCCGCGCGACGCCACGACCAACCCGCAGACCCAGCGCGACGCCCCCCACGGCACAGGTGCCGAGCCCGGCCCCGCGCCGGGGGACGGCGACTGAGCCGCGTCCGCAGGCAGCGGTGCGCCTCGGCACTGACGGGTGCCGCGGCATACCCCTGTCTGGTCAGGACGCCGGCTGGGGCACGTAGCGCAGGTAGGGGCGCACTTCCTCGACGTCGTCGAAGCGGGCCCGGGCCTCCTGTGTGCTCACGGTGGGTGCCAC
>Ga0247818_10002218_pt1 | contig 12608 bp, 10 predicted proteins | sample 13C_Glucose_Day1_FD_192424 | JGI IMG/M metagenome (GOLD analysis project Ga0247818, IMG submission 192424) | Soil microbial communities from agricultural site in Penn Yan, New York, United States - 13C_Glucose_Day1 | ecosystem: Environmental > Terrestrial > Soil > Agricultural land | place...
CACGTCAAGACCGGTGACTTTCGTGACTTCCTCTGCGTTGTAGGGGGACTCACCGATCAGGATCAACCCCAGACTTGCCCGTGATTGCACCGCGGAGAGCTGCTGTCGCAGGGCGTTCTGCGAGGCGCGTAACGCTGCGATTGCCGTTCGCTCAGTGCGGGTGACGATTGCGATCGTTGTCGCGTTGACGATCAGTTCGACTGGAGCGCCGCGTTGCCCGATTCGGCCGGCATCGACGATCACGTTGGTGTCGTCGACGCTCAATCCGGCCAGGTGGACACCCAACGGTCCCCACACGGGCCGCATCGCATCTGCCTGGGCGGAGTGGATCAGCCCCGGGAGCAGAGACACCGACGAGTCCGGGATCTGGATGAGTTGCTCGGTCAGCGCAGCCTTGAGGCGCCCGTGACGATTCGCGTCGACGAGATTGATCAAGGAGCGATCGTGGTAGTGGTTTCCGAGCATGTATCCGGCCAGGACCGGCGAGGACCCGATGGCATCCGCTTCGACGAGCAGAGTCCGGTCGGTCGGTGAGTTCAGGGCCAGGGCGAGCGCCGTGGTGCTCACACCGGGTGCGCGTGAGGCGGATGTCAGTGCGAGAAACATTGCCGATCACCGCACTCGGTTGTCGAGGACGATCGCGACACGCTTGGTTGCGCCGCGGGCGGCGACCCAGTTGGCCTCTGCCTCGGGCACGAGCAGGTTGAGCGTTGTCTCGCCGGCTTCGGGGATCTCCTTGGTGGAGTACACCTGCGCCTTCGTGTTGATCGGGCCCTGTACGGGCGGGTCGTCCTGGTCGCGTGGTGTGTCCACGACACGGACCATGTCACCGGGGACGATCGGCTCGGAGGGGAGGTGGCTGTAGCTCACCGTGATGCCGACCATCGTGAGGCCTTCCCCGGGAACAACCTGATCGGTGATCGCGGACGGGAGCAGGACGGTGCCGGCCGGCAACCGGGTGCTGGCACTCATTCCTACGACGCGGCCGCGTTCGCTGGCGGGCAGCGCCCCGAGATCGGCATCGACGTTGACCGATTTGGCGGCCAAGTCCTTGGACTCGATGGTCTCGCCTTGCTGCACCTCGTTCGTCAGGACGAGCACATCGGTGGTTGCGCGCATGGCGTTGACCGCGGTGAGCATGCCGATCACTGCCACCACGACGAGTGCGACACCGATCGCCAAGTATATGGGGCGTCGACGGACGCGCGCGCGGGTATTCAGATCGGGTGGGTCGTCCTGATCTGCGCCGTTGTGCGCCGGGGGCAGGTCATCCCCGGACGAGCGGAGCTTGTCGATTTTCTTGGTCAGCAGGGATGCCATGTGGTGGTCCTTCACAAGGGACGTGTGGACATAACGGACACTTCGTACGGCGACAGTAGAGAGCGACCTGGACAACTTCGCTTTGCCCACGCCGCCTGCATACCCTGACCGCTAGGTGACGTCGTCGCACGCGGGTGATCCGGCGTGCCCGAGTGCGTCGTTCGGTGCCAGAACCTTCGCAGGAGTTGCAGGCTCCCGTGTGGCTGCGCCCGCGTTGATCCCCGCTTTCTCGTAGGGCTGCCGCGATGGTTTCGAAGGTTTGTGCATGAAAACCTGTGTGTGCAGCGGTATCCCGACCACGCGTATCGTTCGTGATGGGTGCAACTTTCGTGCGTTGAGCTACCTGGCAGGGGTGCCGATGACCGATTTTTTCTGTTGCTTTATAGGGGGGTTTGGTATCGGAATGCTTCGCGGAAACATGCCTGTGGACCGTTTTGGGAGCTACTGCTTGAGACCACGGCCTTCGCTTCGAGGACAACTCGACTAGCAGGACGAGCCGTATCACGTCGAGCACGAGTAGACGAACGCCACGCAGTCGCCACCTCGATCGCACACGTGAATGCTGTTGCGCTGCAAGTGGCATAGACGTTTTCCCCTCCGCAACCCGCCTGAGGCTTTTGCCACGGCGCGACTGTCGAACTTCACTCCCCTGCCTGCCACGCAGCTGTGAGTCTTTGGGAAACATTCCATCAGGTCGGGAACTGCGTTGTCCAGCAAGGCAGTAACACTCAAGAGTGTTACCTACAAGGCTTGACATTCCCCTGGAGTAGGGTAAAGCCGCTATGTTCGCTATCGGAAAGGCCAAGCAATGGACTCGATCAGTCCGCCGAGTCTCGGTGATTTCATCCGTGCTCGGCGCACCCGGGCAACGCCGAGGCACCCGGATGGAATGACGCGGGCCCAACTGGGCGCTGAGAACTATTCGAGTGTCAGCAACATCGCCCGGATGGAGGGAAACGTTAAGGACGCGAGTCCTTCTCCCCAGATTCTCGACGCCACCGCCAACGCACTTGGGCTCGATGATGCAGAACGTCGGCACCTTTTCAATCTGGCACGCCGAACGCAGACCGAGCGTGAGGACACCACGACACCCTGGACGATCGACGACTATCGGACACTGATCACACCCGAAATGAAGACCGCCATCGCGGCGCTGAGCCCGCACCTGGTGGCGTACCTCGACGAACGCTGGAATGTCATCGACTGTAACTCGGCGTACGACAAGGCGTTCCCCGGACTGGTCGACGAGGGAAACGTGTTGCGCTGGTTCTTCTCGACTCCGGCATCAATGAAGGTCATGGTCGAGTGGGAGGCGGAAGCCGCCTTGACCGTCAGCTGGTTCCGGGCGCTGATGGGGCGCTACTACAACCCCGACTGGGCGGTGGAAACACTCGAAAAGTTGAGCGAGTTCCCTCTCTTCCGTGAACTGTGGTCACGTGAAGAAGTCCGGTTCGGCCGACACCAGCCGTTCATGCACCTCCGCGACGCCGAGACTGGTGAGCGATACAGCGTGCACGTGCAGGTCCACGCGGAGATGCGGGGCAGGTATCCGCTGCAGATGTACCTCGGAGTGCGCCTGCCCGCCTCTGACTAGCGGAGCGTCTTGACGAACGCGGTGATCGCCGCGTTGACCGGCTCGGGGTGTGTCCAGTTTGCGGCATGGCCGGCCACCGGGATCGTGACAACTGGCGCAGCACCGAGAAGACCTGCGCTGAGCTCGTCCGCCTTCTCTTTGGGCGCTGACAGGTCATTTTCCCCACGGATGATCAACGCCGGAACGCCAATGTCGGAGAGTCGGTCCACGATGTCGTCGCGTTCGATAAGGCACTCCGCGGCTGGTCGGACAGCCATACGATCGCTGCTGTTCCATTTGCTGATCCACGATGTCCAATCCGCAGGTTCTCCACCGATCAGTTGGGGGGCAAGTGCGCTGGTGAGGGGTTCGAGTGGCTCTGTGCTGCACCACTGATCGAACAGGACGCGGTATCCGGACTTCTGCTCGGGTGTACAGGCTGAGGCTTCCGTGTCGAGCAAGATCAGCGCCCTTGTGCGCTCCGGTGCGAGGAGTGCTGTGCGCAGCGCGGTATAGCCGCCCTGGGACATGCCCCCGATGATTGCCTTCTCGACACCGATGTCGTCGAGAACGGCGAGGGCGTCGCGCGCAAGGTCCCAGTATGTGAACGGCTCGCCCGTATCGGTGGTTTTCCCGTGGCGGCGCGCATCCCAGGTCACAACCCGAAGATCCGGGGATAGATCGCGCACCTGGGGCGTGAACATGGATGAGTCCATGAAGAACCCGTGCCCGAGTATAAGTACGGGCCCCTCTCCCCCACTGTCGGTGTAAAAGATGTCGGCGTCGGGCGTTGTCACTGTTGGCACGTAGCCGATCCTAGGGTGAGGTGAGTATCCCCGGTCCAGGCGAGCCTCGAGGAACGCGGGTGCCAGTGCTCTTTCAGACGTAGCCGCTCACTCTCGACAAGGCCCTCTCGCCACAACCTGCGAAGACTATCGACGTGTTGTTTCGACCGATGGTCCGTGACCGGCAGGGCCCCTCCCCGCTCAGGTCACCGGCGACTGGGTGCGTTCGGTTCGTCCATTCGATAAGAGCGCGGGCGATCCAGCATCGCGCTGCCGCGGAGTCCGCCGCACAGGCGGCGAGGGACTCGAATGCCAGCGCGATCGCGACCGTGAACTCGGGGTGCGGTTCGTCGATGCATTCGAGTGCGATGTCGTTCGCCGCCGAAAGCACCAGATATGCGGCCTCCAAACCGGATACGTCCGATCTTTGGGTTGATCTCTCGGTGCCACGTACGCCGCGCGCCACACCTCGGGGTTGAGCTCCTCCTTTCCCGATGTCCGGCACATACCAGCGACGCGCTCGAGTTCGTGGAGTACGTCGTCGCCGGCGGACGGGAGCCGGCCGGTCAAGCCCCAGTCCGGGTCGAGCACGTCGGCGAACCAGCACCAGCGAGCGAACTCAGGCGCGTCTTCGAGCGCGAGTTCAACGGTTCCGGACGCCAGCTGCATCACCGCATCGGCGACCGACATCTCGTTCAAAGCGGAAGAAAATGACTCATGCATGACCGTTTCCCGTCTCCGTGTCCAGCGAATGGGACTTGAGGGTCGAGCAAGATTGAGACATGTTGTGGTGATTGATAAAAGCAACATTGAGGAGCCGTGCACGACCGAGCCCCGGCCGGGCCGAGAGCGTGGTCAACCATTCGCCGGAAATCGACAGGCATCAGCGACCCCGAACAAGGTTTGCCTGGGCCGACCGCGATGGGATGCCGAAGCCGTTCGGCAGCGCGATGCCATCGTTGACGCGAAGACTGGCAGGCCCGGCGGTGGTTGCCAGCGCTCATTCGAGCTAGTGCAGTTCCGTTTAGCACCTGCGGCTCTCGTTGATCTCGATCGGCGGGCCAGGCGACATCGCTTCGGGTGACGGGATAGTCGCCAGCTTTCGCTGGGGTCGCTTGCTCCCCGATGCGGGCACCCCATGATCCGGTACCGCACGAACACAGCCAATCGTCGCCTCGTAGGACCTCGCGCGTGCTGCGAGGACGCCAGTCCAGTGGGGACCTATCGCACTCCCCCGGCTGGCGAAAGCCCGCGTCTGCACGTTCAGCCTGGCGGTGGCCGAGAGACTGGATCCCGTCCGACATAGCTTCGGCTTGTCGCGGAGAGTCAGGATTGTGCGCGGTTGTCAGTTCGGCTGCGGCAGCGACTGGGCCAGTCCCGCCCTCTTCACGCTCACCTGTGGGCGCATCGGTCATCCGCGCCACTATCTCCTCCGTCGAGGAATCGGCGGAACCGGACCCGCCGGCGTCTGCCTGGATGAGAGCACGGCGATACCGGCTCAGCTCGGTTACGGCCGAGTCGTATTTTATGGCGAGCTTGTCCGCGAGCACGCTCGGTGACCAGCGCTGCTCGTAGGCCATCCGTAGAATTTCTTTTCGTTCGCAGTTGCGCATCGGGACTTGTTCGCCAGCGAGGCGACGAACGATGACGACCTCGTCCGCTGGGACCGCACCCACGGCCCGCTCGCGCTCGTGACTACGCGCCTTGGGGTTGTCGATCTCGTCGTCGTCCCATCCCAGGGGCGGCACCACGCCTGCTGCGCGTGATTGCTCACGGAGGTCCGCGTCAGGGCCGGGGCGCATGGAAAGCTCGTCGTAGATCTCGTGGACGGCTTCCCACAGTTCACTGGTGATGAGTCCTTTCTCCGGCATCGAGGTGACGACGTCGATCTCGATATTCAGCCGATGAGCAAGGGCCGGATCGCCGTAGCCCATGGCATTGAGTGCGCGCAGTCGGCGGCGGGCCCCCACTGCTGGTGTCAGGTCACGCCCGCGGCTCGGGTGAAATGTGATGGAGAGGATGGCGTCTGCGGTGGCGGGTGTGATCGTGCGAGTCGTGGTTCTCCGCAACGACCGGATCGTCGCGACCGGCACAGAGGCCAGGTCAGCGATCAGAGCGGTGGTCATTCCGGCGCATATCAGGACGTTGATGTGATGTCGCACGTCAACCATCTCGTCGTCGTTCCGGTGGACAGTCGGACCATCGCCGACCTGCGGAATCTTGCAGAAATGACACAGAAACACGTCGCAGAACGAACTGGACTCAGTACCACCACGATCGGCCGGATCGAGCGGGGCGAAGGGACCCTGTCCGACCGACATAGCACCGCACTCGCTGTAGCTCTTCGCCTCGAAGAACGGACAAGCCGGGAAGCGTTCGTCCGCGCACGGAATCGGCCGCTTCCTCCTCGCTAGCTCGGCAATGATCACCCTGGCGCTCATGCATTGTCTCCACTACGCAACCGTCGCTGCCGGTGGAGATCGATCGATCGTCGCGCGCCGCTCAGCGCGAGAGCTGCGGAGACCACCAGCACTGCCGCGACGACGACCAGCCGGCGTAGATCTAGGCCGGAGCCTTCCGTGCCGGGGATAGTCACCAGTGGTGATGCCGAGGCCGCAACGATGAGCTCGTGAGTGAGCAGCCAGGCCGTTGCCTTGCTCGATATTGCGGGAAGAGCCGCCACGGCGAGGCCCAGAATCAGCGGTGCGGCCATCAACAGAGCCAGTTGGTCCTCGTCGGACAGGCCTGCTGCATTCTGGGCGGATTTGCGTGGCGGCTGCGACTGAGTGGGTTGCATTAAAGTCTCTCCTCCTGAAGTGGGCTTCTTTGCGGAGGAAGATCCGGTCAAGTGGGTGTGTGTGACAGACGCCGGCTCGCTTATTTCACAACAGAGCGCGAACAGGTTCGCTACCGCTCACCCGAGTCGGCGCCTGACACTGGTCTTGAACCTTCCACCGGTCCTCAGACCGATACCTGGGTGGGTTTGCGAATCGATACGTAGGAGCTATCAGGTAAGGCGAGTTCGCCATACTCATCGGTGTCGCTGCGCCAGGTCAGGGAAAGCAACGAGTGGTCGATGATGTCCAGTTCGGGATCGGTGTCGACGACCACCCATTCGTCGAGGTCTTCTATCAGGAGTAGGTCCCCGAGTGCCACGTCCGCGGCGCGAACGTCGCGGACCGGTCCGTACTGGTCCTCGTTGGTCTGATGCGAATCGGCCCGATCATCGACGAAGTCGGATTCACCGGCCATTGCCGTCTCCCGCTCCGTCCCGACCGGCTCCTTAACCAGGGCGAGCCGAGTGTGTGGGGACTCCGCACTGGAGGAGGTTTCACCGAGTTGTGGAGCAGAGAGCTGATCGAGAAACGAAGCGGGATCGGTCGCGCCGTTCGTGGCGGTCAACGAGTAGCAGTTGTCGTCGGGCTCTCCCGTTGCTTCGTTGGTGGGCTCGCCGCCGCCCCCGAGTAGGCCGAGGAGCGCTGTCGGTGAAGCGAGACGACGATCGACTTCGTGGGTCACGTTTGCTCTTCTGAGTACTGGGTCGAGGTCGGGCCGGTCGGTGGCCAATACCCATTCGGCGTCGATGTAGTCGAAGTATGTCAGCGGCGCAGGTTCGGAGGTGTCGTCGGTGGCGTCAATATCGGGAAGTTCGTCCGGCGGAACGATCAACAATCGAGGATGGCGTGTCACCGTGGGCCGGAGGGTGTTGAGCAGATCCGCCTCGAAGGTGCCCGGACGCGTCTTACGCGGGTCGGGTATGCGGTAGCACTGGATCTCGATGGGCTGATAGTTGTCGGTGACGGTGGTGCCGCGGCCGCGGCACTTGCGAGGCACGCTGGTACCGATCGTCGGTGATTGCCACATCATCAGCGCACCTTGTGGAGAAAGCCGGCCCATCGAGATGCGCATGGCGAAGTTGTCGCGCATGTCACCGAGGAAGTACTGCGCATCGGGACGCTGAGTTCCGAAGACCAGATGCACCCGCGCAGTGCGGGCCTTACGCGCCATGGACGCGAGCATGGTTACCACCGGCGGCAGACGGGGTCCGCCCTTCGATTTGACTCCCACGTACCAGTCCTCGACGTTCCCGCGGAATTCAGCCCATTCGTCGAGGAAGACCAGAACTGGCTCGAAGTCGGTTTCGGTCGCCTCGCCGGTGACAATCTTCTGGTACCGAAACTCCATGAGATCGCGGGCGCGATGGACCAATGCCACTTGCTGCTCGATGGTGGTGGCGACCACCTGCACGTTGGGCCAGTCCTGGAATCCCAGAAACTCGACGTACTTGCCATCAAGAACCCAGATCGGCCATCCACGTCGTGAGAAGTTAACCAGGAGATTGTGCGCGGTGACGGTCTTGCCGCTGCCCGGTGGACCGATCAACATCATGTTCGGGTCGATCGCCGGCCGCCACACTACTTCGTTGCCGTCCTCGTCGATACCGTAGGGAATCTCCACCGAGTCGTAACTGGCCAAGAGGTCTACGTCGGGGTCGAGGTCCGGCGCCGGCAACCAGATACTGTCCGGGAACGCTGTGCGTAGCGCGAACCGCACCCAGTCCGTCTCCAGATTCCACCGTGCTCGCCAGCGACCGGGCAGCGTCGCGCTCACTCCTCGTTCGACTCGCGTCCGGTAGCCCTCCGACTCCAGTTTCGGGCCGAGCTCATGACGGACCTCCATCGCGCTCACGTCGCCAGTTTCGATGTCGACATCGATCGCCGTCGCGGCTGCGGTCGGCCCCAACAGTTGAGTGACGATCCGCTTGGCACGCGCAACCTGGTCACTGTCTGCGGCTTCCCGTATCGGTTCGGCTGCGGAGGTAAAGACCAATCGTCGGCGGGCGGGGTCATGCTTGTCGAGTTCGAAGAAGCCCCAACCCTGGTGTTCGAAAACCTCGCAAATGTCGGCGAGCCACGTCTCATCATTCAGCGCTTGCGTCGAGTCGTAATGCACGGTGAGTTTTCTCGGATGTCCCGGCCATCCGCGACGACTCCATCTTGCTGTGGACAGCACCGCCCGCGTCGCCTCCGGCAACCCCACGATCGGGCATAGCCTCTCCACCACCTCGTCGACGTCGGCATCGCGAAGCTGTCTACGTTTGCCTGTCACTCCGGTGTAGGCGGCAGCGATCGACAATCCGGTTGCGGCGGGAATTGCGAGGGTGCTGTACCCAAACAAAGGAGCAGCGGCCCAGACCCCCACCGCGGTCATACCTAAGCAGAAGCTGTCGCGGATCCACGTGCGTGGCCGCGGCGGTAAGGAAGGGATTCGTGACGAACGCGTAAATCGCGTAGCACTTTGTTGCGGTGGTATTTTCGTCATCAGGTGGGCCTCACGTTCGCCATTCGTCGGCATGGAGATCACGAGCGGTTGTGTGCATTCAACTTCTGCGCAAATCTTGAACTCCGATCGGTTTACTCCACCGCCTTCGCGATCGGATCACGGAAGTGGTTGGTCATGTCCTGCAGTGCCGTAGTGCCTGATGCATCGACGACGAGTTCCCCGTAGTTCTGGTGAGTTCCGGACCCGATGAATGAGGCGAACTTCAGCCCTTCGGCGCCGATCCGGGAAAGGGCGTCTGCACCGTCAGAGCCTGCCAACGCGGTGAGGCTCGAGGCGAGCCCTCCAAGGTCCCCGGCCTGGGACTGCTGAGTGATCTGCTCTCCGGTCGTCGTGGACGTCGTCACCGCACCGAGCTGGGATGCAGCGGCCTTCTGGCCACCGCTGAGTGTGCCCACCGCGATCTTCGCGAAGTCCAGGATGTGGGGAAGTGCGCCGAGGCCGGCCCCGATGATGTCGCCGGTCTCGATGGCGTGCCAGAGCTGCTTTTGGAGTTCGCCGGCGGTGTTCGCCAGACCGATGATGTCGAGATTCCCGACGAGGCCGACGATCATCGAGATGATCTGTGCAGCACCGGATGGGTCGGGAATCATCGCGATCAGGGCCGCAGCCGTCTTGTAGTCAAGCCCGGCGGCGAGCTTGATGAGTGGCTCGAACAGGACGTTGATGCGGTCGAATTCGGCGTGGACAGCCTTGACCTTGGCCATTGGGTCGAGACCCGGATCGAGAACAATGTGCGGGATCCGGTTGAACAAGATGTCGAGGACTGCAGGGATGTTGTCGGCGAGGTCGAATGCGTTCGTCCCGATGTGCGTGACCTGGTTGATGAGCACGCTCGGCTTGATGACCGAGAGCGCGTCCGCCGCGAGTGACAGACCATCCGCCGGAGTAGCGGCCAAGGGCGAGACCTGAGTGGACAACGTGTCCACCGATGTCTGCAGCTGCTGCACCTGGTCCGGCGTGGAGGCATTCTGAACCGTCCGCGCGATGGTGTCCGCGGCTTGAAATGCACTCGTCAGGTCAATGCCTGTGGCCTTGTCGACGATCTGGCCAGCGGCGTACTCGGGAGTCGAAGCGTCCGCGGTCTTGAGCGTCTGTTCCACTGCCGGATTCTGGGTAACCCAGCTGGTCGTATCGGCCACCGGAACAAGAGTGTTGGCAACATCTGTCGCCGCCGATTCCATGCTCTTCAGGTCCGGCGCGCCGGACTGCAACTGCTGCTGCAGGGTCTCGATGTTGCCGGCCAATCCCGGAAGATCGACCTTCGAGTAGTCGGACACCAAGGCGTTCTGCAGACCCGCGGTGGTGGGCTGAGATCCATCGTTCTGCTGCGGCCCCGAAGCAATCGGGGGCTGAGCAAGCACCCGTCCGAGTCCTGCGAGCAATCCATCCTTGCCTGCGTTGGTCGAGCAGTAGAGGTCGTCGGGGGCGCAGTACGAACGCGTGACTGCAGCAGTCTTTCCGAACCCGCCCGGCCTGGCCCCCGCGATCCCTACACCGTCGACGGGAGGACCGACGAGAGTGTTGTCGCCATTCGTCTGCCGTGGGTCAGCAACAAGACCGACGGCGATCAACCTCTCTGCCGGGATAGGACCCTTGTCGTGTCCGATCAACCACGTCAAATCGCCGGCCACATCCGCACCCTGGCTGTAGCCGCCGAGTGCGAACAGAGTGTTCGGGCATTGTGCTGCACGAGTCTGCATCACGCGCACGCCGGCCTCGATGCCAGATGCCTTACTGGTGCCGTAGGTCTTGCCCTTGTTGAAGGCGGACGCTTCGTACGCCGGATAGGTGATCTTGATGGAGGTACCAAAAAGCTGGGAAAGAGGATCGGTGACCTGCTTGAGCAGACCCTTCGCGACGTCAGGATCAGCGGTCGAGTCCGTTTCGAACGTTCCCGGCATCATCACCACTTCCACCTCCGGGCAGCCCGATGATGCCGGCGCCGCCCCGGCCTGACTTGGCGACACAACCGCGGTGAGCGCGGCGAGGAGTGCAGCGAGCAAAGAGGCGACGAGCATGCAAACCCAGCCGCTGTAGTCGGGGCGACCGTCCGCAGAAGTTGGTGCGTGAAGGTTCGTCATGAGTGTTCTCTCTTCGTCAGAGATACAGCGCCGGCACGATGATCCGACCGCTGTCGATGTGAGTGGTGACGTCGCGAGGCAGAAAATCAGCGACAGTGAGAGCGACTCTGCTCATCACATGCGAGGCCTCGGCGAGCAGTCCGGGACGAGCGATTGCGGGGCGGGTGAGTGCAGCCTCGAATCCTCGAGTCGCTTCGAGGAGCAAGGACGTTTCGGTCAGCAGAAACGCCGTCGCGATGAAGACCATGACGGTGAACAGAGGCGCGAGCGAACGGGTCATCAGATTGCCGCAGTAGCCGCTGCAGTCCGCCGACGACCGCGTGCAAACCGGGGTCGAGAAGGCGGCTGATTGGAGGCGACGACACTTTTACGAATGCGCGTGACCGCGCGGTAGAGCCGCTGGCGAAGCGCTGCCGGAGTCATCCCTACCTCCGCGGCAATCACGGCCAAGTCGCAATCGGTCTGCTCGAGGTATGCCCGCTGAATCAGGGTGCGATCGAGGTCGTTGATGACCTTCTTTTCGACCGCCCATGTGAGCAGAGCCGGAGCAGAGATATCCGCTCCCAGCTCGTTCTCAGCACTGTCGGACTCCCCCATGACATCGGAGGCGGGGATCTCCTGGGCGAAGGTTTCCTCGCGCGTGATCTTCTTCAGCGTGTGCAGGAAGAGCGCCGCGTAGACGTTCTCACCGGACGGCCTGTAGGTAGCGATCAGAGACATGAAAGTGGCCACCGTGGAGGCCGCTCTCTCATCGCACGCGTGATACCGATCGTGCCCACTGACCCGTGCATGGCGCGTCAAAGAGATGAGCTTGCCGAGCATCAACTGCAGCAGCGCTCGCCCGGCAAGGGAGCTTCCTTCCTGATGCAGTGTCAGCAGCGCCAGAAGCACACCATCACGATCTCGGCGGTGCGCCGCGGCGAGATCGTTGAGATCCGTCACCTCACCGAGCGCGGCGTGGTTCATCGGCCACGTCAAGACTTCGGCGGCGGCTGCGGGGCGAGCGCAGAGGTACATCCACTCGGTGTTCAACCGGCTGTACAGATTGTTCTGCGCGGTGCTGCGAACCGGCGTTGCCGATGACGCTGTGGTGGCGGTGGGTGCGTGGGTGGACGTTTCCACGATCGGTCTCCTCTGGGCGCGGGCGAGGTGGTCTCGCGCCCAGTACAGCAACCGGATATTGCCTCTGACCTGTGTGTTTGTTGTTGCCGGAGGGGTTGCCCGTTATTGCCAAGGCGTTGTTGCCGTGAGGGTTCCGGCTGTGCGGCGGTGGGCAGGGAGTGCCTCTCACGTGCGCTCTTTCGGCTGAGGCAATAACCCCTTGGCGACTGCAGAAAAAAACTTCAAGAGGCTTCGCGAGCGATGTCACTCAAGCCCCCGGACCCGGATCTTCCTCCAAGTAGAAGCCCACTTTTCTGTGTGGCGCTCTTCCACACCCCAGTCGCCAGGAGGACCGGATGCACGAGCTCGACAACTCGCTGCAAGCCCAGCTGCACGATCTCGGCT
>Ga0247818_10002221_pt1 | contig 12595 bp, 10 predicted proteins | sample 13C_Glucose_Day1_FD_192424 | JGI IMG/M metagenome (GOLD analysis project Ga0247818, IMG submission 192424) | Soil microbial communities from agricultural site in Penn Yan, New York, United States - 13C_Glucose_Day1 | ecosystem: Environmental > Terrestrial > Soil > Agricultural land | place...
GTCCTCGAGGATCATGTTGGCATCCCAAGGCGCGCCATCTTTGAGGATGGTTTGCTCCAGGCACCACTCGTACTCTTCTTCGGTTTCACCTTTCCAGGCGAAAACCGGGATGCCGGCAGCAGCGATGGCAGCAGCGGCCTGGTCCTGAGTCGAGAAAATGTTGCAGGACGACCAGCGTACTTCGGCACCCAGGGCAACCAGGGTTTCGATCAGCACGGCAGTCTGAATGGTCATGTGGATGCAGCCAAGGATCTTCGCGCCCTTGAGCGGTTGCTCGGCGGAGTACTTGTTACGCAGACCCATCAGTGCCGGCATTTCGGATTCGGCGATGATGGTTTCGCGACGGCCCCAGGCAGCCAGGGACATGTCGGCGACTTTGTAATCGTTAAAATCTGCAGGCGTGATAACAGCGCTCATGAAGAGCCTCCATTCGTAATGTATGCGAATGGGCGCCGTTGTGCGTTTAGTGTCCAGCCAGTAAAGGCCGGGCAACGCCCCATCCGAGCCTGACAGGTCGAACCTGCTGCAGCGCCCCTCGGACAGGTGGCGGGAAAACGGTATCAAGTGATGATGACCGTTTTGAAACGGAGGCGATTATAGCGGGCTATGCTGATCTTCCAAAGCGTTTCTGTTGGTCAATGTCCGAACGGTAATCGAGGCCATAGGCGATGCCTGATAGAGCTCTAGGCCGGGCTCTGCCATGATGGTCAGCATCATTCGGCAAGACGCTCAGGAGTGAATATGAATTTCCACACCCGCAAATGGGTTAAACCCGAAGACCTCAACCCCAACGGCACGCTGTTTGGCGGCAGTCTTCTGCGCTGGATCGACGAAGAAGCGGCCATTTACGCCATTGTCCAGTTGGGCAACCAGCGCGTGGTCACCAAGTACATTTCAGAAATCAATTTCGTCAGCGCTTCGCGTCAGGGCGACATCATCGAGCTGGGCATCACCGCCACCGAATTCGGTCGCACCTCGATCACCCTGACCTGCGAAGTGCGCAACAAGATCACTCGCAAGAGCATTCTCACCGTTGAAAAAATGGTGTTTGTGAACCTCGGTGAAGACGGCTTGCCGGCGCCCCATGGCCGAACCGAGATCAAGTACGTCAAAGATCAGTTCAAGGAAGATGAAGCCGTCGAATAATTCGAGGATGACGAACGGAATCTGAACCGCGCGGGTCGTAACTACATCGCACGCCAGCGGTTCAGGAGTTCTATGGACACTCGTAAAGACGGCAAGACCCCCGACCTCTCCGCCAAAGAACAGCATGAGGTCGAAAAAAACCAGCCACCGCGCGCGGCGGTGCTGCACGAAATCATCCGCACCCAGGGCGATCAGGAACTCGAACGCAGCATCGCCGCGCTGTGGTGGTCGGCGCTGGCGGCCGGGTTGACCATGGGCTTGTCACTGATGGCCATGGGATTGCTCAATTCCCGATTGCCGGACGACGAAGGCTTCAAGGTGATTGCCAGTTTCGGCTACTGCGCCGGTTTTCTTGCGGTGATCCTTGCCCGCCAGCAACTGTTCACCGAAAACACCCTGACCGCCGTGCTGCCAATCATGAGCAAACCCACACTGGGCAATTTCGGTCGATTGCTGCGGCTGTGGGGGGTGGTGCTGTTCGGTAACCTCTGCGGCACCTTGCTGGTGGCCTACGTCATGCTGGAGTTGCCGATTTTCGACAGCAAGACCGACGAGGCCTTCCTCGACATCGGCCGCAAGGTCATGGAAAACCACACCAGCCAGATGTTCGCCAAGGGCATCATTTCGGGCTGGATGATTGCGACCATGGTCTGGATGATCCCGTCCATGGAGAGCGCCAAGATGTGGATCATCATTCTCATCACCTACTTCATGGCGCTGGGTGATTTCACTCACATTGTGGTTGGCTCGTTGGAGGTCTCGTACCTGGTGTTCGCCGGTGAACTGCCATGGCAGGATTTTTTTCTGGTGTTCGCAGGCCCGACGCTGGCGGGCAACATCATTGGTGGCAGCTTTATTTTTGCGCTGATCAGTCATGCGCAAATCCGTAGCGAAAGCGGTGCGCCGAAGGAAAAAAATGGTGGCAAGGCCGACACGGACTCTCCCGAATAAACCAGCCGGCGGTCATGACGAGCGAGCAGGGTGAATTGCTCGCCCGAGCCAGTCCGGCGGTTGTGTTTATCGGTCTGGAATCAACCATGCCCGAGCTTGATCGACGGTGGTCGAGTTGAATGTGCGTGACAACGATGGAAGGCTGCGCGAGACGTACTGATCGGCAATTTGGTTGAGCGCAGCGTTGAAGTCTGTGGGATTTTTCGACTCGCGCAGTAGGCTGATCGCCCGAGTCAGCAGCTTGACGTTGGAATCTGGCTGGCCGAGGCGGTATAGCGAGGGGTAGATCACTTCGCGGATGAAGTTTTCGCTTTTGGTTTTAATATCGCGTACGCCCATTTCCTCGATCGCTTTGGTCAGCACGGCGGATTTCGGCCCTGCGTTCTGGGCATCGATGCGTTTAACGGCTTGAAGCAACTCCATGTAGTCCGGAGCATTTCCATGGTTCAGTTTGAGTGCCAGCCATTCAATTTTACCCGGTGTGTCGCCCAGTTGATCAAGACGGTTGATGGCCTCTATCAGTGACGCCGTAAGGCCTAGCAGGTCGGGGTACTTGGCTTTCGCCTCGATCAGGCCATGGCTTAAATCGGCCATTAGCTGTTGAGCTTGCTGGCGGAACTGGATGATTTTTACGCTCGACTCATCGTTTTGCAGTTCGTTCGCAGCAGCGTCGAACAAAGAGTCATCGAGGGCCAAGAGTGCGCCACCGATTGAGTTGAATGTATAGGTTTCGCTGCCTTCACCGTTTTTCAGGTGATCGCTGACTTCAACTTCCAGTTTTTGCTGCAGGTGGTTCTTGAACACCAGTTGCATGCTGAAATTTACGGTGCCGTTGAGCGTGCCCCTGAAGTCACCTTTTTCAGTTTTCAGTGGAACGACGACAGTCTGCTTTTCAAAGGCTTTGAGGCTGCGCGTTTCCTGCGCGTTCCGAGCCGCATAGCTCACGCCAACGACTTTATCGGTCAAGTTCGAGATTAACGTTCCACGATCTTTTTGCAGCTCTCCATCTCCGTTCTCAAACTTGAGAATCAACTGAGCCTGTTCGCAAATCGGGCTCATCGGGAACTGAGGTTCGTAGAGGTCCACGACAGGGGTATTGAGCATGATTCCGCCATCCTGGAAGGTGGTTGACTCTCCGTCAGACTGAAAGGGCAAACTTTGTTCCGAAGGCTGCTGGAACACGAAGGGCAACGAACCTGAAATATGAGCGGCGCGGGCGACGTCCATTTCCGGGGTCAGGCTGGCGTTGAACACGACCATTTGGGGGCGTCCGTCGAACATGGCTGTTCCGGTGATATGCAGTTGCTTGATTTGCGGCATGTCCTTGCTCAGTGTCGCCAGATCACCGAATGTCACATAGCCTTTGTTTTTAATCTGGTCTACGCAGTCTTTGGTTTCTGTCGAAAGATTTTTTTGCTTTTCGAAGTGCGACTGAATCGATTCGACCATTTTCTCGTGAAGCAAACTTTCCAGCGGCACGGCTTTGGATTGAAGGCGAGGTATCAGATCGAGCAGCAGCCGTCCAATGGTGCCAGTTTTCCCTGGTGCCTTTGCGATGACCTTGCCAATCCTGGAGCTGGCTTGCTGTATCGGTCCCAGAATTTCGCTGGAACTGTTGAGCAACTCTACGAGGTTGGTCTCGTCCGACATCTTGTCGAAGTCGACATGCACCATGCCGCTGGCCAGAAAAGCCGCCGAAATAGCGCCGGCCGAAGAACCGGAAATGCTTTGGATGTTGTCCAGCGTCTGATAATCCCCCAGTGCTTTGACCATCCCCGAAAACGCCACGCCCTTGGCGCCTCCGCCGCTAAGAACCAGGTGTTTGATATCGGGACGCTTGAGGTCCATTTCGACCACGTCGTTTTCAAAACGACGAATCGTCAATCCACGGTCGGTCAGGGATTCAACCAGCCTTTCAGATTTTCCTTGTCCGATTCGCATGGAGCCGAACCTGAAATCATTGCAGTCAATTTCTTTCGAGTCGGTCAGTGGGCCTTGCGAGGCATTTTCCTGAAAGGTTGACGAACTGGGTGGGAGTAATTGGGGCGTGCCGATTATGTTCATGAGTGTCTCTTCCTTTGAGAACGAATTCGGAAGTTGCACTTTATGAGAGTCGAAGGGGGGTGAGAGCAGGGCGTAATGCCTTGGGACAATCGCCTCAGGACGCTTTGCGAGAGGTCTGTGCGTGACTGAAAAGGCTCTGGCATGAGCCTTTCAGAGGGGCAGAATTAATCGTGTGTCAGCCCCGAAGAAACTTCATACAGATTGCGTCCAGTTTCTCCAGACAGTCAGTGCCGGTTTTCTGATCAGCGATTCAATGGGCTGTTTCTGGCGCACGGGCACTGCGACGTTGCCGATAAATGAAGTACAGCGCGGTCAGCACGGTCAGGCCGCTGACCAGTGCGCCGGTCCAGGGCAGGTCTGCGAGATCGGCCCCACTAGCGACTACCAATCCGCCAATCCAGGCACCGGCCGCGTTGCCGAGGTTGAACGCGCTCTGGTTCAGCGTTGAGCCAAGGTTGGGCGCTTCATGGGCTTGATCGATGATCAGCAATTGCAGAATCGGGCAGAGGGCGAACGCAAATATTCCCCACAGCACCAGCGTGATCGCCGCCGGGATGACCGAGTGGCTGGTCTGGCTGAACGCGGCCAACACCAGCACCACGGCCAGCGCCATACCCACGAGTGACGGCAACAAACGGCTGTCGGCCAAGCGTCCGCCGAGCATGCTGCCCGCGGTCAGGCCCACGCCAAACAACAGCAGCATGATCGTCACGCCATGGGGGCTGACACCGGTGATGTCCTGGAGGATCGGCGCGATGTAGGTGAACACGCTGAACAGGCTGGTCGACGCCAGTACGCTCATGCCCAGCGCTAACAGTACGTTGGCCTTGCCCAGCACTTTGAATTCGCTGGCGAGGTTGGCTTTGTCCATCGCAATGTTTTTTGGCAACCAGAGCCACTGGGCAATCGCGGCGATCACACCGATGACCGATACCGCCCAAAACGTCGAACGCCATCCGGCGTACTGACCGAGTGCGGTGCCCAAGGGCACGCCCAGCACGTTGGCCAGGGTCAAGCCCGTGAACATCATGGCAATCGCCTGGGCGCGTTTGTTGGGTGCGACCAGGCCGGCGGCTACAACCGAACCAATGCCGAAGAACGCTCCATGACACAGCGCCGTCACCACTCGGGCGGCCATCAGCGTGGCGTAATTCGGTGCCAGGGCGCAGAGCATGTTGCCTAGGATGAACATCAGCGTCATGCCCAGCAGCGTGGCTTTGCGCGGCATGTTGGCGGTGCCGACCGCGAGGATCGGCGCGCCGAACACCACCCCCAAGGCATAACCGGTGATCAACAGCCCGGCGTGGGGAATGCTCACGGCGAGGTCGCGGGCAACATCGGGCAGCAGGCCCATGATGACGAATTCAGTGGTGCCGATGCCGAACGCGGCAACAGCGAGGGCAAGCAAAGCGAGTGGCATGCGCAAGGTCTCTATCGGTAGTCTTGACGCTCTGATCAGGCATACGCATGCCAGGGCCCGTTCTCGACGAGAGCGGACCAGGGCAGGTTTTTTATTGGAATTAGTCGTGCGCAACTGAGTGCGGCGTGGTCGCTTGCAGTATAAACAGCCACTGACATATGGCGAATCAATTCTCCATCCGCTTTATGTAGGAGCTGTCGCAGGCTGCGATCTTTTGGCTTTTAAAAGCAAGCTCAACGGATTGCAGCCTGCGGCAGCTCCTACAGGGGAGGGTGACCAAAAAAGGAGTGTGCCGTGTTTGCGACGGCGTTGGTATTGGTGGCGGCGCTGTTGCACGCGGCGTGGAATACCCTGATCAAATTCAGTGCGGAGCGGCTGTTGGTCGTGGCCTGCATGGACAGCGTGGCACTGCTGTTTGTCGCCATGATGCTACCGTTCGTGGCAATGCCGCCGCTGGAAATCTGGCCATGGATTCTGGCCTCGGCGGCATTTGAGTTGCTCTACCGCTATTTGCTGATCCAGGCCTATCGAGTCGGCGATCTCGGGTTGGTCTATCCGCTGATGCGCGGACTGTCGCCATTGGTGGTGCTGGCGTTGACGCTGATCTTTGCCGGTGAAGTCCTGACGAACCAACAGATTTTCGGAATCCTGTTGATACCGCTCGGCATGCTGTGCCTGCTTTGGCAGGGTGGCGGCGGGGCACGCCTGCCGTGGTCGATGCTGCCGGTGGTGGTGCTGATCGGACTGTGCATCGGTTGCTACACCTTTATCGACGGTCAGGCGTTGCGGCGCTGGTCGCATCCACTCGACTACCTGGTCTGGGTGACGCTGCTCAGCGCCTGGCCGTTTCCGCTGTTGGCCTGGGTGCGCAAACGACCCGCGTTCAAGTTGTTCTGGCGCGAGCAGTGGCGGTTGGGTTTGGCCGTCGGGTTTTGTGTGCTGTTCAGCTACGCTCTGGTGCTGTGGGCCATGCAGCTGGGCTCGATTGCCGAAGCCGCGGCGTTGCGCGAGATCAGCGTAATTCTGGTGGTGCTGTTTGGCATGCGTTACCTGAAAGAACCTTTTGGCGGACCGCGCCTCTTAGCTTGTGGACTGGTGTTGATCGGCATTTTGATCATGAAATTTTGACTGTTCTGAAATCTGAAGAAGGGACTGCTTTATGACGGTTGCTCTGTGGTGCATTTTGATCGCGATTTTCCTGCCCTACATCTGCACGGGCATCGCCAAGGCCAGTGGCGGGTATCGTCTGAGTGACAACCATGACCCCCGGGACTTTCTCGAGTCACTCAACGGTTTGGCCCGGCGCGCGCATGCGGCGCAACTGAACAGTTTTGAAGTGACTCCGGCGTTCGCGGCGGCAGTGATCGTTGCGCATCTGGCGGGCAATGCGGAATTGGTGACGCTCAATGTGTTGGCAGTGCTGTTTATCACCAGTCGGCTGTTGTACATCATTTGCTATCTGGCGGACTGGGCGATTTTGCGGTCGTTGGTGTGGTTCGTGGGGATGGGGTTGATCGTGAGTTTTTTTGTGGTCTCGGCTTAAAAACAAGATCAAAAGCTCGCAGGCTTTGCCAGCTCCTGCATCGACGGTACGCGTACCGGTCCCGTAGGAGCTGGCGAAGCCTGCGAGCTTTTGCTTTTAAGGTTTATCCGCCACCTGAGGCACTTGCGGAAGCGCCGCGCCTTTGGGCCAGAGCATCCAGATTTGTCCCTGTTGCTTCATGTCCCCCGCCAGTTGTCCCGCCGCCTCGCCGGTGCCCCAGAACAAATCCGCCCGCACTTCGCCGGCAATCGCGCCGCCGGTGTCCTGCGCCGCGACCGGTCGCACCAATGCGCTGCCGTCCGGTTTGGTGGTCGACAACCACAGCAGGCTGCCCAGCGGGATGACTTTGCGATCCACTGCTGCACTGTAACCCGCCGTCAGCGGCACATTGAGCGAGCCGCGTGGCCCTTCATTGCTGTCCGGGTTGCGGGTGAAGAACACGTAGCTTGGGTTGCTTCCCAACAGCTCGGGGATGCGCGACGGATTGGCCTTGGCCCAGTCGCTGATCGCGCCCATGGTCACATCTTCTTTCTTCAGTTCGCCTTGCTCCACCAGCCAGCGGCCGATGGGACGATACGGATGACCATTCTGGTCGGCATAGGCAATGCGCAACTGGCGGCCGCTGTCGAGCTGGATCCGACCCGAGCCCTGGATTTGCAGGAATTGCAGGTTCATCGGATCGGTCAACCAGGCCACGACGGGAGCCTTGACCCCTTTGGTTTCAATCGTTGCCGCATCGTCGTAAGGCTTGAGCACGCGACCTTCAAGACGACCGCGCAGGCGTTTGCCTTTGAGTTCCGGATAGATACTGTCGAGGGAGACGATGATCATGTCCTCGGGGACGCCATACACCGGCACATTGGCAACGCTGGTCTGGGTCAGGCTGCCGGGGTAGACCGGTTCGTAGTAGCCGGTGATCAAGCCGTTCGGGTTGTCGTTGGCTGCGCGCAGGCCGTAGACGTCGAGGTTCTGCTTGAGGAAGCCGCGAATCTCATTGGCAGTTTGCGGTACGTTGGCGGCCGCAGCACAAGTGCCGCCCCAGACCGGGTCGGCCTTAAGTCGAGTACAGGCGCTGCGCCAGGAACCGAAACCGGCGACGAGGTCTGTGTCCGACACTGCCGGCAGGGCTTCCCATGTGGCACTGGAGTATGTGGCCAGCGCATGGGTTTTCGGTTGTTGCTTGTCGCCACCGGTGCAACCTGCGAGCAGGGCCACCATCGGCAGGGTCCAGATCAGGCTGTGACGCCATGCCTTGGAACGGCTGTTCATGGAGTGATTCCTTTGTCGATTACCTGAGTGCTCCATGCGCTCAGGCAACCCGTATTGATAATAGGGCTATTGGTGTTTGCCGGTGACACGAGGATACTGGCCGCCGTTTCCCGTGACCTGAAGCCACCATGACTCTTAAAAGACTTTCTGTTGTATTGCTGGCATGCCTGACGTTGTCCGCGTGTGGCGGTGTCGATCCCAATTCGCCGCTTGGCCAGCGCAAAGCCATTTTCAAACAGATGCTCAAGACCGGCGAAGACCTGGGTGGCATGTTGCGTGGGCGTATTCCCTTCGACGGGGCGAAATTCGCTGACGGTGCGGTGAAGCTCGATGCGCTGTCCCATGAGCCGTGGAAGCACTTTCCACAAGTGCGAGAGGAGGACCATACCAGCGCCACCAGCGATGTCTGGGAAAAACAGGCACGCTTTCAGGAAATGTCCCGCACCCTTGAGGCCGCCACCGGTGAATTGGTGATAGCCAGCAAGGTTCAGCCCTACAAAGCCAGCAACCTGGGGCCGGCGGTGCAGAAGGTCGAAGACGCCTGTAGTGCCTGCCATAAAGAGTTTCGGGATCACTGATTGCTGAAAAGATCGCAGCCTTCGGTTGCTCCAACAAGGGAATGCGAACTCCTGTAGGAGCTGCCGAAGGCTGCGATCTTTTGATTTACTTATCCAGCTCGTCTACCGCTTCCTGCAATTCCTTGCGAGATTCGGCCAGCTTGTCTTTACGCTTGTTGATCTTCTCTGGATCGCCTTTTTTCATGGCCTTGTCGAGGTCCGCCTGACGCTGGCTGACTTCGTGTTTGGCTTCGAGCACTTTGTTTTCCCGTTCTTTTTTCAGCGAAGCATCGGTGCAGTTGGCAGTGACTTCGCTGAGGGCTTTTTCCAGGCCGGCCTGTTGGTCGGCGTTGCCATGGGATTTGGCCAGCTCGATCTGATTGATGATGCCTTGCTTCTTGGCCGCGCAGCCGGTCAGGCCTGGTGCGTCTTCGGCGGCCATCAATGGAGCGGCCATTACGCTGCAAAGGGTCAACAGGGCCAGCGGTGAAAGAAATTTCATAAAAGCTCCAGGTGAAAAGGCAATCTTGTCGATGCGGCGATGGCTTGTTTGAGCCCATCGGCACTAGGGGGTTCCCCGGTCGGCTGGCGTCGGGGGTTGCTTGAAACCGTCAATGCCCGCCTCACGCAATATTTCGCTCAGGGCGAGGACCTGCGGCTCGCGGAAAAACGCATTCAACTGCGCCGCGCGCCCCGGACCAATACCGGGTTCGGCCTGCCATTGTTCAATGTCTCGTTGTTCCAGTGCCTGCCATGACCCACCCAACTGTGCCTGCCCCGTAGGCGGTAGGCCCAAGGCTTTCAGCCAGCGGGCGAAGGGGCGATCCCGGGCAGCATTGAAACTGTTCAATAAACGAGCAGCGCTGCGCTCGCCCAAACCATCAATGTTAGCAAGCTCTTGAAGGTCGAGGGTCAACCAATCCAGAAGACTGTTCAGGCGACCTGTTGCAAGAAGTTTTTCCCAAGTGCCGGGACCGACGTGGGGCAAGGCCAGGCCCTGTTTGCCGCTGAGCCGGGTCAGGCGTGCGAGAAACTGTTGCTCGCAGCCCGGTGTCGGCTGCCAGCAGCTCAGCGAATGAAAGTCCTGCGCCTGCGGCACACTGATTTCTGCTCGTTCGCTGGCGCGTATCACCACGCTGTCGAGCCTCGGAATCGTCAGGCCGGCCAGGCTGATGGCAACTTGATCTCCGGGGCGAATATCCATTGCCTGCCAGCGTTGCAGTGAGCTCACGCTGACTCGCTTGATTTGGCGGTCATCGAGCATGACTGCAGAAAGCTCCAGCACGGGGGTGATCCGCCCGGTCCGGCCAATCTTGAAGTTAACCTTGCGTACCTCGGCGAGGGCTTGGGCGAAGGGGTATTTCCAGGCGACGCCCCAGTAAGGTGGTTTGGCCTGCCAGCGCTCAGCAGCAGGGCGTTTGCCCTGGCGCAGGACGACGCCGTCGCTGGCAAACGGCAGGGGCGAGCGATACCAGTGCTCGCGCCAACGTTCGGCGTCGCTAAATTCGTTGACCGGCTGGTTATAAAGCGCCGTGTCTGCAAAGCCCAGCTCATGCAGTTTTTCGATGCGCTCCGGCAAGTTCGCTGGGCCTTCAGGCCACTCCCAGACAAACAGACCGACCCCGGCAGCCTGCTCGGCGCTCAGCATTTTGCGGGCCATCAAACCAGCGACCGTGGCGCGTGCGTTAAGGCTGCCGGCGCGAGACTGCACGTGATCGGTCAGGCGCCAGTAGAGTTCGCCTTGCACCAGCAGGTCCGAAGGCTGGGACAGTTGTTGAGGGATCGCCGGCATCTGGCGAGCCGCAGGCGTCCAGTCCTGGCCCTGCACGCCGTCGCCGCGACTGATGGCTTGAGTCAGCAAGCCCTGGTGATAAATCAGGGTTACGGCTACACCGTCAACCTTGGGTTGAACCCAGATATCCGTGCGGCCACGCAGCCAGTTTTCGACAGCCTGAGCATCGCGCAATTTGTTCAGGCCAGTATGGGCGACAGGATGCGCGTACGTCCCGCGTGCGGTGCGTAGCGGGTCTGCTGTTTCGTTCTGGTTGAAGCATTGGCGCCATGCATTGAGCCTCTCACGGGACTGATCGTAGAGTTCGTCGGCGACCAGGGAGCGGCCTTGGCGATGATAGCTGTCGTCCCAGAGAGCGATTTGTTTTTGCAGGGCGGCGATTTCGCTCGAAGCGCGCGTGGCTTGCCAGTCAGGGCATTCAGCTGCGTTGGCATTGAGCCAGGTGAAGATCAGAAAAAAACAGAAAAACAGGCGCAGGAAGGGGAGCATCGAGAGCGTCCTTGCTCAATGGGATGCTTGAAGATTAGGTCAGGATTCGAGGGTGCCAGGACCGGGTGTTTTGCCGGGTATTTCGGGTGGTTGTGCTGGCATCATCGTCAGATCCCGCCCGGAGCAAGCTCGCCCGCACAGTTAGGCGCAGACAATAAAAAGCCCCGCACGGCGAACCGTGCGGGGCTTTGGGTACCGCCAGGAAAGTCTTACAGGCCGGCAGCGGAACGCAGGTCGTCGGCGCGGTCGGTTTTTTCCCAAGTGAAGGTGGTGAAGGTGTCTTCGCCAACAGTCTTGGTAGCCGGGGTGCGACCGAAGTGGCCGTACGCAGCGGTTTCCTGGTACATCGGATGCAGCAGGTCGAGCATGGTGGTGATCGCGTACGGACGCAGGTCAAACACTTCGCGGACCAGTTTGACGATTTTGTCGTCGCTGATCTTGCCGGTACCGAAGGTATTCAGCGAGATCGAAGTCGGTTGAGCAACACCGATGGCGTAGGAGACCTGAATCTCGCAGCGCTCGGCCAGGCCGGCAGCGACGATGTTCTTGGCAACGTAACGACCGGCGTAGGCGGCCGAACGGTCAACCTTCGATGGATCCTTACCGGAGAACGCGCCACCGCCGTGACGAGCCATGCCGCCGTAGCTGTCAACGATGATCTTGCGACCGGTCAGGCCGCAGTCGCCTACCGGGCCACCGATGATGAACTGGCCGGTCGGGTTGATGTGGAACTGGGTGTCCTTGGACAGCAGTTCGGCAGGCAGCACGTGCTTGACGATCAGCTCCATCACGCCTTCGCGCAGGTCGTTGTACGACACTTCCGGGTTGTGCTGGGTCGACAGAACAACGGCGTCGATGCCGACAACCTTGCCGTTTTCATAACGGCAGGTCACTTGCGACTTGGCGTCCGGACGCAGCCAAGGCAGCAGGCCGGATTTACGGGCTTCAGCCTGACGCTGCACCAGTTGGTGCGAGAAGGTGATCGGTGCTGGCATCAGCACGTCGGTTTCGTTGCTGGCGTAGCCAAACATCAGGCCCTGGTCGCCGGCACCCTGATCTTCAGGCTTGGCACGGTCAACACCCTGGTTGATGTCTGGGGACTGCTTGCCGATGATGTTCATTACGCCGCAGGTCGCGCCGTCGAAGCCAACGTCGGAACTGGTGTAGCCGATGTCGGTGATCACGTCACGAACGATCTGCTCAAGGTCAACCCAGGCAGTGGTGGTGACTTCGCCGGCGATGATGGCTACGCCCGTTTTCACCAGAGTCTCGCACGCCACACGGGCGAACTTGTCTTCAGCAATGATGGCGTCCAGCACCGCATCAGAAATCTGGTCGGCGATTTTGTCCGGATGCCCTTCAGA
>Ga0247818_10002223_pt1 | contig 12594 bp, 12 predicted proteins | sample 13C_Glucose_Day1_FD_192424 | JGI IMG/M metagenome (GOLD analysis project Ga0247818, IMG submission 192424) | Soil microbial communities from agricultural site in Penn Yan, New York, United States - 13C_Glucose_Day1 | ecosystem: Environmental > Terrestrial > Soil > Agricultural land | place...
GGCGCAGCAGGTCCTGGAGCTGCGGCGAGTACCGGGTGAAGCCGAGGTTCATCCACTGGAGGGCGAAGTCGGCTCCGGCGCCGAACTTGTTCTTCTCGCAGGGCAGGTCGATGCGGGCGTTGGCCGCCGGGTCGCGGACCACGGCGATCGGGTCGCGGCCGGCGGCCACCGCGGCCAGCTGCTGCTTGAACTGCTTGCGGAGCATGGCGATGCCCACGTCCGACTTGCCGAGGTGCTCGACCGTCCGGTCGGTGATCGGGCCCTGGGTGACCCAGGCCATGATGTCCTGGCCCTCGACGTAGTCGACGATGTGGTTGCCCTGCTCGTCGCGCCAGGGCAGCTCGTAGTCGGGGATGGCGGCCTGGGACGGCGCCGGCGCCCCCTCGGGGGCGTGGACGGTGTAGAGCACGAACCAGGTGGTGGTGTCGTCGACCGGCACCCGGATCTGCATCTGCTCGATGCCGGCGCCCCCGACCCGCATGCAGTAGGGGAACACCATCGGGTGGCCGATGGCCCAGTCGTCGTCGTCCTCGCTGTGGCCCTCCAGCAGCCGCCGCTTGATGATGCCGTGGTCGAACTCGTCGAAGGCCACCTTGACGTGGCGGCGCTGGAACGACTTGGGGGCCTCGAACCCCATCCGGTTGCCCAGGAACTCGAAGTAGCGGCCGTGGAGCCACTCGACATGGTGGGGGTCGACGGCGTTCTCCATGATCTGCAGCCAGTTGCAGGGCAGCAGGGCATGGCCGAAGTCGCGCACCCCGTCCATCACGTACACGTCGTAGCGGGGCAGCAGCGGCGCCGGCTCCGGGCCCACGTACACCCAGACCATGCCGCCCAGCTCCTGGGCCCGGCCGGCCCTGGCCCGGACCCGGTCCTTGAACGTGGTCTTGTCGAGCTCGGCCGGCTGGTCCAGGCAGGTCCCGTCGCGTCCGAACAGCCAGCCGTGGTAGCCGCAGCGCAGCCCCTCGGCCTCGACCACCCCGTAGACCAGCGACGCCCGCCGGTGGGGGCAGTGCTCCTCGACCACCCCGTAGGACCCGTCCGTGGTCTTGTACAGGGCCCAGTCCTCGCCGAGCAGCCGCACCCGCTTCACCGGGAACTCCTCGAGCTGGCGGGTGAAGGCCAGCGGGTACCAGTAGCGACGCAGGAGCTCGCCCATGGGCGTCCCCGGCCCGACCCGGGTCAGCTCGGCGTTCTGCTCGGCGGTCAGCATGCAACGGCCTCCTTACGGTTCCAGGATGGTGACGGTGCCCTGGTTGCCGTCCACGCGGATGCGCTGGCCGGTCTTGATCGTCTTGGTCCCGAAGGCGGTGCCGGTCACCGCCGGCAGCCCGTACTCGCGGCAGACGATGGCGGCATGGGCCATCATCCCGCCGACGTCGGTGACGGTGGCCCCGATCTTGCCGAAGATGGGCGCCCAGCTGGGCGCGGTGAGGGGGGCGACCAGGATCTCGCCCGCCTGGATCTCGCCGATCTGGTCGGCCGAGAAGATCACCCGGGCCGGTCCCTCGGCCACCCCCGGGGAGGCGGCGAAGCCCTTGAGGGTGCCGTCGCCGGCACCGTCGTCGGCCCCCAGCCACTGCTTGACGCTCTCGCCGGTGATGCCCCAGAGCATGATGGTGAACGGCTCGGTCACGACCTCGGGTGGCCGGCCCAGGGCGGGCGGGGGCGACCAGGACCGCAGCGCGGTCAGGATGCCCCGGCGCCGCTCCAGCTCCCGGCCCCAGTAGGCCGGGCCCCGCGGCTGGGTGCCGACGGCCCAGGCGCTGTAGTAGTCCCACAGCGCCTCGGGGACCTCGTCCCGCTTGAGCAGGAAGATGTCGTCATCAGCCCCGAAGAAGCCCTCCTTGGCCAGGACGCCGCCGAGCTGGCGCATCTTGCGCCACAGCACCGAGTGGCTCCAGTGCTCGACGTAGAAGTTGTGGTTCTCGACGTAGGGGAACACCACCCGGGCCAGGCCGAGCTTCTGCTCGAAGGCGGCCCGGTCCTCGTCGGTGGCCAGCAGCTCGCCGTACTCGCCGACGATCCGGTCGCGCTCGGCCCGGATGGCGTCGATGGGCCGGCTGATGTCGACCCCGTCGCGGAGCTTGGCGATGTAGTCGCGCACGAACCCGAACGGGATCTCCAGGTGCTCCAGCCACACCTCGTCGGTGTGGTAGAAGCCGCTGCCGGCCGAGAAGTTGAACCACGGCTGGGCCGACGTCTCCCACTGTGCCAGCCACCCCTGCCCGGCCTCGCTGGCCCGCAGGGCCTCGATCACCTCGGCGGCCGATGGCCGGTCGAAGGCGTCGCCGACGCGCGAGTCGACGGCCAGGCGGGCCAGCTTCTTCAGCTCCTCGTCGGGCTGGAACAGGTCGACCTCGACCCCGGCGACCATCTTGGCGATGGCCAGGTCGGGGATGCTGGGGAAGGCCTGCTTGCAGAAGCCGAAGAAGTCCAGGTAGGCGGCGTAGCCGAGGTTGAGGAACTCGAAGTGGTACTGCCACAGCTGCAGGGCCAGGTCGACCAGCCGGTGGTAGCTGCGCTGGAGCTCGAACCCCGAGCCCATGCCGCGGCCCTCGGTGACCACGGCCAGGTCCTCCTTGTCGGGCAGCGGCTCGAAGCTGAGCGCCTCCATCTCGCCGATCAGCGCGCGGATCTTGCCCATCCACTGCTCGTACAGCGTGGCCCAGTTCTGGAAGTAGAAGCCGGCCCGCTCCAGGAAGTGGGGGACCCTGGCCTCGATCTCGGCCGGGTCGGCGACCCCGACCGGGGACAGGTAGGCGTAGCCGTTGAGCACCCGGTAGTCGACCCCAAGGGCCGGCGGGATCAGGTAGTGGCGGGTGTTGTACTGCGACAGCGAGGCCAGGGCGAACTCCAGGAAGGTGGCGTCCCAGGGGCTCAGCACCGCCGGCCAGTGGACCCCGTCCTGGAACCAGAACATCGAGTCCTCGTACTCGCGCCGATCGGTCGAGAACGGCAGCGAATAGGTGTACAGCTCCTGCCACCCCTCGGCCCCCGCCGGGGTCTCGATCTCGAAGGGGCTCGGGAACCGGTCCGCCATGTCGCTTTCCTTTCCGTCGATGCCCGGGTCAGGTCCCGGGCTGGTCCGAAGCTTCACGTGCGTGCAGCGGCGCCACGAGGGTGGCCACGATGCTGGCCATCGGGTCGGCGGCGGTGGCGACCGGCCTGGCCGCCTTCCGGCTCCAGACCGTCTCCGGCCGGGCCTGGAGCAGGGTCACGGCCTGGTCGGCGGGCAGGTCACCGTCGAGGGCCCACTCGACGTCCTGGGGACAGCGGTAGTGCCGCTCGGCCCGGCGGGCCAGGCGGGCCACCGCCTTGACCTGGTCGTCGGTGAGGCTGGAGGCGGTCCGCCGGTCCGGGTCGACCGGGGCCCGCTCGACCCGGTCGCCGTCGCCCAGCCGGTACTCGACCGCCTTGTCGGAGATGGTGCGCTGCACGATCTCGCCGAGGACCTTGTCGACCAGGAAGCTGTCGGGGGTGACCTCGCCGGACACGATGCCCTCGCCGAAGCCCCAGGCGGACTCGACCGCGACCTGGGAGCGGTCGCCGTCGCGGGGGTTGAGGGTGAAGGCCACGCCCGAGGCGGTGGGGCGGACCATCTTCTGGACCCCGACCGACATGGCGACCACGTCGTGGTCGTAGCCCCGCTCGCGCCGGTAGGCGATCGCCCTGGCGGTGAACAGGCTCGACCAGCAGCGGGTGAGGTGGGCGAGCACGTCGTCGGGGCCGCGGACCCACAGGTAGGTGTCGTGCTCGCCGGCGAAGCTGGCGTCGGGCAGGTCCTCGGAGGTGGCCGAGGAGCGCACCGCCACCGGCACCGCCTCGCCGGCGCAGCGCTCGCACAGCTCCTGGTAGGCGGCGCGGACCTCGGCGGCCACGCCGCCGTGCAGCGGGACCTCCTCGATGCGGCGGCGGATGGCGGCGCTCAGCTCCTCCAGGGCGGCCGGGTCGTCCACGTCGACCTCGCCCAGCAGCCTGGTGACGGCCTGGCGGACCTCGGGGTGGCCGCGGACGGTGTGGTAGGCGTCGATGGTGACCGCGAACCCGGGCGGGACCGGCAGCCCGGCCGCCAGCAGCTCCCCGAGGCCGGCGTTCTTGCCGCCGAGACGGGCCCGCTCGGCCGGGTCGTAGCCGTCCAGCCAGCGCACGAACCTCACCGGATGCCCTCCCACCAGTCGGGCCGCTCGCCGGTGAGCGGGACCTGGACCTCCTGGACCCGGTTGCGGTAGGCGACCAGGGCCTCGCCGCCGCCCTCCTTCAGCTTCACCAGCACTTCCTCGGTGTTGTAGGGCTCGCCGGGATCGTAGCCGACCGCCCAGGCGGCGAACGCGCGGATGGGGCCCGAGTGGGTGGCGCAGAGGATCCGGGCCCCGGGGGCCTCGTCGACCAGGCGCTGGAAGCCGGCCCAGAAGCGGCGCACGCAGCTCGCCGGCGGCTCGAAGTGGAGCATGGGGATGGTCATCCAGTGGTGGATGGGGTCGGCCCCGCCCTGCTGGACGTTCCAGAACCGGTCCACCTCGACCAGCCACATCGGCCGGTCCCCGAGGGCGACCCGCTCGTACCGCTCGGCCAGGGCGTGGTACATGCGGAAGGCGCTGGTCACGTCGCGCAGGCCGTCGGGGGTGGCGACCTGGAAGTTGCGGAACTCGGCCATGGGCCGCGGCTCGGCCACCTTGGCGTCGCGGCGCCACAGGTCGAGGCCGTCGAGCAGGCCCCGGTGGAGGTGCTCGGCCGTCTGGCGGGCCCGGTTGGTGTCGGCGCAGACGATCCGGACCTGCTCGCCGTCGCGGATGCCCTTGGACAGGTCGAAGCCGCGGCGGTGGGCCTGCCAGCCGCCGAGGGGGGTGAGGCCGCTCTCGGTCGTGTACCCCTGGGTCTCGCCGTGGCGGACGATATGGATCTGGGCGGCCATCCGGAAGGCGCCGGCGTCGGTCTCGGGGACGATCTCCTTGGTCCGGGTGATCTCGGCCCAGGCCCTGGTCACCTCCAGCGGCTCGCCGTTCCAGACCGGTGGGGGGGCGTCGGGGGCGTCCGGGTCGGCCCGCCGTTCCCGGAACCGGCGGAGGTACAGCGGCGTGGTCGCGTCAGTTTCGGTCTCGGCCGGTGTGTCGCCGGCCGCCTCGGGGGCCGCCGCCCGGGCCCGCCGCCGCAGGTAGCTGGCCAGGTACAAGGGCGCGTCGGGGCGCTCGGTCCGCGGCAGCGGTGGGTCCTCGGCCACCTCGCCTCCCCTCTAGCTGTGCACGGTCAGGAACCGTTGGTTGACGGCGCCCTCGTAGTAGAAGATGGCCCGCCCCATCTCGGCCTCGGTCCAGGTGACGGGCTCGTGGTCGGGGTCGACCCAGTAGCCGCCGGTGAACATCTCGTTGCGGTTGCCCAGCGGGTCGAAGAAGTAGACGGCGTACCCGCGGGTGGCCCCGTGCCGGGTCGGGCCGACGTCGATCGGGACCCCGTGGTAGGCCAGGGTGTCGGCGGCGGTGCGGACCTCGTTCCAGTCGTCGAGCCAGAAGGCGAAGTGGTGCAGGCCCCCGTTGGGCCCGGTGACCAGCGCGATGTCGTGGGGGGTGTGGGAGACCTCCAGCCAGGTGGCGAGCTGGTGGCCGTCGTCGGCCAGGATCTGCTCGGTGAGGCGGAACCCGAGGACCTCGCGGAAGTACCGGGTTCCCTCGTCGACGTCCTCGGCGGTGACGAAGATGTGGTCCAGGCGGGGCGGGGCGATCCCGACCAGCCCCAGCGGCCGCGGCGGCGGGTTGGTGCGGGGGAGGAGGTTGCCGACCTTCTCCATCCCCCAGACCAGCTCGCAGCGGTGCCCGGTCGGGGTCTGGAAGCGGATGGCCTCGCCGTGCCCGGGGGCGAGCTCGCCGCGGGCGTGGCGGGTCACCTGGCCGCCGTCCTTCTCGACCCGCTGCTCGAAGTGCTCCAGGTCGTCGGGGTGCTCGACCTTGAAGCCCATGTGCTCCAGGCCGTAGGTGGCGGCATAGCGCAGGATCACCGAGTGGTGCTCGTGCTCGTCCCAGCACTTGAGGAACACCCGCTCGGCGTCCCGGCCCGTCTCCAGCAGCCCCAGCACCTCGGTGTAGTAGGCGGTGGCCAGCTCCAGGTCCGGCACCCGGACCTCGACGTGGGACAGGCGCAGGATGCCCATCTCAGGTGTGGACCTTCATGAACCGCTCGTTCAGGTCGCCCTCGTAGTAGAAGATCGCCCGGCCGATGTTGTCCTCGGTCCAGGTGATGGTGGGGAAGTCCGGGTCGGGCCGGTAGCCGCCGGTGAACACCTCGTTGCGGGTCCCCAGGGGGTCGAAGAAGTAGATGGTGTTGCCGCGGGTGATGCCGTGGCGGGTCGGGCCGACGTCGATCTGGACGCCGTTGTAGGCCAGGATGTCGGCCGCCTTGCGCACGTGGTCCCAGTCGTCCAGCCAGAACGCGAAGTGGTGCAGCCCGCCGTTGGCCCCGGTGACCACGGCCAGGTCGTGGGGGGAGTGGGACCGCTCCATCCAGACGCCGATCTGGTGGCCGTTGCCGTCCAGCAGCTGCTCGGTCAGCCGGAACCCCAGCACCTCCATGTAGAAGCGGGTGGCCTCGCCCACCTCCTCGGCGGTGACCAGGACGTGGTCGATGCGGGGTGGGGCGATGCCGCGGAGGTCCTGGGGCGGGAACGGGGGCGGGTTGACCTTGGGCAGCAGCCCGCCGACCCGCTCGACCTCGCGGACCAGCTCCATCATCTGGCCGGACGGGGTCTCGAACCGGATCGACTCGCCCTGGCCGACCGATTCGCCCCGCGAGACCCGCCGCACCGGGAGGCCGTAGCGCTCGACCCGCGACTCGAGGGTGGCCAGGTCCTCGTCGGCCTCGACCTTGAAGCTGATCAGGTCCAGGCCGACCCGGGGGGCGTAGCTCAGCTTGACCGAGTGGTGGTCGGTCTCGTCCCAGCACTTGAGGAAGATCTCGGTGGCCGTGCGCTCGACCTCGAGCAGGCCCATGACCTCGGTGTAGTAGGCGCTGGCGAGGTCGAGGTCGGGCACGCGCACGTCCACGTGCGACAGGCGGAGGATCCCCATGCGCGCTCCTTGCTCGGGCCGCTCGGGAGAAGGTACGGGGTGTCCCGCTCCGCGGGATAGCGTCCCTTCCCGCAGAGAGGAACGTGGGCTATGGTCGCGGCACGATGCGACCTGACCCACCGGACCCACCGCGGATGCGCCAGGCCATGGCCGACTTCGTGGCCGCCGTGCACGAGGCCTACCTGGCCCAGGCGCGGCTGCTGCCCCCGGCCGAGCAGGCCCGGCTGCCGCTGCTCCAGGCCCCGGAGCTCACGGTGGCCGCCGCCGGGGCCCGCAACCTGCACGTGATCGGGACCGGTGAGCGGTTCCCGGCCCCGGTCGGCCAGGAGGTCGAGGTCGCCGGGGAGGCCGACGGGCTCGCCTGGCAGCTCCGGTTCTTCGACCCGGTGGTGCTGCCCATGCTCGGCCTGGTCGCCGAGACCGACGGGCCGGCCCCCGAGGAGGTCCGCCGTGTGCTCGGGGTCGGGACCTACCTGTATCACCTGGTGGTCGAGCCCGGCTCCCAGCTCACCCCGCACCACGCCACCCACGCCGGCACCGGCCTGGCCAGCGCCCACGCCACCGCCGCCCGCGAGCTGGAGACGATCCGGGCCCGGGCCCCCGGCCGCCAGGACCTGGTCGACGAGCTCGCCGGGGCCACCACCGCCGGCCTGGTCCGCGCCCAGGCCCTGCTGGCCCGCGAGATCGCCCCCGGCGACCAGGCCGTGGCCGCCGCCACCGACCCGGCGTCCATCCGCGCCGCCCTGGTCAAGGCCCTGGGGACAACCGAGGGCACCTCCCATCCGAGTGGGCTACCCTCCCGTTCAGGGGCCCCAGAACCAGGTGGGTCAGGGTGAACCGCGCGCGGCGGGACGGGGCGACGCTCACCTCGGTGCAGAATGCGGCGCGGCTGCTGAAGGAGTTCGGCACGGCGGACGGGTCGCTGGGGGTGACCGAGCTGGCGCGGCGGCTGGGGTTGGGCAAGTCGACCGTGCACCGGCTGCTGGCCACCCTGACCGCCGAGCGGATCCTGGAGCACGACCCGGCCACCGGCACCTACCGGCTGGGGCTGATGATGTGGGAGCTGGGGGCGAGAGTGTCGGTGCACCGGGTCCTGCATGACGCCGCCGCCACCGTCATGGAGGAGCTCCGCAACGCCACCAAGGAGACCGTCCAGGTGGCGGTGCTGGACGGCCGCGAGGTGGTCTACGTCGAGCGCCTGGAGAGCCCGCACACGCTGCGGCTCTTCGGCCGCATCGGCCACCGCAACTCGGCCCACTGCACCAGCACCGGCAAGGTGCTGCTGGCCTTCCTCCCCGAGCGGCGCCAGGCGGCGCTGCTGGAGGGGTGGTTTCCCGAGCGCAAGACCGAGGCCACCATATGTGCCCCCGGCCAGCTCCGGGCCGAGCTGGACCGGGTCCGGGCCGAGGGCTGGGCCGAGAACATCGGCGAGAGCGAGGTGGGCGTGGCCAGCGTCGCCGCCCCGGTCCGCAACGCCCGCGGCGAGGTGATCGCCGCCGTCAGCGTGGCCGGCCCGGTGATGCGGGTCAACGGCGACACCCTGCGCCGCTTCTTCCGGGCCTCGGTCATGGAGGCCGCCGACGCCATCTCCGACCAGCTCGGCTGGCGCTCCAGGGTGCGAGGGGCCTCGTGACCGCGCCCGGGGTGCCCGTGGAGGACCTGGCCCAGGCCCTGTACCGGGCCCGGCGCGACCGGGTCCCGGTCCCGCCGCTGACCGGGGAGCGGCCGGAGCTGACCGCCGCCGAGGCCTACGCCGTCCAGCGCCGCCTGGTCGAGCTGCTCCAGGCCGACGGCGAGGGCGGGATCGTCGGCTACAAGCTCGGCCTGACCAGCCGGGCCATGCAGGAGCAGCTCGGCATCGACGAGCCCGACTACGGCCCGGTGCTGGCCGGTGGGGTCCATCCCGACGGGGTCCGGGTCGACCTCGACCGGCTGATCCAGCCCAAGGTCGAGGCCGAGATCGCCATCGTGCTGGCGGCCCCGCTGGCCGGCCCCCACTGCACCGCCCTGGACGTCCGCCGGGCGGCCGCCGGGGCGGTGGCCGCCATGGAGATCATCGACTCGCGGATCGCCGACTGGCGCATCCGGCTGGCCGACACCATCGCCGACCTCGCCTCCAGCTCCGCCATCGCCCTGTCCAGTCGCCTGGTGCCCCTCGACCGGGTCGACCTGGGGCTGGCCGGGGTGGTCGTCACCCGCAACGGCGAGCTGGTCGGCACCGGCGCCGGCGCGGCCGCCCTCGGCGACCCGCTGCACGCGGTCGCCTGGCTGGCCAACACCCTGCACCCGCTCGGGGCGACCCTGGAGGCCGGCCACGTGGTCATGACCGGCGCCCTCCACGCCGCCGTCCCGCTGGCCGACGGCGACGTGTTCCGGGCCGAGTTCGACTGGCTGGGCCCGGTCGGCCTGGTCGTCCACCGGGGAGGAAGCTCGTGAACCCATCCGATCCGGGGGCTACCGCCTCCGGCTACATGAGCCCCCGGAAGCCCCTGTCGTGCGTGGTCATCGGGTCCGGCAACATCGGCACCGACCTGGTGCACAAGCTGCTGCGCTCGCCGTCGCTGGAGCTGCGGGCCCTGGTCGGCATCGACCCGGCCTCCGAGGGCCTGGCCCGGGCCCGGGAGCTGGGGGTGGAGGCGACCGCCTCCGGGATCGACTGGGTCGAGGACCATGCCGGCGAGATCGACCTGGCCTTCGAGGCGACCAGCGCCCGGGTGCACGCCGCCAACGCGCCCCGGCTGGCCGCCGCCGGCATCACCGCCGTCGACCTGACCCCGGCCAGGCTGGGCCCGCCGGTCGTGCCGGGCGTCAACCTGACCGACCACCTGGACGCGCCGAACATGAACATGATCACCTGCGGCGGCCAGGCCACGGCGCCGATCGTGGCCGCGGTGGCCTCGGCCAGCCCGGTGCCGTACGCCGAGATCGTCTCCACCGTGGCCTCCCGCTCGGCCGGGCCGGGCACCCGCCAGAACATCGACGAGTTCACCCGGACCACCGCCCGCTCCCTGGAGGAGGTCGGAGGTGCCGGCCACGGCAAGGCGATCATCATCCTCAACCCCGCCGACCCGCCGATCCTGATGCGCAACACCGTGTTCTGCGCCCTGCCCGACGGCTACGACGAGGTGGCGGTCGCCGAGGCGATCGAGGACATGGTCGGCCGGGTCGCCCGGTACGTGCCCGGCTACCGGCTCAAGCGCCCACCGGTGTTCGAGGAGGGGCCGTACGCGACCCCGGGCGGGCCGGCCGCCGCCCGGGTGGTGGCCCTGCTGGAGGTCGAGGGCGCCGGCGACTACCTGCCCCCCTACGCCGGCAACCTCGACATCATGACCTCGGCCGCCGTCCGGGTCGGCGAAGCCATCGCCGAGGCGAGGGCCAACCGGGAGGTGCCGGTATGAGCGCCGCCTTCCGGTTGACCGACTCGACCCTGCGCGACGGCTCCCACGCCCTGTCGCACCGCTACACCTGCGAGCAGGTGACCTCGATCGTGCGTGGCCTGGACGCCGCCGGGGTGCCGGTGATCGAGGTCAGCCACGGCGACGGGCTGGGCGGTTCCTCGTTCAACTACGGCTTCTCCGGCACCGACGAGCGCGACCTGGTCTCGGCCGCGGTCGCCGCCGCCACCACCGCCCGGATCGCGGTGCTGCTGCTGCCCGGGATCGGCGTCGCCGACGACCTGCGCGACATGGCCGACCGCGGCGTCCAGGTGGCCCGGATCGCCACCCACTGCACCGAGGCCGACATCTCGGCCCAGCACATCCGCCTGGCCAAGCGGCTCGGCATGGAGGCGGTCGGGTTCCTGATGATGGCCCACATGGCCGAGCCCGCCGCGCTGCTGGAGCAGGCCCGGCTGATGGAGTCCTACGGGGCCGACTGCGTGTACGTGGTGGACTCGGCCGGGGCCATGACCACCGCCGACGCCCGGGCCCGGGTGGGGACGCTCGCCGAGGGCCTCGGCTGCCAGGTCGGCCACCACGCCCACAACAACCTGTCGCTGGCCGTGGCCAACTCGCTGGCCGCCCTGGAGGTGGGCGCCGACCAGCTCGACGGCTGCTGCGCCGGTCTCGGCGCCGGCGCCGGCAACTGCCCGACCGAGGTGCTGGTGGCCACCTGCGACAAGCTGGGCCTGACCACCGGGGTCGACCCGCTGGAGGCGATGGGGGTGGCCGAGGACCTCGTGCGCCCGCTGCGGCCCGAGATGGGGGTGATCGACCGGGCCGGCCTGCTGCTCGGCTACGCCGGGGTGTACGGGTCGTTCCTGCTCCACGCCCAGCGGGCCGCGGCCCGCTACGGGGTCGACGTCGGCGAGATCGTGCTCGAGCTCGGCCGGCGCCGCATCGTCGGCGGCCAGGAGGACATGATCCTCGACGTCGCCCTGGAGCTGGCCCGCAAGGCCGCCCCGGCGGGCCGGCCGGAGGCCGGGGAGCAGCCGGCGTGAGCCACCCCGGCGTCGACCCGGAGGCCCTGGCCCGCCAGCTGGCCGGGTTGCGGGAAGGCCGTACCGCCGGGACCGGCCTGACCGCGGAGCATCCCGGGCTCGACCTCGAGGGGGCCTACGCCGTCCAGGAGGCCGGGGTGCGGCTGCTGGTGGCGGCGGGGGAGCGCCCGGCCGGCTTCAAGATCGGGCTGACCAGCCGGGCCAAGCAGGCCCAGATGGGGGTGGCCGAGCCGCTCTACGGCGAGCTGACCGACGCCATGCTGCTCGACGTGGGCGCGCCGCTCGACACCGGCCGGCTCATCCAGCCCCGGGTCGAGCCCGAGATCGCCTTCCTGCTCGGCGCCGACCTGGCCGGGGAGCGGGTCGGGGCCGCCCAGGTGCTGGCCGCCACCGCCGCCGTGGCCCCGGCGATCGAGGTGATCGACTCCCGCTACGCCGGCTACGCCTTCACCCTGCCCGACGTGGTCGCCGACAACGCCTCGGCCGCCCACCTGGTCCTCGGCGGTGTCCGCCAGGCCGTCGACGGCATCGACCTGCGCCTGGTCGGCTGCGTCCTTGAGCTGGACGGCCAGGTCAGGGCGACCGCCGCCGGGGCGGCCTCCCTCGGCCATCCCGCCGCGGCCGTGGCCTGGCTGGTCCGGGCCCTCCACCGCCGGGGCCGCGGCCTGACCGCCGGGGACGTGGTCCTGTCGGGCGGGCTCACCGAGGCGGTGCCGGTGGGGCCCGGCGACGTGGTCGTGGCCCGCCTGGGCCGGCTGGGGACCGTGGAGCTGGCCGTCCGCTGACCCGACCAAGGAGGACCCATGCCCCTCGTCCGCATCGACCTGGTCCGCGGCCGTGACAAGGTGGTGCTGATCCGGCTCGTCGAAGAGGTGTCGCAGGTCGTCGCCAGCACCCTGGACACGCCCATCGACCGGGTCCGGGTGCTGGTCAACGAGGTCGACCCGGACCTGTGGGGCATCGGCGGCGTCCCCTACTCGGTGGCCAGAGGCCCGGTCGACCCCGGTCCGTCCGAGGGCTCATGACCCGACCAACCGGGGCACCCCCTCGGGACCCCGACCCTTCCGACCGGGGCACCCCTCCGGGGTTCCCCGGACC
>Ga0247818_10002225_pt1 | contig 12592 bp, 12 predicted proteins | sample 13C_Glucose_Day1_FD_192424 | JGI IMG/M metagenome (GOLD analysis project Ga0247818, IMG submission 192424) | Soil microbial communities from agricultural site in Penn Yan, New York, United States - 13C_Glucose_Day1 | ecosystem: Environmental > Terrestrial > Soil > Agricultural land | place...
CACACCGGTTCACGAGGTCGTCACCAATCTGGAAGCTCAACAACTTGCTCCACCAATGCCGGACGGGCAGGTTTCAGATCCCGTCGACTGGTCACGTGAGTTTCCTCCGCTCAGGGGGGTGAAAGTTCGTGAGGTTTCGATATCAGGCACTGCAGCCAGCGTTCCTTGCCGCATCTACAATGAACCAACCCGCAGCGCGGCGGCTGCCATCGTTTGGGTGCATGGGGGCGGTTACCTGTTCGGTGACCTGGACATGCCCGAAGCGCACTGGGTTTCTCTGGAACTCGCCTCGAGGGGCGCCGTCGTTTTTTCGCTTGACTACCGGAAGATGATCAGGGGACAACGTTTTCCAGCAGGGTCCGATGATGTTCTCACAGGATGGAATTGGGCCTGCCATCAAGTCGGCCAGTTTGGGCTTTCACCCGAAAACCTTCAAATCGGAGGCGCAAGCGCCGGGGCAAACCTTGCTGCAGGCGTAGCAAAACGATTGACTGACGGGGCTGGAACACCACCTGCAGCGCTGGCCTGTGCATACCCGTTCATGCACCCCGAGCTCCCAGCTTGGGACAACGCCGAACTCGAGCTTGTTACGGAGCAGATACTGGATCCCTATCTACTCCCGGCGGACAGTGACGAGCTCCACCGTTACTATGCCGGCACTCCTGAAGTCTTGAATGACCCCTACGCCTTCCCTGCAAATGGCAACCTTTCGAAGCTTCCCCCGACCTGGGTCCTGACGTGCGAACTGGACATCCTTCGAACCTCAGGAGACGCATTCGCGGACGCTCTAAAGAATAGCGGCGTGAGCGTCCGCCTGGACAAGCTCACAGGGGTGGAGCACGCAGCACTGAACAAGCCCGCCACACCAGGTGGCCAAGAAGCGATTCAACTACTTTCCAAGTGGGTGTTCGGGACGCGGGGCCTCACAGTGCCCTCCCAAGAACAGCCGCCACCTGGAAAACCGTAAATCCGTTCAAGACATCCGCTAGAGCATTACTGTACGAAAGGACCTCCATGGGAGACCTGCTTTTCCCCGACAATTTCCTCTTTGGCGCCTCCACCTCCGCGCACCAGACGGAGGGCAACAACACGAACTCGGACTGGTGGGACTTCGAACTGTCCAAGGACACACCAATATTCGAACCCTCCGGAGACGCTTGCGATTCCTACCACCGCTACCAGGAAGACATCCAGTTAGTTGCCGACTTCGGTCTGAATACGTATCGGTTCAGTATCGAATGGGCGCGGATTGAGCCTGCCGAGGGCCGCTTTTCAAACGCCGAGCTCGCGCACTACCGCCGAATGCTCGAAGCATGCCATGCCCGAGGAATCACTCCGGTGGTAACTTTCCACCACTTCACGCTTCCACGGTGGCTGGACAAGCAGGGCGGCTTCCTGTCGCCACGATTCGCCGAGCTATTTGAACGGTACTGCGACCGTGCTGCTCAGGCTCTGGGAGACCTGATCGGATGGGCATGCACCATCAACGAGCCGGAAGGCGCCGGAGACGCCGGCTGGGTCATCGGCGTTCATCCTCCCGGAATCAAAGGCGACCACGATTCAATGTGGCGCGTTGTACAAAATGTCCTGGAAGCCCACAAACGGGGCGCCGCTGCCATCAGGCGCCACACCGACGCGCCGTGCGGTGTCACCCTGGCCTTCCAGGACATGCAGTACGAGGGCGGAGCCGTCCCCGGGCATACACCGTGGGAGGACAACGCCCGCGTCAGCGAAATGTTCCTGGAGGCCTCCAGCGAGGACGAGTTCGTCGGACTCCAAACCTATACCCGCATAGTGTTCGGCCCTGAAGGAGAACGGGGACCAGGGCTGAAGGCGGACAAGAAGAACGGCATCGTCGAAACACCCATGACCACCATGGTCGGTTGGGAGTTCTACCCCCAGGCGCTGGCAGAGACAATTCGCCGAACATCGAAGCTCACAGGAGGCAAACCGATCCTGCTGACCGAAAACGGCATCGCCACAATGGACGACGACAAGAGGATTGCGTTCATCGACCATGCACTCCGGACCGTGCATACATGCCTTGCCGAGGGCATAGACGTGCGGGGCTATCTCTACTGGACCCTGCTGGACAACTTTGAATGGTCAGGTGGGTATGAACCCAAGTTCGGGTTGGTCAGCGTGGACAGGACCACTTTTGAACGGAAACCTAAGCCGAGTGCCTATTGGTACGGCAACGTGGCACGGTCAAGGGCTTTACCAGCCGAGGCGGTCCAATGGCCCCCGGTTCCGGTTCCGGTTTCAGTCACCTAGATGGCAGACGGGAGCGACGCCGTCGAAAGCTGGGCCCGTTCATTCATGTCCAAGCGCATCGTCGTGATGGGCGTGTCTGGAGTTGGAAAATCCAGTGTGGGATCTGTGCTGGCTGACCTGCTTAAGGCTAGGTTCGTGGATGCAGACAGCCTTCATCCGTCAGCCAACGTGCAAAAGATGGCTGGTGGCATTCCTCTGACCGACGAGGACCGGTGGCCGTGGCTGAGGGGCGTGGGCAGGACGCTGGCATCAGCCTCCTCGGAGGGCATTGTGGTAGCTTGCTCGGCTTTGCGGAGGGCGTATCGGGACGAAATTCGTCGACAAGAACCGGCAACGCTGTTCATCCTGTTGCAAGCTGATGGCACGATGCTACGGGAGCGCCTTACGCAGCGCCCGGGGCACTTTATGCCGGCTTCACTGGAACCTCTGGAACCTGATGAAGCGGGGCTGACAGTTGCTTCGGAAGGCGGCATTGATGCAACTGCCAGAGAAACCTTTCACCGACTGACCACCCCTCGGTTCAAGGCGTGAGGACACTGTCGTTGATCCGCACCCGGAGATCAGCGCAGCTGCAGGCTCCCAACAGGAGCCTCGTCTGGGGGCACTCGGGCCGCTGCACCAAGTGTTGCAGCGGCCGGAGTGATTTGTCCGCCGTGGATATGCCGCGGCTGGCGTCACTCATTCTGGTTTTGCGTGTCTGAGTCATAATCACTCACAAAATGAAAGGATGCTCTATGAATGCCGAGGAACGACTGGACAGGTTGGAACTCGAACTGTTTCGCGTCCAGGCCATCAACAACATCCAGAACCTCATGGGCCGTTACACCGTGAATCACGCCCCTGCAACAATCCACCAGGCCATCAACTTCTTTGCACTTGAACTCCCCGACGTTTCGGCAGAAATTGGTGATCGGGGAGTCTTTGTAGGTGAGGCGGGACTGCGGGAACTTTTTATCGGCAGGTTTCCCATGGAACCCGTAGGTAACCTTTTGGTTCATTATCTAGCCACGCCCATGATCCAGGTGGCGTCGGACGGAAAGAGCGCACGCGGCGTATGGCGGTCACCGGGCGTTGAAGCAGTACGGTCCGCAGACGGAGGCCAACCCGTAGCACTATGGTCATTCGGCGCCTACGCTGCAGACTTCGTCCACATCGGAGGCGAATGGAAGATCCATCACCTGCAGTGGTTCAGGACGATCAAGTCTTCATTTGCCGAGGGCTGGGTCAAGGACCTGTCGATGACCCATACGGGTCCGATCAGTGACAGCGCTAATGTCAGGCCTGTCACCTATCACAACCCATACACCCCGGAGTCGGTCCAGGAACCGGTGCCACCCTGCCCGCCCGCCTATGACACTCACAACGGATTTGGTTGGGCGACCACTCCTCAGCAGGCAGCCACCGTCGCGCAAGCCGGCCCAGCCAGATAACCAGGAAAAGCCGCATGAACGACACCTAGGGGCTGCATCTTTCCACACGACCCGAGCCCCGTTCCATAGAGGAGGGCAGGATCGCCGGTGTCCGTGGCTCTGTGATCGAAGGGTGACCGCGAGCCGATGCGGAAAGTCGTCGACCGCACGACTGGATCCGCCGAGCCTCAGCGGAGCTAACCCGGCCCCGACCGGATTCAATGACTCGAACCTTCCCGGAGAGGGGAAATATGCCCACGGAAATCATCCAACTTAGCCATATCCTGGACCATAAAACTGTAAACGGCCCCGCGTCGGCTCCCTTCCGCCACAGCCTCCCGCACCCTCACACGCCCTTCGACCCGGAAGCCTCGCTCACCGAGGGAACACTCACAGCCGCATCCGATGCTATCGGCATGGGCGACCATACGGGCACCCACGTGGACTCCCTGTCTCATGTGGCTGAGGGAGGGCTGCTCTGGGACGGTACCAACATCCGTGAAACCGGAGTCCAAAGCGACCAGGCTGGCGTGCTGGCCAAAAGCCCGGAACTGCAGCCCATCCTCGCGCGGGGAGTGCTACTGGACTTTCCGGCCCTGCACGGGGCTGCCCTCGCCGCTGATACGCGTCTGGCTCCTGACGACTTGCAGGAATGCGCTTCCGCGCAGGGAGTCGAGCTTCAGGACGGCGACGCTGTGCTGCTGAGGACGGGATGGGACGAATTGTACGCACAGCCCGAACGATTTCTCCGCCCACCCTTCCCTGGCCCAGAAATCGAAGCCGCAAAATTCCTGGGCGGGCTGAAGGCGAGTGTCGTCGGTTCGGACACCATGGCCTTTGAAGCCGCCCCCGCTGTTGTTCCCCTCGCCGTCCACGCCGAACTGATCGTCCGAAACGGTATACAGATCATGGAGATGCTGGACCTTCGGGAACTGGCCCGGCGCCGCATCTACACCTTCACGTTCGTCCTCGCGCCCCTGCGGATCAGAGGCGGTACAGGCTCCCCGGCTAATCCGCTGGCACTTATAGATTGAGTGGACAAAGCACCTGATGGTGCGCTGGAGAGAGCGAACAAATTAGTGCCGCCTGCTGCTCGATCAGCAGGCGGCACTAATGTTATTAAGGCCAGCACCGGGCGAGGAAAAATTAGGACACGGCTTCCAGGATCTGGCGGGCCGAGTCCCGCTCTTCCTTGGTGAAAGCCACCTTCCAAAGCAGTGAGCGAAGCGTCTCACTTTCTTCTGCAGTCAGGCTGTCAAGGGCTTCCGCCGTTGCACTGGCGACAGCGGACGCGGCGACGGCATTGAGCTTTTCTCCCTTGGCCGTAGCGACGAGGACCTTCAAGCGGCGATCGCGGGGATCTGGCCGGCGCCGCACGAGCTTCTGGTTCTCCAGCTCGTCAATGAGCGGAACAATTTGGCTGGGGTCAAGGCTGAGGAAGTCCGCCAGTTCCCGTTGCGTGGGTTCCAGTCCCTGGCAGGCCAGCGACAGGACAGAGTAGGTGCGCACTCGCAGGCCGAACTCGGCAAGCGCTGCGTTTGCCTTGGCGGATCCCATGGCCCGTGCACGAGCTGCCAGAAACTCAACATTTGCGGCGAGATCCGAATTCAACAGTCTCGTAGCTTCACGGGCAGCTGGAGCATGATCGGGACCGGTGCTCATCTACGTCCTCCATAAGCCCCGACGGCGTCAGGGTCCATTCCGTTCGGATTCTTAATGCTTAATTCTCTCATGCAATGGACTTCTCGCTGACATAGGCACGGGTCACGGAAATATCCTCATCGCCGTGACCGGCCTCGACGAGCTGCGTAAAGGCCTGCTGGAGGTAGCGCAGCTGTCCGGCGTCCACGGCAGCGCTGGACGCTGCGTCCTGGGCGGCGGCAAGATCCTTCACCATGAACTTGGCCATGCCTGAGGGAGCGTAGTCCTCCTCCGCGAAGCGCCGGGCCCGGGTTTCCAGGATCCGGCTCCCTGCGTAACCTCCTGAGAGCAGCTCCAGGAGCTTGGCGACGTCGATGCCGGAACGGTGCGCAATGACGGAGGCTTCCCCAATGGCCATCACTGTAGCGGCCACTATCAGCTGATTGCAGGCTTTGGCTACCGATCCTGCACCCAGGGGACCCAGCAGTATGGGCCTGCCGCAGGCCTGCAGGACGGGTGCGGCCCGGGCGTAGTCCTGCGGATCCCCACCGACCATGATGGACAGGTTACCGGCGATCGCACCTTCCTCCCCGCCGCTGACCGGCGCGTCGATGGTGCGCAGGCGGCCGCCGGTCAGTTCCTCTGCCCGGGCGGCAATCCGGCATGCGTCCCCGGCAGAGATGGAGGAGCAGATGACCAGCGTGGCCGGTGCGGTGATACCGGCAGCGATGCCGTCGGGTCCATTGAGGACCTCAAGGATCTGCGGGGCGTCGCCAAGCATGAGAACGATGATCTTGCACTCCGACGCGAGTTCGCGGGGCGAACCGGCCCATGTGGCTCCCTGATTCAACAGACCCCGGACCCGTTCCTCGGACCGGTGATGGACAGTCACTGCCGCGCCTGCCTTCAGGAGATTCCGGGCCATGGGGCCGCCCATGATGCCCACGCCAATGACGCCGACATGGCCAGTGAAGCCCGTTGGGCTTGCCCGGCCGGTTTGATCGGCCGTCATGACCGGACGTTTGTCTGTTGGCGCGCCAGCCGTGACTGGAACTCGGGCTTGGTGAGGACATCGCGGTTAACGATGAACTGCGGTGCCTTGGAGCCAAGGGTGTCGATGATTGCGCGGACGGCGCTGCCGCCGTTACCCAGGGACATTTCATCGGTCCAGGCAATTGAGTGTGGCGTAAGGATCACGTTGTCCATATCGATCAATGCGCTGTCCATGGTGAGCGGTTCGGATTCGAAGACGTCCAGCGCTGCTCCGGCGATGGTGTTGTTCTTGAGTGCTTCGATGAGCGCTGCTTCGTCGACGATGGGGCCGCGTGAGACGTTCACCAGACGCGCGACCGGCTTCATCTGTGCCAGGAAATCACTGTTGATCAGGTGAAAGGTTTCGTCGGTGAGGACCGCCATGACGACGACGACGTCCGCGGCCGCCGCGATGTCCGAGAGTCCGGCCAGCTGCACACCTATGGCTTCGGCCCTTTCCGGCGGGCAGTAGGGGTCATAAGCAAGGATCTCGGTTCCGAAAGGTTTGAGGAGTTCGACGAGGTCTGTGGAGGTGTTTCCCAGGCCGATCAGCCCAACGGTGGTTCCGGTCAATCCGCGGCCCATCCACTCAGTGCGCCGGTTCCATTCGCCGCGGCGCAGCAGCCGGTCCTTGGCACTGAGGTTGTGCAGGCTGGCCAGAATCATGGTCAGCGCCGCGGTGGCGACGGGGCGGCGGGCACCGTCGGGGGTGATGGTGACCGCGACCGAGTTGGCGGTGCAGGCAGGAAGGTCCACGGCGTCGTAGCCGACTCCGAAGCGTGCCAGCACCAAGGGCGGCTCGGTGACGCCTGCGAAGGTGCTTTTGGTGACGGCAGGGGCTGCGAAGATGACCCCGGGCCGGCCCTCGATTTGTCCCGGCGTCAGTTCGGCGGTGTTCTCCTCCAGGCACTCCCATTCGATTCCGGCGGCGTCGAGGGCATCGAGTCCGATGTCCCCCCACACGTTGTTGCCATCGGCATCAAGGAAGTCGCGGGACACTCCAACTGGTCTGTGCATGGTGGCTTCTCCTAGAAAATGGCGGCCGGGTTGACCGGTGACCCGGTGCCTGTGGGGATATTCAACGGGTTGACGGTGAAGAGGAATTCGTATCGGCCTTCTTCGCGGCAGGCTTCCGACAGCGCTTCGAGGTGCAGGTTGTCCAGCAGCGGCACGCCCATGGCGGTGATAGCAAGGATGTGGATCGGCGAGTGGATTCCCGGCGTGGGGGAAGGCCTGACGTCGCTGTCACCGTCGGACCCGAGCAGGCTAATGCCGCGCTCGGCGAGAAGAGGCATGGCTTCGGTGTGCAGGCCGGCGCTGGCATCCGAGGAATCCCAGGCTCCCAGCGCCTCGCGCCGCTTCATGTGGCCGGTGCGGACCAGCACGGCGTCGGCGGTGGAAATCTTCACGCCCAGCATTTCTTCGGCACGTAACAGGTCTTCCCGGTAGATCGGTTCGCCCGGTTCCAGCCAGTCCACGTCCTTGACGACCGGCATGTCCAGCAACACGCCGCGGCCGATGAAGGGGCCAAGATCGGCGACCGTACCGAAGTGCGCTCCGCTGGTGTTAACGACGTGAGAGGCGCCATTGCCGTTGAACAGTTCACCGCGGTAGGCGATGTGGCTCAAGGCGTCCAGGTGGCTGACGGCCTTTCCGTGGTAATCCACGGCGATGAAGTCCTTGTTTGTCGACGGTTCGGGCGCTTCCTTGTCCCCAAGGTCGGTCATGTGGTGCAGTGCCGGCTTGTGGTTGTCAGGGCCAGGCACCGTGTTCCAGGGCAATGCAGTAGCAACGGTCCGGCCGGAGGCCACCAGGGAGCACGCCGCGGCGACGTGTTCGGGCAGAACCCTGTTGTACGCGCCCCGGCCTGCATCCGTCCACTTGCCCCAGTTAGAGAGGGTGGTGAACAGCTCATCGAACGCAGCCCGGTCCACGGGGTGCGTCTGTGCCGGGCGGCGGGCTGGTGTTGTGAGGGAAGGGGCATTGTCTGGGCTTGGTGGGCAAACCACGATGTTCACCTTTCTGGTGGGTTAACAGGGCGTCGGCTGAGGCTGGTCAGCCGTGGAGGCCGAGCAGCTGGACGGCGTTGTCTTTGAGGATTTTCGGCCGGACTTCGTCCTTCAGGGGCAGGTCCGCGAAGGCGCCCAGCCACTTTTGCGGGGTGATGAGCGGGAAATCGGTGCCGAACAGCACCTTGTCCTGCAGGTACGAGTTGGAGGCTTTGACCAGGGACTCGGGGAAGTACTTGGGCGACCAGCCGGAGAGGTCGATGAAGACGTTGGCCTTGTGCGTGGCGATGGAGTTTGCCTCGTCCTGCCACGGCACCGAGGGGTGGGCCATGATGATCCGCAAGCCGGGGAAGTCCGCGGCCACAGCGTCCAGGAGCAGCGGGTTGGAGTAGGCGAGCTTGATGCCGTAGCCGCCGGGAAGGCCCGCGCCCATGCCGTTCTGACCGGTGTGGAAGATGGCCGGCAGCCCCAGTTCCTGCAGCGTCTCCCACAGCGGGTAGAAGCGCTCATTGGACGGGTCGAAGCCCTGCAGGGACGGGTGGAACTTGAAGCCGCGGGCGCCGAGCTCGATGGCCTGGTGCTTGGCGCCGGCGATGGCGTCCTCGCCCGTGCGGGGGTCAACACTGCCGAACGGGATCAGGACATCGTTGTTTCGGGCGGCGCCGGCGATGAGCTCCGGGATGCTGTTGGGTTCGTGTTTGAGCTGGGTGCGGGCGTCAACGGTGAAGACGACGGCGGCCATGTTCAGTTCGCGGTAGACCTCGGCGATCCGGTCCAGGGACGGGGTGCGGTCCTCGGCCTTGAAGTATTTCGCCGAGGCCTCGGTGAGGGCCTCCGGAAGGGACCCGTGCCCGCAGCTGTCCACCTCGAGGTGGACGTGCATGTCGATCGCGCTGATGGCCTCAACGTCGATGCCGGGTTCGTAGCGGGACACCTCAGCGCGCTCCCGCGGTCTCGGTGGGCTGCAGCTCCAGCGGCAGGGGAAGGAACTTTTCTCCGATGCTTTGCTGGTGGGCGCCGATGGCCTCGGCTCCGCGTTCCCGTAGCGCCTGGTAGCTCCAGCCGCCCTCGCGGTATTCGGTAACCGCCGGTTCAGGGTGGGTCCAGACCTGCAGCCGGTCCCCACCGACCCCGATGACCTGTCCACTGATGGACGCGGATTCGTCCGAGGCGAGGTAGGCGATGATGCCGGCAACGTCGTCGGCCGTGCCAAATCCGAGGTCGTGGCGGAAGAATGCCGGCATCGCCTCGCCCCGCTCCTCGGCCTCTACGGCTTTCTGAAAGTACGGAACGGTTTTTGTCATCGCGGTCGCGGCGACAGGGACGACGGTGTTGACGGTGACACCGGCTTTTTTCATCTCCAGCGCCCAGGTGCGGACCATGCCCACGATGCCTGCCTTGGCCGCGGCATAGTTGGTCTGTCCAAAGGTTCCGCGCTGCCCGGTGGGCGAACCGATGGTGATGATCCTGCCGGGGATGTTGTTTTCTTTGAAGTACGAGAATGCCTCGCGGACGCATGTAAACGTGCCCTTGAGGTGAACGTTGATGACAACGTCGAAGTCTTCGTCTGTCATCTTCAGCAGGCTCTTGTCCCGCAGAATGCCAGCGTTGGTTACTAGGATGTCGAGCCGTCCAAACGCCTCCACTGCGCCGGCCACCAGGGCTTTCGCTGCCTCTGTGGTACCCACGGGTGCCACAACGGCGACGGCCTGTCCGCCGTCTTCCCGGATCTGACTGACAGCCGCTGCGGCGGTTTCGGCATTTACATCGTTGACTACAACCGACGCCCTCTGGCGCGCGAGCTCCCGCGCATAGGCAAGGCCGAGGCCCTGTCCGCTGCCGGTTACGATTGCTACTTTCCCGTTCAAGCTCATGGCCCGCTCCCTTGCTTTCTCCATGGATTGGTTCTGTAACCACCCTCCATGAGAGGGTAGATCATTGAAAAAGTCAACCATTAGCTTCCTCATTAGAAACCCATTGACAATATAAACAATTTGTTCTCTCATTGACTTGTGAACGACAGGGGACAGGGAAGTCCGGGAAAACGGCTGGGAGTTCGGCAGTTGATGCAAGCCGTGGTCGATTCCTGTGCGCCTGTCGTCATTGCACGACCTGCCGGAGCAGACGGCCCTGGAAGCGGGCAGCGCTTGCTGGTGTTTGAACTGGCAGGGGGTCCGTACGGGCTAATCACTGCGGACCTTTGTGCAGATGAGTCTGATGAAGGCCCTGCCATGTCTGGCCCGGCATCCGCGCCCCCACCATGTCGACCAGGAAGTTGAGAGCAGTGAATGGGAAACACCCTCCAGTTACGTCCATGGCAACCTGCTGGTCATTGACCGCGGCCTTACCCTCAGCCGGGGATAACCCGTAAGAGAAGGCGCCCAGCTCACCCGCTGCCCGTCAATAACGGTGCAACCTGATTTTCAAAGTTCATAACGTCCAACCATCCAACGATCGATGGAGATCCACCGCATGACATCCCTGACCGGCCCAGCTGTTTCACTGCACCACGTCGCCCTTTACGTCAGCGACCTCGAAAAAACTCGGAAGTTCTACACCGAGGTCATCGGCATGGAGGAAGTTCCCCGCCCGGCGGACTTCGTGTTCCCCGGAGCGTACTTCCGGCTCGGTACCGCCGAAGTCCATGTCGTGGTCGAAACCGAACACGGCCGGACCGCGGCGCTGTCCCCGGACTGGTCGGCCGAGGAAGTCCGCACCGGATACAGCGTGCATTTCGCCCTGAAGGTCGACTCACTCGATGACGTGCGGGAAAACCTGCGCCGCCACAGCGTGACGCCCGTGGGCGGCCCCCGCATCCGCGCCGACGATGTCGAGCAGATCTACGTCGCCGACCCCGACGGCTACTTCATCGAGTACATCTGCTGGCTGGATCCTGAAACCGCCGCCCGCAGGCGCACGGAACTGGAAGCATCCGGCGAAGCCGTTCCGGTCGCGCCGGGCCACTAGAACCAGGGCAGCGACGTGACGCTCTTTGATCTGACCGGGCGGATTGCGCTCATCACCGGCAGCAGCCGGGGTATCGGCAATGCCATCGCAGCCGGCCTCGGCCGCGCCGGGGCGACGGTCGTCCTCAACGGCATCGACAAGGCCCGGCTGGAAGCCGCCAGGGAAACATTGGAGCAGGAACTGGGCCCGGGAAAGGTGCTGGCATCCGCCTTTGACGTCACCGATGCCGCCCAGGTCGAAGCGGCGATCCAGGATATCGAGTCCAACCACGGTCCGGTGTCGATCCTGGTGAACAACGCCGGGATCCAGCGGCGCGTGCCGCTGTTGGACCTCGCCCCGGAGGACTGGGACCTGGTGCTGGCGACCAATCTCACTAGCGCCTTCCTGGTCGGCAGGGAGGCCGCCCGGTACATGGCCGCCCGGGGACAGGGCAAAATCATCAACATCTGCTCGATCCAATCCGAACTTGCCCGCCCCACGATCGGTGCCTACACCGCGTCCAAGGGTGGCCTGCGGAATCTCACCCGTGCCATGACCGCCGAATGGGCCGCCAGCGGAATCCAGATCAACGCGATCGCCCCGGGCTACATCCACACCCAGATGACCCAGCCTCTGGTCGATGACGAAGCCTTTAACTCATGGGTGCTCGGCCGGACCCCCTCAGCCCGCTGGGGAACCCCTGACGACCTCATCGGCCCCGCCGTATGGCTGGCCTCCGACGCTTCCAACTACGTCAACGGACAAACCGTCTTCATCGACGGCGGAATGTCCGTCGTCGTCTAACCACCCCGAAGGACACCCCCATGGCGACCCCAATCACCGGTGGCACCCGCGCCGTCGTCGCCCACTCCGCCGGCGACCTCCGTGTCGAACAGCGCCCCGTGGACCAGCCACGCCCCGACGAGGCAATCATCCGTATCGCCTACGGCGGCATCTGCGGCTCCGACCTGCACTACTGGACCCACGGGGCAGCCGGCGAATCAATTCTTCGCGACCCCATGGTCCTGGGCCATGAAGTCGTCGGGACCGTCGCCGTGGCCGCCCCTGACGGCAGCGGCCCTGAACCCGGTACAGCCGTCGCCGTGCATCCTGCCACTCCAGGCGGAAACGGTGCACGGTTTCCAGCGGACCGGCCCAACCTCTCCCCGGCCTGCACCTACCTCGGAAGCGCAGCCACCCGGCCGCACCAGGACGGCGCCTTCACCGAATACGCGGTACTGCCGACCCGGATGCTCCGGGCGCTTCCCGCGGCTATGCCCC
>Ga0247818_10002226_pt1 | contig 12588 bp, 11 predicted proteins | sample 13C_Glucose_Day1_FD_192424 | JGI IMG/M metagenome (GOLD analysis project Ga0247818, IMG submission 192424) | Soil microbial communities from agricultural site in Penn Yan, New York, United States - 13C_Glucose_Day1 | ecosystem: Environmental > Terrestrial > Soil > Agricultural land | place...
GGGGGTGCCGCGCCCGATCGCCATGCGACCCTCCGGCACCGAGAACAGCGGCTGCTCGGCTCCCGGCAGGGTGCAGCCGGTGAACGCGACACCGAACGACCGGGTGCGATCGTTCGCGAGCTGCGCGACACGGGTCACCCCGGCAAGGTCATAGCCCGCCTCGGCCGCAGCCGAGGCGACGCGGAACACGGTGAGGTCGCCGGCGATGCCGCGGCGCTTGTGCTTCTCGGCGGGCGAGGCGCTGAAGATGTCATCGGTCACCGCGACCGTCTCGCACGGGATGCCCTCGGCTCGCAGCCGCTCCTGCGCGGCGTCGAAGTTCAGCACGTCGCCGGCGTAGTTGCCGTACGAGAAGAAGACTCCACCGCCCCGGTTCGCCGCCGACGCGACCGCGTGGATCTGCTGCGTCGAGGGAGAGGCGAAAAGGTTGCCCATCGCCGCGCCGTGCGCGAGGCCCTGGCCCACCAAACCGCCGAACGCCGGGTAGTGGCCCGAGCCACCGCCCACGACGACCGCGACCTGGCCCTCGGGGACGACGGTGCTGCGCACGACGCCGCCCGGGACCCGGCGCACATAACGCTCGTTGGCCGCGACGAAGCCGGCGATCATCTCGTCGGCGAAATCGGCCGGGTCGTTCCAAAGTCGTGTCATGAGAAAGCCACCCACGAGTTCTGTATCGGGCACTTGACGCCTGACACGGCAGAGATGCTGGCCACGGTGACTCCTGAGGATCGTCCTTGATTCGCGGGCGTTCAATGCTATGCCCACCTAAATATTGACAAACCGGTTGACCAATTGCAAGCGCGAGTTCGCAACAGGTGGCGCTAGGTTGTTCGCATGCCCGCCTATCCCGACGATCGTTCGGCTGAGATCTCCGCCTCATTGGGCGTGCTGCCGAGCGGGACACCGGTGTCGGAAGTAGCGAGGCGCCTCATGGATCTCTTCACCAGCGGGTCGATCGAGGCAGGCACACGCCTTCCGCCCGAGCGACACCTCGCCGCGTCTCTGGGCGTCGGTCGCTCGGCCGTGCGCGAGGCGCTGGCGGCGCTCGAGATCCTCGGGATCGTCGATGTTCGGCCGGGATCGGGGACCTACCTGCGCGGCACCGCCAGCGAACTGCTGCCGCAGACTCTGCGCTGGGGGTTGCTGATCGGCGAGCGCAACACCACGGAACTGCTGGAACTCCGGTCCGGCCTCGAGATATACGTCGCGCGCTTGGCGGCATCGCGGGCGACGGCATCCGATCTGGAGGCGATCGCGGACCGCGTCGAGAGTATGCGCGCGTCCGTCGGGAATCTCAACGCCTTTGCGCGTGCTGATCTCGAGTTCCACCACAGCCTCGCCGAGGCCGCGGGCAACAAGGTGCTCATCGATCAGCTCCACGTTGTGAGATCGCTGCTGCAGGTGTACGCCGACCGCGCGGTCCACGACGAGGCTGAGGCGCTGATCGCGATCGCGGAGCATGACGCGGTGCACAAAGCACTCGTCGCCGGCGACGAGGACGCCGCCGCTTCGGCCATGGCCCTGCACATGGCGACCGCATCGGCACGGCTTAGCGCTGATGTTGCCGCCTCGCCTCCTGCGTGACGCGCATCAGTCCGGAAAGACGACGCCCTTCGTGAGGATGAAGCAGCCCCAGGGTTGCGGCTCGAGGGTGTGGACGACCGCGTAGGCGGCGCGCGCTCTGTCGTAGAAGTTCAGACGCGGCACCACTCCCCATTCGATCGGCCGCGGATGTGCGGAGCGCGCCAGATGCAGGACGGCATCCTGTTCCGGCGTGGTTCGAGCCGCGTCGCCGTCCACCTCCATCCGCTCCAGCGGGTGCTCGACGAACTCGTCGAGGGGGAACACGCTGAGGATCGCCGCCATTGTGCGAACGACTCCCACCTCGCCCAGCCGCACCACGGGCCGGCCCGTCGAGGCAGCGGGGTAGTTGCGATCGACGAGCAGCAGCTGATCGCCGTGACCCATCTCGTCGAGGATCTTCAGAAGCCGGCCGGTGAGCAGCGGGTCGATCCCTTTCAGCATGTGCGCTCCTGTCGTGTCGCGAGCAGGCAGACCAGAACGACATGCCGGCTCGCGGAATGCTAGCCGATCCGCCCCGCGTAACGGATTGAGAACATCGCCTGTGCGGGTTGCGGGAATGGCCCCATCACGGCTAACGTCTCCCTGAATTGGTCAACCGGTCGACCGACGCTAGTTGCAAGGGAGCACTGCATGCCCGCTACGCCCGTCAAGAGGCGGACCCTCCGCCCGTGGATGATCGCGTTGGCTGTCGGGCTTGTGGTGCTCGTCGCGGCCGCCCTCAGCACGAAGATCGTGACGGTTCAGGATGCCGAGGCGGCCGAGAGCGTCGGTCGCTTCGACCCCGTCGAGTACGCGGATGCACGGTTCGACAGCGAGATCGTGCCGCAGATCGACGAGGAGGCAGTCGACCTCGCCAGTCTCCTGCAGGATCTCGACGGCGGTGCGGACGAAGGCGACTTCGGGAACACCCCCGGTGCTGGCAGCTCGTACAGCTTCCCCGTGGAGTTCACCGGGACCGCGGGCGCTCCGAACGGATCGATCCTCCCGGTCGTGGTCGAGGGTGTGCCCGGCGAGGTCACCGTTCAGGTGCAGATCGGCCCGGCCATCAACGGCACGGCCCTCCGTGACGTCACCGGCACCGTGTCCTTCAACGAGTTCACCAATCAGCTGGAGTTCCAGGAAGTGGCGACCGAGTTCAACAACCGAGTGCGAACCGACGTCCTCGCGCCGGTAGACGCGACGCAGCTCGAAGGCAAGACGGTCCACGTCGTCGGCGCCTACACCCGCGTGAACCCCGCGCTGGTCTCAGTGGTTCCCATCGTCTTCGAGGTCGAGCAATGACGACTGCCGTGGGTGCCGAGCGCGACTCCGTGGTGATGACTGCACGCGGCATCACCAAGATCTACGGACCGACCCAGGCGCTGAAGGGAGTCGATTTCGACATCCGGCGCGGTGCGGTCACGGCGCTGTTCGGCGAGAACGGCGCCGGCAAGTCGACGCTCATGAAGATCCTGTCGGGTGTCGAGACCCCGACCAGCGGGATCCTCGAGCTGGACGGCGAGGAGCTGGAACTGACCGGCACCGTCGACGCCTCCGAGCGCGGCATCGCGATCATCCACCAGGAACTGAGCCTCTGTCCGAACCTGACCATCACCGACAACATCTTCATGGGGCGCGAACTCGTCCGCGGGGGAATCGTCGTCGACGACCGTGCCGAAGCCGAACGCAGTCGTGAGCTGATGGCTCGGCTCGCCGAGGACCTCGATCCGAAGACGCTCGTCGGAGACCTTCGCCTCGGACAGCAGCAGGTCGTCGAGATCGCCCGCGCACTCGCAGGCGAAGCGCGCGTGCTGATCATGGACGAGCCGACCTCGGCCCTCAGCGGCACCGAGGTGGAGGTCCTCTTCTCGCTGATCCGTGAGCTCACGCAAGCCGGTGTGGCGATCGTCTACATCTCCCACCATCTCGAGGAAGCGCTCGAGATCGCCGACCACGCCGTCGTCTTCCGGGATGGAGCGCTCGTCGCAAAGGGTGAGCGCGATGAGATCGACATCGACTGGGTCATCTCTCACATGGTGGGGCGCGCGGCCGACGATCTCGTCCCCGACCTTCTCGACACTTTCGGCGAGGTCGCGCTGAGTCTCCGCGGGGTCACCATCGCCGACCCGTCCAATCCAGCACGCCTGGCCGTCAACGGATTCGATCTCGATGTCCGCGAGGGCGAGATCGTGTGCCTGTATGGGCTGATGGGGGCGGGCCGCACCGAACTCCTCGAATCACTCGCGGGCCGAGTGCCCTTGCAGCAAGGCTCGGTCGAGATCCACGGCCATACGCTCACCGGGGAGTCGGTCGCCGAGCGCATCAACATGGGACTCGCCCTCGTGCCCGAAGATCGACAGCGCGACGGCCTCGTTCAGACCATGAGCGTCGGCGAGAACAGCTCCCTCGCGAGCCTGCTCAAGTACGTGCGCGGCCTGTGGATCGGCAGCCGGGCAGAGCGGGACGCCGTGCAGCAGCAGATCGCCGACGTGCGAGTCAAGACCTCGAGCGCCGACGCCTCCATCACGTCCCTTTCCGGCGGCAACCAGCAGAAGGTCGTGATCGGAAAGGTCCTCCTTACCAAGCCGCGCGTCATCCTCCTCGATGAGCCGTCGCGGGGCATCGACGTCGGCGCGAAAGCCGAGATCTTCGGCCTCATGGCGAGGGAGGCGCGGCGCGGGCTCGCGGTGCTGTTCGCAACCTCCGAGGTCAGCGAGGCGCTCAGCGTGTCCAATCGCATCGTCGTGATGTCGAAGGGACGCATCATCCGCGTGCTCGATTCTGCGAGCGCGACGCGCGAAGACCTCATGGTGGCATCGGGCGAGGCCACTGAAGACGAACTCTCCAGGAGCGAAGACGAATGAACCTCTCCACAGCCGATGCTCCTGACACCAAGCGCGGCGGGGAACCGCCGAAGAAGGGCCGCTTCGGACGCGACATCGACATCCTGTCGCTTCTCCTCGAAGGACGCGCCTTCATCGCGCTGATCGTGCTCGTCATCATCTTCGCGCTGCTCTCGGACTCGTTCCTCAACTTCGCGAACCTCGTGACGATGACCAAGCATGTCGCCTACAACGCGATCCTCGCGCTGGGCATGCTCTTCGTGATCCTCAAGGGCGGTATCGACCTGTCGGTCGGCTCGACCGTCGGCCTGTCCGGTGTGGTCGCCGGCACCTTGCTGCAGGGCTGGCAGCTGGACCTCTTCGACATCGTCCTCTACCCGCAGGTATGGGTCGTCGTGGCCGCTTCCCTCGGGGTCGGGCTGCTGGTCGGGTTCGTCAACGGCTTTCTCATCACCCGATTCAACGTCGCGCCCTTCATCGCGACGCTGGGCATGCTGTACATCGCGCGCGGTATTGCGCTGCTCATATCGAGCGGCACGACGTACCCACGGCTCGCCGGCAGTGAGGAACTGGGCAACCAGGGCTTCCTGCTGATCGGTGGCGGCCGCATCCTGGGCATCCCGACGGCGATCTGGATCATGGTCGTGTTCGCGATCGTGGCCGCGTTCGTCCTGAAGAAGACCCCGTTCGGCCGATGGGTCTACGCCGCGGGCGGAAACGAGCGGGCTGCGGCGCTGTCGGGAGTACCCGTGCGGAAGGTGAATCTGCGCGTCTACATGATCAGCGGCTTCTGCGCGGCGACGACGGGACTCATCATCAGCTCCGAGCTGACCAGCGCGGCGCCGCAGCTCGGCGAGACGTTCGAGCTCAACGCCATCGCGGCCGTCGTCATCGGCGGTGCGGCGCTGACCGGCGGGCGCGGGAATGTGCGGGGCGTGCTGATCGGCGCGTTCGTGATCGGATTCCTCAGCGACGGTCTCGTGCTGCTCGGGGTCTCGACCTTCTGGCAGATCACGATCAAGGGCGCAGTCATCATCCTCGCTGTGGTGCTCGATCAAGCGCAGCAGCGCGTCAAACGCTCCAAGAACGCGGCGCTCGCCGCCGCCAACAAGCAGTCGGCGGACAATGCGGCGCCCACGCCCGGGTAGCAGCCGAAAGCTTGCTCGCCATCCGGTGGGCATCAACCAAGAGATAGCACTCAATCGAAAGGTGTAACAATGCGACGCAGGATCATCGCCGCTGCTGCGGCGACTCTCATCGCCGTCAGCCTCGCCGGATGCGCGTCCGGCGCAACGGACGAGGGGTCGGGGACGACGGACGAGGGCGCCGCGGAGGCCGGCGGTCTCATCGCGATCATCACTCCCTCGCCCGACAACCCCTTCTTCAAGGCCGAGGCGGACGCCGCACAGGCCGAGGCCGAGAGTCTCGGGTATGAGACCTCCGTGTCGTCTCACGATGACGACCCCAACAAGCAGAGCGAGTTGATCGACGCCGCCATCAGCAACGGGGCGAAGGCGATCATCCTCGACAACGCCGGGGCCGACGCGTCGATCGGACCGGTCCAGAAGGCGACGGATGCCGGCATCCCCGTGTTCCTGATCGACCGTGAGATCAACGCCACGGGAATCGCGAAGTCGCAGATCGTCGCGAACAACGCGCAGGGCGCCGCTGCGGTCGCAGAAGAGTTCGTCGCAGCGCTTCCCAACGGCGGAAAGTACATAGAGCTGACCGGCAAGGAGTCGGACACCAACGCCGGGGTTCGCTCGGAGGCCTACGCGAGCGTCATCTCCCAGTACCCGAACCTGACGTCGGTCGCCCAGGAGACGGCGAACTGGAGCCAGGACGAGGCGTTCACGAAGATCGAGACCCTCCTCCAGCGTGACCCCGACATCCAGGGCATCATCGCCGGCAACGACACCATGGCGCTCGGCGCGGTTGCCGCGGTCGAGGCCGCAGGGCTGACCGGCAAGGTGATCATCGCCGGCTTCGACGGCAGCCCTGACGCGGTCGCCGCGATCAAGGACGGCAAGCTGCTCGCGACGGGCCTTCAGCCGGCTGTGCTGATCTCGCAGCTGGCGGTTCAGCAGGCGGACGCCTTCATCACCGACGGCGAGACCGGTGAGGACGAGAAGCAGTCGATCGACTGCGTCGTCATCAATGCGGCCAACGCCGACACCTACACGCTGTTCGCCCTCGAGTAGGCCCGTTCACGACGATGGCGGGTGGGCGATCTCTCGCCCACCCGCCATCGTCGTTTGGGGTGACGACTTGTTCAGCGCCTCTCGTACGCTCCTACCGGGTACCGGTCGAGGGCGGAAAGCGCCGGCTGCGACCGGTCGTCCTCGACCGCGGCGGCGCCCACCTCGCACGCTCGGGCCAGGGCGATCGCGGGCTCGTCTCCGCGGAGCAGGCCCAGGGTGAGCGCGGCCGAGAACGCATCGCCGGCGCCGACCGAGTTGCGCACCTCGGCGGGGCGGCTGGAGGCGCTCGCGACGACCGTGCCGTGACGCAGGAGCCGCGCCCCATCGGCACCGAGCGTGACCGCGACCAGCGGGGCATTCTGCAGCGCAGGCAGCAGTTCGTACTCATGCTCGTTGACGATGAACAGGTCTGCGCGCTCGAGGACCGACGCGCTGAACGGGCGGGCGGGCGCGGCGTTGATCGCGACGAAGCCTGTGGTCTGGGCGATGGCGCGCTCCACGACCGCATCCGGGACCTCGAGTTGCGCGAGGACTGCGCTCCCGGGGCGCACGCGCACGGTGGCCGGATCGATGCGCAGATTCGCCTCGGGGCACACGACGATCGAGTTCTCGCCGTCGTCATCCACGACGATGAGCGCGGTCCCGGAATCTCCGTCGACGGTCTGGATGCCGGAGACGTCGACTCCGGCGGTCGAGATCGCATCGCGGAGGTAGTCGCCCAGGGCGTCGGTGCCGACCGCGCCGATCATCCTCACGCGGGCACCCAGGCGTGCCGCGGCAACGGCCTGGTTCGCACCCTTTCCGCCGGGCTGCCGGGTCAACTCGCCGTCGGCGACGGTCTCACCGCGGCCAGGCGCGCGCGAGACGCGGGCAATCAGGTCGACGTTGATGGCGCCGACAACCACGAGTTCGGGTCGGGTCTCCGCGGCATCCATCGGCATCCTTCGTGATCGTCGGGGCGTCGCCAGGCGGGCTGCCCATCCCGAAGTCTAGGTCTCGGCTGCGGGTGTGCGCCGCGCATTAGGGTGGGGCAGATGACGCGCAACTGGGCCGGAACACACGAATACACCGCACCGAACATCGTTCCCGCGTCGACGGTCGAAGAAGTGCAGCGGGCGATCGCGTACGGCGGCCAGGTGCACGCACTCGGGACCCGCCACTCCTTCACCGACCTGCCCGACACGACGGGCACGCTGCTGGATCTCGCCGGTCTCACCGGCGGCTTCGCGCTCGACACCGACGCCTCCACCGTCGAGGTCGCCGCCGGCACGCGCTACGGCGAGCTCGCGCTGTGGCTGGATGAGCGCGGCTACGCGCTGCACAACCTCGGGTCGCTCCCGCACATCTCGGTGGGTGGGGCGACCGCGACCGGCACGCACGGCTCGGGCAACGCGAACGGTGTTCTCACGAGCGCCGTGCGCGGCATCCGATACGTCGGAGCCGACGGCGCGGTGCATGACGTGCGACAGGGTGAGCCCGACTTCGATGCGCTCGCGGTCGGCGTGGGCGCGTTCGGCATCATCGTGTCGCTCACCCTGGCGGTGCAGCCGACCTACCGTGCTCGCCAGGACGTCTACAAGAACGTGACATGGGATGCCGCTCTCGACCGGTTCGATGAGATCACCGGCGCGGGCTACAGCGTGTCGGTGTTCACGCGGTGGGAGCCCGACCTGCTCGGCGACGTGTGGGTCAAGACGCGCCTGGACGCCGATGACGACCCCGTCTCGGACGCGCTGCTGGACGGCTCGCGCGTCGTGGATGCCAACCCTCTCGAGGGTCTGCCCGACCTCACCGAACTGGGCGGTGTTCCCGGGCCGTGGCTCGCGCGACTGCCGCACTTCCGGTTGGACGGCAAGCCCTCGTTCGGCGATGAGATCCAGAGCGAGTACTTCGTGGCGCGCTCCGACGCGCCCAGGGCATTGCGCGCGGTGCGCGAGCTGGCGCCCGTGATTCAGCCCGTGCTGTTCGTCAGCGAGCTTCGGACGGCGGCATCCGACGAGCTCTGGCTGAGCGGCGCGTACCAGCGGGACTTCCTCGCGATCCACTTCACGTGGCACAACGACGACGCGGGCGTGCGCGCGGTGCTCCCCCTGGTGGAGCAGGCGCTCGCGCCGTTCGACGCCCGCCCGCACTGGGGCAAGCTGCACCTGTTCGACGCCGCCGCGATCGCGCGTGTGCACCCTCGCCTGGCCGATGCGCGTGCGGTATTCGACCGTCTGGATCCCGAGGGTCGGTTCGCGAACGCGCATCTGGAGCGGGTCGGGGTGCGCTGAGCCCGGCGCTCTGCGCCGAGTGCACGGGTTCGTGGCGAGTGCACGACCTGGCTGCGCCGGGAAGCCGTGCACTCGGCCGCAAGCCGTGCACTCGACGCGCGGGCGCTCAGCCCGCGCGGCGCAGACGCTCTGGTGCGGTGTTGCGCGTGGACTGGGGGAGCGGGATCGGAGTGGTGGCCGCGACCTCTTCGCTGTACTCGGCGGCAACCGGTGCGACAACGCTGATCGGCAGGGTCTCGTCGATCGTCAGGTGGAACCGGCGCGACTCGTCGCGCTTGACCCTGCCGGAGGCGAGCAGCCAGATCGACCCGATCCCGAACGCGACCAGAGCCGCGGCCGCGCCCACGAGGATCGCCATGCGGGGTCCGAACTCCGAGGCGACCCACCCGACGATCGGCGCGCCGATGGGCGTGCCGCCCATCAGGATCGCCATGTAGAGCGCGAGCACGCGTCCGCGCAGGGCAGGGTCGGTCGTCGTCTGCACGTAGCCGTTCGCGGTCGTGAGCATCGTGACCACCGCGAAGCCGGTGAACATGAGCGTCGCGGCATATGCCCAGTAGCCCGGCATGACCGACGAGACCGCGGCCGCGACGGCGAACAGCAGAGTGCCCCCGACCACGACGCGCAGCCGGGCGCGGTCGCGACGCGCGGCCAGCAGGGCTCCGGCCAGCGACCCGATCGCGAGGATCGAGCTCAGCAACCCGAAGCCGTCGGCATCCCGCCCGAATTCGAGCGCCATGGTCGAGGCGAAGATCGGGAAGTTCATGCCGAACGCGCCCACCAGGAAGACCATCGCGAAGATGACGATCAGGTCGGGGCGACGACCCACGTAGCGGAACCCGTCGGCAAGACGAGAGGCGCCCGTGGTGCTGACCCGCGGCTGCAGCTCGTGCGGCCGGATGAGCATGAGCGCGATGATCATGCCGAAGAAGGTGACGGCGTTCACGAGGAACACCCAGCCCGTGCCGACCGCCACGATGAGGATGCCGGCGACGGCCGGTCCGATCATGCGGGCTCCGTTGAAGGATGCCGCGTTCAACGCGACCGCGTTCGACGCGTTCTCGCGCGTGACCACATCGGAGACGAATGCCTGCCGGGCCGGGTTGTCGAACGCGGTGACCACGCCGAGCGCGAGCGCGAAGCCGTACATGATCGGCAGCGTCATGAGGCCGGTGAGGATCATGACGCCGAGCGCGATCGCGAGAAGCAGCAGGATTCCCTGGGTCACCATGAGCAGCTTGCGGCGCTCGAAGCGGTCGGCCACCCAGCCGGTCACGCCGACCAGCAGGAGTGGCGGCGCGAACTGCAGCGCCATCGTGATGCCCATCGCAGCGGCGTCGTTGTCGGTGAGCTCGGTCAGCACGACCCAGTTCTGGGCGGTGGCCTGCATCCAGGCGCCGATGTTGGACACCAGGGCGCCGATGAACCAGACGCGGTAGTTGAACACCGAGAACGAACGGAACATGGCGCTCATCGGGCCACCATCCGCTGCATGATCGCGGCTGCCTTCGCGAGGATCTCGCGCTCTGCGGGCTCGATCTCGGCGAGAGCCTCTTCGACCCAGGCATCACGGCGACGCGCGGTCTCGTCGACGACCGCACGCCCTTCGTCGGTCAGGTCGATGACGACCTTCCGGCCGTCGTTCTCATCGGCGCTGCGACGGATGTAGCCGGCATCCTGCAGGCAGTTGACCGTCCGGTTCATGGCCGGGGCCGAGACGCGTTCGCGGTCGGCGAGCTGGGTGAGTGTGTGCGCGCCGTGGATGAACAGGCCCGCGAGCACCGCGAACTGTCCGTCGCTCATCGAGTCGACGGCGCGTTGCGTGCGCATGCGACGGGCGAGCCGGAACGTGGCGATACGCAGATCGGACGCCTCGCGAGAGAGGTCGGGGGCGGATGCTGCGTTCTCGGTCATTGATCCTTAGCTTAGTTCATTATCCTTGTTAAGTAAATTCGGCTCCGACGATGCCGGGGCTTCCTCGCCCCCCTCCGCGCGACGACCGGTGCCCAGCGAGAACGTCGCGGCGAGTCCGACGACCAGGAATCCGGCAGCGACGAACGCGGACAGACGTGTGCCGTCCGAGAAGGCCGACTTGGCGGCATCCGCGATCTCTGCCGTCTGAGGATCTGCCTCGAGCCCGGCGATCGCCGCGCCCGCGGAGTCGACGACCGCGCTGACGACCTGGTCGATCTGGGCGGCCGGCAGGTTCTGGTCTTGGAGTTCGGACGTGAGGATCGCGGCGGTGCTCGTGAACAGGATCGTGCCGAGGATCGCGACGCCGAGCGCGGAGCCGACCTGGCGTGACGTCGACTGCGTGCCGGATCCCTGACCCGACATCTCGACGGGGATGTCGACGAGGATGACCCCGGTCAGCTGCGCGGTTGCCAGGCCGACGCCGAACCCGTAGACGAACAGCGCCGGGATGAGCCAGCCCCATGCGGCCGTCGGCGCGATGATGAGGCCCACGCTCGCGATCCCGACGATCTCGGCGACCAGGCCCACCCGCACGATCGTCACCGGCGAGATGCGGCCGGATGTCGCGCCGGCGAACCCGCTCGCGACGAACGACCCGATCGCGAGGGACAGCAGCAGGAACCCGGTCTGCAGGGCGTCGAAGCCGAGGACGAACTGGAGCCACAGCGGGAGCGTCAGAATGATGCCGAACTCTCCGAGCGAGACGACCATCGCCGCGATGTTGCCGTTCCGGAACGAGGGGATCCGCAGGAGCGAGAACTCCAGCAGCACCGACTTGCCTGTGCGCTTGCGGCGACGTTCCCAGAGGATGAAGCCGCCGAGCGCGAGAGCGGAGATCGCGAACGCGATCGGCACGGGCGAGAGCTCGTACGGCCACGTGAAGTCGCCGATCTCGAGCGCCGTGTCGGTGAGCCACCACCCGTATGTGCGTCCCTCGATCAGACCGAAGACGAGGGGTCCGAAGATCAGCACCGACAGGGCAGCGCCGACGAAGTCGATCTTGCCGTAGCGCGCCTCGCGCGATTCCGTCACGGTCAGCAGAACGCCGATGAAGATGAGGATGCCGAGCGGCACGTTGATTCCGAATGCCCAGCGCCACGAGAACGCCGTGGTCAGCCAGCCCCCCAGGAGCGGTCCGACGGCCACCATGCCGCCGATCGTCGACCCCCACACGGCGAAAGCGATGCCCCGCTCACGGCCGCGGAAGGTCGCGTTGATGAGCGAGAGGGTCGTCGGCAGCACCATCGCTCCACCGACACCCTGCACCAGACGCGCGAGGATCAGCAGGTCGCCCGTGGGTGCGAGACCGGCCAGAACGGATGCCGCCGTGAAGATCACGATGCCGATCAGCATCATGCGGCGTCGGCCGAACTTGTCGGCGAGGCTGCCGAAGAGCAGCAGGAGCGACGCGAAGACGAGCGTGTACGCCTCCTGGACCCACTGCACCTGGGTGGAGGAGATCCCGAGGTCTTCGACGATCGACGGGACCGCGACATTCACGATCGTGGAGTCGACGATGATGAGTGCCACGCCGAGGCTGATGAAAACGAGGCCGAACCAACGCCTTGAGGATTTCTCGGTCACTTCGCTAGCTTATCTAGCGATGTACCATATCGCTAGCTAAGCTAGCGAAATTCGAGAAGTTGCCGGGAACTTATACTCAGCGTCATGCCCGAATTCACCGATGCGCACAGCATCGCGATCGTCTACGACGTCCACCCTGCCCAGGGA
>Ga0247818_10002230_pt1 | contig 12577 bp, 12 predicted proteins | sample 13C_Glucose_Day1_FD_192424 | JGI IMG/M metagenome (GOLD analysis project Ga0247818, IMG submission 192424) | Soil microbial communities from agricultural site in Penn Yan, New York, United States - 13C_Glucose_Day1 | ecosystem: Environmental > Terrestrial > Soil > Agricultural land | place...
GCCGACGACCTGGCTCCCGACTGGGTCGCATCACGACGCGACGGAACCGACCCCGTGTACAGCTGGGGGCACCGGAGCCACGCGTAGGCCGTGAGCAGCGGGGCCGAGCCCCCGTCGGGGCCGGCCGCGCGGCGCGGGATCGTGCTGCCGGCTTCCGTCGTCGGCCGTAGCGACGCAGAGCCAGTGCGGTGGCCGGCCGGCGAGGTGGTAAAGGTCGGGTCCGTCAAAGCCCATGACCCCGAACTGGAATCGATCGGCACCATCTTGTGCCTCGGCGGTGCGTACCTGAGTTTCGAAGCCTCAGCACCGGGGCCGTCACCGGGAGCGAGAAATGCGTCCGGGGTCACATCCCCCGTTCTGGCTAGCCATCACCTTCTGAAACACCGGCTCCTGAACTGACGAACCTTTCCCGCGGTCAGTCCTGCAGACGCTGGGGGCTGAACGTCGACAGGGCGTCACGCGCGATCTCGGGTGAAAGCGCCACACCGAACTCCCGCTCCAGCAGACGCAGCGCAGCCCCGGATTGCTTCCGACGGTCGGGCTCCAGGTTTTCGTCTTGGCAGAAGCCCGTATGTGTGAGGGCTCGGTTGAGGAATGACGGGGCTGCGCCCTCCGGGGGCTGGAAATGCCAGGCGTTGTAGTAGGCCAAGAGGTTCCCTGATCGAGCATGGCCGATCCGGGTGGTAGCGTCCAAGGGCCTCCAGATCGAGATGGCTTTGGTGCTCATTGACAGGCGGGTCAGGCCCGAGGTCCGGAGCAGACACCTGAACTGAGCGCATCGGCGGCACTGCTGGCGGCCGCCCCTGTGGTATCTGCGGCCCCCTCTTCGCAGGCACCCCTCGCCAGGTCCAGGCCGTGCCCGCGAGACGGCCGCTCCTGGACCGGCCACCTTCTATCGGGGCATACAAGGTGGGAACCTCTGTCTGCTGGCTCGCTGCACAGTCGGCTATTCCGGAGGTCGCCATGGCCCAGTAACACCAGGGATTCAACCTCTGGCTGCTTGCCTTGCGCACCGTGCGCCCCTGACCGGCGCCGGGTATAGGGGAGGGCCCCGAGTCGGTGAAGATGACTCGGGGCCCGGTCCGTTCGTGGTTTCCGCGCGGTGCGTGGGGTGTGCTTCAGCTCTTGGGCATCAGGACGGTGTCGACGATGTAGACGGTGGCGTTGGCGGTGGGGACGTTGCCGCAGACGACCTTGGAGGTGTTGTTGACGGTGTAGTTCTCGCCGGAGCCCTTGGTGGTGAGGGAGGACTTCTGGAGGGTGTCGTAGGTGCCGTTCTCCAGTTGCGTGGGGGAGAGCTTCTCGCCGACGACGTGGTAGGTGAGGATGTTGGTGAGCATCTCCTTGTCGGCCAGCACCTTGTCCAGGTCGGCCTTGGGGATCTTGGCGAAGGCGTCGTTGGTCGGCGCGAACACGGTGATGTTCTGCGCGCTGTTGAGGGTGTCGACGAGGCCGGCCTTCTTCACCGCCGTGACCAGGGTGGAGAGGGCCGGGTTGTTGGATGCGGCGGTGGCGACCGGGTCTTGGGCCATGCCGTCGAAGGAACCCGCACCGTCCTTCGGGACGGTGGCGCAGGCCGGACCGAACGGGCCGTCCGCAGGGGTCGCGTCCTCGGCCGGCGCGCTCGACTTCTTCTCCGCAGGGGCTGAGGATGAGGCCTTGTCGGAGGCGGCGTCAGAGGAGCTGTCGTTCCCACCACAGGCGGTCAGCGTGAGAGGCAGGATGGCGGCGGCGGTGAGGGCGAGGGCGGCGCGGCGGTAGCGAAGGGCAGTCACGAAGTATCTCCTGCGTGTTCGATTAGTAGCTCTGCGTGTTCGTCGATGGGCGGGTCGGCGCCGTGTTCCGCAGTGCTGACGTCAGGTCAGGTGTCACCCCGATGCGGGGCGATTTGGGTCAGAGCGCTCGTCCGTGAAGCGGTTCGCGGAGGACGTCCGCTTTCCTGCGGATCGGTTGTGCGGCTCTGATCGTCATGTCTGCTATCCGGAGCTGCCGCGAAGACGGATTGGTCGGAAGACGAAAAACTTCACCCGGTCGCGCTTCGGCGCCTGGTGGTCTGCTCGGAAGTTGGCCCGACCGGGTGCCGTGTCGGAACCGACCAATCCGGCGCCCTGACGGTGGCGAATACCCGGTGTGAGCGGCTGTTCGGAGGAAGCACCGCACATGCCGAGGTTTCCATCGGGGATGGTGGCCTCACCCGTTTTCCACGGTGGTAGGGCACGTGGGGGACAGCTGTCGCGGGGTGCCACTCTCCTGGGCGCCCCGCGACAGACCCCACCGCGAGCAGGCTGTCGAGCCGACGAAGCGGGATGCCTCCCATCCTCTCCAGCTGGCCGGTCACGCGCCTGCGGCCGATGCCGAACAAGGGGAGCTGCTAACCGCCGAGGCGCGTGACGACCCGCCGCTGCTTCAGCCGAACCCGGCGTACATCATCGGCGGCAACTATGACGTCCTCAGTCACAACCAAGCAGTCCAGGAGTTTCTTCCTAACCTCGATCTTTCATGACGGTCCGTCGGATTATGCGGCGGACCGTCGGTGTCGTGGCTGGTTGCGGGTGCGGTGAGGGCCCGGCTGTCGCGTCGGGTGGGCGCCGGGTTCCACGACTTCCGGCGAGGTGATCAGGCTCGTTGGGGCGGGTGACGCTGCTGGTCAGCCAGGGTTCGGGAGAGCCGCGAGTCGCTGGACCGCATTGGTGATCACGTCGGTCCAGGGCCAGTGACGGCCGAACCTAGGATGTCGGCGGCGGGCAGTGGTGACAATCTGGGCGGCGGCGGAGAGTAGTCGCAGGCGCAAGCGGCGGGGCTCCCAGAAACGGGGTTTGCCGGTCAGGGCGAGCATCGGAAGCCAGGCCAGCAGGTCGAAGGCGAGCTGGACGATCTCCAGCCATATCTGGTTCGGCGCTGTGTCGTGCAGGGGCAGGTTCCGCAGACCGGTGGCCCGTGCGGCCCGGATGCGGTCCTCGGCCCTTGCGCGCTGACGGTGCCGCAGTTCGAGGTCGGCGATCTTCCAGTCCGCCGTGTTCGTGGCGAATGCGGTGAGCCGCAGCCCGTCGGCGTCGGTGAAACGCAACTGGGCTCCGGAGTGGGGCCGTTCCTTGCGGACGATCAGCCGAATCCTCTGCAGTCAGCCCTTGAGGACGTCGCCGCCGAGCTCGGTGGTCCAAGCGCCGTCGCGGACCTCCCCGCCCGGTTCGACGGCCGGCGCCAGGCGGAGTCGGGGACCTTGACGACGGCCTGGTGAATCTGCTCGGTGATGGTCATCCCGACCGAGTAAGACAGCCACTTCCCGCGCTGGGCGAGCCAGGCCACGAACTCGTGGGTGCCGCCGGCGGAGTCAGTGCGGATCAGTGTGGACCGGCCGCGCCTACGCTGCCGGGGAAGCTGGGCCAGAGCCAGCCGGGTGGCGGTGATGTGGTCGGCGGCGGGGTTGGAGCCCGCGTTCCCCGGCCGCAGCAGGGCGGCCACCGGCTCCCCGGTGCAGCCGCTTCCGTGATCGGCAAAGCCCATCAACGGATGGTGCCCGTAGGTCCTCTTCCAGGTTGCGGCCGCGTACTGCTTTTTCAGAGTGCGCAAGTACCCGCGCGCCGTCCAGGTCCACGATCACTTGGCCGTCCTTGTCCGGCTCCTGGTTCCGGGCCAGAAGCCGTACATACTCGCGGACATCGGCCCGAGCGGAACGGATCGCGTCCAGGGCCTTCGTCCCGGCAGCGGCGAGGGTGTCGACCAGACGGGAGACGGTCGGGTGGCGGCCACCGGCCCGAATACGGCAGGCTCGGCCCGCAGTATGCCGACATCGGCCAGGCTGTCCCGCTCAGCGCGACTGCGAGCGCCATATCCAGCAGGATTTTGCCCGGATCGTGCACCGCCCGAGGGCGTCGCCAGGCGCGAGCGCCGCCGAGATCGCGGTATCGAGTCCACTCTTGCGGGCGGTCTCAATCAACCGCACCGCACTGGCCTGGGAGACCACCCCGTGACCGCCGCTCTCGATAGGGACACGCGGGTCCGTCCCACTACGCTTCCTCACATGGAGAGCGCCTCTCTTTGGGGTGGGAAGGACCCTGGAAAAGCCCTATTTTCCCAGTTCAGAGGCTTTCTCCGGAAGGTCTGACCAGCGGCTGAACATCAGCTCAGACGTCTCACAGGACCCAGGATCCAGGCAGTTCCAGCAGAGTGTCACCCTCGATCAGCCGCGGTCGCCGGGAGTGCCATCGCGCATCGTCTGCCTGGCCGTTCAGGGGCACAGTGGCCAGTTGGAAGCGGGCATCCAGGGCGTCGAGCTCCGCTTGCCGCGCGGCCCGAATCCTGTCGGTGAACACGGGCCATGCCTCCGCGAGCCAGCGACGGCAGCGAAGCCTGTCCTCGTACTCCCAGATGAGTTCGGCGTCGAATCCCTCTTCGGCATCCTTCACCAACGTCTCCCACGCCTCCATCATGGCGTTGAGCGTCACTATCCCGTACCGCGCCGCCAAAACTCGGCTTGCCTGGTGCACCGACTCGTAGTCATCTGCGCTGAGCGCCTCCATGTCCATGAACACAGCCTGCCAGCTGTGACACGCCGGATGGATGCGTCACCCAACAGGTGGAAGCAATGGCCAAGATGACGACCGGGCCGAGATGCAACAGCCCAGATCACAGGCAGCGGAAGCAACTGGCCAAGAGGCTGATTGAAACAATCGTGATGAAAGCCCGAGGCTAACGGCGGACGCGTTCGAGGACGCGGCCAAGGCGCTGGAGACGTATGCGGGGACGGTGACCAAGGCCTCCCCACCGGGGCTGTTCAGCGTGATCGATTGTGACGGCTCCGAGAGGATCAGCGAGGGATACCGGGCGGCCGTACCAGGTAGTGGCAGCGACCGACCCTCTGGGCCGGATGCGGGAGCGGATGATCAGTGTTGCGGACCGCGTTTGCGGCAGCGGCTATACGTACGCGGTCGGAGTCCTCAATCGGCGGTGTCAAGGGCGCGAAAGCACCAGCCCACCGCACGCTCGTCCTCCAGGTCTTCGGCGCACCACTGCGCCCGGGCGCGCGCTTACGGCTGGAGCGCAGAGCGCCGCCAGGCCTATGCCAACGACCTTGGCTTCCGGCGCTCCCTGGTCGCTGTCGCGGCGAGGAGTAACCCGTTCCAAGAGCGACAAGGACCCCGCGCAGTGGCTGCCCCCTGCCCAGGGTGCCCGTTGTGCCTACGCTGCCGATTGGACCGCCACCAAGATCCGCTGGAAGCTGAGTGTTGATCAGGACGAACGAGGCGCTTTGTTGGAGCTTGCGAAGGAGCGCCCCGATGCTTCCGTCGAGTTCGAAGCGGCCGGACAGATGCAACGTGGTGCGCGGTTGAGGACGGGTCCGAGCGCATCCGGCCCAGCACCTGCACCGGCAGATCCTGCGGGGCGTACGTCCGGGTAGAGATCGCTCTCGTCGAGGTGCTTGCCGCGGCCGGCCGCCTCGCGTGCCGGGTACTCGGCGGCTACATCGATGCCGGGTCGCAGGAGTCGCAGCGCGTCGGCGTTGTCGCCGCCTTGTGTGACGACTGCGCCGACGAGCGCGGACGCGGTGTGTCGGGGGACGTCGAGCCAGTCGGCGCCTGCGCCCGCGCCCGGGTCAGGAACAGGGCCGGCTCACCTCCGCTCGCGCGGAGAGGACGCCAAATCCACAAACCCGATCGGCTCCACGAACGGCTCACCTCCGCTCGCGCGGAGAGGACCTTTCTGTGTGTTCCGGCAAGAGGGCCGGAAACTTGCGTGCAACATTTCCCCCACCCCGTCACGTCGAACAGGTGAAGGCCGAAAAAGCCTCGCATCAAGCTCGTTCGACTGACAGGCACGGCATGGCAATGCTTTCATCCATGGGCCACAGAAGCTCTGTTTTGCCATGCCTCCGTATGCAACAGGGGGTTCTCCCACTCATGTCAGCTACTGATTCTACGGACGGTCCTGGCCGCCGACGCTTCTTGCGCACCGCAGGCGCCGCCACCGTCGCCATCGGACTGTCCGGAGGCGGGTTCCTGGCGGGACGCTACTCCCGGACCGTGGCCCCGGACGCTACCGATGAGAGCGCCGAAGTCCCGCGTGGGCTGCCTTTCGTATTCCGGACCGAGGGCTACCGGTGTGCCCTCGGCGTCCCGGACCGGATGCAACCGTGGCGTACACGTACGGCGAGCAAGGTCGACAAGGATCCGCACGACGCGTTAGGGGTACGGATGTTCCGGGCGCACGGGAAGCTTCACGACCACCCCGTTGGGCAGCTCCAGTACGGGCTCACCAATCTCGCGAGTCACAGGCGGACCGCGGAATCTCATTTCTTGCACAGGGCGCGGGCACAGGCGGACCGGGTTATCGAGCGACGGCACGACCTGCGGGGCGCATGGTTTTTCCCGTATCCCTTCGACTTCAAGCATCAGGTACACACCGGCTTGACGTACAAGGCTCCCTGGTATTCCGGCATGGCCCAGGGGGAGGCGCTGAGTCTCTTCTCCCAGCTGGCGGGGTACGCGGGCGTCCCGGCCGCGCACCGGGCCCGCTACCGTGCCGCCGCCGACGGGGCGTTCGCCTCGCTGCTGCTCGCGAACGAGGGCGACAGGCGGCCGCGGGTGGTCGCACGAGACGGGCAGCATCAGCTGTGGATACACGAGTACCCGATCGACAAGCCGGGCACCTCGGACTACACGTACAACGGCTTCATGTTCGCGGTCCTAGGGTTGTGGGACTACTACGCGTTGAGCCGGAACTCGCTTGCGGAGCAGCTCTTCGACGGGGCTCTCACCACCCTCGATGCGTACTTTCCCCAGCTGCGCAACCCCGGCTGGCTGTCGAACTACTGCCATACGCATGCCATTCCTACAGATACCTATCATTCAGTCCACATCGACCTGCTTCGTCAGCTGTCCTGGCTTTCGGGTAGCGACCGCTTCGCCGTCCAGTCGGACATGTTGACCGACGACTATCCGCCGCCGTCACTCGGCAAAGCCGGCGGCCTGGCCACACTCGACGATGGCACGCACACCCTGTTTCGCTTCGCGGAGAACGGTGCTGTCACCGCCAGTCGCGCGCTTACTCTGAGCCGCCCTTGGCAGTGCACGGCGTCTCGGCGCGCCCGTATTCAAGGCCGAGGCATTTACTTGCTGATCGAGGACGGTCCGGCGGCGGGATGGCAAGTGGCGGAGAGATTTCCCGCAGTGCGCCTGCACGGGGAGTGGTGCGGCTCGGACTATCGGCCTGCACGCGCGGTGACCTTCAGCGCGGGCGTCAGCGTGGTTTGTCGGAAGCACCCGGAGGAGGGGACAGTCACACGTACGGTCACGTATCCAAAGGCCACGGTCGTCTCGTACGACCGGAGGGCGGTGATCGACAGTCGAAAGATGGTCCGACTCACGCGCGAGGAGGTCGCCGGCTGGTGGGCGCCTACGGATCAGCTTCACTGAGCGATTTTCAACAACCCGACGTCGGCGAACGCACGTACGTTGACGGAATCGATCGCCTTCGTGGCGCAGAGGATGCGGCGGATCTCAGTGTCGAAGCGGAGCAACGGCGTGAATTCCTCCCACGCGTTCTCTCGGAGCCTAACGATCGCCGGATACCTTCGGCCCCACATGAGCAGGCCGCCACGGCCAGCGGCACACGAACGTGAACACGGCGGACAGTCCGCGGCCTTCGACGCGCTACCGCCAACCATGCACGAGCTCGTTAAAGAGCGACGCTCGGTCGAGGGTGTGGCCTTGCTGGGGCCTCTGATCGTGTGCTGTGCCGCTTCAGGCCCGTGCAGAATGCGGGCCGGGTCGTGCAGAGCCACGTGTAGAGCAATCGTGGGGTGGAAGCCGGAGAGGTCGGCCTGGCAGAAGTCGACTGTGTGTCCTTGGGTAGTCCACGTTCCGCATCCGTCGTCACTGTCGCAGCGCCGGGCCAAATCGGCCTCCTCATCCAGCCGCGCCTTAATGAACCTCACTAGCTTTTCAGTCATAGGACCGTTCTCGACGTTGTGCTGGGCACCATGAAATGGTCTTGCGGTGTCAGGTGTGATCACGGCGTTGGAGCCGTTTCTGGATAGCACCGTTCACCGGGCTGAGCCCCGGCCTGTTTGGGAACTTGGTGACGGTTCTGCGGCGTGAGGGCGTGGACGCAGTCCGCAGGGGCCGGCCGTGGAGGCTGCCGCTGGTCGCGACCTACTTGGCGCACGAACCTGACCATGCGCCAGCTGGCCCCGCTACTCAGAGTTTCCAAGTCGGCCGCGGACCGGATTATCGATCACCTCGGGCCGATGCTCGCCCTCCAGCCCCGCAAGCGGTCCGCGAAGGACACCGTGCTGATCGTGGACGGCACCCTGGTGCCCACCCGCGACCACACCATCGCCGAGCAGTCGAGGAACTACCGCCGTACTCAGCAGGTCCGACGGGCTATGCGACCGCACTTTGGCTGTGCACGTAGTTGCAGATGGTTTCCCGGCCGAGAGAAGTGACTGCGGGCTCAGCGGGCGGCCTTCTTTTGCAGGACCCATACGTAGTGCCACTTGCCGTGTGCGCGTTTGGGTTTGACGTCGGCAAATGCCTGGATGGTCGGCCACAGGCCGGTTGCGCCGGCCGCGATCGTCGCGCCGGTGGCGAGCGCGCCTTGGAGCGCTTCGGGGCGCACCGCGGCGAGGACGGCGCTCGTCGAACCCAGCACGGCACCCGACCGGATCAGGGCCCGAGATCGGGCCGCCTTGTTGATCTCAACGGTCGCGGCGCTCAACTCGTCACGGATGGTGAGCGCGATCCGCTCCAGGGCGACCTGGGAGTCGACGGCTTCCAGCGCGTCGTCGAGTTCGAGGAGCCGAGAGCGCATGAAGTCACGATATTGGGCGTAGGAGTCGAACTCCTCGCTGGTGACCTGCGCGAAGTCACTGAGGCTTAGTCCGTCGATGAAGGGGAGATCAATCTCCAGGATGGGCCGAATCACCCGGCTTGCGAGAGGCTTCGTCCTCGCCAGGTCCACGGCCCGGCCGTGCTCCACCAGGAAGTCGATGGACCGGTCACTGAACGAAGGGAGCGGAGCGGGCGGAGTACCACCCCCAAGTCTCCCTGTCCTTCCAGCACTTCCTTCCGTGAAGACCGGCCCGTACCAGACCAGTCCGCTGCGTAGCAGAGGCTCGGCGTCGAGGAGCCACTGACCTAAGTTGACAAGATCATTGGTCACCATCCCGTAGCGCCGTATGGAAGTTATGTCATCGAAATTGCCGTCGGGGAGCTGCACGGAATGAGAGGGCTCGCGGCGCTCCCCGAGTTCGTGTACCGCTCCGACACCGTGGTCGGACAACAGCATTGTGTCCGCGACCAGGACGACCCGCTTGGTGACATGCGTGAAACTTCCCATCTCTGAAGACAGCCCAACGTAGTACGGGGAGTCCGAGGCTGCCTTCGCGCTCAGGAGACGCTCGTAGCCGTTGTACAGCGTGCGGGCGTACTTGAGTGCGACGCCCTGGGCTGTCTCTCTCTCCGGCTCAGTGAGCGAGTCGTAGAACGCGTTCATCTGGGCCGCCACGCCCCGGTTCTCTGCCCGTCGGTTCTGCCACGCCCGCCATCCACGTCGAAACATCTGCACAGCATCATTGCCAGCCGAGGTCCCTGTCCAGTAGGTGCTGTGGCCGCTCGGGGCGATGCACTATGGGTACGAGATCGCCGCTCGCCACGTACGGCGCTAGGGCCTGTCTTCAAAGGGTCATATCCACATCAGGAGTGACGCGATGGTGAGTGCTGCTTCGTAGGATTCGCGGGTTTTGTCGTAGCGGGTGGCTATGGCCCGGTACTGCTTTAACGCGTTGAAGCAGCGCTCGACGACGTTGCGCTGTTTGTAGCGCTCCCCGTCGAAAGCGGGCGGCCTGCCGCCGTTGCTACCACGACGGCGGCGGTTTGCCTGCTGGTCCGAGCGTTCCGGGATGGTGTGCGGGATACCGCGTTTCCGCAGGTAATTGCGTATGCCCCGACTGCTGTATCCCTTGTCGCCCAGGAGATGATCGGGCCGGTTGCGCGGTCGGCCTGGGCCTGGGCGGCGAACACTGATCTGCGCGAGGACCTGCTCGAACTGCGTGCAGTCGTTGATGTTGCCGCCGGTGACGACAAAGCTGAGCGGACGGCCATGGCCGTCGCAGGCGAGGTGAATCTTGGTCGTCAGTCCGCCACGGGATCGTCCGAGGGCGTGAGTGTGTGCCGTTTCTGCAGGGCCTGCCCCTTTTTACGGGCGCCGGCCGCGTGCTGATGAGCGCGGGTGATCGTGGAGTCCACGGAGACCAGCCAGTCGACGTCTCCCGCCGCATCCTTCTGAGCCTGGACGGCCTCAAGCATCCGCGTGAACGTGCCATCGAGCGCCCACCTGCGGAAACGTGTGTACAACGTCCGCCAGGACCCGTATCTCTCCGGCACATCACGCCAGGCCGAACCGGTCCGCAGCTTCCACACGATTCCGTTCAGCACCACCCGGTCGTCCCGCCGGGGCCGCCCCGTTTCCGTCCGCGGAAGCAGCCCCGACAGAACATCCCACTCTTCATCCGAGAGCTCATGTCGCCGCACCATGCGTCACATGATGCCCCATCAACAGCCTTTGAAGACAGGCCCTAGGGCGTCATCGTGGGCTGGATCCTGGCGGGTGCTCGGCCCCTCGCCCGGGTGAGCCGGGGTGGCGTGCGGTGCGGGTGGGATAGGTGGCGGTGCGGAGGCGTCTTCGTCCTGGGTTTCCGTGGTCTGCTGGGGGGGTGTGTGATGCGATCAGGGACTGGAGCGTCAGCTCCAAGCTGGTGGCTGTGACTGTCCAGGTGCGGATGTCTGGCGCGTTCCGGCGTGCTGTGTCGTATGCGTCCAGGTGGTGCGCGGCCCGCTCCGTGGCCTCGATGAGATCGTGCTGGGCGGGGTCGGCTGTCCGGGGGTGGGTGCTGGTGGCGTCGTTGAGGCGTGCACGGAGCTTTTTGAGAGCGTGCGAGGCCGCGTGCAGGTCGGCAGGGGGCGGGACGTCCCAGCTGGCGCCGGTGTGCCGCTGAGGTGCGATCGCTGGTGAGGAAGCGGCCTTGGGCACGGAGCGTGCGGAAGGCCCGGGCGTGACTCTGGGGCAGTAGGTGTCGTGGGTCCGGTCCCTTTGCTGCGCGGTCCATCTGCGGAGTTCGGGCTCGGATCCGGGGGGCTGTGCTCCGAGGGCGCGCAGGACGGCGCCCAGGTAGAAGGGGTGGCGGCCGGTTGGTGTCAGGACGAGGACGCAGAGAAGCGGGGTCTTGGCGCTTCGGGGGGTGTCGACTTCTACGAGCAGGTCACGTCGTGTCGGGTCGGGCAGGTGTGTCAGGTCGAGCCGGGTGCGGTGGGCCAGTTCATCCCAGGTGACGGTGGCGCGCTCGGTGGCTACTCTCTTGAGTTCTTCCCTGATCTGGTCCGCCACGGTGATCTGTGGTCTGGTCTCGGCAGCCGTGATGGGTGTGGTGGACCGGGGGGTGGCGTCGTGGTGGGGCGACGCCGTGATCGCTTCTGGAAGGGAGACGCTGGGGCGCCACAGGCCGGTGCGTTCGGCTTCGAGGCTGTCCAAGCGGGTCAGCCCGTCGGCAGCCACTGCCCATGCCGAGCCGTGGCCGCCGACGGGGTCCGTGATCATCAGCCGCGGCTGGCCCGACAAGCGGTAGACGTGCTGCTCGCTGGGGACGGGTATGTCGTCGGGCAGGGAGAGGCAGGTCCGCATGATTCTGCTGCCCGCAGGCTTGATGAACCCGGCAAGGAGGTAGCGGCCGGGCCTCGTCAGGGGGGACTGCAGGAGTGGTGGGCTGCTGGGATCCCGGGCGAAGACGAGCTCTGCGGCACGCAGCGGCAGGGTGGCGGGGAAAGGGGTGTTACGCAGGCCGCCGGCCCGCACGGTTCCGTTGGCGCGTAGTTCTTCGAGGAGAGGGGTGACGATGCCTTCCGTGGTCATCCGGCAAAGGTGTAGCGGTGCCCAGTCGGTGAGCTTCTTCTCCGTCACCGTTCCGATGAACACCTTCCGGTCGGTGCCCTCGGTCTCGCAGCGGACTCTCAGCGCGTAGCCCTGGCGGGCGATGATGTCACGGGTGATCGGCCCCTCAGGGCCGAAGACCCATTCCACGTGGCCTTCCTTTGCTCCGAGGCTGTCGGCTGCCCTGCGCCAGCTTCGGTAGTCCTGCGGATGCAGCTCGAACCTCACGTGCTGTTCGGTGGCGCGCAGCCAGAAGTCCACGGCGTCCCCCGGCCCGGTTCCCAGGCTCTGCAGTTCGGCCTGCGCGGCATGGCCTTGCTGCGCCAGCCATTCCTTGACGTGCAGCTTGATGAAGAGGTGGTCGGCGCTGTCGATTCCGTTGGCGGTGCGATGGCAGGCGCTGCGGGTGCCATCCTGCGCCGGATAGTGGGAGAAGTGACAGACCTTGTTCTCGTACCGCTTCGTCATCAGCTTCTCGCCACAGCCGCCCAGCAGGGTGCCGCACCAGAACCGGTCCGTACCGAACTGCCGCCGGAACTCGTCCAGATTGTGTGACTCCTCGGGGAGGATCACGGGCTGTTCTGATTCCTGGCCGCCGATCACAGCTGTCTGGACAAGCCGGGTATCCATCTGCGGCACGTCTGATTTCCCCTCC
>Ga0247818_10002232_pt1 | contig 12565 bp, 14 predicted proteins | sample 13C_Glucose_Day1_FD_192424 | JGI IMG/M metagenome (GOLD analysis project Ga0247818, IMG submission 192424) | Soil microbial communities from agricultural site in Penn Yan, New York, United States - 13C_Glucose_Day1 | ecosystem: Environmental > Terrestrial > Soil > Agricultural land | place...
CCCGAGTTCCGGCGTCGGCGGCTTTGTCTGCGGACCCCGCCCGCCGAGGTGACAGATAATGCCCATGTTTCCTGGAAACATGGGCATTATCTGTCACCTCGTGAGGCAGTAAGGCGTGCGGCGAGGCTGGTCTCAGGCGTTGACGGAGGCCTTCGCGGAGCCCTTCGGGACGAAGAGGGTTTCGGCGTGCTCCAGGGACATTCCGTTGGTCTCGGGGACCTTGAACTTCACGAAGAAGAACGACGCCGCCGCGAACGCCGCGTACATGGCGTAGGTGAGGGGGAGGGAGGCCGCCGCCATGACCGGGAAGCTCAAAGTGATGGCGAAGTTGGCGATCCACTGGGCGGCCGCGGCGAGGCCCAGGGCGCGGGCGCGGATCCGGGAGGGGAAGATCTCGCCCAGCAGCACCCAGACGAGCGGGCCCCACGAGGCGCCGAAGCTGATGACGAAGACGTTGGCAGCCACCAGGGCAACCGGGCCCCACGCACCGGGCAGCGAAATCGCGTCGCCAGTTCCGGTGGCGGACGCGAAGGCCAGGGCCATCGTGCCCAGCGAGGCGGCCATGCCGATGGAGCCCGCCAGCATGATGGGCCGGCGTCCGATCCGGTCCACCAGGGCGATCGCCACCAGGGTCACAAGGATGTTCGTGATGGCCGTGGCCACCGAGATCGTCAGGGAGTCCTTCTCCTGGAACCCGACGGCTTTCCACAGGGTGGTGGAGTAGTAGAAGATCACGTTGATGCCGACGAACTGCTGCAGCACCGACAGGATGATGCCGATCCACACCACTGGCTGCAGGCCGAACGCCTTGCCGCGCAGCGAGCCCTTCTGGCCGGCGACCTTGTCTTCCTCGATGGCCTTCTTGATGTCGCGCAGGTGGCGGTCCGTGTCCTCGTCCGGGGCGATGGACTGGAAGATCTTCAGGGCTTCCTCGTCCTTGCCCTGGAAGACCAGGAACCGCGGCGACTCGGGCAGGGTGTAGGCAATCCAGCCGTAGACGACGGCGGGGACGGCACCGGCGAGGAACATCCAGCGCCAGGCCTCAACACCGAACCAGAGATCCTCGCCGGCGCCGCCGGCGAAGTTCGCGAACAGGGCGTCGGAGAGCAGTGCAGCGAAGATACCGGTGGTGATGGCGAGCTGCTGGAGCGACGCCAGCCGGCCGCGGACATGGCGCGGGGAGATTTCGGAGATGTAGGCCGGCGCGATAACGGAGGCCAGGCCGATGCCCAGACCGCCGACGAGACGCCAGAAGATGAGGTCCCACACACTGAAGGCGAAGCCGGTCCCGATCGCACTGACCAGGAACAGCAGTGCACCGATCTTCATCGCCGGAATGCGGCCGTAGCGGTCGGCGACTTTGCCGGCCAGGTAGGCGCCCGCGGCGCAGCCCAGGAGGGCCACGGCGACGGCGAAGCCGGTCACGGCCTCGCTCAGCGCGAACTCGTCCTTGATGGCGTCGACAGCGCCGTTGACCACCGAGGAGTCAAAGCCGAAGAGGAAGCCGCCCACGGCGCCCGCCACGGCCAGCCAAATGACCCGCTGGGGGATCTTGGCTACGGTCTGGTCTTGAGTGGTTGTCATCTGGCTCCCTCGGCGTTTCGCGTTCCACGGCCTGCGACCGCAGCTACCAAGTCTTACACCGGAGCCAGAGCGGTACATGTCACAGGACCACAAAAGTGAGACGAAACATACATTTTGGCGGTGACGAGGGACTACGACTCAGCGCTCGACCAGGATCCCGTCCGGGTCGCACCAGACCATCGCGCCGGGCCGGAAGACGACGCCGTCAATCTCCAGTTCGACGCCGCTCTCTCCGGCGCCCGCTTTGGCGCTCTTGCGCGGGTTGCTGCCGAGCGCCTTCACCCCGAGCGGCAGTCCGGCGATGGCGGCGCGGTCGCGGATGGCGCCGTTGATGACGACGCCGGCCCAGCCGTTCGCGACGGCGCTCGCCGCGATCAGGTCCCCCATCAGGGCCGTGCGCAATGAGCCGCCGCCGTCCACGACCAGGACGGCGCCGTCCCCGGGGGTGGCGAGGGTGGACTTGACCAGGGCATTGTCCTCGAAACAGCGGATGGTCCGGACCGGGCCGCAGAAGTGCGTGCGGCCGCCGAGCGACTGGAATTGCAGCGCGACGGAGTCGAGTTCCTCGCCCCGCTCGTCGTAGAGATCGGCGGTATTAACGGCGGGTGCGGCCATCGGGTCTCCTCTTGCTGGAAATAGGGGGCGGATCGTGATCCCCACGATAGTCTGGCTGCATACTGATCTTCAGCGTGCGTCAGACGTTTCCGGGGGGAACCGAATTACATGAGCCTGTCCGATCTGTCCGGAGCTGCGCCGGACCCCACCCGCGGCAGCCTCACCGAGGGCAGCCCGGCGGCGGTGGCGCTCGCTGAGCCGGAACGGGCAGTCCGCCCCGTCTGGATCACCGGCGTCGTCCTCGTCAACGTGGGCATCAACGCGGCATTCTTCGGCCCGATCCAGGTGCTCCTCGGCCAGCAGGCCGCCGCGTTCAGCGAAAGCGACAAGGAAGCCATCCTCGCCCTCGTGACGGGAGCCGGCGCGGCGGTCTCCCTCGTGGCCAACCCCTTGTTCGGTGCATTCAGCGACCGCACCACCTCACGCCGGGGCCGCCGGGTGCCTTGGGTCCTTTTCGGGGCTATTCTCGGCGCCGCGGCCCTGATCGCGCTCGCCGGGGCGCCGAATGTTGCCATCATGGCGCTGCTCTGGTGCCTCGTGCAGGCCGGCTGCAACGGAGCCTATGCCGCCGTTACCGCGGCCATCCCGGACCGTGTGCCCGTGGTCCAGCGCGGCACCGTGGGGGGCCTGGCGGCCATGGGACAGACTGTCGGCATCCTCATCGGTGCCGTGATCGCCGCAGCGGTCACGGGGAACTTCGCCGTCGGCTACCTGGTGTGCGCCGTGGCGCTGCTCGCCGGCGTCGTGCTGTATTTCTTCAAGAACGACGACGTCCCGCTCCCCGCGGGGGCACGCCCGCCCTTCAGCCTGGCCGGCTTCGCCAGGGGATTCTGGATTTCCCCGGTGCTCTACCCGGACTTCGCCTGGGCCTGGCTGACCCGGCTCCTGGTGAACATCGGCAACCACATGGTGACCCTCTACCTGCTCTTCTTCCTCAAGGACGCCGTCCATCTGGAGGAGACGCAGGGCATTGCGCCGGAGTTCGGTGTGCTGATCCTGACCGGCCTCTACGCCGTGATGGTGATGGTGACCAGTGTGGTCGGCGGCCGGCTGAGCGACCGGATGGGAAAGCGGAAGCCGCTCGTGATTATCTCCTCGGTCATCATCGCGGCGGCCTCGCTGATCCTGGCGTTCGCGCCGAACTGGACCGGGGCGCTGCTGGGCGCCTCGGTGCTGGGAATCGGCTTCGGCTGCTACCTGGCGGTGGATTTCGCCCTCATCACCCAGGTGCTGCCGACGTCGCTGAGCCGTGGAAAGGACCTGGGCGTCCTCAACGTTGCCAATTCACTGCCCCAGGTGCTCGCCCCGCTCATCGCCTTCCCCTTCGTAACGTTGTGGGGAGGCTACGTCTCGCTGTACGTGGCAGCCGCGGTGATCGGGCTGCTGGGGGCCGTCTTCGTGGTCAAAATCAAGGGCGTCGACTAGGCCCCGATCCGCCGCGGGGGCGGTTCCGGCCGGGCGGTGCCGGCACTGTTTGTGACTCGCTTCCGGCCCGGGCGCGTGGCGTATAGTGGACGGGAATTGCCGCGGCAGTGCTGTTGGGGGATGCTCCCGGCTGCCGAGAAAACCGACCCCGGAACGCTGCTGATGCCTGAATTTCCCTCAGAACTTCCACCGATGGCCCCTCCGCCCACCCTGCCCCGGCAGCGGCTCCGCTACACCCGGATCCTCGATGTCTCCGCCGGGTTCGCCCGCAAGGGCCTGGACTCCGTGGTCCTCTCCGAAGTTGCTGCCAAGGCCGATGTTCCGCTGGGCACGCTGTACCGGTACTTTCCCTCCGCCACCCAGCTGATGCTGGCGCTCTACCGCAAGCAGTTGGCCGAACTGCACGCAGCCAATGTCCCTGCCGCGCCAGGAGCCAGTGCAGCCTCCGCCTCCGTGGCTGGCTCCCCTGCCGCCGCCACTTCGGCCGCAGGCACCCCGGGGGCGGCCGCAGCACGTGCGAAGAAATCCCCGGCACGAACGGCGAAGCCGCCAGCCGGGAGCGCCGGGGGCGACGTGCCGGCCCACGCGCTCGGCGGCGTCGTGATGGAAATATTCCACATGCGCCTCATGCAGCCTGCCGTGGAGCAGTGCCTGAACCGGGCCGTCTACACCAAGGACACGGACACCACGAAGCTGCTCCGCGAGATCGACTCCACGGCCGAGAAGGCCGTCACGGCCGTGAGCGGGGACGCCGCCATCTCCAGGGTCCTGCTGCTGACCGTCACTGGACTGGTCCAGTCCGTCCGCTGCCGGCGGCTGTCCCTCTTCGAGGCCGAGGAAGACCTCAAAAAGGCGTGCTTTCTGCTGACATGCACCCGCCGACCGGCGTAACTGGTCTAGACCAATCCGATAATTTACTGGGCGGTAGCGGCCGTTTTCCGTGATTCGGGCCATCAAATCAGCCGGAAAAACGTTTAACCAGTCGCTGGAGTATGTCGCAGGACACGTCACGGCCGTCCCGTTTTGTTTACCATTGCAGAACCGGGGCGGCCCAGCCGCCTGCAGTATCCGGAGCTTCACCGCAGACCCACCAACCCTGGGTCGCTGCCGACGTTCCCCAGACCATCTTGAGCATCCCTGTGCTTGAGCTTCCATGTGCCGTACGCCCACGGTGAGCCCCAGGAGACAACGAAGTGTCCACTGAAACGATCAACCCCACCGACGCCACGTCCGAGCCCGTAGCAGCGCTCAGCGACGAGGAAATTTTCGCATCCCACCAAGGCGGAAAGCTTTCAATTTCCAGCACCGTCCCGCTCGCCAGCAAGCGCGATCTGTCCATCGCGTACACGCCCGGCGTCGCCCAGGTCAGCCGCGCCATCGCGGCCAACCCGGAACTCGCCAAGACCCTCACCTGGGCCCAGCGCCTCGTGGTTGTCGTCAGCGACGGCACGGCGGTCCTCGGCCTTGGTGACATCGGCGCCAGCGCCTCGCTGCCCGTGATGGAGGGCAAATCGGCCCTGTTCAAGGCCTTCGGCGAGCTCGACTCCATCCCGCTGGTGCTCAACACCACCGACGTCGACGAGATCGTGGAGACCCTCGTCCGGCTGCGCCCGAGCTTCGGCGCCGTCAACCTTGAGGACGTCTCCGCACCGCGCTGCTTCGAGCTCGAGGAAAAGCTCATCGAGGCCCTCGACTGCCCCGTCATGCACGATGACCAGCACGGCACCGCCGTCGTCGTCCTCGCAGCGCTGACCGGCGCCGCCAAGGTGACCGGCCGCGGGCTCGAGAAGCTGCGCGTTGTCGTCTCGGGCGCCGGTGCCGCCGGCATCGCCGTCGCGCAGATGCTCCTCACTGCCGGGATCAGCGACGTGGTGCTGCTGGACTCCCGCGGCGTCATCAACAGCGAGCGTGCGGACATCGCCGCCGATCCCGCCAGCAAGAAGGCCCAGCTGGCCAAGAGCGGCAACCCGCGCGGCGTCTCCGGCGGACCCGCCGACGCCCTGCTGGACGCCGACGTGTTCATCGGGGTCTCCTCCTCCCAGCTGGCCGAGGAACACCTCAAGCTGATGAGCCAGGACTCGATCGTGTTCGCCCTGTCCAACCCGGATCCCGAGGTCCTGCCCGAGGTCGCCCGCCGGTACGCGGCGGTCGTCGCCACGGGCCGGAGCGACTTCCCGAACCAGATCAACAATGTCCTGGCGTTCCCCGGCATCTTCCGCGGAGCCCTCGACGCCGGTGCCCGCCGGATCACCCCGGCGATGAAGCTGGCCGCGGCCCGCGCCATCGCCGAGCTGGCCGATGAGGACCTTTCCGCCGACTACATCGTCCCCAGCCCGCTGGACCCGAGGGTGGCGCCGGCAGTGTCCGCCGCCGTCGCCGCAGCGGTAGAAGCCGAGTAGCCACAGCTGAACAGACGACGACGGCGGCGCTTCCTTGGGGGATGCGGCGCCGTCGTCGTCTTTGGGCGGGCCTGAACCGCGGCCCCTCGCGCCATAGACTGGGGCGATGAATCCCGAGACTGTTGTGACGATCCTGTGCGGCCTCGCCATCCTGGTGGGCGTGGCCGGTACCGTCATCCCCGTATTGCCCGGCAGCATCCTGATCGCACTCAGTCTGCTGGCCTGGGCCATCTGGGGCGGCGCCGGAACCATCGGCTGGGTGGTGTTCGCGATCGGCATGGTCTTCGTCCTGGCGGGAATGGCCGCCAGCGCGGTCCTGACCGGCCGCAAACTCAAACAGCACAGCATTCCCAGCCGCTCGGTGGTGGCCGGCCTGGTCCTCGGGGTCATTGGGATGTTCATCATTCCGGTGGTGGGCCTGTTCGTCGGTTTCGCCGCCGGCCTGCTGCTCAGCGAGCTCCACCGCACGCGTGCCCTCGGCACCGCCGCGGCGTCCAGCTGGGCCGCCTTGAAGGCCACCGGCCTGGGAATGATCGTCGAATTCGGACTCGCCTGCCTCGCCGGCAGCACGTGGGTCATCGGCCTGTGGGTTTCGGCCGCGTCCTAGCCTGCCCGCGGCCTCCCGGCGCCTACTAGCATGGATGTATGAGCGCCGGACCCGGAGAATCCGCACCCCGCCCAGCCCTGTACCGCGACGTTCGCGACTTGGCGCCCTTCCGCACGCCTGTCATCCGGACCCCGGCCCGCGGTCTCGTCCAGGCCGCCGGCGGGGCGGTCTCCGGAGCGCTGGCCGGGCGGACCCGCGGCGCCTTGCCTGTGGAGGGCGGGGCGCCCCGGCTCGGCAAAGTGGGCGGCAGGACGCCGGGCAAGGCGGCCAAGGCCGTGCACGCCGCCATCTTCGGCAACTCCGACCCGAACCAGCTGATCGCCCTGGCGCGCACCTACCCCGGGTGGGCCGGGCTGTGCTACCTGATGGCAGGGCTGCTGAGCTACGCCCAGGGCGGCCACCTGCGCGCCGCCGAACTGCTCCAGCGCGGGATGCTGACCAGGAACGACGACGACGCGAACCGCTACGCCTCCACCTACCTGGCCCGTGTCATCACCCGGGTGGCCGTCGCCGAGCGGGTCGAGGTTCCGGTCCTGTTCAGCGAGGAGGCGGTGTTCCTGGCGCTGTCCCACTCGCTGCGCGAGACCGGCCAGGCGGAGACCGCCCTCGCGGCGCTGGCCGGGCTGCCGCCGTCGTTGCCCATGGCCCTGGCGCGCTGCTCGCTTGCCGCCGCGCTGGGACGGCACGAGGACGTGGTGGCCGACACTGAAGGGCTGCTCAACGGGGACGACCTTTCGGCGGCCCTGCTGCTGGTCCGGGCACGCTCGCTGCGGAAACTGGGTGCCAATGCGGCCGCCCGCGCCGCCCTGCAGGAGGTCCTGCGCCGACGGGCGACCGACTTCACGCTCCGCGGCGATGCCCTGACAGACCGGGCGCTCCTGCTGCTGGACAACGGACGGAAGGCACTGAACCGGCTGGAGTGGCAGCACCGCCAGCACACCGATCTGGAGACGGTCCGGGCCATCCGCAAGGACGCGGAACTGCATGAGCTCTGGGACCGCGAATACGGCCGGGCGGACGACGACTGAACCAGGACCCGGCGTTCCGCCGCGGAATTCAACGACCCTTGCGGGCTCCCGGAAGCAGGGGGTACAACCGAGGCATGAGAGATGCGGCAGCGAGCTGGATGGAGCACTACATCACGGCCTGGACATCGAACGAGCCGGAGGACATCAGGGCGCTGTTCACCGAGGACGCCGTGTACTGCACCCGCCCGGATGATCCCGAGGCGTGGACCGGGCGCGAGCAGATCGTGGAGCGCTGGATCGCCGGCCAGGATGTGCCGGGGGACTGGACATTCGAGTGGAAACTCCTCGGCGTCGACGGCGGCAGGGCCTTCGTGCAGGGCCGCACCGACTACCGCGGCGACAGCCGGAGCTACGACAACCTCTGGGTCATCCAGCTCGCGGGCGACGGCCGCGCCACAGCGTTCACCGAGTGGTACATGCCGCGCAGCGTGGCCGGCTGAGGATCAGCCGCGGGACAGGGCCTGGCCCACGAGGGGCACCAGCTGCTCGGACAGCAGGACCGCGCCGAGGGCCACCATGATGATGCCGCTGGTGAGCGTCACTTTCCGCGCCGCTTCCGGCCGGGAGTGCAGCAGCCTGCGCGCCAGCAGGGCAACGCAGCTGTAGACCACGGCGACGAGGAGAACAAAGGTCAGGCCCAGAAGGCCGGACTGCACAGGCACCGGCAGGGACGCCTCGGGGCTGACAAACTGCGGCACCAGGGCCACATAGAACAGCAGGCCCTTGGGGTTGATGCCGCTGGTGCCCATGCCCTGCAGGAAGGTCCGGAACTGGTTCGCCGGTGCCCGCAGCTCCGCGCTGCCAAAACTCGCCCCGCGCCAGGTCCGGATGGTCGTCAGTCCGAGCCACAGGAGGTAGGCGGCGCCGGCCACCGTCAGCCATCCGAGCATGCCGGGGACCCCGGTGAGCAGGGCGGCCAGCCCCGCGACCAGCAGCACCGTGTGCAGCACGTAGCCCCCGCAGAGTCCCGCGACTGCGGGCACGAAGCTGCGCTGCTTCAGGCCTGCGGTGATGGAATACGCCCAGTCCACCCCCGGCGTGCAGGCCAGTGCGCCAGCGACCACCAGAAAGGCGAGGAAAAGCTGGGGATTCATGGCGGCCTCCTGTGGTGTGGGTACAGGAAAAGTCTAGGAAAATAAGCGCCGGAAGTGTTCCCTCTTTTCGCGGGGAAAGGCCGCCTGAGGGTAAGATTGTTGCGTGATCGACCACTTGGACAGAAGTATTTTGCGCTACCTCAAAGAGGACGGCCGGATGACTGCGACGGCGCTCGCCGCGAAGGTGGGGCTGACTGTGGCGCCGTGCCACCGGCGGCTCCGCGACCTCGAGTCCTCCGGCGTCATCCGCGGCTACCGGGCCGACATCGATCCGTCCGCCCTCGGGCTCGGATTCGAGGCGATTGTCTTTGTCACGCTGCGCCAGGTGGACCGGGCGACGATGGAGATCTTCGAGAACCGCGTGGCGGACAACCCGAATATCGTCGAGGCGCAGCGGCTGTTCGGTTCCCCCGACTACCTGCTGAAGGTCATCGCGGAGGACCTGCCCGCGTACCAGCGCTTCTACGACAGCGAGCTGACCTCGCTGCCCGGCGTCGAACGGCTGACGTCGACGCTGGTGATGAAAAACCTGAAATCCAACACGGGCCCGCCGGTCTAGTTCGGCCGGCCGGCGTTCAGGCGCCCAGCAGCCCCGTGGTCCGATAGGGGATGACCTCGCGCAGGAACATACTCGTGGAGGTCCGCACGATCCCGGGGCACAGCCGGATTTCCTCCGAGACCCGGTACAGGTCGTCCGGGCTTTTCGCCACGACGCGGATCAGCAGGTCCGTCTCGCCGGCCGGGGCGTGGCATTCCAGCACCTCCGGGATGTTCCGCAGCGCCGCGATCGCCTCGTTCAGGTGGCTCTGGTCCAGCTCGGCACTGACCGACGCCGCGACGCCGCGGCCGAGCGCGGTGGGCAGCACCCGGCTGCTGTTTGGCCGGAGAGCGCCCGACGCCGTCATCCGCTCCAGACGCGACTGCACGGTGCCGCGGGCCAGGCCCAGTTTCTGGGCAAGCACCATGATGGGCAGCCGGGGATCCTGGTCGAGGGCGAGGAGGATCCGCCGGTCCGTCGCGTCAAGTTCCTGCAATGTGACCACTTCCTGTACGTCGTCGCGGCCCGAGTTGGTCAGATTGACCAGTGCTCGCCGGGTCCGTTGCACCAACTGTAGGACTTCTGTTGAAATAGTGACAACAAAGGGACGAAGGCCACCGCCGGATCCCACAGGCTACAAGCACCCCGGCACACCACCCGGACCTTGGATGAGGCTTCCCGCAAGGAACCCGCCCGCTGATTGACTCTTGTTCACACCATCGTCTTTCCGCACCCATCTCCGCCTTCGCAGTGCCATGGCCCGGAGCTACGCCCCGGGTCCGGCACGGCAAGAGCCCCTGAGCCACCGACGTCGGATGTCCGAAGTCATCGGTAGCTGAGGGGCTCTTGTGCTGTGACCTAGAAGCAACGCGGGGAGTGGGGATGGCTGCGCATAGGCTGGTGCCATGACTCCTGCCGGCCGTTTCGCCCCAAGTCCCTCCGGCGAACTGCATGTCGGCAACCTTCGCACCGCCATCCTTGCCTGGCTCTTCGCCCGGTCCACCGGCCGGCGCTTCCTTATGCGGGTTGAGGACCTCGACCGGGCCCGGGCCGGTGCCGAGGCGGAGCAGCTCCGGGACCTGGCCGCGATAGGCATCACCTGGGACGGCGGTATCGTCCGCCAGACCGACCGCCTGCCCCTCTATTCCGAGGCAATCACCGGGCTGACCGCGGCGGGCCTGACCTACGAGTGCTTCTGCACCCGCCGCGAAATCCAGGAGGCCCCCTCCGCGCCGCACGCTCCGCAGGGGGCTTACCCGGGCACCTGCCGGAATCTGTCGGAGGCGGAACGCGCGGCCAAGCGCGCTGTCCGGCCCGCGGCGGTCCGGCTCCGGTCCGCCGTGACCACTGCGGCGGTGCAGGACGTGCTGCACGGCAGCTACACCGGTGTGGTTGATGACTTTGTGCTCCGACGCAACGACGGCGTAACGGCTTATAACCTCGCCGTTGTGGTGGACGACGCCGCCCAGGGCGTCGACCAGGTGGTCCGCGGCGACGACTTGCTGCCTTCCACGCCCCGGCAGGCCTACCTCGCCTCCCTCCTGAATATGCCTCTGCCGGAATATGCGCATGTTCCGCTCGTACTGAACGCCGACGGCGCCCGCCTGGCCAAGCGCGACGGCGCGGTCACGCTCGCAGACCTTTCGGCCGCCGGCATTCCGGTCGCCCAGGTGCGGGACGCGCTGCTCGCGTCCCTGGGGCTGCCGGCCGGTCCCCTCGAGCAGGCACTCACCGTGTTTGACCCCGCCGGGCTGCCGCGGGAGCCATGGATCTGGCCGGGGATGGCCGGGCCGGACGCGTAGGCTGGAAGCATGTCAGAACCAGAGTTCAGGGAAGCGCGCAGCCCGCAGCCGAGTTTTACCGTCGAGACAGCGAAGATCCTCGCCGAGGTGGCCCACAACCGCCAGAAGGACAAGCTTAAGCGGCCCTACCGCGAGCACGTGATCGCCGTCGGGGATGCCCTGGCGGACTTCGACGACGACATCAGGATCGCCGGCTACCTCCACGACATCGCCGAGGACACCCCCATGACACGGCAGGCGCTGCTGGACATGGGCGTCACCGAGCGGGCCGTGGACATCATCGAGCGCGTCACCAAGCGCCTGCACGAGAACCCGGACGACTACCAGGCCGGCATCCGCTACATCGCCGAGGACCACGACGCCACCCTCGTGAAAATCGCGGACAACGCGCACAACTCCCTGCCCGAGCGCGTCAGGGCACTGGCCGAGAAATGGCCGGACAAGCCGCCGGTCACCCGCTACAACGAGGCCCGCCCGGTTCTCTACGCCGCGGTTCCGGTGGAGGAAACCCGGAAGATTCTGGCCCGGATCAACCCGTGGCTGCTGGAGGAGCTCGACGATCTGCTCGACGAGGCGGACGACACCGACTACGAAAACCTCTCCTACGACGATGCCCCGGAGGACACGACCGTGGCCGGGCCCGCACCCGGACCTAGCGAGACCCCGGCCGCGGCCACTGAGTCCGAGCCGCACCGGGCCTGAGCCGGCGCCCCGCCGGGTCCCGGGCCCGCCACAGCAGGCCGATGTAGGCGAGATCGAAGATGCTGCAGAGGATGCCGACACCCAGGATCAGCGGCGAGTTGCCGTACCAGCCGAACACAATGGTGGGTGCAAGGGTCCCGATCCACTTGGCCACAGCGATCAGCAGGGTCTGGCCGCGGGGTCCCTGGCGGGCCACAAACAGGGCGATGAACAGCCCGGACATCAGCAGATTCTGCAGGAACGCCGCATAGCGCGGCGCGTCCTCCCAGCCGAACTCGACCACGAACAGCACCTGCACCGCAAATGACGTGGCGCCCAGCAGGAGCGCCCAGCCGATGAACAGCCTCCGCGTCACCCAGGCCGGCAGCTCGGAGCGGCCGAACCTGAGGAAGGTGTACACAATCACGACGTCGGCGAGTGCCCACGCGATGTTGAAGATGCCCTGGGTGGATATTCCGGTCGCAACGGAGCGGGCGGCATAGATGGTCTCCCAGGCGAAGTTGAGCCCGAGCGCCGCGGCGGGGATCGCGTAGCTTCTGTGCCGGAACCCGATCCGGATGGCATCGACGTACACCGCGGTCCAGGCGAGGCCGCTCACAATCGTCAGGAACATGACCATGATGCCTCCCGGACCCCGCGTTGCTTTGGGGGCTAGACGCGGCCCAGGGCGTCGATGTCCTCGAGGAACTGCTGGTGGACCTCGTCGCTCACCGTGGTCCTGGTCTCGGCGATGGCGTCGAGGTAGTCCTGCGTCGCGGGGCCCTTCCGGAC
>Ga0247818_10002233_pt1 | contig 12565 bp, 14 predicted proteins | sample 13C_Glucose_Day1_FD_192424 | JGI IMG/M metagenome (GOLD analysis project Ga0247818, IMG submission 192424) | Soil microbial communities from agricultural site in Penn Yan, New York, United States - 13C_Glucose_Day1 | ecosystem: Environmental > Terrestrial > Soil > Agricultural land | place...
TAGGCCACCCGATGGGCGCGGTCAAGGAACAGAGCGCCAACCTCTATGCCACGAAAATGGCGGAAAGAGGCTTCGTGACCCTTTCCCTGGACTTGTCATTCTGGGGCGAAAGCGAGGGGCAGCCGCGCAATGCAGTCTCGCCGGATATCTATGCCGAAGACTTCAGCGCAGCGGTGGACTTTCTCAGCGCCCAGCCTTTTGTCGATAAAGAGCGGATTGGCGCAATCGGCATCTGCGGCAGTGGCAGCTTTGTTATCAGTGCAGCCAAGATTGACCCGCGCATGAAAGCCATTGCAACGGTGAGCATGTATGACATGGGAGCCGTCAATCGCAACGGATTGAAGCACTCCCAAACGCTTGAACAGCGCCGGGCTATCATCGCGCAGGCCACACAGCAGCGTAATGTGGAGTTCGCGGGCGGTGAAACGCTTTACACCAGCGGTACGGTGCATCAGTTGGATGAAAGTACCCATCCTATCCAGCGTGAATTTTATGATTTTTACCGCACCCCGCGCGGCGAATTCACACCAGCCAGCTCCTCCAAAGACCTGACCACGCACCCGACGCTGACGAGCAACATCAAGTTCATGAATTTCTACCCGCTCAATGACATCGAGACCATTTCGCCTCATCCGATGTTATTCATTGCTGGCGCCGACGCGCACTCCAGGGAGTTCAGCGAGGAGGCTTACAAGCTCGCCGGTCAACCCAAGGAACTTGTCATCATTCCTGGGGCAGGCCATGTCGATCTTTATGATCGGGTCAACCTCATTCCGTTCGATAAGCTGACGAGCTTCTTCCAGAGCAATCTGAAGTAATATCTGGCCCAGTCGAGTGACCTATCGACCTACCCCCGCTTAAGCTTCCTGAACACCTGCGGCTCCCAGACTCGCATCGCCAGCAACAGCGCAGTCCCACGTTTTTCGGACAGCGGCGCGCTCAACGATTCGTTGTGAAGCGCCGCCAGTTTGCTGCGCAACTTGTGAATGTCGACTTGCAACTGGGCATAAGCGGGCTTGGTCAGCATGCCATGGGCAAAGTGCAGGGTTTCATCGGGGACGTCGAATCGGCTCGCCATGAAATCTGGCAGACCCTGTTGCAGGAAGAACCCTCGGATAGGGCCGTCCGGCAGCCAATCGAAATCCCGCGCAACCAGTAACCTGATGCGATTCCCCGGCTTCAGATCCGCCAGGCCCATCCGCTCCAGCACCAGCAAATGCTTGATGCACTCGGCTTTTGACACGCAGTAGGCGGACACGATGTCTTCCAGCGACCAGTGATTGAGTGCACACACCGCCACCAGCAACAACTTTTCGTTCGAGACCAGTTGCGTTTCCTGTTCACGTGTCAGCATTTGCAGGCGTGGAGTCGATCGCTCTGCCTCCTGAAGCAATTCCGCCATCGTCAGGCCCAGCAACTCACAGAACTGGGCAAGGCGTTCGAGCGTCAGGCGACCGCTGGCGAGCAGACGCTTTACGCTGGGCTCCGACAGGTCGAGCGCTTGAGCAACGTCGCGATAGGTCATGCCGGCGGCCTTGAGGCGTTGTTTCAAGGTGGAGATGAGTTGGGTAATCTGGGTCATAAGTATTGATATCCGATACAAGTGGTATCAGCTTATCGAAATATGAACGAACAAGTTGCGAATTTCGCCACCTCCTCCGATGCTTGAGGCTCAGAAGAGCCGAGAGGTCAGCATGTCTATCAAAACCGTAGCGCACGTACCCCCCACACCCGGCGGACCACCGACAGGCGATTTGCAGATTGGAGATATTGTGTTCATCCGCGTCACTGCCCGCCCCTTCCTGGAGGTCGCCAACGCGACGAACTCATGGACGAACCATGTGGGTGTGGTGGTTGACGACCTTGGCGATGAACCGTTGATTGCGGAAAGTACGTTTCCGCTTGCGCGAACCACCTCGCTGACCCAGTTTCTCAAACGCTCCGAGCATGGACGCTGCGCCGTCGCGAGGCTCGCTTTGCCCCTCACGGACACACAACGCACGGCACTTCAGAACGCCGCTGGTCATCGGTTAGGTACGTTCTATGACACAGGCTTCAACATCAGCTCGCGGCGCCAGTTCTGCTCTCGTTTCGTTCGTGAGGTCATCGGTGAATCGACGAACATCCAGCTCGGTGAAGTGGAGACATTCGCGACCTTGCTGCAAGATAACGCCAATCCGAATCTCGCTTTCTGGCGGCTGTGGTACTTCGGTCGAATTCCGTGGCGACGTCGTACTGTCACTCCGGCCAGCCTGCTTCGAAGTCCGCACGTACGCGTGGTCTTCGATTCCCAATTGAGTGGCACTGCATGATCAACGACGCGCGAGCGCCTACCCTTTCAGGACCGTCGCCCTGTCTCACCCGGCGCAGCCTGCTTCAAGCTGGCATGACCGGGATTGCCTTCGGCGTACTGTCCCCCTGGTCGTCATGGGCAGCACCTTCGGGCGTGCTGGTTAACGACGTGACACGGCTCAACCCGGTCTGGGTGAGCCGCCTGCTTGCTCCACGTACCACCTATGAGATATGCCAGGCGTTGACCCTGTGGACTGGCCCGGTGAGCATCGGTGGTGGTCGCTATAGCATGGGCGGACAGATTGCCACCGAGAACAGCCTGCACCTCGATATGCGCCAGTTCAATCAGGTCATCCGCTATTCGCCTGAGAACAAGGTCATACGCGTGCAGTCAGGGATACGCTGGCGCGACCTGCAGACCGTCATCGACCCCCATGACCTTTCGGTAAAGATCATGCAGAGCTACGCCAACTTCACGGTCGGCGGGGCGCTGTCAGTCAATGCTCATGGGCGTTACGTCGGTGCTGGGCCGATGAGCAACTCGGTACGCGCCCTGCAACTGGTGCTCGCCGACGGCTCTGTAGTGGAAGCCTCTCGCTCCGAAAATACCGATCTGTTTCACGCAGCCATCGGTAGCTATGGCGCGTTGGGGGTCATCACAGAGATCGAACTGGACCTGGTACCCAACGTCACAATGGAGCGTCAAGTACACCCTATGCTGGTCGCCGATTACCCCAAGTTCTTCAATGACCAGATCCGCGGAAACGACCAGGCAATCCTGCACAACGCCGATCTGGCGCCGCCCCACTTCAACCAAGCCACCGCCATCACCTGGTGCACCACGGAAAAAGAGCTGACCGTCGAAGATCGACTGGTCGCACCGGGGCAATCGTACACACTGGATCAAACCATCATGTGGGGCGTGGCCAGACTTCCCGGTGGCCCGCTGATTCGCAAGGATGTGGTCGACCCATTGCGCTACCTCAGCCACCCAGTGGTACGCCGTAATTACGAGGCCAGCAGGGACGTCGCCTCGCTCGGGCCGATCGCTACCCACAACAGCACCTACGCGTTGCAGGAATATTTCGTACCGGTAGCCCACTTCAACGCGTTTGCCATACAAATGGCCAATCTACTGAAGGCCCATGACGTTGATGCGATCAACATCTCCATCCGACACTCGCCGCCCGCCCCACATTCGTACCTGTCCTGGGCACGGGAGGAAGTCTTTTCATTCGTACTTTATTACTGGCAACACGTTGGCGTGGCCGACCGCGAGAAGGTCGGCGTATGGACACGCGAGCTGATCGATATTGCCCTGGCGTTCGGGGGCACTTACTACCTGCCCTATCAATTGCATGCGACGCGACAGCAATTCTCGCGTGCCTACCCTGGTGCACAACGGTTGTTCGCACTCAAGGCACGGGTCGATCCGGACAAACGATTCCGCAACAAACTTTGGGATAAGTACTACGTGGGGTAGCGTCCGGCCGAATGGCAACTACTGCCAATGACGCGCAATCCGGTTGCTAGCAAGCAGAACTCGTCCATCAAGAGCGGTTTCGCCCCGGCAGCATCCGGGCCAAGGTATTGTCACCCACCCAGTAATGATGGAACAGACCCGCCGCCGCATGCAGGCCGATGAGCCAGTAGCCACTGCTGCCGAGCAATTCGTGCCAATACTTGAGCTGTTTGGCCAAATCGGGATCCACCGCCACGGGGGCCGGCAAGAAGAACCCGAAATACGGCATGGGCTTACCTCCGGCGGCCAGCATCAGCCAGGCCAGCACCGGTGTCGCGATCATCAGGCCATACAGGGCCGCATGCATCAGGTGGGAAACACCCGTCTGCCAGGCCGGCGGCGCGGGTGTGACCGGCGGGCGCGGTGTCAAGCGCCCGAACAGACGGACCCAAACCAGTGCAAAAATGCTCAGCCCGAAGAGCCCGTGCAACCCCAGGAACAGGCTTCGCCCGGTGCTGCCACGGGGCAACAGCCCCTTGATTTCAATGCAGGCATACACACCAACGAACAGCGCCAGCATCAGCCAGTGCAGGGTGATCGACAGTTTTCCATAACGGTTTACGGCAACATCGCGGGTCATAACACGCCTCGTGAAAGTCTGACGGCTGCCGACTCATTCGCCAGCCTCGATCCGGTCGCTGGGAACCGATGCTGCCAACTTGCAGGCAAAGTCTTAAGGCAGTCTGAAGACCGACATTTCAAGAAGCTTTTTTTACCTTCAAACTTCGGCGATCCGGTTAGAGCCCCAGAATGACTCAATCGTTATCGCGCGCCGAGTGAAGCCCATGGCCGAGTCAGGAAAAATCCTGGGAAAACGGAAAGCTGATACCATCCGGAAAATTGACATGCTGAGCAGAACAACATGAATCGCCGCAAGAAAATAAACCAGTTATTGAAGGCTAACGCCAAAAAAGCCAGTGCCAAGCTGGCACCCAAAAACAAGACTCAATACATCAGCAAAGCCGACCGACTGAAACTGGCGGCAGAAGCCATCGACGCCCCCATCACTTCCCCGGAAAGCTGATCCACATCGCTTAAGCTCCATGCTCAGGCCGTTTTGCACGTTAACCAGGCGCTCCAGAAAAGACTGCTGAAGAACCGGGTAGCACTGCCGAATCCTGCATCATTCAACAGTTTTTGAACCGCTGCCTCGGAATGTGGAGGGTCGGCACCTTGAAGAATCTTGCCAAGCTTGACCGTCACTTCTTCCGGGCTGGCGCCATGCTGTCGCCACCGTTGCCCCCAGGCCGCGAGGAGTAGCGGCTGGCTGGCATACGCATAGTGGTTCCCGGCGACAATCAGCGGCGCTCCCGGCTTTAGATGTGCCTGGACGGACCGTAATATTTTCAACTTGGCTTCATCCCCATCGAGATGATGGAGTACACCGATCAAGGTGGCAGCATCGTACGACCCGTTGGCTACCATGTCTTCAACATGCCCAAGATGCATGGCGGTTCTTCCAAGCAAGTTGTTTGCGGCTAATTGCTGTTTCGCGGCCTCCAGCATAGGCCCGGACGGATCGACGGCAGTGAAGCGCCAACCCGGCTCCAGCTTGGCCATTGCAATGATCTCTTGCGCCGTACCGCCAGCGCCCACCACCAGTATTTTCGCCGAGCTCACATTCCCAAGGGTCGCCGCCAGCATGCACGCTGCCAGGTCCTGGCAGGCGTCGTATCCAGCGAGCGCAATGCGGCTCTGCCGGCCGTACTCGTTGGCCCGTGAGGTATCAAATTTTCCCGCTGAATTGAACGAGGATGATTTCAAAGCGCAGTTCTCCGTGTGCTGAAATCAAGCTACACCGCGCTTATGGATAATAAAAATTCATTAATTTTATGCGCAGCATTCCCAAAAGGAATATCGGTTTCCATCGGCAGAATTTTGCTCGCTCAGCCAATTACGGCTTGCGATAAACATATGGAAATACGAATATGTTTTTTTCCATATGTTCTGGACCGAATTGGAGCTGTGTAATGACTGAGTTCTCCAGCGAAACCCCGCATGACTTCCCAAATCTTGACCTGTCACTCTTCGACGTACCAACAGCGGAAAAACTAGCAAAAAGCGCAGAACCAGAGCATAAACCGCGCATACTTTTGCTGTACGGATCAACCCGCGAGCGCTCTTTCAGTCAGTTGCTGACCCGCGAAGCGGCCCGCCTGTTGGAGCTCATGGGCGCCGAAACTGCGATCTTCGATCCGTCCGGGTTGCCGCTGCCGGACGATGCGCCCGTCGATCACCCCAAGGTGCAGGAACTGCGCGACTTGGTGATGTGGTCGGAGGGCCAGGTCTGGTGCTCGCCGGAACGCCACGGCTCGATGTCGGCGGTGTTCAAGGCGCAGATCGACTGGATCCCGCTCGCACTGGGCGCGGTTCGTCCTTCCCAAGGCAAGACATTGGCGGTGATGCAGGTATGCGGCGGCTCACAATCCTTCAACACCGTGAACCAACTTCGCGTGCTGGGTCGCTGGATGCGCATGGTCACGATCCCCAATCAATCCTCCGTCCCCAAAGCCTTCCTTGAGTTCGACGAAGCCGGGCGCATGAAACCCTCGTCCTATTACGACCGGGTCGTCGATGTCATGGAGGAACTGATGAAGTTCACCTTGCTGGTGCGCGGTAGAGAAACCTACTTGGTAGACCGCTACTCCGAGCGCAAGGAAAGCGCCGAAGCGCTCTCCAAACGCGTTAACCAGAGGTCTATCTAGGTGCAGCGATAGTGCTGTAGGAATTTAACGAACGTAAGCTGCTTTCACATCGACCTCGCCCTGAAGGGCAGCTACGGCCAATGAAGCAATCCAGACCACCGAAACCCCGTAATTGAGTCGCTGGTACAGGCCGAACAAGTGACCGTCGGCCAATGCCGTCGCCATCAGCATAACCGTCACGATGGCCAGGACTACGCAGATCGCCGAGAACATGGCGAACCTGGCAGATGAAAGCAGCGACTTGCCAAGGAACGTCCACAGCGCCCCCGCCAGAGTGAGCGAGATGAACATCACCAGCCCCGCAAGATTGTGGCTCTGTTGCGAGACCGACGGTTGAACCGGCGCACAGCCTTGATCGCAGGAAAAATAGCCGGCCGTAAAGCTTGCCAAGCCATGGATGAAAATCAGTGCCGCACTAAGCAAGGCCATCGGCGATGCCTTGAACCGTCTCGCCACGCCTATTGCGAAAAGCACGAACATCACACCCAGCGGAAAATTGTTCACCCAGGCAGAGAAGCTGTGGGTTGGCGCTCCAACAGCGCCTAGTTGGCTCATGGCTTGATCCAGATGGCTGTAACCTGGATAGGCCCGCGCAGTCAGCGCAACACCCAAAAACAGCCAGAATGGAATCAGTATTCCAAAGCCTAGCAAAGCACGATCGATGGTTTTCATGTTGTGACACTCCGTGTCGTTGTGATGTCCGTTTGTGGGGTGGTGTGAGATATGGCATCCCTCCAACAGAACTCTGTCGTTAACTTCCTTGGACCAGGCTATCTCTGACAAAGCCGATGCCACAATGCTCGCAGTAAAATCCCGACACTACCTGTTGCAGCGGCGACGGCTTCAACATTTCAGATCTACATTCATCAATAGCCAGTTGATCCGTACGCCGATAGCCTGCTTTTTCTTCGCCGTTGAAGCGTTTCTTCGGGCTTGCTGCGCCGATCAGCAGCTCTTTCGGTCGAACGTGTTGGGCCTTCCCACAGCGTGGGCACGGTTCAAGTTCAATGGGTTGCAAGGCACTGTCCTAATAACAAAACGATGGCTTTTTGGTGGGCTGAGGCGTCCGTAGCGCAGGAGCTACTCAGAGAGTCGGTGCAGTCATAACGAGCCGTACGCGTTGCCATTCATTCCAGCAGTCCTCCGCAACTACATCTCGCAGGCCTCGGTCACTGGAACGGCAATACAAGTAGCCCCATCACGTATGCCCAGCACCTCTGCCTCCGAAAGTGGTGAGCCTTTTCTTGCTTCGGCATCTTTGAGTAGCAAACACAAGTGCGGGGATAAATACAGCGCAAAGCTGATCGGTCATGGGGAATTCGCCTCGTCGAGATGGCAGGGTTTACTTGATCTCAAATACCCTCGAAATCACAGCCCGCGCCTTCTTTCCATCAGCCTCGTGAAGCCCGGAGAGATAGGACTGGTCGTCTAGTTTGTGCAATTGAAAATAGTTGTAGAAAGCCTGGCCGAATCGTTGCCGATCAAACGTTCCCTGATCCCAGAGGCTGAGAAAATCGTTGTAGGTGGCGCACTCGATTTCCAGTTTTGGGTTCCTGTCCATTTCTACTCGTCTCATTTATTCAATCTGCCATGGTGTCAATGCCTAACTGGCTAGTGTCGGCAGACCTCTCCCAGTGCTGTGCAGAATCCGTTCTATCTCTGGCCGAGTGTATTTCTCCCAAGGGCACACGTCCGTAGAATCACCGCTGTGCGTGTACTCTCCGGTGTCAAATGCTCTGTATATCGAAAATGCCGGCTCTGGCATCGGCGCATGCATGGATACGTCCACGATAGCGACGAACAACGCATTCATGATCTCATCGCAAAATTCAAAGTCCTGAATATTTGAAATGAAACCCTCGGCCACCGCAATCGCGACCTGATTCAAGAGACTGCAAACATCGATCTGCAGACGCACACAGATGGCGTGCACGTTGATGTTCAAGCCTTCTTCGATGGCTTCCAGCATCACGGCATGAAGATCGGCATCGCTCAGGTCTTTGGTCATTGATTCAAGCGCCCGAAAATCGACTCAATCAGGAACGGAACGTTATCAGTGATCACGAGCCTCAATCCTTTGAAATCTGGAAAAACCGGATTCTACACAGGATACGAGGCATGTCGTCGATGATTGCCAGCAGCCGAACAACTTCGTTGCTCAACGCAATGCAATCGGCCATAAGCTAGCGGTAGGTCAATCATCAACCAGGATCGAAACACCATGGATGAACGCCAAGCAATCATCAAGAACAAGATCCACGCCATCGTGACGAGCAGCGAATCCGACGAGATCACCTATCGATCAGAGTGGCTCGGCTACCTGCCCTTCCCGGTTTTTCATTGGATTGAATACCAGGGCGAAAGCTTTTCCAGCGACTTCCCCTTTGATTGGTCCCTTGAGGATCTGGTGAGTCTTGAGCGCACAGGGTTCTTGGAAACACTGGAAGCTTATGAAAACCCGGAAGACAGTTTTGATCGGGATATCAGGTATCGCGTTCATGTTGGGTGTGCGCCTCGATAGCTTCTGAACGAAGAGGCGTCATCGCTGGGTAGCGTTATTGCGCTGAACGAAGCAAGCAACGCAACAGTCGGAGCAACAGGACCCTCGGCAAAGAAACCTGGCTCATGCCCCTACGATCCGCTGCCCTCGCTACGTTGTTCTCTTTGTCTGCCTGCGCAGCTGCCGCAGTGCCTGAACCGCTGCGCCTGGAAAGCCTGAAACGCTGCGGCGACCTGCTGCAAAGCCAGCACCAGGACTGGTGCCTGACCGTACGCGGACTGGGCAACGCAACGCCACAACTGAAACTGGGCGCAAAGGTGATACCCGCAGACAAGGTCCAGCGCGAAGGGGAAAACCTGCGCTTGCGCCTGGACAGCGCCGACTACCAGAGCGGCCCGCTCTGGCTGCAGGACGGCCCACGCGCCAGCAATGCCGCCTGGCTGACCTTGCGCAACAGTCACGTACTGGCCGCCGGAACGGACGAAGTAGCGAAGAACATGGATGGCCTGACCACCTATGTCGACCTGGTCAGCGTGCTGATCGAAGAAGACCGTGATGGCCGCCAGGAAGCCGAGCGCCTGGCCCACAAGTACGGGGCAACGGTGGTCGGCAGCATCGCGCCGCTGAACCTGTACCAACTTCGCCTGCCGGCCAAGGACTTGGTGCAGCGCGACGCCCTGGTGCTGCGCCTGGGCAGCGAGACCAGCGTGGACGCCGTGGTCATCGAAGAATCCTCGGCCGAAGAAACCGAGCAAGCCGCAGTCCATCCTGAAGAACCGAAGAAGCCAGCCCTGGACTCCGACGAGTGGGCCGCGAATCGTTTTCTCGACGCGGTGAATTATTACCAACGACGCATCCCCGGACGACAGCCGCCCATCCAGCCGCAACCGGTGCGCATCGGCCTGATCGAGCGTGATGTGGATTTCGACACGACGGACTTTGCAGACTACCTTGGCGCCTGCTCACCACCACGCACCTGCGTCTACGCCCGCGATGCAGACAAACCGGACAACCACGGCACAACCGTCGCCGGCATTCTCGCAGCACGCTGGGACGACAGCGGCAACACTGGTTTTCTCCGCGGGCTGGACAAAACCAGCGGTGGCTTCGAGGTCATCGTCGAACGTAATTCCGATGCCGGGATCACCGCCAACATCGCTGCCTCGGTCAACCTCGTGGAGGACGGTGTACGCGTACTCAATTGGAGCTGGGGCATCCACCGCGTCGGCGCGAAAGACATCAAAGGCGATGACGTCGACTCGCTGCTGCGCTCGGGCATCGCCATGGGCGGGTACGAGGAGTTGCTGGAGGAGTTTTTCCTCTGGCTGCGCAAGGAACATCCCGACGTCATCGTGGTGAACTCCGCCGGCAATGGCGCTTCGTTCTCGGGCAGCGATGAATACCGCCTGCCCTCCTCCTTCATCACCGAGCAATTGCTGGTGGTCGGCGGGCACCAGCGCAGCGAGCACACCGGCGTCGCCGTCGACGACCCGGCCTACGCGGTCAAACGCAGCTCCTCGAACATCGACATGCGCGTCGACATCACCGCCGCCGCATGCGCACATGCCTCGACAACCAACGCAGGCCAGCAAGGCGCAGTGCATTGCGGCACGTCCTACGCCACGCCCATGGTCGCGGGGCTGCTGGCGGCAATGCTGTCCATCAACCCGCAACTGCAACCCGAGCAACTGCGCATGCTGCTACGCCGCAGCGCCATGACCATCGGCGACAATCACGACTTCGAACAGATGGACGCCGAAGACCTCACCGCCCCCATTCTGCCGTCGGAGCGCCGCTACCAACTCAACGACAAAGACGTCGGCCGCTCGGCGCGGCTGGACATGCAAAAGGCCCTGGACCTGGCCGCACAAAGCCGCGACCGCGTGCGTTGAAAGTCAAGGTCACGTCTAACTCAAGACGATGTCTGCCTTGCGCGGGCAAAACCACCCATGCATCAGCCCCGCCTGGAAGAACTGTACCGGAGCCTCGAACCCAGCGCTCTCGATGAGACCGGCGACCTGCTGTGTCGGCAGGATAGCCACGTCTCGAGCGTAGGCGGCACGAGCTCTCACCAGCATTTCCGGCTGTACGCCTGCAGAGGACATCAGCGTCATCCAGTTGCGCAGTAGCGCCTCATAGGCAGGTGATTCGGTATCAGCGGCGAGGTCGGCGTTTGCCAGTATTCCACCCGGCTTAAGCCGGCGGGCGATCTCGTGGAAGAAAGTTATACGGGCTTGTGGCTCGAGCAAAAACTGAGACACCAGAAAACAGGTAGCGCCGTCGTGGTCAGGCTCGGCAGGCAGCGCGTCAAGGTAACCATGGTGAAAGCTGCAACGCGAAAGGAAGCCTTCTTGTACCGCTTTCTGTCGGCAGATATCGAGCATGGCGTCCGAGGGATCAACGGCGGTGAAATGCCAGCCGGGGTTCTGCTTGGCCAGGTGGGTCAGTTCCGCCCCAGTGCCCACACCGACACAGAGTATCCGGGCATTCTCCGGTAAGTCAGCGAACACCGCGTCGAGCAGGGTGTACAGGGCGTCACGAATGGGCGCCATTCCCGCCCACTGCTTATCGTAGCTGGCGGCCTGCTGATCGAATAAGGCCTTGAGTTCTTCATTGCGCATGGAGAGCACCTTCCTTTGTGTCGTGACGGGATGAAGCCGCGATGGATGTGGCTACGCTTTCAGTATCCCATGGCTGTCAAGCCCCACCGGTTGTGTGGCATTGAATCGCCAGTCATAGGACCAGTCTGTAGGTGGACTGCACCAGCCCCGAAGGAAAGCTGCGGCTGGATACCAGTTTCAAATCCACATCCCGCTCAAGCCCGCCAAACAACGGCCGCCCCGAGCCGATCAATACAGGAACGGTGGTGATCACCATATCGGTGACCAACCCATCGCGCAGGAACGACTGCACCACCCGCCCACCATCCACATAGACGCGCTGCACGCCTTGACTCTCCAGCTCAGCCATCAAATCCTTGGGGGCCAGATCGGAGAAACGCAGCTTGCCCTTCAACGCCTCGGGCACTGGCGAATCGGCTAGCTGTTCGGACAGCACTATCACGGGCCGGTCGTAGAACCAGGTGTCGAAGGTCCGCACCTTTTCATAGCTCCCGCGCCCCATCACGATCACCTCCTTGTCGGCGATGAAGGCTGAATAGCCGTGGTCTTCGGATGGGTCGTCACGTTGTAGAAGCCAGTCGATGTCACCGTCGGGGCGAGCGATGAAGCCATCCAGGCTGGTGGCGATGAAGACGTGGGCGGTGGGCATTTTTGAGGGTTCCTTGTTGTTTTACTTGAGCACCAATGCAAGACCATCAACGCCGATTATGGAAATGAAAGTAGCGGCCGCATTCGCGAACGCCACTTTCATCACGTATCAGTCAGGCGTTCTTAGCGCGTGCCTCCATGGGCCTTTTCGGCGTTGAAACCATCGAAGTTATCGAAGACACCCATGAAGCCGGGAACGGTCAACGCTCGCGCCCAGTCGCGCTGGAGTTCGCAGTACATCTGCACGCGGCTGATGAGCTTCGCGCCCGCCTGTTCC
>Ga0247818_10002234_pt1 | contig 12556 bp, 14 predicted proteins | sample 13C_Glucose_Day1_FD_192424 | JGI IMG/M metagenome (GOLD analysis project Ga0247818, IMG submission 192424) | Soil microbial communities from agricultural site in Penn Yan, New York, United States - 13C_Glucose_Day1 | ecosystem: Environmental > Terrestrial > Soil > Agricultural land | place...
TGCGGTTCGGTGCGTCGGCGGTGAAGTCGCGTTTGAGCAGGTCGGGTACCTTGTGGTCGGCCGGTTCGGGAACTGTGGTGGTGACGCGTCGTCGGCGTCGGTAGCCGACGATGTCGTTCTCACGCATCACTCGGGCGACTCGCTTGTGGTTGACTTTTTCGTCCGGGGGGACACCGTCGTTGAGTTCGGCAGTGACCCGCGGTGCTCCGTAGGTGTTGTCCTCGGTGTGGATCACCCGGATTCGGGCGGCGAGCTGCGCGTCGTCCTCGGCGCGAGCGGTCCTCCCCGGCTCGGCGGACTTCCAGGCGTAGTAGGACGAGCGCTTGACCTCGACGAGCTCGCATAACCGCTTCACCTCGTAGGTGTCGGAGTGGTCGGCGACGAAGCGGAAGCGGTTCACCATTTCGTCTCCCCGGCGAAATATTTGGCCGCCTGGCGGAGGATCTCGCGCTCGGTGGTGAGCTTGGTTGTCTCGGCTCGTAGGGCGGCGTTCTCGGCTTCGAGGCGGGCGAGTTTCTGCTCGACGGTCTCCGGTGCGTCACCCGAACCGGGGCGTAGGCCGTGGGGTCGTGCCGGCGTGGGCACCCGGGTGCCGTCGACGTGGGTTTTGGTGCCGGTGCCGTACTGGTCGATCCAGCCCGTCAGGGTGCCGCGCACGATCCCGAGGTCAGCGGCGATACCTCGGATCGTCGCGCCGGGCGTGGACTCGTACAACTCGACCGCCTGGCGCCGAAACTCCTCCGAGTAGTTCTTTCGTGACATGACTGAAGATCATCTCGCTTCCCCAGCGGATGCTGGATTCAGCGTGTCCAGGAACCAGGGTCAAGGCCCCGCGGAGCATCGGCAGCCAACGCGAACCGGCGCACTACCTTCGACCACGTCCACAGGGTCAGCGGCTGGGCGTGATTGCGGCGGGACTCCGACAAGAACAGCGGTCCGCGTGCCCGGCTCAGACTCGCCCGGTGCGCGAGATAGCCCGACAGCAACATCCCGGTTGCAGCCGAATAGGGCACGACTCGCTCGAGCCGATTCTTCGTCGTCTCCGCCCGGATCCGCAAGGTGCGGTGGGCGGGGTCGAGATCGTCGGTGCGCAGCGCGCACAGCTCCTCACGGCGCAACGCGGCATCGTAGGCCAGGGCGAGCATCACCCGGTTGCGGATCGGTTCCGTGGCGGCGACGGTCAAGATGGCCGCCCCCTGCCCCTCGGTGGGAATCCACCGGCAGTTTCGTCAACCGGGGCACCAACCCGCGCTAATGACCGACACCGCGCCGGACGGACGTGAAGTGGCCCCGGCCAACGGGATTGAGCTCGCGCAGCCCTCCCTCGTGAGGTAGTCGTAGAACAGTCGCACCGGCGGCATCAGCCGCTGCTGGATCGTGGCGTTGGCCAGCCCGCAGCCGGAATCGAGGGACACCACGTTCGCCCCTCGATGGCTGGGTCGTTCGGTCAACTCCCGCACATAAATACCGATATGGGCACGGCTGGCGGTGAGCGGGTTGACCGGCAGGTGTATAGACGGGGCGAACCTCGACCTGCTGCGGAAACGTGTCATCCGCCTCGAATGATGCAGCACGGCAGTGGCTTCACGGAAAGTTTGCCAGATCCAGGATCAATGAGCGCCATCACAAGGGTTAACCGACTGCGGGACCGAGGGAATACGTGCTGTCATCGGTGAGATAGCCGGCGGCCACCAGACCCTTCACGATGTAGTGCACGGACGAGCTGGGAGCCTGCTGCTCCGCTTCTCGGGTCGATACAGCGACCATAGTCAAGACCCGATCGGAGACAACAGCCGGAGCCATCTGTTTCCGCTGATCTGCGACCGTCATCGGTTCATATGAGGACGCATCGCGGGCACAGAGACGACCTAGCGGTAGTGCTCGAAGTATGGGTCCGACCCAGGTCGGTAGAGCGTCTCCTGAGCCAGGCTTGCGGCCAGCGTGCCGTCAGCGAGGTACAGCGAGCCCGTGTACCAACCGCGACCCTTTCCCACCCGACGCGGAACCAGGTCGACAAGCATCCACTCGTCGACAGCGACGGGTTGGTGGAACCAGACTGTGTGGTCCAGGCTCGCCCACGACCGGTGGCTGTCCGTATCGAGCGGAGCGACGCCGCTCGAGTCGTCGGACAGGTAGGTCAAAGCGCAGGCGTTGAGCAGTGCGTCCCCGCCCAGGTTCTCGGTGCACCGCGCCCAGAATCTGGTCAGGAGTTCGTCGTGCGGAAAACGCTGGTCGACCCGCCGCCCTTCGAACGAGAACAGTCTGGGGAACCGGTACGGTGCCGAGTCGTCGGGAAGCGGCACCGTAGGCATGGCGAGTACCTGGGCCTGTGGCCCGTCCTCGGCCACGTGGAAGGAGGTCGACATGCTGAAGATTGCCTTATCTCCCTGCAGTGCCAGCACCCGTCGGGCAGAGAAAGAGCGGCCGTCCCTTTCACGGAACACCTGGTAGACGATCGGACGCGATGCGTCACCGGGGCGCAGGAAGTACCCGTGCAACGAGTGCGGCAACCGACCGCCGCAGACAGTCAGTCCCGCCGCACGAAGCGCCTGGGCAGCGACCTGGCCACCGTAAAGCGGATACGGGTCGAAGTACACGGCGCTCGCTCGGAAGACATCTTGCTCGATCTTCTCCAATTCGAGCAGCTCGACGAGCGATCCCGTCGTGTAGATGGGTGTCGGAGTGTTTGTCTGGTGAAGGGTCATTGGGCCTGTGATCGTTCAGTCGGGACGGGATTCGGTGGCGACGAGACCGTCGGCGCGCAAACTCGCTATGGTGCCCTTGGAGTAGCCGCATTCGTTCAGGATCTCCACGGTGTGCTCGCCCAGCATTGGCGCTGCCCGCCGGACCGGTGTCGGGGCACCCCCGATCCAGAGGGGTCCGCGGGCGACCGGGATTGTGCCCAGAACTGAGTGTTTGACCTCCTCGACGACGCCCAATGCCTGCACCTGCGGCTCACTGAAAGTTTGTGCCATGTCGTTGATGGGGCCGCACGGGATACTCGCCGACGTCAACGCCGACAACCACTCCGACGAACTTTTCAGGGAGAGCCGCGCCTCGATCTCACGCAACAGCTCCGCCTTGTTCGCGTAGCGCTTCTTCGGGGTGGCGAACCGCTCGTCGGTGGCCAATTCGGCTGCGCCGAGGACCTTACACAGCCCGACCCACTGGGGATCGGTCCCAGCGACGATATTGATCTGCCCGTCTGCTGTGGGAAACACCCCGCATGGAACGACGACCGGATGGTCGTTACCTACGCGTGGCGGTATTTCTCCGAGGGAGAGGTAGCGCTGTCCGTGAAAGATCAGCACCGCGATCACACTCTCGAGGAGTGAGGTGTGCACCGACTGACCGCGGCGACGCCCTGCGAGCGAGGCACAGACCCCCATTGCCGCGAACATGCCAGTCAGCATGTCCGACAACGGAACCCCCGATCGCATGGGGCCGGACTCGTCGGTGCCGGTGATCGACATGAGACCGCCCATCCCCTGGGCGACCTGATCGAAGCATGCTTCGCCGCTCCGCGGGCCCACGTGCCCGAAGCCGCTGATCGACGCCAGAATCACGTCGGGGTGATGCTCGCTCATCCAGTCGTGTCCGATGCCCAGCGACTCGAGCACCCCGGGGCGGAAGTTCTCCACGACGACGTCGAAGTGGCCGACCAGCGAACGCAGCAGCTCTTGCCCCCTGTCGGACCAGATGTCGATGGCGATCGACCGTTTGTTCCGGTTCGCCGCGATGAAGTAGAGGCTTTCCGAGTCCTGGTAGGGCCCCCACTGGCGTACGACCTCGCCGGCGAGGGTCTCCACCTTGACCACGTCGGCTCCGAGGTCGCCGAGTAGTGCGGTGCAGAAGGGCCCGGCGAGCGCACGGGTCAGATCTAGAATGCGCGTCCCCTGCAAGGGCAACTCGCTCTGCTCGTCAGCGTCGGTGGCCGGTTCCCATTCTGCGTTCGTCACGTATCTGCTCCTCATAGTTGGCTGCTAAATTTCGACGGATCTGCGGTCGGTCAATCTGTTTGGCTGGGATCACTCCCCATCGCATACGGCCAGACCTCACGTGCGGACCGCGCCGACGCACGATCTCATTTCGTCGGGGCCGGCGGAACCGCATCGTCCCTGACGGCTCCGACTAAGTCGAAAACGACGGCCCGGAGGGCAATAGCTTCTTCCAGAAGAGCAGGAGCACCGTGCACACCACACATGAAATGACCGGTATGAGGAGGCCTGACGTGACGGTCGACCCCGAGGTGCCCTTCCCGACGAGGTACGGGCCGATGAAACCGCCGAGGTTAGCCATCGAGTTGATGACGGCGACACCCACGATGGCGTGGGTCTTGGACAGCGTCGTCGTCGTCATGGCCCAGAACAGCGGGAGGAACGCGAAACTGCCGATCGCAGCCAGCGTGAGGGCCACCAACGCCAACCCCGGCTGGTGCCGGAAGGCGATGACACCGGTCAGACCCAGCGCGAGGGCGAAGGAGAGAATCGTGACCGCAATGAGGCTCCGCTTCGGCGAATTCGCCCACTTGGGGAGGAGCAGCGTGGCGACGGCAGCACAGGCATACGGTGCGATCGCCGCCATGCCGATATTGGTGGCACTGAAATCGGGATTGATCTGCTTGAGAATCAGCGGAACGAACAGATTGAAGCCATAGAAGCCAATTCCGAACGTCAACAACGCGATCGACAGGTAAAGCACACGACCGTTCAACAGGGCTGTGAGCTGCGCGCGCAGACCGGGCTCGGCGGACGGACCACCCTCCTCGTCCAGCTCCCGCACCAGCCACCTTCGCTCCCGGTCGCTCAGCCAGCGCGCGGACGCCGGGGACTCGGGGAGTTTCTTCCAGGTCACAAAACCGAACAACACAGAAGGCACACCGGTGAGGATGAAGACCCACTGCCACGGCGAGAGGCCTAGCCAGTGCACGTGGTCGAGGATCAGCCCGCCGATGACACCGCCGAGGAGGAAGGCGATCGGGTGGGCGAGGAACAGCCAGGCCATCGCCTGGGCGCGGTCACGAGCGCGGAACCACTGAGTGAGGTACAGAACCATGGCCGGAAGAAACCCGGCTTCGGCGACGCCCAACAGAAACCGCGCCACGTATAGCATGTGCTCGTTGGTGACGAACCCCGTAAATACGGTAATCACGCCCCAGCTGATCATGATCCGTGTAAGCCATGCTCGGCTGCCGAAGCGCTGTGCCAGCATATTGCTCGGCACCTCGAAGAAGAAGTACGAGATGAAGAAGACAGCTGACGCCAGCCCATACCCCGCTGCCGTGATCCCCAGCTCGGCACCCATGCCCAGCTGGGCATACCCCAGGTTCACCCGGTCCAGGTAGGACAGAATGAAGATCGGAAACACCAGTGGCAGGATCCGCCGGAACACCCGGCCGACTACAGCCCCCTGTTCTTCCCCGCTCAGGTTCGTCGGGACGGCCGTAGAACTCGACATCGTTACATACTCCTCGATCACTTCATGAGGCATGGACGGCCGCGCGAAACCCTCATCCGAGTTCGGCTTCCCCTTCCAGCAATGACTTTCGGGTAGGAGATGATCGGCCGGCCGCTTGAGGTTCTGAACATCCCATTCAGCTTTACGAACGCGGATTCGTATTTGTGTAGCGTATGGGTGAGCTGAGTCTCTGTCAAGGGGATTTCTGTCGAGGTTCTCTCAGATTGACGAAGTCCGTCACCGTACGCGACGCATCACGGAACTGACCTCGGCAGGGACAGAGCAGCAATTGCTTGCCGCCGCGCCGGCGCACACAGCCACTACAGCCACGCCAAACATCAGTCGCAAAGCACAGTCGAGGGTGGATCGATCCGAGCTTTGTGCGGTGTTCTTCGTTGCTCAGAGCGCATTTGGAGAAATCGTCAAATCCTGTGGATCGAGGTGTGTCAGGCGACCTCGGATACCGGCGTGTCCGGTGACGGTTCTGGGGTGATCTCGACGGGGCGTTCGAGGAGCTTGCCCTTGTGGAAGAGCGCACCGGCGCGCACCAACGCCACCAGGTGCGGTGCGTTCACGGCCCGCCACCGGGCTTGGGCGGCCTCGATCAGTTTGTAGGCCATCGCCATCCCGGCCGCCCGTGATCCCGGCCCCTTGGTCACCTTGGTTCTCAAACGCACTGTCGCAAAGGTCGATTCGATGGGGTTGGTGGTGCGAAGGTGTATCCAGTGCTCGGCCGGATACCGGAAGAACTCGAGCAGCACGTCGGCGTCGTCGGTGATCTTCGCGACCGCCTTCGGGTACTTCGCACCGTAATCGATCTCGAAGGCCTTGATCGCCACCTGGGCCTTGTCGATGTCCTCGGCGAGGTAGATCTCCTTCATCGCCGCCAGAGCGCCCGGGTGCGCGGACTTCGGCGGCGCAGCAAGAACATTCGCCTGTTTGTGGAACCAGCACCGCTGTTCCCGGGTTTCGGGGAACACCTCGCGCAGGGCCCGCCAGAACCCCAAGGCACCGTCACCGACCGCCAGCACCGGGGCCCGCATCCCACGCCGCCGGCAATCCCGCAGCAGATCCGCCCACGACTCGGTCGATTCCCGGTACCCGTCGGAGAGGGCGACGAGTTCCTTGCGGCCGTCGGCGCGGACCCCGATCATCACCAGCAAACAGAGCTTCTCCTGCTCGAGCCGCACTTTCAGGTGAATACCATCGACCCATAGGTAGACGTAATCCGCCTGCGAGAGATCCCGCCGGGCGAAGGCGCTCGCCTCGTCCTGCCATCGAGTCGTGAGGCGGGTGATCGAGCTGGCCGACAGACCGGCAGCGGTGCCGAGGAACTGCTCGAGGGCGGGCCCGAAGTCGCTGGTGGAGAGCCCGTGCAGGTACAGGAGCGGCAGTACCTCGGACACCTGCGCGGATTTGCGGGCCCACGCCGGCAGGATCGCCGAGGAGAACCGCTGACGTTCGCCGGTGTCGGGGTCGATGCGCTTGTCGTTGACCCGCGGCGCCGTCACCGCCACCGCGCCGGCGGCGGTGACCACCTCGCGCTCGGCGTGGTAGCCATTGCGGACCACCAGTCGGTGACCGTTGTCGTCGATTTCACCGGCATGCCGGGCGATGTAGTCGGCGACCTCGGCCTGCAGGGCTGCGGCGAGCATCTGCCGGGCGCCGTCGCGGACGATCTCGTCGAGCAACGAGCGGCCCGCGCCGATTGCCTGGAGGGTCTCGTTGGAGTCGTCGTCGTGGTCCACTATCGTGAGCACGGGCGTGCCTTCCCGCCAGCGTTGGCGCGCTGGACTTGATCAGAATCCTGTTTGTGTACAGATCATCATCCGGGAAGGTGCGTCCTCCCGGGATCCACAGGTTTCGATCATTCCTCCGCATTTGAAAACTCGGGTACAGTCTACGACGCCCGGGCGAGCCGGGTGACACGGTCGCGATCATGGCGATGTAGACCATCGCTTCGTGATGATCGGGCCGCGTCTGGTAGTCGCAGACGCAGCGCCGGTGTTTAGAAGTCCACGCGAACGTTCTCTCGACCACCCACCTGCGCGGAAGAACCGGGAATCCTTTGATGCTCGTCGACGCGCTTGACAACCTGAACAGTCAGCGACAGAGCACCTTTCGACGACCCGATCAGCCTGCCGGCGTAGCCCCCGACGGCCCACACCAGAGTAATCGTCGAGCAGTGGGCGCGCAGCGCAGCCAGGAGCCGGAACGCACCGTCACGGTCCTCGATAGCTGCTATCGTCACCACGACCGCCAGTAACAGCCCGTTCGAGTCCACGGCGATGTGCCGTTAACATCGATACGTCTTCTTGCCCGCATCGTCTCCACGACTCGACCCGGGCACGGTGTTTGGAACCCTGCACCGATTGAGTGTCGATGATCGCCGCCGACGTCAGCAGATCGCGGCCGCCCCGCACACGGGCGCGATCACGCAGCGCGTCGCGAATCCGCCGCCACACACCCGCACCGACCCCCGGGCGAAGATCGCGTACACCGTGGTGGCGGACGGGACCTCCGACGGCAGTTGCCGCCACGCGACACCGACCCGCACGACATAGAAGATGGCGCCGAGTACCAGACGGCAACAATGGTTTCGGGCCGACCACCGCGGCCTCCGGTGTTGCCGGCGGGCGGAAGCAGTGGTTCGAGGAGCGCCCATGTGTGTGCGGATGACCCAGAAGCGCTGATTGCTCATGTCGCGAACTCTGTCGGCCTTCTTATGTGAACCCCTCTGACGCCTCCGCCATCGCCTTGTGTGTCGCGCCACAGCTTGCCGTTGACTTGTCGCACATCACACTATAGCCTATGCGTCATTACGGATGTGCGTTCCTATATCGGGATGCATCCGCGGAAGCGCTGCACTCAGTGGATCGGAGCCAGGGGTCGCAGCGCGGGCCAGGTTCATCCTCGTTGAGTTGTCCGATCCACTTCGGACCTTTCGCACCGTTCAATCAGACAGCGGCATTTCAGGATTGGGAGCGATCAGTGACGCCTACTCCACCAAGAGGTTTTGACGATTCAGGGACGCTCTCTAGAGAAGTGTCTCGGCCAGCTGGTCCGATGGAGGTACGCGCAGTAGCAAGCGGCGCGCTCGGCTCCGCGCTCGAGTACTTCGACTTCGCGGTTTATGGCGCGTTCGCCGCGACAATCTTTCCGACGCTGTTCTTCTCGGAGCTTGGATCGACAGGAGCGCTCCTGGCCTCGTTTGCGACGTTCGGCGTCGGATTCGCTGCCAGGCCAATTGGTGCCGTCGCCTTCGGGCAACTCGGCGACAGATTCGGACGTCGACCGATACTTTTCGCGACGCTGCTGCTGATGGGGGGGTCGTCGATTCTCATCGGACTGCTCCCGACCGGGCACGGGTTCGCGATCGCAGCCATTCTCGTGGGGTTGCGGTTCATTCAAGGCTTCTCACTTGGAGGTGAAACGACAGGTAGCCAGCTCATGACGATGGAGCATGGGGATCCCAGCCGGCGCGGGCTTCTGGGCTCATTCATCAACATGGGCTCCCCAATCAGCCAAGTGCTGGCCAATCTCACATTGGTTGCCTTGAGTGCAAACCTCACCACTGATCAATTTCAAGCCTGGGGCTGGAGGTTGCCATTTCTTGGAAGCGTTCTGATTGTGGCAACAGCTGTATACATCCGACTCAAGCTGGAAGAAACGCCAGCCTTCTTGGCGCAACAACGTGCGGCGGAGAGGGGGAAGCAGGCGAAAGATAACGGTCTCCGCGTGCTCGTCACGCATCCGCGCAAGGTTGCCCAGCTGACACTCGGTTGGGGCGGACCAGCTTTGGCGTTCTACCTCGTTGCGGTTTACGGATTGAGCTACCTGTCAAAAGATACCGGAATGTCCTCGGAAACTACTTTCTTGATTCTGATGATCGCAAATGGTCTGTCGGTTGTATCCTGCGTGGCCGGTGGGTGGCTGTCCGACCGCATCGGACGTAAGACCGTCATGATTTGCGGCATATCGGGGAGCTTCGCCGGGATTGCACTCTTCTTTACGGTCGCCGGAAGCGGCGGCGTGATCGCAACTGGTCTGATAGTGGCACTTACGCTCTGCTCAACCCAGTTCATCAGCGGTTCGCAACCAGCTCTGTTCGCGGAACAGTTCCCCACAGAGGTGAGATTTTCCGGCGCAGCTCTCTCGCACACCTTGGCCAACCTGATCTTCTCAGCACCGTCCCCGTTTCTCGCAGCCGCGTTGGTCGCAGTTGGCGGAACGAATCTCGTCATGGCGTTCACACTTGTCGTGCTTGTGGCTTCGGCGATCGCGATTTCGCGCTTGAAGGACGGGCGTCATGTGGTTCTGTCGGAATTTACTCAGTCGAGAGCGGAACGACCGAAAACTGCTTTACATGCTGAGTCCGCACGGTCCCGCATCCTACGAACCGGAAAGTGACAATGACTTCCATACAGATCCTGTCCTTGATATTTCTCGCAATAACGTTCGTTGCAGCGACATTGTGGAAGATAAATCTGGGAATTCTGACCCTGGTCGCCGCTTTCCTCATTACCTCTATCGCTGGACTGCCTGTCGATACAATCTCGGAAGGTTTCCCTGCTAGCGTCGTTCTCCTGTTGGTCGGTGTGACATTCTTTTTCACTGTCGTGAACGCGAGTCACACGATGGACTACGTGATGGAAGGCCTCTTGAGACTGATTGGCGGTCGAGTCGCCATGGTGCCTTTCATCTTTTTCGCCTTGGCTACGTTCGCGGTGGCAATCGGGACTTACTCAGCCGCCGTAGCGGCGTTGCTCCTTCCCATTGCGATGCGCTTTGCTCGTGACTATTCGGTGAGTTCTTTGCTTATGGGGCTGATGGTGATACATGGAGTTATCGCAGGTGTGTTCAGTCCTATTGCAATCGACGGGATCTTCACGGACGGAGTGCTGACCGAGGCTGGTGTTCCGTCGTTCCCGATGCAACTTTTCCTTAGTCACCTTGCGGTGCATGGCATTGTCTGCGTGGCAGCATTCTGCTTGTTCGGAGGATTGAAACTCATTCGGGCCCCGCGGCAGATCGGCCCGACTACTGCAGCAGATTCGGATACGAACGGGGACGGCTCGGGAGGTCCACGTCCGCGAGGTTCCGGCACTACGATGACGCTCTCGACCGAGAAGGCAGTTCTTGGTCGACCGACTCTGTATCAGGCTTGCACGATGACGTCGCTGGTGGTGCTCGTTGTATCGGCAGCAGGCTTCGGACTGGATGTCGGGTATGTCGCACTGACGCTCGGTGTTGTTTTGGCGCTGGTGTTCGAACGCAAGAACGACGGTCTCGTTCAGAAAATGCCATGGTTCGCAATGATGTTGGTGACCGGAGTCCTTTGTTATATAGCAGTACTTACCGAGATTGGAACCCTCGAGGCGATCGGCAATCTGCTGGCCGGATTCGAGTCGCCTGCGCAGGCGGTCCTTGCTCTCTCGTTTGTCAGTGCAATCACCTCGGCATTTGCATCTTCTCTGGGCGTACTTGGAGTCAATCTGCCTCTGGCAGTGGATGTGTACTCCTCTGCGGGGATGAGTACCCTCAGCGTGTTCGGACCAGTCACTATCGCAAGTACGATAGTGGACGCCAGCCCCATGGGTATCGGGGGCGCGCTCGTCCTGGCGAACGCCATGCCCGAGGAACGGCCGTCTCTCCTGCGTAAGTTGCTGCTATGGGGTCTTTCGATGATTGTTATCGGCCCACTCTTGTCGTGGGTCATATTCACCGTCTTTTGATCTCGTTTGAATCTTGACGCTTTAAAAAGATCGTCATGCACGATGCAGTTGGAGGGACAGGTGTGGAGAGTCTAAAAGGCGGTTATCCACAGATCGTCGGATATGTCGGCGGCCAGGCAGCTGCACGAGATATCGACGACCTCGAATTACAATCCGCGCGGCGCGCCCTTCGGTTGTTGAAGGCTCGTTTAACGGCTGACGAGATGGATCGATTGCTCAGAAGGGACCTCGACGAATCCGATGCCAGGTGGCGCCACTGGGCCGCGAATTCTGACGGATCGTGGCGAGCGTCGGAGGTTGACTTCAAAATATCTGGCTTGACGAAAGCCCAGTTTACCGAATGGTGGTCGACCGCATTGGACGACCTTCCTGACGTTGTCTTTCCCGCCTTTCCCGAGCACTACCGGTTCGGGTGGGTCGACGACCCGAGGCGAGTTGCCGATCGGTGTTATCTTGTCGTAGAGGAACTCGGGCACGTCCCTTTTCGGATGTACGCCACATTCGACTCTGGTTCGGCACCGATCGACCCGTTGCCGGGTTACGAAGTACTATCAGCTGGCGTCGGTCGGTTGGCCGACGGGACAGAGGTAGCGCGGTTCATGACCCAGGTGAAGGAACTGTCGAGTGGATTCGCTCTTCGAACTGGGCTGTACTTCGTTTCTGCCGCAACGGACGACGTCGTTCATTCCCACATTGATCAGTTGCTGGTGGAATGGACTCGTTGGTTCGAAATGGCTATATTGCATTTCCGGCCTGTACTTCGAGACTGAGCCCGCACAGGCCCTGCTTGGGTTCCTGCCTATTCGCCCGGAGAGCTATCGAGAAATAACAAAGCCCGCCTGTCCGATGGCGTGATTTCGAAGGCGAGGAATGAGAGAAAGCCGAGGCCCGCTTCTACGACTCTTCAACCTTGAAAACCGTGCGAGTTCGTCGATTATTGGCGTGCGACCGCGGCGAACTGCCGCTGAAGGCGCCGCCGGTCGCACATCGTCGTTGCGGCCACCGCGCAGCCCACGTCAGCCACGCGCCAGCTCGCCGGGTGGTACTGTTCGCTCGCCCCGATCGACGACTGACTCTCAGTCCCCATAATCTGGTCGACGAGGCATCGGTGGTGAGACCGGCAGCGTGAGGAATTACCTGCGATACAGCTATGAGCAGCAACAAAGCAGCATTCGGCAGGAAGTACTTGGATGGCGGGTTTCGGTCCACCCCGAGCGGAGTCTAATGAGCCACACGCTGGGCAGGCAACGCCGCAATCGCCTCGTCGGCCCGGAGCTCGGCGCATCGACGGTGAAGACCGCCTGACTTGCACAGATTTAGTGTGCCAACGCTGACTACGAGTGCGGGATGTCCAGTGCGGTGAG
>Ga0247818_10002235_pt1 | contig 12555 bp, 10 predicted proteins | sample 13C_Glucose_Day1_FD_192424 | JGI IMG/M metagenome (GOLD analysis project Ga0247818, IMG submission 192424) | Soil microbial communities from agricultural site in Penn Yan, New York, United States - 13C_Glucose_Day1 | ecosystem: Environmental > Terrestrial > Soil > Agricultural land | place...
GACGCCAGCCTCGGGCGCGACCCCAGCGCGGTCCGCGATCCCAGCTCCGTCCGGGTGCCCGCGCCCTGGCCCATGGTCGGCCGTGACGCCCAGCTGGCCGCGCTGACCCAGCTGCTGGAGACGTCCGGGGAAGGCCGACCGGCCTTCGCCGCCCTGGTGGGCGAGCCCGGCATCGGCAAGACCCGCCTGGCGACGGAGCTGCTCGCGGCGGCACGCGCCCGCGGGGCAACGGTGCTCACCGGCCGGTGCTCCCAGGACGACGGTGCCCCGCCGCTGTGGCCCTGGGCGGCCGTGCTGCGGGGCCTGGGCCGTGACCTGCCGACCGGCATCGGCCACGACGATGACGAGAGCGGGAAGTTCCGCACGTGGGAGGCCATCGTCGCCGCCGTGGCCCAGGCGAGCCAGGACACGCCTGTCGTCGTGGCGCTGGACGACCTGCACTGGGCCGACGCCTCGTCGCTGCGCGTGCTGCGGCTGCTCGGCGAGAGCGTCGAGGCGGCCCGCCTGCTCGTCCTGGTCAGCTGGCGACCCCACCCCGAGCCCACGGGGGCGCTCGCTGAGGTGGCCGAGACCCTGGCCCGGCGGCATGCGCTGCGCCTCGACCTGCACGGCCTCAGTGCGGCCGAGGCGGCCGAGGTCGTGGAGACCGTGGCCCACACGCGGCCCTCACCCGCCGAGGCAGACGCCCTGCGCGAGCGCACCGAGGGCAACCCGTTCTTCCTCGTGGAGTACGCCCGGCTCGCGGCCGAGCGCGGCGACGTGCGGATGCTCCTGGCGGAGGACCACCCTCCCGCTGCAGTGCACGACGTCCTCGTGCGGCGGCTGGAGCGCCTGCCCCAGACCTCGGTCGACATCCTGCGCACCGCGGCGGTCGTCGGGCGCCAGTTCGACCTCGCGACCCTGGCCAGCGCTGCCGGCACCCACGAGGACGACGTGCTCGACGCCCTCGAGCCGGCGGAGGAGGCCGGCCTGGTGCGCGAGGACGGCATCGACCGCTTCGTTTTCGCTCACGCCCTCGTGCGCGACACCATCTACTCCGGCCTGTCCGCCTCGCGGCGGGCGCGGCTGCACGCGAGGGTCGCGGAGGTGCTGCAGCGGGTTCCCGGGCGGGAGACCGAGCGGGCACGGCACTGGCTGGCGGCCGGCCCGGCATACGCTGCCCGTGCCTGGCTCGCCGCCGTCTCGGCGGCCACGGTCACCAAGCGGCTGCACGCCCACGAGCAGTCAGCGGAGCTGCTCTGCTCGGCACTGGCGGTGATGGGCGCCGACCCGGACGCCACCGACCGCGACCGCTACGACGTGCTGATGCAGCTCGTCGACGCCTACCGGTGGCTCGGCAGGTGGACCGAGCTCGTCGCGGCCGTCGAGCAGGCGATCGACGTGGGCGAAGCCCTCGGCGACGTCGAGCTGGTGAGCCAGGCCGCCATGTCGCCGACGATCGGCGCGCTCTGGCAGTCGGGGGCGCACGGCCAGGTGCACCACAAGGTCGTCGAGGCGCTCCGGCGGAGTCTGGACCGCTTGCCCGCCGAGGACAGCCCGCTGCGCTGCCGCACCATGCTCGGCCTGGCCAACGAGCTCTACTACGGGTCGACCTTCGAGGAGCGCCGGGCGCTGGTCGACGAGGCGCTCGCGATGGCGCGCCGCATCGACGATGACGGCTTGCGGCTCGACGCCTGCCAGATCGCGTTCTCGGCGTTGTGGTGCCCGCGCACCTCACCGGAGCGGCTCGACCTGGTCGTCGAGGCGATCGAGCTCGCCGGGCAGCTGGGCCATGAGCGCGCGCTCGTCGTCTCGCTCACCCTGCGGGCGGTGGTCGAGGGTGAGCTCGGCCTGGTGGAGCAGATGTGGGCCTCGGCCGCGGTCGCCCGGGCCATGGCCGAGAAGCTGCGCCTGCCCTATGGGCTGATCGTGCTCGACAGCCTCGAGCTGCCGTGGCTGGCGATGGCCGGCAGGTTCGCGGAGTGCGAGGAGCGGATGGCTCGCATCCAGAAGCTCGACGCACAGATGTCGCTGCAGCAGAGCGCCGACGCGACGGCCGGCGCGCTCATCGCGCTGCGCCTCTGGCAGGGCCGCAGCGCCGAGATCGCCCCGCTGCTCGCGGCCCTCGACGACAGCAGCCCGCTGCCCGTGACCAGCTCGCGCCTGGTGTTCCTGCTGCGCGGCGGCGAGGAGGCCCAGGCCCGCGAGCTGCACGCGAGCCGACCGGTCGAGCTCGGGCAGGAGGACTGGTTCTCGATGCTCAACTGGTGCTGCGCGGCCGAGGCGGCGCTCTGGCTGGACGACCGCGACCTCGCGGCGGCGGCCTACGAGAAGATTGCGCCCTTCGAGGGCTACAGCTGCGCCGCCGGCTCCGGCAACGCGATGGGCCCGGTGGACGTCTACCTCGCCCAGGCCGCGGCCGCCGTGGGTGAGGCGGAGCTGGCGGCCCGCCACGCCGACCGTGCCCTGGAGCTCATGGAGGCGTGGGAGATCCCGCTGGCCGCGCAGTGGTTGCGCGGCCAGCGGGACCGGTTCGCTTTCTAGCGTGGTAGTGGCTCTGAGCCTGCCCTCGGGCTCCGGGCTCCGGGCCTGGGGCTGAGAGACCGAGCCTCAGCCGACGTACCGGAACGCGAGGCGCTCACGACGCTGGAAGGACCGGCGGGTGGCCAGCCACATCGCGTGGTGCGCGCGGCCGCCGGGCTGGGCGAAGAGGTCGCGGCGAACAGGACCCGGAACCTCGTGGAGCGCCCACGGCACCAGGGTGACCAGCCGCTGGAGGCTGAGCCCCTTCTTGAAGTGCTCCTCCTCGAGGGCGTGCCACTCCTCGTTGGTCAGGTGCTCCTGGATGAGGGCGATGGCGTCGTACTCCTCGTGCCGCAGGTGCCGCCCGAGGCTCTCGCGGGCGGCGACGAGCCGCACCGCCAGAGCGCAGCGGGCGTCCTCGTCGGCGAAACAGGCCAGCCGCTCGAACCCGGCCGCGCAGGCGGTGAGGATCGGGTCGATCTCGGCGTGCTCGGCCTCCATGGCCTCGAGCGTCTCGCGTCCGCCGGCATCTGCGCGGGACACCAGCAGCGGCCAGAGCCCGGCGTCCTCGCCGCTGTGGTGGTGGTGCAGTGCCTGGGAGAAGAGGGTCCAGCGCTCGGCCAGGGCCCGCCAGGTGCTGCGGGCCTCGACCGGGGTGGCAGCCGCGGCTGCCGCGAAGGCCCTGAGGTCGCGCCGGAACGCGTGGTGCATGAGGTACATCATCGACATGTCGACGGGTCCAGCGTGGGCGGCGGTCTGGCCGGGAAGGCGGAGCTGGGCGGGCCAGGCGGGGTGGGCGGTGGTGGTCATGGTGGTGCTCCTCGGTGGCAGAAGGTCGGGTCAGCGCGCGCCGACGGGCAGGCGCTCGGTGTCGGTGTCGGTGTCGATCTGGGCCGCCGTGTCGTATGCCGTGGCAGCCAGGGCCGGCGCGGGGACGGGGAGGGCGGTGGGCAGGTCCTCGTCGGAGACCTCGGCGCGGACGGTGGGCAGCACGCGGTCGAGCCACGCGGGCACCCACCAGTTCCAGCGGCCGAGCAGCGACATGGTGGCCGGCACCAGGACCATCCGGACGACGGTGGCGTCGAGCAGGATCGCGGCGGCCATCCCGACGCCGAGCATCTTGACCACGACGTCGACCTCGGTGGCGAAGCCGAGAAAGACCGCGACCATGATCGCTGCGGCGGCGGAGATGACCCGGCCGGTGGCCGACAGGCCCCGCACCACGCTGCCCTGGGCGTCTCCGGTCCTCTCCCAGTCCTCGCGGATGCGCGAGAGCAGGAAGACCTCGTAGTCCATGGACAGGCCGAACAGGATCGCGAACATCAGGATCGGCACCCAGCTCGAGACCGCCAGCGGGTGGTCGAGCCCGAGCAGCTCGGTGCCCCAGCCCCACTGGAAGACCGCGACCATCACCCCGTACGCGGCGGCGATGGACAGCAGGTTCATCAGCGCGGCCTTGACGGGGATGACGACCGAGCGGAAGACCATTGCCAGCAACAGCACCGACACGGCGACGACGAAGGCGATGACGACCCAGAGCCGCCCGGCGAGCATGTCGGAGATGTCGGAGAAGAACGCGGTGCCCCCGGTCAGCTCGACACCGTCGGGCAGGCCGGCCCGGACGTCCGCGACCAGCTCCCCGGTGCGCTCGTCCGTGGAGCCGTATGCCGGGATGGCGTCGAACACCGCGATGGCACCGTCCGGTGAGGTCACCGCGGGGGTCACCCCGACGATGTCGGCGCGGGCGTCCAGGGCCCTCGCCACGCCGCTGAGCGCCTCGTCGGAGACAGCGGTGCGGTCGGCGACCACCGTCAGCGGGCCGTTGGCGCCGGCGCCGTACTCGGCGGACACCAGGTCGTAGGCCCGTCGCGTGGTCAGCTCGGTGGACTGGCTGCTCGGGTCCTGGGGCCAGGTCCGCATGTCGAGGGCCGGGACGGCGAGGCCGAGCATGAGCACGGTCGCGCCGATCGCCCACGGCAGCGGGCGCCGGCCGACCCTGGCCGCCCAACGGGCCGTGAGCGGCACACGGGTGCTCGCCCAGGCCTTGCGGACCCGGCGCGGCAGCAGCCGCAGCCCTGCGAAGGCGCACAGCGCCGGCACGAGCGTCAGGGCGGCGGCCATCACGGACACCACGGCGATGGCCGTCGCGAAGCCGAAGGAGCTGTAGACCGGGAGGCCGGCGAGGCGCAGACCCATGAGCGAGACGAGGACGGTGCTGGAGGCGAAGACGACCGAGCGGCCGGCGGTCGCCGCTGCGCGACCGGCCGCGTCGGCGACGGAGTGCCCGGCGCGGAGGTACTCGACGTGGCGGGTGACCAGCAGCAGGGCGTAGTCGATGCCGACGCCGAGGCCGACCATGCTGGCGACCATGGGCGCGGCGGTGCTGACATCCATCGTCGCGGCGAGCAGGGTGACACCCGCGCTGCCGACCACGAGGCCGCCGAGGGCCACCGCGATGGGCAGGCCGGCGCTGACGACGGAGCCGAACGCGAGCACGAGGATGAGCAGGGCGGCGATGATGCCGATGACCTCGCCCTGGCCCTTCATGGGAGCGGCGGCACTCTCGGGCACCTCGCCGCCGAGCTCGACCTGGAGGCCTGAGCCTTGGGCCGGGGCCACCGCCTGCTCCAGCGGCTCCATGTTGCCCATGAGGTCCGGGTCGGTGACCGGCACGTCGTAGCTGACCGTGAGGATGGCGGTGTCGCGGTCGGCCGAGAGCTGCGGCGGGGTGACAGCCACGACGTGGGGCATCGCCTCGAGCCGGTCGGACAGGCGGTCGAGCACCTGCTGGCCGGGGACGTCACCATCGCGGTCGTGGACCACCACGCGGGCCGAGGCGTTGCCGGCACCGGGAAGGTGGTCGCGCAGCATCTCGATGCCGACCTGGGCGCGGGCGCCCTCGACGTCGTAGTCGTCCTGCGGCGTGCCGCCGACGGCCACGGAGAGGCCGATGATGGCGGCAGCGGCCACCAGCCAGGCGGAGACCGTCCGCCACGGGTGGGCTGCGGCGAGGTGGCCGAGCCGGTAGAGCAAGCGGGACATCGTGTGCCGTCCTTGGGGTGTGCGAGTGAGCGTTGTCCCAGCCAGAGTGGGCCGGGGCGCTTGCACGCCACTGGGGGCGGACTTGGGGCCGACTTGGGGGCCGCCTCCCGCGTCAGCTCAGTGCCACGGCGTCACAGGGGCGGGAGGCCCACGACGCCGCGCAGCGCGTTCTCGACGGTGTCGGAGCGGTCGTGGCCGCCCATGCTCCCGGTGGTGAAGCCGTAGGCGTAGTGCCCGCTGGTGCACGCCCAGCCCACGCTGCCGCCGACTCCGCCCATGCCGTAGCCGTCGTCCTCCACCGCGAAGCCCAGGCCCCAGGCCCGCGGCTCACCGCCCATGACGCGGTCCACTCCGGTCGCCTGGGCGCTCGCGGCCTCGTCGCGCAGCGACGGTGAGAGGAGCTGCCCCCGGAGCAGCGCGGCATACAGCCCAGCAATCGCACGGGCCGTGCCGTGGCCGTTGATCGCGGGCACCTCCGCCCGGCGGAAGCGCTCACTGTTGACGACCCTCCCGTCGAGTGCCCCGGGCGGGTTGAAGAGCGCCTGCCGCAGAGGGGCGGGGCGGTCCGGCGCGTCCGGAGCCCACTCGGGGGACTCCAGGCCGGTGAGGTCGGCGACCCGGGAGAGCTCGCCCTCGCGCAGGCCGATGGCGAAGTCGAGGCCGACGGGCCCGCACACCTCGTCACGGAGGAACGCTCCCGGCGTCCGGCCGTCCACGCGGCGGACCAGCTCGCCGACGAGGTGGCCGTAGAACAGGGCGCTCTCGCCGATGGCGGTGCCCGAATCCCACAGGGGCTCCTGCGCCGCGAGCCGGGCGCACAGGGCGTCCCAGTCGTAGAACAGCTCCTCGGGTGCGGGTTCGGTGAGCGCCACGAGCCCGGTCTGGTGGGAGAGCACCTGGCGGACGGTGGCCGCGGCCCGAAGCTGCGGCCAGTAGCGCTGGGCCGGCGCGTCGAGCTCGAGCAGCCCGCGGTCGAGCAGGACCAGCGCGCTCAGGGCCGCGAAGGGTTTGGTCACCGAGTAGGGCATGACGACGGTGTCGCGCTCCCAGGGCCTGGTGCGGGCCGCGTCGGCATGGCCGCCCCACAGGTCGGCGACCCAGCGCCCGTCGTGCCAGGCGGCCACCGCTGCGCCGGTCCCCGGCTGCTCGGCGACGACCGCGGCGAAGGCCTCGAGCACCACCTCGAAGCCGGGGGCCACCTCGCCGTGGACGGTCATGGCAGCTCAGCCCAGGGCCACGGCCACGGACAGCGCGCAGAGAACGGCAGCTGTCGGGGCCATCACCCGCCGCTCGTCCCTGCTGCGGGAGGCGAGGTTCATCGGGATGCCGAGGACGAAGTACGCCGCCACCACCCAGGTCGCGACCGCGACGACACCCTCCGGCAGCCCGGTCGAGAGGAGGCCGGCGCGGTCCAGCAGGAGGGTCGCGATGAGGACGTAGACCGCAACCGAGACCACGCTGCCGACCCGCAGGGGCGGCGGGAGGGCGCCGGGGTGCCGGCCCCCCCAGGCGAAACGGCCCAGTGGCGCCCCGGCAGCCAGCAACAGCTGGAAGACGGCCAGGGCGGCCAGGACCACACAAGCGGCGATGGCGGCGAAGGTCGTCACAGCTGTGGACCCTAGGACTCCGGCGGCGCCTCCGAGGCGGTTTCCGACGGTATGGGGCCAGGCGGGTGCGCCGAACCGGGGGTGCCGTCGGGACGTGCGCGCCGCAGGAGGGATGGCAGCAGGGCCGCACCCGGCGCTTCGGGACTGCCTGCCGCCCGGTCGACGGGGTTGGAGATGCCGCACTGCTTCAGGCTCAGGCAGCCGCAGCCGATGCAGGAGTCGAGCCGGTCGCGCAGGGCCTCGAGTGCGGCCACCTGCTCATCGAGCCGGCGCCGCCAGTGGGCCGAGATCCGCGCCCAGTCGGCCTTGTTGGGCGTCCGGCCCTCCGGCAGCCGGGCGAGCTCGACGCGGATCTCCTCGAGGGAGAGCCCCACGTTGCCGGCAGCCCGGATGAAGGCCAGTCGCCGCAGCACGGATCGGGTGTAGCGGCGCTGGCCGCCGGCGGTGCGCGTCGCCCGGATCAGGCCCTCCCGCTCGTAGTAGCGAAGCGCCGACGCGGCGAAACCGCTGCGCTGCGCCACCTCCGAGACGGTCAGGACGTCGCGGCTGTCCACGGTCCTCCCTGCTGTCGACATCTGGGGCAAGCATGGTCGTCGACGCGGCACACGGCAACGAACCGGTCCGCCGGGGACGGATGCCCTCGGGGCCGCCCAGTCCTACCATCGAGAGCATGACCCTGGGCGAGCTGCTGGTGGACTCCTTCAACCGCATCCGGGAGGGTGCCCACGAGGCGGTCGAGGGCCTGAGCCCCGACCAGCTGGCCGAGCGCCCTGCCCCCGAGGCGAACTCGGTGGCGTGGCTGGTGTGGCACCTGGCCCGCATCCAGGACGACCACATCGCCGACGTCGCCGACCGCGACCAGGTCTGGACCTCGCAGGACTGGGCCGGCCGTTTGGGCCTTCCCTTCGACGACCGCGACACGGGCTACGGGCACACGCCGGAGCAGGTGGCGAGCGTGCGGGTCTCCCCCGACCTCCTCACCGGCTACCTCGATGCTGTCCACGAGCAGACCATCGCCTTCGTCTCCGGCCTCGGCCTCGACGACCTCGACCGCATCGTCGACGAGCGGTGGGACCCGCCGGTCAGCCTCGGCGTGCGGCTCGTCAGCGTCATCAACGACGACGACCAGCACGTCGGCCAGGCCGCCTACGTGAGGGGGCTGGTCGAGGCGGGGCGGTCGGAACTCGTGGGCTGAGCCGTCGCCCACCCGGGCCGTGCCCACCGCGTCACCAGCGGACTTCGACGTCAGCCTCCTGGTGGGCGCCTCAGCGGTAGCGCTTGGCGTGCTCGAGGCTCTGCCGGACGTAGTCACCGCCGAACAGCACGGCGTGGATCATGAGCGGGTGCAGCTGGTGCAGCGCCGCCCGCTGCGGCCACTCGGCGTCGAGCCGGTGCTGCGCGAGGTAGCCGGCCACCACCCACTCGAGGTGCGGGCAGCCGAACAGGGCCAGCATCGCGAGGTCGGTCTCGCGGTGCCCGCCGTGGGCGGCCGGGTCGATCAGCACCGCCCCGTCGCGCGTCCACAGCAGGTTCCCTGACCAGAGGTCCCCGTGGATGCGGGCCGGCGGTGCGCCGTCGTCGAACTCGCCACGCGCCACCCGGGTCGCGATTGCCTCGACTAGCGCAATATCGTGACGGTGGTAGACACCCCTATCGACGGCAAGCGCGAGGGTCGAGAGCAGCTGCTCCGTGTAGAACTCGCCCCAGGACGCGCGTTCGCGCAGGGCCAGGGGCAGCGGCTCGGAGAGCGGCCCGAGGAACCCGTCTCCGGACCAGCCTTCCGGCGGGGAGCCGAACGCCGGCGCCCCGGCGTCGTGCGTGCGAGCCAGCGCGGTCCCGAACTCCTCGGCCATCAGCGGGTCGGGGTTGGCGAACGACAGCCGGCGCAGGTCGAGGTAGGTCTCGCCGACCTCGAGGACCTCGGCCACCGCTGCGCCACCGGGGGCCTCCCGCAGCCAGGCCAGGCCCGCCGCCTCCCACTGGAAGTACCCGGCGGGCGCCGACGCACTGCCCTTGCGGAAGACCGCGTCAGCCACGGGCGCCCAGCCTGCGCTCCAGCCACTCGGGGCTGAGCCCGGGGTCGGCGAGGTGGGGGCTGGTCACACAGCCGGCCGCCACCGCGGCGCCCGCGGCGAGCGAGCGGGGCCAGGCCCAGCCGCGGCTGTGCCCGTAGGCCACCCCGGCGCAGAACGCGTCACCAGCGCCGTTGGGGTCGACCGCCTCGACCTCGAGCGGCGGGATGGGCAGCGGGTCGTGTCCGGGCAGCAGGGCGGTGGCTCCGCGCCTGCCGTGGGTGACGACCACCAGCTCGCGGTCGCGGGCCAGGTGGGCCCCGAAGGCCACCGGGTCGTCGAGCGCCTCGTCCGAGAGGAAGAGGAAACGGGCGGCGTCGACGAAGTCGCGGTGGAACTCGCTCTGGCCGTCCCAGTCGTGGACGTCCGCCCACACCGGTGTGCCGAGCTCGCCCAGCGCGGGCAGCACTCGTCGTGCGTAGTGGGCCAGGTTCACCCACACGTAGTCGGCGCCGGCGGCGAACGCCGCGAGGTCGGCGCTCGAGACCATCGCGTCGTCGGGGTCGTGGGTGCCGCCGTTGACGTAGACGCTGGCGCGACGCCCTTCCGGGTCCATCAGGTTCAGGTGGCGCTCGGTGCCCGCGGGGTCGGCCACCCGGGTGAGGGCGACGCCCGCCGCCGCCAGCTCCACGGCGGCCCGGTCGCCCTCGGGATCGTCGCCCACGAGCGCGTGGAGCCGCGTGTCGAAGCCGAGGCGGGCCAGGTTGAGGGCCTTGCCCGACCCCGTGGCGCCGATGCCCTCGCGCGACCCGGTGGCGAACAGCGTCTCGGTCCGCCCCTGCGGCAGGCGCGGCACGTCGATCACCTGGTTCCAGCTCACCGCGCCAATCACGGCTGCACGGGGCCGGGACGGCCGGGAAGGAGCACCCATGCGGCCATCCTGCCCCACGGCATACCGGATCTTTGACAATCCCTGACCGACGGTTCCCCCGCCGTATGCCGTGCGGCTGAGAGGTTGCCTGCCATGCAGCTCACGAGCAGCGTGCGCCCCAGACTGGCCGCGCTGGCCGCCCTCCTCCTGGTGACGGCCGGCGCGGTCTCTGCGCGCGAGGCATCCGCCGCCACGCCGCTGACCGTCGCCCAGGCCATCGCCACGCAGAACGGCACGTCGCAGACGGTGGTCGGCTACGTCGTCGGCGAACCCGTGGCCACCACCACGGTGAACACCAGCGCTTTCAGCGCCGACTACGCGCTCGCCCTCGCCGACACCGCCGGTGAGGCAAGTACGTCGAAGATGCTCTACCTCCAGCTCACCAGTGAGTGGCGAGCCGCCTTCGGTCTGAAGTCGAACCCGTCGCTGATGGGCCAGCAGCTCACCGTCACCGGCACGCTCACGGCGTACTTCTCGCACGCCGGCCTGAAGTCGCCGACCACGATCTCCAAGACCGGCAGCACCCCGACGCCGACCCCCACTGGCAGCAGCACCACGGGCCCCTACGACTCCACCTACTACGCCAGCGCGGTCGGGAAGAGCGGCTCGGCCCTGCGGTCGGCGCTGCACTCGATCATCAGCCACCAGAGGGTGCTGACCTACGACCAGGTGTGGGACGCCCTGCGGGACACCGACCAGGACCCGAACAACAGCAGCAACGTGGTCCTGCTCTACACACAGCGCTCGCAGTCGAAGACGCTCAACGGGGGAGACCCCGACGACTGGAACCGCGAGCACGTGTGGGCCAAGAGCCACGGCGACTTCGGCGCGACGCCCGGCCCCGGCACCGACGTGCACCACCTGCGGCCCGCCGACGTCAGCGTGAACTCCGCCCGCGGCAACCTCGACTTCGACAACGGGGGCACCTCGGTCCACCAGTGCTCGCTCTGCAAGGCCGACGCCGACTCGTTCGAGCCGCCCGACGTGGTCAAGGGCGACGTCGCGCGCATGGTGCTCTACATGGCGATCCGCTACGAGGGCGGTGACGGCTTCGCCAACCTCGAGCCCAACGACAGCGTCGGCAACGGCAGCGCGCCCTACCTGGGCCGGCTGTCCGTGCTCAAGGCGTGGAGCCTCGCTGACCCGCCCAGCACGTTCGAGAAGCGCCGCAACCAGGTCATCTACGACTCGTGGCAGGGCAACCGCAACCCCTTCGTCGACCATCCGGAGTGGGTCGCCTCGATCTGGCCGTAGGCAGCAGCCTGCACGGCCGCACGAACCCAGAACACCACCGCCGATCCTCCACGGCGGTGGTGTTCTGGCGTTTGGAGGCGCGGGCTACGGTTGGGGTGTCGAGCGTCGAGAGGAGAGGTCGCATGAACACCCCCGGTCACGAAGCCACCCTGACCCCCACCGAGCGGGTCATGAGCGCGCTCTCCGGTGTGCTCGGCTCGATGGACGAGCTGGGCACCTACCTCGACACCCTGGTCTTCGCGGTCATGGAGAACGTGGAGGGCTGCGACGCGGTCGGCGTCACGGTGGTCATGGACGACCGGCCGCGGACCGCGGCCTACACGACGGCGCAGACCCTCGAGATCGACGCGGTGCAGTATGCCGTGGGTGACGGGCCGTGCCTCGACGCCTTCCGCCACCGGCGTGAGAACCTCGTCGACCTCGGCGGTGCCCACGAGCGCTGGCCCATGTTCACCGCGGCGATCCAGGGCGGGGGCATCCAGTCGCTCCTGGCCGTGCCGCTGCTGTCGAGCACCCGCTGCTTCGGCGCGCTCAACCTCTACGGCAGGCACCGCCACGCCTTCGACCACGCCGACCTGGTCCTGGTCAGGCTGGCCGCCTCGCGCGCGGCCGACGCGATCGGTGCCGTCGTCGACATCGACGGTGCCCGGGAGGTGGCGGCACAGATGGAGCAGGCCATGGCCAGCCGCGCCGTCATCGAGCAGGCCAAGGGTGTGCTGATGGGTCGCCACGCGCTCGACGAGAAAGAGGCGTTCGACGTGCTGCGTCGGCAGTCGCAGAACCGCAACGTCAAGCTGCGCACCCTGGCGGCCGAGGTCGTCAGCGAGGTGGTCTCGGGCGTCGGCGGGGGTGTCAGCGGGGGCATCGAGCAGCAGTTCGGCGGCGGAGGCCTCCCCGCCTGACCCGCGTTACCTGCTCAGCGCCCTGCTCACCGGTGAGCCGCGGGCCCCGCGAAGAACGGATGGGCGCAAGCCCCCTCCAGGGGCCGTCGTGGGTTACTGTCGAGGACACCTGAAGCAACCGGGTCTCGGCCACACGGCCGAACCCGGTTGCTTTTTTGCGTTGAAGGAGGCGCTTCGTGAACGACACCACCATGGCGACACCACCGACCGACCCGCGGATTGTCCACAGGCCCACGGGTCCCGGGGTGACCCCGACGGGCCTGCTTCGTTGAGGCCGGTCCACCCCAGCCCACACGCAGCCTGCC